>Ga0209156_10000427_pt1 | contig 35356 bp, 28 predicted proteins | sample GraSoiAngelo_124_FD_185881 | JGI IMG/M metagenome (GOLD analysis project Ga0209156, IMG submission 185881) | Grasslands soil microbial communities from the Angelo Coastal Reserve, California, USA - 14_0927_05_20cm (SPAdes) (version 2) | ecosystem: Environmental > Terrestrial > Soil > Grasslands... | reverse complement strand
CGCCCTTCTCGATTTCCACATCCCATTCCACCTGCGCCCAAGCGCGTTCGTCCCACCAGTTTCCTGAGAGGGGGAAAGGCCCCTCTTCCGCGATCGTCGAGCCATCGATCTCTGATGTGCGCACGTGAATAGGGTGATTGTGTTCCAGTAATACGGTCGCCTTTTTTCGTTTGCGGAAACGGCGCAGGGGAATGCACCCCCTCACCGCCGTGCTGTCGCACGTGCCCCTCTCCCTCAGGGAGAGGGTAGGGTGAGGGCCGTTTTCCTCTCGAGCGAAAATGGCAGTCCGGCTCGGACGGAATTCCCACGCGAACGGTTCCATCCGGAACGCGTCCGGTTGATGCGTTTCCTCTAAAATCGGCGTGCCGACACGATCCGCTCCGAGCAATCCGACCAGGCGCGCCAGTGTTTCATGCAATTGCACGGGATCACGCAATGCGGTTTCGAAAAGTCCAAACTGCTGGCGGACCGAGCGAGATGGCTGCGCTTCCAGTTCAATCGCAGTGATTGGATGCTTCGAAGTAAAGTTTTCCAGATGCGTGTGCAGCATCCGAAAAAGGATGTCTTCATTATTGGTCGGCTGTGGAATTTTGAAGATGCGATCGTACTGCGATTTGTCGGCGAAAGTGATGCGCAGCCGCAGTTCTTTGGCGACGAGATAGATGGCGTTTAATCGCGTCGCCAGCTGCTGTAAAAATCGGCGCAAAATGAAGAGGAGTGGCTCGACGGTTTCAATTTCGTTTTCGAACTCAAAGCTTTCGATGAACGATTCCGGCGGAGAAACGAGTTTCAAAATTCGCTCGGCCTGGCCATTGGCGCGTTCCCACATTTCAACCGCGCGCATCCCTAGGCGCGCGGCCAGATCATCGCGTGACAATGCCGCCAGTTGCCCAAGGGTGTGAATTCCCCACTGATGCAGAATCGAAAGAATGCGTTCTCTTTCTTTGGCGCGTTCGATTTGTTTGGGCGTGTGTGGCGGCAAGACCGCCGGCGCAATGGACAAAGCAGGCGCACTCACACGCCAACTTTAAGGTCTTTCAGGATATGTTCAAGCGAACATAATAAGCCCTTCCGAGCGAAACTCGAGGGATCCCGCCGCGAAATCTTTAAGATAACTTCATCGGGATCCTTCGACTCCGCTTCCCTGCGCTCAGGGTGACCAGATTCTAAGTACCGCTCACAAAATCTCCACCGGACACTTCGGCAGCGCTGCCATGAAAGCCCGGCCATACGGTTTAGTCACAATCCGATTGTCGAGAATCACGATGATGCCTTGATCGCTTTTGGTGCGAATGAGGCGGCCAACGCCTTGACGTAATTTCAAAATTGCTTCCGGCAGCGAGTATTCGGTGAAAGCATCGCCACCACATGCTTCGATGGTTTCCAGTTTCGCCTCGATCAAGGGATGATCGGGAACGGCGAAGGGTAACCGCGTGATGATGACGTTGCGCAAAGCGTCACCAGGCACGTCAACGCCACCCCAGAAACTGTCGGTGCCAAATAGGACACTGCGGGGCGTGCTTTTGAATTCCTCGAGTAATTTCGTGCGCGGCAGACCTCCACCTTGCACCAGCAAATTCAAATCCTGTTCCGCGCAAAAATTTTCCATCCGCACCGCCAGCTCCTGCATCGCCCGATAATTCGTGAACAAGACAAAGGCGTGGCCATCGGTTTGCCCGACAAAATGTTCAATCCAATGCGCCAGCGCTTCTTCATAACCCGTGTCGCGAGGATCAGGCATTTTGCGGACGACGAACACTTTCATTTGCTGGTTGAAATTGAAAGGGCTGCCGAGCTGAAGAGGCTCCGCTTCTTCCGCGCCCACGCGATTGCGAAAATAGGCCAGGTCTTTTCGTCCCACCCCGAGCGTCGCACTTGTCATGACACAGGTGCATTCGTCGCGGAAAAGCATTTGCCGTAACGCCGGGGCAATATCGATCGGCGCGGCATTGAGCGTCAGGAGTTGTCCAACCTTGCCTGTCCTCTCAACCCAATAAACGTGATTCCGCGCGGATTGTTCGAGGAAAACTCCGATCCCGCAACGTGCCTCGGCGATGCGCCGGCCAAGTTCCTGCAACTCGGATTTCAACATTTCATCATCCTGGCGTTTGACCACCTCTGCCACTCGCGCCTGCAATGCGATCAGCCGGCCCGTGATCGTGTCCGGCACCAGCTCCGGCTGGCGCACCCGAAATTCGCGCCCTTTGCGGAAATCGCAGCGCGCCCCCAGCGCCTCAAAGAATTTGTCGATCTCTTCGACAATTTCCGCGGCCAATCGAACACCGGCTGCATCGCGCGTGACAGTAAACAATCCCTTTTTCGAGCGCGCGTTGTAGAGACGCTGCACCGTTGCACGCAAAAGATATTGCGAAATAACCGTCCCGATCTGGCGGGAAGCGGTTTGCTCGACCGTGTGCGCTTCGTCCAAAATCAAAAAATCGTTGGGAAACAGAAATCCGCTCTCACGTTCCATCTGCTCCTCGACCCCACCCAGGAGCATGAAAAGCAGCGTGTGATTGATGACCACGACCTGCGCGCTCTCAAATTTTCGGCGGGCGCGCTGATAAAAACAGCGATCGCTTTGCCCGCACGATTTCTTGGTACAAATATGGGCCTCGCTGCAAACTTGCGCCCAAACCTTCGCGTTTGGCTCGAAGGACAAATCGCTCAGCGTTCCGTCGCGTGTTCGCACCGCCCAGGCGGAGATTTCTTCGAGCTCGTTCTGCTCCGGCCCGGTAAAAAGATCGTTTTGCTGCTCGCGCGCACGCAAAAGCCGGCGCGGGCAGACATAATTCTGTCGGCCTTTGATCAGCGCTGCATCGAAAGTCTGGGGCAGAACTTTTTGTAGAATCGGAATGTCTTTGTAGAGAAGTTGTTCCTGAAGATTGATCGTGTGTGTTGAGATGATTGCCTTTTTCTTTTGCCCGAGCGCAAACAGGACCGCGGGAACCAGATACGCCAGCGATTTACCCACGCCGGTGCCGGCTTCCACCAGCAGATGTCGCTCCTCTTCCAGCGCCCGCGCTACGGCCGCTGCCATTTGCTGTTGTTGCGGACGTCGCTCGAAATTTTTCGCCTTCGCCAGAAGTCCGTTCGGTGAAAAAAACGATTCGGTTCGTTCCACAAAATCCGAGCCAATGGAGTCGCGTAATGCAATCATTCCTTAGTTACAGGTTACTCTGAATCCGGCTCCTTCGGAAAGACGTTGTGAATTTATTTGATCGATATATCACCAGAAATTTCCTGCAGGCTTACCTTTACTGCATCATCGGGTTCATATCGATCTGGTTCATCTTCGATATCAGCGACAGCATTTCAACCTTTCTGGATCAACACGTCGGTTTTGGCCGAGTGCTGGAATATTACGCCACCCAAATCCCGCAGATTCTGGTGATTCTGCTGCCAGTCTCCCTCCTGCTGGCCCTGCTTTTTGTTCTCGGGCGGATGTCGCGCGCGAACGAAATCGTCTCGATGCTGACCGCGGGCATTGGTCTCATTCGCGTGCTCACGCCGCTTTTTCTCCTCGCTATTCTCACGACCGCGGTTTGTTTCGCGCTGAATTATACAATGGCGCCGCATGCCGAGATGGCGCGAAAACTTTTCTTTGCCGACAAAAGTGCGACCGGCGCCGAAGGGCAAATTTTCCGCAACCGACGCGATTCACGCACCTGGTTTATTCAACGTCTCCGGCCCAATTCTAACGTCTTTGATAATGTCGAAGTGTTGCAACAGGATTCCTCCGACCATATCACGATGGCTTTTCTGGCGGCGCACGCGGAATTTCAGCCGGGCGAAAATAGCTGGACGCTCTCGCAGGCGAAAGTAGTGCAGTACGATGCTGCTGGTAATATTACTTCCGAACAAATCGAGCCGAGTCTGGTCGTCAGGCATTGGAGCGAAACGCCCTACCGACTGCGTAGTGCCAACATGCGCGCTGAATTCATGAGTCTGCCGGAGTTGCGTGATTATTTGAGTTTTAATTCCGATTTTCCGCAAACCTTGCTCGCGCCCTTTCGTACGCATTATCATTATCGAATCGCGCTGCCCTGGACTTGCCTCGTCGTCGCGCTCATCGCTGCGCCGCTTGGCGTCGGCTTTTCCCGACGGGGCGTCCTTGCCAGCGTGGCCACCGCCATTCTGTTGATTTTTGCATTAAATTTTTCCACTCACCTTTTTCTCGCCCTCGGCGAAGGTGACCGCATCCCGGCCTGGATTGCCGGCTGGGCGCCCACAATTGTTTTCGGAATGATTGGCCTCTATTTGTTGCAATTGCGTTCTTCCAATCGCGATCCTTCCGACTTTCGGGGCCTCCTGCCGCGTCGTATATTCGCACAATGATAAATCCCCTGGCGACCGATTGGCCAATCAAACAGCGTTCGGAGATTTGTAACGCCACCCAACGACCGTTTGTACCTGGCGAAGTGTTCTACACTCTGCTTTATCGGGAAGGCGACGGATTCCGACGTGAAGACTTGAGCGAAGAAGCCTGGCACGATCGCAACGAGAACATTCAGCCGTTTTCATTTTGGAAAACGAAATTCGAACCCGCAGCACCACCGGCCCCCGAGCCGCTGGCCAAAGAAAACGCGGACCAACTTTTCCGGCGCCTGATCGTGGAACCTGATCCGCCGGCGAACGCCTGTTTCGTTCTCGCTGTAATGCTCGAGCGTAAACGCGTGCTGAAACAGGTGCGCACCGAAAATGCCAGCGGAAGTCGTTTGCTTATCTACGAGCATCGCGAAAATGGCGACGTCTTTATCGTGCGCGATCCGCAATTGCGGTTGAGCGAGCTCGAACGCGTGCAGGACGAAGTGGCAACGCTGCTGCGCGCTCGCGCCCCAGCGAAAATGACGAATGACGAATGACGAAGCACGAAGGAATGACAAAATCCGAATGACGCAAAGAAATCCGACGAGTGTTTTTTCGTCATTCGGACATTCGGGCTTCCTTTCGTCATTCGTGCTTCGTCATTTTTAGCTTCCCATCCACCTGCGCTGCGGGCCGTTTTGTGGGATAATACTTTGATGAAGGCCGGTCTCCTTTGGTTCGCCAATAATGCCTTCCCGCTCTACCTCGCCCCGATGGCAGGTGTGACGGACAAGGTTTTTCGCCAAATCTGCAAGGGTTACGGCGCAGACGTTCTCGTTACTGAATTCGTTTCTGCCGAAGGCGTCTTTCGACGCAACGAGCGTACCCGCGAATACCTCGACTTCGACCAATACGAGCGGCCGCTTGGGGTTCAGTTATTCGGTGCCGACGCCACTCACATGGCGGAGGCAGCGAAACAGGTGGTCGATTGGGTTGCCCCCGATTTCATCGACTTGAATTTCGGATGTCCGGTAAACAAAGTAGTCGCAAAAAACGGCGGCTCCGCCCTGTTAAAAGATTGTCCGACTCTTACTAGCGTAGCCAAAGCCGTCGTTGATGCCGTCGCTCCCCTGCCTGTCACGGCGAAGATTCGCATCGGTTGGGACGCGGATTCGATCAATGCCGTGCGCGTTGCCGAAATTCTGCAGGAATGTGGCATCGCCGCCCTCGCAGTGCATGGACGCACCCGCGCGCAAGGTTATTCCGGCGAAGCAGACTGGCGCGTCATTGGCGAAGTGGCGCAGACGGTCGCGATTCCCGTTATTGGCAATGGGGATCTGTTTTCTCCGCAGGAAGTTATGCGCCGACGCACGAAAACGGGGATCGCCGGCGTCATGATTGGTCGCGCCGCGATGAGCGCTCCATGGATTTTTCGGCAGATCAAGCATTACCTCGCCACCGGCGAATTGTTGCCGCCGCCCGAATTATCGGAGCGATGGGACGTGATCATCGAGCATTGCCGCCGTCACGCCGAAAACTGGGGCGATGAAGAACAAGCTATCCGTTCCATGCGCGCGCGTCTTATGGCTTATTCGAAGAATTTGTCGGCAGCGAAAGTATTGCGCGAGAAATTTCAGCACGTCGCCACATTAACGGATGTCCAACGAATCGCCGAACAGCACTTGGCAACAACCGCAATGATGAGCGACTTTGTAGGGCAGCCATTTTTGCCTGCCACCGCGTAATCTGTGAACGACAATCACCCTCGAGCTAACGGGATTAAGATCGGCAACGAGAAGCTGATCAGGGTAACGGAAATGGCCGCTCGTCGCTTGAGCTCGCTGCTGGAAAAACAAGGCCGGCCCCAAGGCGCTTTGCGCCTGGCTGTGATCGGCGGCGGCTGTTCCGGCCTGCAATACAAGATGGATCTCGTCGAAGGCCCAGCCCCGCGCGACATCCTGGTTCAGTCATTCAATGTTCGGATCGTGGTCGATCCCAAGAGCGCGCTGTTCGTCAGCGGGTCGGTCCTCGACTTCAGCGACGACCTGCAAAAAGGCGGGTTTAAAGTTACCAACCCGAATGCCGTCGCGCATTGCTCCTGCGGCGAAAGCTTCGCCGCCTGATCGACCTGCAGCCGGCATCGATGATGGTGGACGCCTTGCAGGCATTCCTGCCTGCCGCGGCAAGCGGGAACCTTGCCCTACAGAAAAATGGTCTCGCCAATGGCATAGATGTTCATTTGAACTTGCGCTGGACCCAATGCATTGCATCATTTCCTTTAGATGCTGACCGATCGCCAACGAAGTGTGCTTGATTTTATCCAGAGCGAACAACGCGTAAAAGGCATCACCCCCAGCACGCGCGAAATCCAAAATCATTTTGGCTTCGCCAGCCAAACTTCGGTCATGCAATACATTTCTGCCCTGGCGCGCAAAGGATTTCTGGATCGCCACGCCCGCAAAGCGCGTGCTCTTGTCACCCCTGTGCAAAAAGTCCAGATCACCGATATACCGATTTACGGACAGATCCCGGCCGGCATGGCAACATTGACCGAGCAAACGGTGTTGGGCCACATTTCCCTTGATGCTCGCTCCGCGAATGCCTCCAAAAATGCGCGAATCTTTGCGCTGAAAGTGCGGGGCGATTCGATGGTGAATGCCCACATTCTCGATGGCGACATCGTCATTCTGGACGATGGCAAGGAAGCGCGAAATGGCGATATTGTGGCAGCATTGATCGATGGCGAGACGACGCTGAAACGTTTTGTCATCGAACACGGGCGGCCTTATTTGCGAGCGGAAAATCCGCGCTATCCCGATCAGCGCCCGGCCCATGATTTACGGATTCAAGGGGTAATGATATCGCTGATTCGACGGCAGCCGAACAGCGGAACAAAACAAGTTTTATCTGCTAAACACGCCAAAGGACGCTAAACGGCGCTGTCCGGGCAGCGCAGGCTGCCAGCAGGAACACGGGGACTCCGGCCTGTGCGCCCAGCGGGTTTCCAAACCCGCTGCCTTCGGTAAAACCCGGGCAGCAGCGCCCCTGGGCGCGCAGACTGGAAAGTCTGTGTTTCTTCTCATCATGTTCAGTTGAACATATTATCGCTTTGTGCCATTCTTAGGAATGCCCGCGAGCCGGCAGATTATCGATCTCCGCAATCTTTTGGTGGAACGCTTTCAGCATCCGCCCGCCCTTGCTGGCGGACAAATCAGCATTCCTCTTCTTGAGCGAGCGACCAATGGCGGTCTCCGTAAAGGCGCGATCACTGAAATCATCAGCGCAAATATGAGCGCCGGCTCGGCCCTGCTCATTCACAGCTTGCTGCAAATCGCACAACGCGATCGCTTTTTTCTCGCCCTCATCGACGGTCGCGATTCCTTCGATGTCCAATCTGTCGGCGCCGGCACCCTGCAACATTTGCTTTGGGTCCGTTGCGAGAAGGCATCCGAAGCGATCAAGGCGGCCGATTTTCTTTTGCGCGACGGAAATTTCCCACTCGTCATCCTCGATCTCGTTTTGAATCCAGCGGAAGAATTGCGCCGCATTCCAGCGACGAACTGGTATCGCTTGCAACGATTAGTCGAACCAGCGCCGACCGCGCTTGTGGTAATGAGCCGCCACAACATGGTGGCAAGCGCGCGGACTAAAATCGTGCTGGAGAACCAATGGACGCTTCCCGATTTATCCCGGGAGAATCCGAGCGCGCAATTGCATTTCAAAGTCCGGCGGGCAAAAACAATCGCCTCAGCGTTGGGATAAAATGTTCGCCACCATTTTGCTGCCGAATTTCTATCTGCAAGCGATCGCACGTCATCAGCCGAAATTACGCGAGCAACCGCTGGCTGTCCTCGATGCCACCGCTACAAAGGCGGCGATCCTGCAATTAAATGAAGCGGCGGAAAATGAAGGGGTTCGTACCGGGATGACCCCGAGCCAGGCCCTGGCCCGCTGCCTTCACTTGGTCATCAAAGCGCGTGCGCGCGACTGCGAGCAACAACTCAGTGACATTTTGCTGCATCACGCCTTCATGCTTTCGCCCTTCGTGGAAGCGACCGCTCCCGGCGTCTGCACCGTCCAATTTATGCGACCGACTCGTCTCACCATCATCAAGAAACGGCTGTCTCCAGACTGCCGTCTTCGTCAAAAACTGCGGCAGGCAATCGAATCACTTGCCTGTTGCGATGTGATCGCGCAGGCCGGCGTTGCGGAAAACCCAGACGCAAGTTTTCTCGCCGCCTATCGCGCCGAGCCAGTGCTCGAGATTAAAGAAGCAAAGAAATTTCTCGCGCCGCTTCCAATCGAGACGCTGGCCATGGAAACGATGCTTTAGCAGCTGTGTAAGTGAAAGTTAAAGTGCAAGTGCAAGAGGACCTGTACGGCTGTCGCTACGGCAATCAGCCGCCGGCGTAATTGGGATAGCGGTCGCGCAACTGTTTGGCGACACGATCTGCTTCTTCCGTTTTGCCGGCACGACGATAGGCATCCGCCGCCTTATTCAGCGCGCGTGGCGTGATGGCAGGGTCGTCGTAGAGCAAGGCGACACCGGCGTAAGCTTTGCCCGCGTCTTCAAAGCGCTGGCGCTCGAACTGAACATCACCCGCTAACAAGCGCGCTTCGGCATTGACCTTACCTTCCGGCTGCAAGGTCATGATCTCAGCCGCAATTTTCTCGGCATCGTCCGGTTTATGCGCGGCAATTTTGGTGGTGCCGAGCGCGAGCAACGCTTTCGCCTTCCCGGCTGCGTCGGTCGAGTTTTGCAAATAACGCGAGTAAGCGTTTTCCGCTTCGTCGTAATGCTTCAGCTTGCTGGCAACATCGCCGAGGTAAAACCAGAAATCCGGCTTGACCCCTACCGGATTTTCTATGCGCCCAAGAACACCAAAATACTTTTCCGCCAACAAATAATTCTTATCGTTATAATACTCGATGCCGAGCCATTCCAGCACTTCAGGAGGAATGTTGACGTTGCCAGTGGAGGCGAGAAACGCATCAACCTCGCTCGTGGCGGTCTTACGATCGCGCAAATAGTAGTGAGCTAAAATGATTCGAAGAGTAGCCGGGTTATAGTATTGCTCCCGATTTAATCGTCGCGCGGTATCGAGTGAAGTGAGGGCACGTTTATATTCTTTGCCGTCAAACGCGGCCTTGCCGATGTAATAGTTGGCCTGAGCGACGGCGCTACTTTTTGGATATTCCTTGAGTAGTTGCTGGAAGGTTTGCGCCATTTCCGGCTCGCGATTGAGCTCGCCCAGCAGCAACGCCTTTTGCTGAATGGCCGCCTCGCGTTCCTTGGCCGCCGGATAATTCGAGATGAGAAAGTTCAGATCGGCGATGGCCGCATCCATGTTATTACTTTGCTGGTAGGCGAGTGCCCGCTGAGTCAGTGCGATCGGAGTCTGCGGACTATCCGGAAATGTCTTGATGAAGTAGCTAAATGCTTCGATCGCACGTGCCCCATCCTTCATTTGCACGGCGCACCAGCCTTGTTTGTAAGCTGCTTCCGCCCGCAGCTTCGGCGCTAATTGCGATGCGCGCAGCTCGTCGTAAAATGCCGCCGCCTCCCCGAACTTCTGTTGCTTGTAGAGCGCTTCTGCTTTTAACAATTTCGCCTGGTCGGCCCGCTCGCTCGTAGGATTGGTTTTGAGAAATTCATCGACTTCCGCGATGACCGCATTTGGGTCCGAGTTGTAAATATTGATCAGACGTTGATAGCGCGCGTCCTTCGCTTCTTCCCGGTTGGTATATTTTTCGATGATCTCGCGATAAATTCCTTCAGCTTCCTGAGTGTGGCCAAGTTGTCGTTGCGCGTTCCCGACAAGAAGCATCGCTTCCGGTTTCGCTTCTTCTGGTAACTGTTCGGCCGATTTTTTGTAATCGGAAATGACCAGGCCGAATTGTCCGGTTTGATACTCGAGACGAAGCAGGCCGGCTTGCGCAACCCCTTTCCATTTTCCGGAATCGGAGGTGGCGCGTCCTTTTTGCAGGAGAACACGCGCTTTCTCCGCCATTGCGCTGTCGATCTTGGCACGATCGGCGACGGCAAGATCGAGCGCAATCAGACCCGCGCGAACGGCTGCTTCGGCTTTCGCTGCTGGCTTTTCTGCCTCGTTCGCGAGCGCTTCATATTGCTTGAGGGCATCGGTCCGGCGGCCACGTGCGAGTAACATCGCGCCGGCGGTCGTGCGCGCATCTTCGCGATATTGACTTTTCGCCTCAGCCACCTCGAGGTAAAGCATGAGAGCGTCATCCGCTCGTTTGCTACTTTCCAGGCAGCGCGCTTCGAAATATTTGGCCGATAACGCAACCGATGCGTCCTTCGATTTTGCGGCTGCTTTGTGAAAGAGCGGTTGTGCGGTGGTGAAATCCTTTTGCGAGAAAGCAAGGACGGCGAGGGCGTACGCTGCTGGACCGGCGAATTCGCTGTCCCCGAAGTCGTCGAGCAGCTTTTGGAAGTTGGTCCGAGCGGAACCATTCTTCCCGAGTAAGCGATAGCTTTCGCCTAGTCCAAAATAGGCATTGGCCCGGCCGGAGCCGCTCCCGTAATCACTCAAATACCGTTCGTATTCAGGGATTGCCAGGTCGTACATCTTGCGGGCGAAGAGTGCGTTGGCGTACTCGAGCTGCCGTTTGTCATTCGGTTGTTCCGGCGTCGATGGTTTTTCTTCTGGCGACGGGGTGGCTTCGTCGATCGGCAGAGCGCGCGGCACCGGTGGTTCGATAAAAGGCTGAGCGCGACGAACTTCCTGCGCCAGCGTAACGTCGCTCACCCACAGCAGTCCTGCCAAAACCAAACCGGCATTGCGCCGGGATGATTTCATTTTGCGGTCGCGAATGCGACGTTGGTAATTCCAGCTTCGCTGCAAATGTTCAAGACGTTGACCACGTTCTTATAAGCGCCGCCTTCGTCACCGCGAATCACCACTGCCTGTTCCGGATACAATTTCACCAGATTCTGCAACAGGTCGCCCAACTCCGAGCCCGTCATCGGCCGCCGATTGACGATCACGCTTCCATCGGTCTTCACATTCACGACCACATCGCCCGGGGGCGCCAGTTTCTCCTTTGCGGCAGTCGCTTTCGGGACTTTAACATCGAGTTCGTTTTCGTTGCGCGCGGCGCTCCAGGTCAGCAAAAAGAAAATCAGCAGCAGCATTAAGACATCGACCAATGGAGCGAGCTGGATCCCCGGATGCTGCAGCGGGGCACGGCTACGCAAATTCATTGGACCGAGAGCAATTAAAACTCCGATTCGAGCAGCGCCGGGGTGCGCTCGGACCGTCGAGCAAATTGCAAGGAGAGAAGGGCGAGGATGTGGGTAACCGCCGATTCCAATTCCGAAATCAAACGTTGCGAGCGCCCGCGAAAGAAGGCGTAAAAAATCATTGCCGGAATACCAATGGCCAACCCGGCCGCGGTATTAAAAAGCGCTTCACTGATGCCATGCGAAAGCTGCATGTACCGCTGACTGCCAACATCCGAACCGAGGGCACCAAAGGAGCGAATAATTCCGATCACAGTCCCAAGCAGACCAAGGAGCGGCGCAATCATTCCGATATCGGCGAGATAAGTTACGCGGTTATTCAAATTGGAAGCGACCCGAGTCCCTTCTGTCTGCGCAATTTCACGGATTTGCTCGAAATCGGCGTTCGGATTTTTTGTGGTGAAATCAAGAACTTGTTGGACCACGCGGGCGATGGCTTCGCCGTGGCGATTGGAAACAGCGAGCAGGCCGAGATAGTCGCGTTTCCGCAGCAGCGCATCGGCGGTGGCCATAAATCCATGCGAGACAACCGCGCCGCGTCGAATGCTCAGGAAATAAACGATGACCAGCATAACCGAAATGATCGACAGGATCAGGAGCACCACCATTACCGGCCCGGCCTGTGAGATCGCGTGTAACATGGTGGTGGTTGTCCGCGGCAGCTCGGGCGCGAGCGGCGGGGTCGCGGTCGCGACTGGCGCGGGAGTTTGTGCAAAAAGTGACGAGGCGCTGGCCGGCGCGAGAAACAGCCACAACAATTTTTTCATGCCCAGACTGCCGCTACGATAAACGACGGGCGCTACCGCGCAACCAAAGCTCCGTTAAAACGCCGCAGGCGGAAGATATGGGCAGGACGAATTACTGGATCGAGCTCGACGTAATTGCGCCGTCCGTACCAGGTATAATGGGAGTCATCGAGCAAATCGTGCACTTGGTACGGCTCGCCTTCGTTGTGACCGAATAATTCGATTGGCACATCGATCATTGAGTTTTGCCGGCGATAAGGATCAAGATTTACCACCACTAAAACGATGTTCTCTCGTGCCGGTGTCGTTTTGCCATAAAACAGAATCGCCCCATTGTCTGCGTTGTAGAAACGCAGATTATCGTAGAATTGCAGCGCCCGATTCTGGCATCGGATCGTGTTCAAGCGCGCGATAAACTCTTTGATATTATCAGGCGCGTCCCAGTCGCGCTCCTTAAACTGATACTTCTCCGAATCGAGATATTCTTCGCGTCCCGGTAAAGCGGCGTTTTCGCAGAGCTCGAACCCACTGTAAATCCCGTAGACGCTCGACAAAGTGGCAGCTAGCACCGCCCGAATCATGAAAGCAGGGCGACCGCCATTTTGCAAAATCGGCGGCAAGATATCAGGCGTGTTCGGCCAAAGATTGCCCCGGAAATACTCGCGCATCTCCGTCTGGGTAAGTTCGGAGAAGTAATCGATCAGTTCCTGTTTCGAATTGCGCCAGGTGAAATAGGTATAGCTCTGGTTAAAGCCGGCCTTGGCCAGCACCTTCATCATCTTTGGTCGAGTAAACGCTTCCGACAAAAAAATCGTGTCCGGAAACTCGTCACGTACTCCTGAAATCAAATACTCCCAGAACGGCACCGGCTTGGTGTGCGGATTGTCCACCCGAAAAATGCGAACGCCGCGCTCGACCCAGAACAAAATGATACTCTTCATTTCCGTCCACAGCTCCGGCCAGTTGTCGCAGCGAAAATTCAGCGGATAAATGTCTTCATATTTCTTCGGCGGATTTTCGGCGAACTTGATCGTGCCGTCCGGGCGCGCATAAAACCATTCCGGATGTTCCGCCACGTAAGGGTGGTCAGGGGAGCAGTTGATCGCGAAATCGAGGGCAATTTCCAGCCCGCGTTTCCGAACTTCCTCTTCCAACCAGGCAAAATCCTCCAGCGTTCCGAGGGCGGGATCAATGTCCTTGTGCCCGCCACCGTTCGGCAAATCGAGATGACGATTTCCGATGGCATAAGGCACGCCAGGATCATCAGGTTGAGATATAACAGAATTGTTTCGTCCTTTGCGGTTGGTGGTGCCGATGGGATGGATCGGCGGGAAATAAATTACGTTAAATCCCATGGCTTTGACATAATCGATCCGGGGCAAACATTCGCGCAGCTTGGAACCGCGCTCGCCACTGCCCTCCGCGGAACGCGGAAAGAATTCGTACCAAGCCGCCGTCCGCGCTTCCAGACGGTCAACCACCACGCGCGGCGGCGGGGCCCACTGCGTGGCGCCCGCGCGCTCCGGATAAGTCGCCATTAAAACCTCGAGCTCGCCAGAATGCACCAGCTGGTCGACCTCCGCTGGCATCTTTGTTCGCACTGCCTCCGCGATTTCGCAGAGGCGTTTTGCGTCGTGCGGATCGTGCGCGCGCCCCGCTGCTTCCTCGATCAATGCCGCGCCTTCGAGCGCTTCACTGCGCAAGGGAGTGACGCCAGCTTTGAATTTGGTCGAAAATTCGTGCTGCCAGCCGATAAAAGCGTCAATCCAGGCTTCCACGGTATATTCGTAAATCGCATTTTCGTAAAGAGTGCAGGCGCCACGCCACCGATCGTTATCGATTAATTTCATCGGCGTCTCGTGCCAGCGGGTCTCGCCCAACATTCGCCATTTCAGCGCCGCCGCGACAACGTCGTGCCCCTCCTTGAAAATATCGGCTTGAACCACCAGATCTTCACCGATCACTCGTTTTATCGGATAGCGACCGCCATCGATCAGGGGCTGGAGATTTTCAATGACCGCGCTCGGAAATGCCCGAAGCATGGGCGTTCCATCAAACGAATTTCAGCGAAAGGCAAGTCGGCGGCTGCGCCCTCTTGCAGGGCGGCGATCTTCGCCGCCGTTTCCTTTCACTGGCGGCCAAAATGGCCGCCTTACGCGTCAAAGTAAAACGCGCACTCGTAGAGTCCGGAATTGCGCGTTTCCTGCCGCCGCACTCGCGTACCGAGAAGCTGCTCGAACATTTCCTGCTCGAGTCGGCCAATAATCGGATATTTGTCGAGCACATTCTGGAGCGGCGTGTGGCATTCCAGAATCTGCGGGCCGCCATCGTCCGTCACGAATTCCGACATGTAACCTTCTGTATCCCGAATTTTCGCCAGCGATTTAGCCCGCTCCGCCACCGTCGCGCCTTTGACCTTTTCTTTCAGGCTAGCGCATTTCCTTTCAAACAAATTGTAGAGCAATTTTTCCGGTGCGTTCGGCCCGTAAATCCCCTGGACCGAATCAAGCAACTCCAAGGTGAAACGATTACTGTCCGCCTGAAAAAGATCATGCGCCCGCCGGGTCAACCGATAAACCATTTCCGGGCGTCCCATTTTTTGCGGACGGCGCCAGGTATCGAGATAACCGTCGCGTTGCAGGGTCAGGCAATGCTGTTTGATACCCATGTAACTCATCCGCATGCGATCGACCAATTCGTTGACCGATAACCCGCGGCTGCGTTTGAGCGCATTAACAATTTCGAGCCGTTGCGTCCGGCCGATTTCTGCCAGCAGTCTTTGATTCATGGCCGTTGGGCGGTCATTACTTTAATGATAAAGAGTCCGTTAATGCAACTAAATTCGCGTAAAAACGGGTCACTGCAAACCACTTATGCGACACGACTTGTAGTCGAAGGATCGAACAAATGCGCTTTACTCGCATCGAGCTCGAACTGTAAGCGATGACCGGTCTCGCGATGGTCGAGCGCGCGCTGGCTCCGGCAAACAACAGTGTGCGCGCCGGTCTGCAAGTACAAATTCGTCTCCGCTCCCATCGGTTCGACGATGTCCACGATCGCTCGAAAACCCGCTGTCGTATTCCCCATTTTCGAAAACTGAGCCACTTCGATGTCTTCCGGCCGAATCCCGAGCAGCATCGGTTTGCCGAGAAACTCACGCGCCTGGGGTCGATTGGCGAATCGTACTTGGATTGTTCCACCCTGCATTTCCTTGAACATGATAGCGTCGCGTTCCTGTTTTAATTCGCCATTGATGAAATTCATCGGCGGGCTGCCAAGAAAACCGGCGACGAAAAGATTATCCGGCTCATTGTAAAGTTTCAGCGGCGTATCGATCTGTTGGACCTTGCTGTTGTTCATCACCACGATCCGGTCGCCCATGGTCATCGCTTCGATCTGATCGTGGGTGACGTAGATCATCGTTGCCTGCAAACGCTGATGCAGTTTGGTGATTTCGGTACGCATTTGAACCCGCATTTTCGCATCCAGATTCGATAACGGCTCATCGAACAAAAAAACTTGCGGCTGTCGCACGATGGCGCGTCCCACCGCTACGCGTTGTCGCTGTCCGCCGGAGAGCGCTCTCGGCTTGCGATCGAGCAGTCCTTCAATTCCAAGGATGCTCGCGGCATCACTCACCCGCTTCTTGATTTCAGTCTTGTTATACTTCCGCAACTTCAAGCCAAAGGCCATGTTGTCGAAGACGCTCATGTGCGGATAGAGCGCGTAATTCTGGAATACCATCGCGATATCGCGGTCCTTCGGCGCGACGTCATTGACCCGCCGCTCACCGATGTAGATATCGCCGCGCGAAATTTCTTCCAGGCCTGCGATCATGCGGAGAATAGTCGATTTGCCGCAACCGGATGGGCCGACCAGCACGACGAACTCGCGATCGGCAATTTCGAGATTCACATCCTCGACTGCAGTTACCCTGCTCCCCTTTTCTCCGGGATAAATCTTGTAGACGTGATGAACGGTGACCTTGGCCATTGCTCCGCCCTCGCCAGAGAGGCGCCAGTCAGTTAAACTAGCGGGAACGCTTGGGTCCGGTCAAACGTTCTTGAATTTTGCGCAACCCGCCGGGCAACAAATTCGTCATCCCGAGCGAACGTCGAGGGAGACCTTAAAGCTTACGCTACGGGATCGCTCGGGATGACCGGGGATTGAAAAGGTAGACTGACAACTTTAACGCCTGTTTCCGCGCCGTCCGCCAACGTGACTAACGACCTGCCGGGCTCGGTATAACCGCGTTTAATCATTGCGAGTGCGATATGCGCATTCATCCGCTTTGAAAAAACCGCGCTTGTTAGGCGGCCAACTATTCTTGTTCCCTCGCGCAACTCCATGCCCGGAAGTAGCACTTTTTCCGAACTCAGCCCGCACAGGCGCTGCCGAGTTTGCCCGCTCATTTTCATTCGCGAGATCACTTCCTGCCCGATGTAGCAGCCCTTTTCATAATCAATCGCACGGGGGGCGAGATTCGCTTCCGGCGGAATAATCTCGGGGGTGAGCTCGCGGCCCCAGCGCGGCATTCCATTCTCGATCCGCAAAACTTCCCACTCGCTTTCATCCATCGCTCGATAAATGCCAGCCAGCCCGCTCTTCATTGCTTCCGCCCCAGTCCCTTCAACCCAAAGGTCCCAGCCATCGATTCCCAGTCGCCGCGAGCGAAAGCAGAATTTTGCGCCTGATATTTTCGGCTCTGAGTCCGCCAACACGTGGAGAAGCGCAAATTGATTTGTCACATCCACAATCGTGACATCATCAGCGATCAAGTATCGCTCGAGCCGAGTCTGCAGTAATTCACGCAATTCCTGATCGGCATCGATCCAAATGTCGTTAGGTGTCGCAAAGAGGAAGACGTGCGCATCGAGATGACCCTTGGCGTTGAGTACGCATGACTCCTGGGTCGACTCCGCGCCGGCTTTGCGAACGTCGTTGGTGGTCTGTCCGTTCAGAAAACGAATGCGATCGGCACCGGTCACGCGCAACTTCGCGCGGGCGGAAAGGTCGAAGAACGCAGGAGACATTTGACCGATCAATAATCGGTCCGACGCAGCAAGCGACTGAAGAATCCGCGCTTCGCCTCCTCTGGTTCGGAATCACCGTTCGAAGGAGTCGGGGATGGAGTCGTTTCGTCCGGTGGCGGCGGCTCCGTTTGACGCATCGTCTCGATATTGACTGGTGTCTCCCGTTCTTCCGCGGCCACTTCTTCCTCTGGCGCAATTTGCTCAGGCGGTTGTCCAATCTGCGTCGCTTCCAATTTTGCCAACTGCTCCTCGACGAACTCGGGAGATTCGTGCGGCACTGTAACCGGGCGCGGCGAGAACAAATCGGGCTGTCGCTCCGCCATCTCGGGCCTTTGCACAAATGGCAGAAAACGCCGGGCGATTGAGGAATAATCATCGTCGCCGCGGCCCTGGCGCGCTTCATCGAGTAAACGATCACGCGTGGCACCAGCTACAGTCAGATCAAGGTCGAAGTGGCGGCCCATCCGATTTGCGATCTGCATATCTTTGAGCATGTGCTTGACCGAAAAATGCGGTTCGAAATCCGCCGAGATAATCTGCGGCACTTTCAAATCGAGCGTGGCCGAATTGCTGGCATTTTGCTTAAGTGCATTGACGAATTTTTCCAGAGGAATACCCGAGTAATGCACAATCGCCATCGCTTCGGCGGCGCCTTGCACGCTGGCCGCTGTCACCATGTTGGTTGCGATTTTTATGATGCTGGCGTCGCCGATTGCGCCGATGTCTATGATCGCTTTGCTGCTCGCCTGCAGTAGTGGCCGGACTTCATTAACAGCCGCTTCATCACCACTAACGTAATAGACGAGCTGTCCTTTTTCGGCGCCCAGTTTGCTGCCGGTAAATGGAGCTTCCACTAAACGGGCGCCGCGCCGTTCCACCAAGGCGGCCGCTTCGCGCATGGTGTCGGGCGAGACCGTGGGATGCGCAATCACGATATGATGCGGCGTCAGCGACATCGAAATAGTTTGGATCATTCGCATCAGCGCATCGTCGTCGGAGACGAAGATCTGGAGATAATTACAGGTCTGCGCCAGCTCCGCCGGCGAACCGACAAAGTTGGGCACCGGTCGCGGAGTCCGGTTCCAAACGAAGACCGACAGCCCCTGATGGCGCAAATGATCGGCGATGCGACGGCCAATAATGCCGAGGCCAATAATACCAACGCTCTTTCGAATAGTCCGCGTCATGTCCGTTCCCTCTCGAAGCTCCGATTAAACCTACGACCGTGCAATTCCATTCATTCCACCATAAAACGGGCGCGCTGCGCCAGTTCGGACTCAAGGGTGGCAATGGCACTGCGCCGCTTTTCTGCCACAATCAGCGCGGTAATTTCAGACAGGGCTTCCGCAAGCGTCAGCGGCCGTGCGGGATGCAGATCAGTCACTTGGAGCGCGTGAAAGCCCAAATGCGATTGCAGGAAGCGTGGAGGGGCGTTGGGCGACAGTTGTTCTGAGGCCTCGAAAAATTCTGCTGGCATACGGTTAGCAGCGAAAAAACCGAGATCGCCTCCGCGTGTTTTGCTCGCTTCATCTTCGGAAACTGCGGCAGCGAGTTCGCCAAAATCCTCGCCCCGGCCCAAACGTACGGCGATATCCAGGATGGCCTGTTGCTTCGCCTGCATCAGCTCGGGAGCTGAACCCGCGGGCGCGGCCAGGAAAATGTGTCGCGCGCGAAATCGCGTTGGTTGCATGAATTCGGCTGGGTGTTGCTCGAAATATTTCTGCTCTTCCGCATTCGAGACGGCAACTTGGGAAGCAATTTGATTCTCAATCCATTGTTCGCCGCAGATTGCTTCGGCTAATGCTCGCCTGAGAGTTCGTTGCGAAAGCCCGCTGCGGTCCAGTGCTGCGCGAAACTGACGATCATCCCCAAACTGATGCCGCAAAGCGATCAAGATCTGCTCGGAATCGTTGGTTGCAACGGCATTCGTTGGCAATGCTTCGCTTGCAATCAATTCATCGCGTAGCGCGACTCTCTCAGCTTCGTCGAAATCTTCGCCGATTCTTCCGGCGCGAAATTGTTTCTCTTGGTGACGTGCTCGAAGATCCGCCTCGAAGACTCCTCTTTGCCGCACCAGCGCAATCAATTTGCCGCGCTGAAAAATCCGGCCTGCCACTTGATGTACTACAGGCAACCTAACCAGCCAGCCGCCGGTCACCGCGCCCACGGCAATTGCGAATAGCGCGGGCAGGATTTGGATCACCTTTTTCATTTCAGTTCAAATTGAACCAAATCGTAAAGCGCGACGCGTCCGACAATTTGCAGACTTTCCGCGCTGATTTTGTCCAACGTATCGTCGGCACTGTGCCACGGTGGAAAATCGAAATCGATCAGATCGATCACCGGAATCCCGATCTGGTTAAGTGGAGTATGATCGTCGGTTATCCCACCACCGAGATAGGTGAAATAAGCACGTTGACCAAGCGCATCGGCGGCGGCAAAAATGTTGCGAGCCAGGTCAGCCGGCGAATCGGGCGGCAGCGTTATGTCGAGTGATTTGTCGCCGATCATATCGAAGAGGATTCCGCCGCGAACAGATTTCGCTTTTCCCGAATCGCGTAGCTCTGCCGCAAAATGCCGGCTGCCGTAGAGACCATCGGTTGCGGTAAAGTTTTCGAATGCCTCTTCGCCATCGAAAAACAAGAGCTCGACCTTGGCGGCAAGAGCCGGCCTCATCGCCAGGACACGGGCCATTTCGATGAGGAGCCCGGTGCTCGATCCGCCGTCGTTTGCGCCCACAAAGCGAATCGTTTCGAACGTCTTGGTATCGTAGTGAGAGCAAAGAAGGAATTGTCCTGACTCCTTTTTCTCGTTAGTCCCAAAACGCGCAATCAAATTTACAAATGTCATTTTTCCGCGCGGAGTTTGATCAGAAAATTCAGAGCGTGTTACGGTCCAACCAGCGGACTGCAACTGGTCGATGATATAAAGGCGCGATTTTTCCAACGCTTCAGAGCCAGCGGGTCGCGGGCCGAGATCGACCAGCTGTTGAACGTGGGCAAACGCTTTCTCGCCGGAAAAACTTTCCCAAAGCGGCCCGGTTCGAGAACTGCAACTCTGGACTGATAGGATTGCCAGCGTGGCGAGAAACAGCACACGCGAGAGGCTACAGCGCATGCCGCCGGCTCAATTTTCTGGCGGAAGTCCGATCACCTGCATGATGCGCTGCAAGTCGTCAGCGCCGTAATATTCAATTTCGATTCGCCCTTGTTTCTCGCCGTGATGCAAAACCACGCGTGTCCCGATGTGCTCCTGCAAGCGCGATTGCAAATGTTCAACCGTACTCGCACTCACCGATACCAATGATGGGCGACGACGGCGCGGTTTCGCATTACCGAGCTGGCGCGCCACCAGCCGTTCGGTCGCGCGCACTGTCGCACTGCGTCTTAAGACCGTTTCCGCGACGGCCAACTGTTCTTCTGGCGATTTCAGCGCGAGCAATACTTTGGCATGTCCGACCGAGATCAAATCTTGGGTCAGCCACGTTTGCACTTGCTCGTGCAAATCGAGCAACCGCATCGCGTTCGCCACGGCCGCGCGGCTCCGGCCAACCTTGTGCGCGATTTCTTCCTGCCGCATCCCAAATTCACCTGCCAAACGAGCGTAGCCCTGCGCTTCTTCGATCGGATTCAGATCGGCGCGTTGTAAATTTTCGATGAGCGAAAGTTCGAGCACATCGCGATCGCTCGCGCTTCGAATAATCACGGGTACTTCATCCAACCCCACTTCCTGGGCCGCCCGCCAGCGCCGTTCCCCGGCGATCAATTCATGGCGTCCATCGATCGGCCGTACGATCAGTGGTTGGATGATTCCATGTTGGCGGATCGATTCGACCAACTCCGAGAGCGCATCCGCGCCGAAATCCTTACGCGGCTGCAACGGGCTCGGGGTGATGCTGTAGAGACTGACTCGCTGAATTTTTTCCGAATCATCGACTGCCGCAATCCCTGGAGCCGGCGCCGGCTGCGCGGCGATGAGTGCGCTGAGACCTTTGCCGAGCGCCATTTTTGCCATCGGGCAGAGATTATCGGAAACGACTCCGCAACGCAAACAGCTCGTTGCGACAATCTGCGGCCCGCATAGCATCGTCCATGGCAGCGACGTTAACCGAGACCTTCACCCTCGGGCATTCACCCGATCCGGATGATGCTTTCATGTTTTACGCGATGGCGGCGAACAAAATCGATTTGCGTGGTTATCGTTTCGAACATCGGCTCGAGGACATTCAGACTTTGAACGAACGGGCAATGCGCGGGGAGCTGGATATCTCTGCGGTCTCGATTCATGCCTGCGCCTACGTCGCGGGCAAATATTTGTTGCTGCCATGCGGCGCGAGCATGGGCGACGGCTACGGCCCCTTACTCATTGAGAAACGCCGAACACCCAACACCAAACGGCGAACGCCGAATGAAGATTTTCGCGAAAGCCTGCGCGGCCGAGTAATCGCGGTGCCGGGCACAATGACGAGTGCGTTCCTGGCCCTGCAACTTTATCTCGGCGAATTCAACTACATCGTCGTGCCGTTTGACGAAATCTTCGAGGCGGTCCGGAACGGTCGGGCAGAGGCTGGTTTAATCATTCATGAAGGGCAACTCACATATGCGCACTCCGGTTTTTCAAAAATAATTGATCTGGGCGAATGGTGGAAAAGACACACCGGCCTCCCATTGCCGCTGGGTGGAAATGTTCTGCGGAAGGATATTCCGCGCGAGATTCAGAGCGATCTGGCCGCAATTTTGCGAGAGAGCATCGAATTCGGCCTGAACCATCGTGCCGAAGCGGTGCAACACTCGATGCCGTATGCGCGCGACATGGGGAGCGACCTGGCATCAAAATTTATCGGAATGTATGTAAACGAGTTCACACGCGACTATGGCAAGGTTGGACGCGAGGCCATCCGCCGGTTTCTTGGCGAAGCGCGCGAACGCGGTTATATCGATCGTGAAATCTTGATCGAGTTCGTAAAGTAGATATCGGTCGTCGCTATTTTTTCTTCGCGCCCGGTGAGGGCGAAGCTTTCGGCTTACTCACCATTTCCACGCAGAAGTTCTTCACCCGCTCGGCCTCTTGTTTGAAGCCGTTGGTGAAATCATGCGTGCCGTACTCAAACAGCACGACAAAAGAGAAGGTGAAGAAGATGAATAGGACGAGCCAGAACAGCCCGCGAATGAGAGACATCGGGCGATCTTAAGGCAGTGATGGGGCCTGGTCAACGACGCCGTAATCGCGGCAAGCCTTCGCAGTTGAACCGGGAGGCGAAGCTGCGATTCTGCTCGCGATGCGGGTGCCACTGCTCGACCTAAGCGAACAATATCGCGCCCTTGCCACGCCGATTCGGCAGCAAATCGGTCAAGTGTTAGAGAGCCAGCGTTTCATCCTCGGGCCGAAAGTGGAGCAGTTCGAACGCGCACTTTGCGATTACATCGGCGCAAAATTCGCTATCGGCGTTTCCTCCGGAACGGACGCGTTGCTCGCGGTCTTGATGGCATTGGAAATTGGGCCGGGCGACGCGGTGATTACGACGCCGTATTCGTTTTTCGCGACTGCTGCCTGCATTGCACGGGTCGGTGCGACACCGCTCTTCGTCGATATCAAGCCAGAAACTTTTAATATTTCACCTGAAGCAATTCGATCCTTCATCGAAAAGAATTGTCGCCAGGTGAACGGCGTTTTGATGACGCGGGACCGGCAAGCCGTTCGCTTGATTATTCCGGTGCATCTTTTCGGATTGTGCTGCGAAATGGACGCGATCATGGAGGTCGCGCGCGAATATGAATTGCTGGTGATTGAAGATGCAGCCCAGGCGATCGGCGCCGGATACCCTCGAAGCGGTGGGGTAGCATCAGCCGGCGCTATCGGTGATGTCGGTTGTTTCAGTTTCTATCCTTCGAAAAATCTTGGGGCCGCCGGTGACGCCGGCGCCATCGTTTGTATGGCGGAAAATCTGGCAACGCGCTTACGAACCTGCCGCCAACACGGCATGGAACGGCGTTATTATCATCAATTCATCGGCGGGAATTTTCGCCTCGACGAACTGCAGGCGGCGATTTTGCAGGTGAAATTGCCACACCTGGCCGGTTGGTCAGCCGCTCGTCGCGCGGCCGCTAATTTTTATCGCGAGGAATTTTCCCGGCGCAATTTAACTGATTCCGTCATTCTTCCGGCCGAGCCCTATCGGGAACGCGCCGGCAATCATCACATTTATCATCAGTTCATCATTCGGGCGCAGGGGCGGGACGAATTGAAAGCGCATCTCGCCAGAAACGAAATTGGAAGTGAGATTTACTATCCGGTCCCACTCCATTTGCAGGAATGCTTTTTTTATTTGGAACACAAAGCAGGCGACTTTCCGGAAGCGGAACGCGCGGCCGCCGAAACCCTGGCTTTGCCGATTTATCCAGAGCTGAGTCACGAAGCGCAGCGATTTGTGGTCGACAAAATTGCGGAATTTTATGGCTAACGATGCATCTGCGTCATCCGAGCGAAGTCGAGGGATCCCGTTGCGTAAGCTTTAAGGTTTCGAGGGGATCCCTCGACTTCGCTCGGGATGACGGAATGTACGGCAATGCTGCCCGCACTTGCAGCGCATCCGGCGCGAGCCTATATCAACGCTCGCAAACGGGTAGGTTCCGGAGTGGCCAAACGGGGCAGACTGTAAATCTGCTGGCTTTACGCCTTCGCTGGTTCGAATCCAGCCCTGCCCATTTCCGATCTTCCGCTATCGTCCACGACAAGATCAGGAGCGAGGGATTGTAGGGCGGCGATTTCCGCGGCCGTTGTTTTCGTTTGGCAGCCAATATGGCCGCCCTACAATTCTTGCTTTTCGAGCCTGATGCCAAGTATGACCAGGCTTTCAATGGCAAAGCGCGGTTAGCGCAAAATAGATGCCCCCGCTAAGACTACGAGGATCGGCTCCGCCGGCTGGCCATCTAGCGCCGCTTTTTCGTAGCGCGACGGCGCCCAGAGCGCGCTCGCGATTTCGCACTCGGCTTTGCTTTTCGCGCCGATGTGCGACGGACCCTAGCCTTGCCACCGCGACGCGATTTGGCCGACCGGGCCCGACGCGCGCTGCTCGATTTGCCGCCTTTGGTCTTTCCGCGCCTCTTCACCGACAGACGTCGCGAAGGCTTTTTCCGTTTCCGAGATGCGGATGCTTTCTTGGGCGGACTGGGAGGGCGTTTTGGTTTCGGTTTCGAACGCGAACGGCGCCCACCGCGCAAACCGATCGCTTTTTTCGCGGTAGCGCCAATGGGTTCACCGGTCGCAGCGGCTTTGCCGGCAATTGCGCCGATCACGCCACCGACGACCGCACCGACGGGACCGCCAACGCTGCCAAGCACCGCACCAGCGGCCGCACCGGCGGCGGGTTTAGAAATCGGCGGGATGGTAATGTTCTCGTTCGATTGTGGTTGTTCGCTCGATGTTAAATTTTCAGTGGACTCCTCCGCCATAAGTTCTCCTGGGTTGATGTTTAAACTAAGATCGCATATCGACACATTACAGCCTCTTCACGAAAAGGAATTAACAAAAAGCGCCCGATCTATGAGAGCGGGCGCCTGTTAAAAAAATACTGTTTATGTTAGCGAGATCCGCGATCGCCGCGGCCATAACCGCCGCCACCCCCACCGCCGCGACCATAGCCGCCGCCTCCACCGCGGCCGCCATAACCGCCACCGCCGCCTCCGCCTCCGCCTTGAGGGCGAGCTTCGCGTGGACGCGCTTCGTTCACGGTCAGAGCGCGACCTTCCACGGTTTTGCCATTAAATTGGGTAATGGCATTTTGCGCTTCCTGTTCCGTCGCCATAGTCACAAAAGCGAAGCCACGAGACTTGCCTGTGAATTTATCCTGCATAAGCATGACATCCTGCACAGCACCAGCCTGTGCGAAGAGATCCTGAAGGTCGGTTTCCGTCGTGTTGAACGAAAGATTCCCAACGTATAACTTGGTACCCATTTGAGTTTATTCTCGAAAACGCGGCCAGGTCACTGTTCCCGGTTATCGGATTTCAAACTGCCACTGAATAAACTCAACTGACAATTCACCAACTGCCCGAGCGCTGTTTTCTTTGCCGCCTTAGTAGGAGCATTTCCGCCGAAACGCAACAATAAAGAGAAAGGTTTTGCCGCTCTAAATACCATAATGAAATCCGAAGGTAAGACTTCGCGGCGCGTTGCCATCGTTGCTGCCGGCGTCGTTAGCCCTCTCGGCTTTGGATTAACCGAGACGCTTCAGTCGCTTCGGCAGGCACGGGATTGTGTCACACCGGTGACCGCTTTTTCCGTGGAGAAAACACGATGCAAGACTGCCGCCCAGATTGATGACGGACGATTGTTGGACCAGGCAAATCGCAGCCGGCAGAGCCGCCGTTTACATCGCGCTTCCTACATGGTCATGACCGCATTAGCCGAACTTCTGGAGCGCTCTCGGAAGTTCGAGCCTGAAATCGCGATTGTCGGTACCACCAGCGGGGGCATGAGTTTCGGAGAGAATTTTTACCGCAGCCTGGGGAACGGCGGTGCTCGTTCGGCAGCTTTGATCGCAAACTATCCGCCGCAAAAACAGATCGTTGATGCCATGGAAAAATTTGGCATCAACGCTCCAGCTCAGGTGATCGCGAATGCTTGCGCCTCTGGCACAAACGCAATTGGCCATGCCTTTAACGCCATTCGCACCGGGCGTTGCCACCGCATTCTGGCTGGCGGTTATGACGCGCTTTCCGAGCTCGTGTTTGTTGGCTTCGATTCGTTGCAAGCGGCGACGCCGGAAAAATGCCGACCCTTCGATTCCAATCGCTCCGGCATGGTGCTGGGTGAAGGCGCGGCCCTGCTCGCGTTGGAAGAATTCGAGTCCGCGCGCAGCCATGGCGCGGAGATTCTTGGAGAGATAACCGGCTACGGAATTTCCACCGACAATCATCATCTGACGCAGCCAAATCCCGACGGCAGTGGTCCGCGCCGCGCCATGGAACAAGCACTGGCACAGGCCCAGCTCGAGCCAAACCAAGTCGGTTACATTAATGCACACGGCACCGCGACCGTCCTCAACGACACGGCCGAGGGGAAAGCGATCGCGGAATTGTTCGGCGATGTACCGGTGAGCTCAACAAAAAGTATGATGGGTCATTCGCTCGGCGCCGCGGGAGCGATCGAAGCCGTCGTCAGTCTGCTTGCGTTGCAACATCAATTTTTGCCGCCCAATATCAATTTCCGCGAAGCCGAGTTATCTCTGAACATTGTGGCGAACGAAGCGCGCGATGCGCAATTTGATTGCGCAATTTCGAATTCATTCGGGTTCGGTGGAACCAACGCGACGATTGTTCTTCGCAGATTCGCGCGATGAGTCTGAGCATCGCCGGCATGAGTTGGGTCACACCGCTCGGCAGCAACGTGAATGATGTTTGGCAACGATTGGTCGCGGGCGAGGCCGCGTCGATCGAAATCCTAGAGAACGAACAAAACGGTGCGCGCTATCTTGTCCGTCGCGTTCCAGCCACCACAATGGCACATCTCCCGCCGCATGCGCGATTGCGCCGGGCGAGCGCGATCTCACGGTTCGCTGCCGCTGCTGGACTAGCGGCGCTGGCTGAAGCGAAGACCCCGCCATCTCTCGATCGCATTGCGCTTGTCTTCGCCATTTCAAACGGCGGCGTCATTTATACGCGGCGCTTTTATGCAGAGATCGTGAAGTCGGGGGCACAATCTGCCAGCCCGCTGCTATTTCCTGAAACAGTCTTCAACGCGCCAGCCAGCCATCTTACTGCGATCCTGGAAATCAGCGGTGCTTCTTATACCGTTGTCGGGGACGGCGCCGTCGGCATTCTTGCACTCAAGCTGGCGGACGACCTGCTGGCGTCGGAAGATGTCGACACCTGCCTTGTCGTTGCCGCCGAGGAAATCGATTCGCTCGTCTGCGAAGCTTATCGGCAATGGCGTTTCCTGCGAGACCCGAAGAAACCGGAAACGGGGCGCGGCATGATCATGAGCGAAGGCGCGGGCGCGGTCTTGTTGAAGCGGTCTAATGATGGGATCGAGATCGACCAGATTGTTCCCGGCGCAAATTTCTTTCGCCGTTCCGAAGCTTCGGCGCGACTAGGTAGCGTGGTCTCGCGTCTCAAGAACGGAATCGGATTCTGCGTTGGCAGTGGAAACGGCACATTTATCGATCGAGCGGAACGCGCGGCGGTGGGCGATGAAATGCCGGTTTATTCACCAAAAATCGCGCTCGGTGAAAGTGTGGGTGCTTCCGTCTTCTGGCAACTGATCACGGCGGCAAAAGCGTTGGAAGCTGGAACGTTGCCAGGGTCGTCGAAGCCACCCGTCGATTCGCGCGCAGTCGTGCTGGCTTGTGGTCTCAACCAACAGACTGGCGGGCTGACTCTGCGCAGACGTGTTTGCCCTGCTTTTCAGGGGAGTACGTAAACGCCAGTCCGGCTCGGACCTTTTCGCCTTTGCAACGCTTTCGCCCTGCGATACCTTCGGGCGCGCCATGCGAACGCGGGCAGCAATCCTTTTTTTTGTTCTTTTTGTGGCTGCTCGTAGCGGCACCGCCATTGATATCGAGACGCCAAAAAACCAACCGATCGAGATCACTTCTACCGGCGAGACCCGCTACGAGAACGGTGTCGCCATCGCGCGAGATAATGTCGCGATTCATTGCGGCGATGCCGACATTTACGCTGACTCGGCGCGCTATGACTCGCAGCGACATGAGGTTTCAGCTGAAGGTCATGTCCGAATTTATCGCGAAGACAAGCTCTATCTCGCCGAACACGGAACCTACAATCTGGATACCAAGGAGATTCACGCTGACACTCTTCAGACTTCCTCGGAGCCCTATTTCGTGAACGCCGAGAAACTTGTGAATTTCTCCGACGGACACTCGATCGTCGAGAACGGGGATTTCACGACTGACGATTCGAGCAATCCAGATTTTCATTTTCACGCTCACAAGGTTCGAATTTACGAAAACGATCGCGTCGTTTTCCAGAATGTGACTTTTTATGTTGGGAAAGTTCCTGTTTTTTGGTGGCCATATCTTTATCAATCATTAAACGACGCCTTTAGCTTCAGCATCTCACCCGCTTATCTCAGCTCCTGGGGACCGTCGTTGCTGAGCGCGGTAACATTCCCGATTACCGACAAAATCAAGGGGACCGTCCGGCTGGATTATCGGGTACGGCGTGGAGTAGCCATCGGCTTCGAGTCCGAGATGAATTACGGCAAAGACGATAGCAGTTATCTTCGGCTCAAGACCTATTTCATCGACGATCAAAACCCGGAGTTGAATCAGACTTCGGTGCCGCGCGGAGCCATTGGAAGTGCCCGTTACCGTGTAACCGTGGAAGACCGGACGAATTTCACGAGCGACATCTATGGCATCGTTGACATCACGAAGCTAAGCGATGCTTACGTCATGCAGGATTTCTACCAGTCTGAATTCCGCATCAATCCCGTGCCAGACAACGTCGTGGCGGTAACTAAAGTCGATCCCATCTACACCTTGACCGCGATCGCACGCTTTCAAGCTAACGGCTTCTTTCAGCAAACCGAGCGCCTGCCCGAAGTAGTGCTTGACGTCGCTCGTACTCCCATCTTCGGAAGCCCAATCTTTTACCAGGGCGAAACCGGGATTGCGGACCTTCATCGCAATTTCGCAAGCGGCTCGGGCTTCGAAGACTACGAAAGTTGGCGGATCGATACCTTTCACCAATTCCTTTACCCAAACACTTATTTTGGCTGGCTCAGCATCGTCCCGCGCGCCGGCTTTCGCGCAACCTACTACAACGAAACGCGAGATCTTGGCAAAACCTTGTTTGTGCCGAGCAATAATCCTCTTATTCCTGTTTTTCTTTTGCCGGATCCGACGCTGGCCGAACCTCTTCAGCTCGCAGGCGATACAACACGAACTGTTTTCAATGCCGGGGTAGAAGCATCCTTTAAGATCTCGCGTGCGTGGGAGGAGGCCCAGAACAGCGCACTTGGGCTCGACGGTTTGCGACACGTCATCCAACCATTCACCAATTTTTCATGGGTTTCAGATCCTGGCGTTAATCCGGCGGCGATTTTACAATTCGATCGCGTCGAACCAACCACGAAATTACGTCCAATCGATTTTCCGGAGTTCACCACCATCGATTCGATTGATCGCTGGACGATCTGGCGCCTCGGACTCCGTAACCGGCTGGAGACTCGGCGCGACGACAGCAACATTACCTGGTTCGAACTCGACACCTATTGCGACGTCAATTTCGAGAATCCTTATGATCGCACTCCCTATTCGAATCTTTTCAACAACATTCGCTTTACTCCGCTACCATGGGCCTCGCTCGCGATTGATTCCCAAGTGCCCGCTTTTGATAAAGGATTTACCGAAGTCAATACCACCGTATCGTTCCAGCCGATGGCGAATCTTCAGCTCAACGTGGGCCACCGTTACCTTAACGACAATCCATTTTTTCAAAACAGCAGTTTGTTTACTTTCGGCGGGTATTACCGGATTAACGACAACTGGGGGTTCGCGGTGCAGGAGCAATACGAGGCGACGAGCGGGTTGCTTGAGCAACAGCGTTATGCCGTCTATCGCGATCTCTCCAGTTGGGTCGCTTCCCTCGGCGCGGTCGTGCGCGACAATAACGGGGTAAGAGAGTACGGTGTTCTCTTAACTTTTACCTTGAAAGCGTTTCCGAAATTCGGGTTCGATCTCAATTTCGATCCCGGCGGCGCGGGACAATAATTGATCGCGCAAAGGTCGAATTCGGGTAGCATTCCCGCCACTTCGCTAGGATAACCTCACATGGATCTATCGATTATCGGCTCAGGATACGTCGGTCTCGTCACCGGCGCCTGCTTTGCTGATGTTGGTCACAACGTGACATGCGTCGACAACGATGCGCACAAAATTGAACTATTACGCGCCGGCCGTGTCCCGATCTACGAACCCGGTTTGGAAGAACTGATTCATCGCAATGTCGCCGCCCACCGACTGCGCTTCAGCGGTAGCATCAAGGAAGGCGTCGATAACTCACAGATCGTTTTTATCGCGGTACCAACGCCGCCTCAGAACGACGGCAGCGTCGATCTGAGTTTCATCGAAAAAGTAGCGCGCGAGATCGCCGGCGTCCTCACTGATTACCGGGTGATCGTCGATAAGAGCACGGTGCCCGTGAAAACTGGCGAAAAAGTGGCCGAATCGATTAAGCGCTACAACCGTCACGGCGCGAAGTTTGACGTTGTCAGTAACCCGGAATTCTTACGCGAAGGCTGTGCGGTCCACGATTTGATGCATCCTGATCGGATCGTCATCGGCGCGCAGAGCGAACATGCCGCCGACTTAATGAAAAAGGTCTATGAGCCTTTCATGGCGCCGATTCTTGTTACCGACATAAATAGCGCGGAGTTAATCAAGCACGCCGCCAATTCATTTCTGGCACTGAAAATTTCTTATATCAATGCGGTCTCCGCCATTTGCGAGGCCAGCGGCGCTGACATCGAAAAAGTGGCCGACGGAATCGGGATGGATCAGCGGATTGGCCGGAATTTTCTTAACGCCGGGATAGGCTATGGTGGGTCGTGTTTCCCGAAGGACATTGCCGCATTTATCACGATAAGCGAAAAACTCGGTGTTCCTTTCTCGCTCTTAAAAGAAGTCCAGAACATTAATGCGGCGCAGAAAGAGCGGTTTCTAAAATCGATTCGCGACACCCTTTGGGTCCTGCGCGAAAAAAAGATCGCGGTTTGGGGACTGACCTTCAAACCGGATACGGATGATATTCGTTCCTCCATCGCGATCGAGTTGGTCGCGGACATGTTAGGCGAAGGCGCCCAGGTTTCGGTCTATGATCCCAAAGGCACGGAGCGGGCCCGCGAAATCTCGGAAATCAAGAGCGCGCGCTTTTGTGAAAACGCGCTTGATGCGGTTGATGGTGCGGAAGCGCTCGTGATCGCGACCGAATGGGAGGAATTTGCCAATGTCGATCTTGCGGTGGTGAAAGAAAAAATGACTACGCCGATTGTTTTCGACGGCCGCAATTTGTTTGATCCCTCAACGATGGCAAAATTGGGGTTCCGCTACCATTCGGTCGGACGCACGCCAGTTACGCCTGACTGATTCGCCCTCTGTCCGGCAGGTCGGAGATTCCCAATTCGGTAAGTTGCATGCGGCGCAGGCAATGGAATCATAGCCATCTATGCGCGATCCCCGCTTCGATAGACTCGCCGAGATCCTGACCGGTTATTCAACGGAGTTAAAACGCAACGAAAAGGTGCTGGTTGAGGCCTTTGATGCTCCGGACGAAATCACGATCGCGCTGATCCGGGCGGCGCGGAAGCGAGGAGCAATCCCTCTCGTGCAATTGCAGAGGGCGCCAGTTAGCCGCGAGCTTGCCCTTCAAGCCACCGAACCGCAGTTGCGTCTTCTGGTACGCCACGAACTGGCCCGAATGAAACAAATGGACGCTTACATCGCCGTGCGAGGCAGCCACAATATTACCGAGCAGGCCGACGTGCCGACCGAGCGGATGAAACTGATCGCAAAAAAGATGCGACCAATCCAGGACCACCGGGTTCAGAAAACAAAATGGGTGGTGTTGCGATGGCCGACCCCAGCCATGGCCCAGCTCGCCAGCATGAGCACCGAAGCCTTCGAAGATTTTTTCTTCGAAGTTTGCACGCTCGATTACCGCAAGCTTCAGCCAGGAATGAACGCGCTAAAAAAATTAATGGAGAAAACCGACCGGGTTGAGATCGCAGGGCCGGAAACGGATTTGCGATTCAGCATTAAAAAAATTCCAGCCGTCATCTGCGGTGGCGACCGGAACATTCCGGACGGCGAAGTTTTTACGGCTCCGGTGCGCGACTCGGTCAACGGCTTTGTCACCTTTAATGCGCCGACAATTTATCAGGGCACAAGTTTTGACCATATCCGGCTGGAGTTCGAGAACGGAAAGATTGTTAAGGCCACGAGCAACCAAACCAAGAAATTGAACGATGTTCTCGATGCCGACGCCGGCGCCCGTTACATCGGCGAGTTCTCGCTCGGCTTTAATCCGCACATTTTACATCCAATGCGCGATATTTTGTTCGACGAAAAGATTGCGGGGTCGTTTCATTTTACTCCCGGCCAGGCTTACGAGACGGCCGACAATGGGAACCGCAGCCAAGTGCATTGGGACATGGTCAACATTCAGCGCCGGGAATATGGTGGCGGCGAAATCTATTTCGATGGTAAACTCATTCGCAAGAATGGCGAATTCGTTATTCCACTCTTGCAATCGTTAAACCGGGCAAGGTTGCTCAAGCGAAAATGAGAAACTGCGCGGACTTGCGCCCGCGCGGTTCTCGGGATTCTTCCTTCGGAAACGTTAGGCGCGTTTCGCGACCGGATTCAGGTGCATCATCGCGATCTCGCCATTGCTCGCCATCTGCACGTTAGTTATCTCGAACATCGGTGCATTTTCAACGGACGAAGCGCCCGCACCCGGCAACTGCACGGCAACGGTCTTCGATGACGAATTGAGAATGATGCCGGCGATTTCGAAGGTGGGAGAAAATTCCACGCTCGTAATCTGGAAGGCAGCGGTGAGATGCACCGAAGCCTGCGTCTGATGCGAAGGCGTCAATTGCAACGGGGCTGACTCAACTCCCGATACCAGTTGCAGGCCAGAAACATTAAATGACGGCGTCGCGAGAGTGGCGGGCTTTTGTTGCTGCGATGGAGTCAAGCGCAGTTGGCCGAGGCTACCGGGGGCAGCTTGAATCTTGGCAATCTCGAAATTGACCTGCAGATTCATCGCTGCCTGCTGCTGCTGCTGCTGCTGGGGCGATGAAGCCAGGCGCATCGTGACTACTTTCGAAATCGGCCGCAATTGCAGCGCGCCCATCTTGAAAGTGGGCGTTAATTGCATCGAAGCTATTTCGCAAGCGAGGGTGATCTGAACAGCCGTGCCACCAGCGGCTGCTTGCGGTGCGGGTGCGGGTTGCGTTGGAGCTCCCGAAGTTCGAATGACGGGAGCCGTTGGGGTCTGGAGTGTTTCAGGCATGGTTTCGATTGTTGTTGGTTGTGAAACAAAATGTTCTTCGTCACTGGCCGGGATTTCAGGGGCCTCCGGCAAAGCGCCAATACCAGCAATGGCACGGCCGACCCCAGCAATCTCAGCACCAGTCGTAATTTCCGGTTCTTCAGGGGCTGCGATCTCGGCCCGTTCCTCAGCGGTCACCACCGTTTGATAAGGAACAGGTTGGCCCTGCTCGATCGGCTCTGGCTCAGGCTCCGGCGACCATTCCTGAGTTGAAATTTGTTCCTCGACTTCGGAAGGCGCGACCGCCTCGGCCACCGTCGGCTCGCAGACTTCCGTCTGCAAGTTCGCCTGTGCTTCCAGAGGTTTGGACAACTCCCATTCGCTCGCTGGTTCGCTCGGGAAGGTTTCTTCGGCGACGGCGGCCACCAGCTCCGGCTTTGCTTGCTCAATCGCAGGCTCGGCGGAGGGCTCAATCACCGACTCAATGGCTGGCGCAACCGGCGACTCAACGGCTGGCCCCATATACGTGGGCGAAGAAAATACTGGCGGCTCTGGCGCGACTTCAGCCTCGCCATTGGCCGGCACCTGCTCAATTAACGGTCCGACGCATGATTCCTCGAAATCAACGTACGCTGGCTCGCTAATGCGGCCATTAACGGTTGGTGTTTCGGAGAGCGGAGCAGTTATCGTCTCCACCATACGTTTCGCCACGGGAATCACGGCACGCCGGAGCGAAGCCTCGGAAGCTTTTAGCTGAACCGAAACCTGAGGCGGTCCACCCACGAAACGTTTTTGTGTCTGCAAAGCCGGAGTTTCCTCAACCGTTTCGTCATCATGCAAGGGCGGGCCCGTGACCGTTGCCGGCCGATGACCGAGCTGCGTTGTTCCTATTCGCCGCCGAATCTCCATCACCACCACCGATACCAGCAGAGCGAAGCCACTCAGCCCCAAAATCCAAACCAGCAGCGGCCGCTGTCCAGTGAAGGAACTAATCCGTTCGCCGAACGTCGGCACAGGCGTGAAACCGTTGACTTTCGCCGGGGCGAGGACCGCGGCCGGCGTCGGACTCATCGCCGTGGCTACGATAGGCGCCGCAGATGCAGTCGGCTCAATCACGGGCTGCTGAGCAGGACCGGCAGCGAGCTCAGGCGCAGCGACCTCAGGCGCAGCGACCTCAGGCGCGGCCGCAGGCGCAGCAATGGATGCCGCCGGTGCAGGGGTTGGACTCGAAGCTTCAGGTGTTGAAGCGACGATAGGGGCGGTCAATACAGAGACGTCGGGTGTCGCCGCAATCGCGGGAACAGGAACCGGGGAAGCGGTCGCCAAAGCAATTACGGGCGCCGGTGTTGCGCTGGTTGATGGCGACTCGACCGATATCCCGGTCGCCGATGGCGCAGCTGGAAGATCTTCGGGGCGCGCCGGAGTTCCGGTTGCTTTCGCATTGGAGACGATGACTTCTGCCAGCGTTGGATTCACAATCGCTTCGCTGGCTTTCGATCCTGCCGGCGAAGGTGCCGGCGTTTGCGCCAGCGCCAATTGCGTTCCCTCGTCCGCCTTCACCTCCACGCCGGGGATGGGGCTGGGCTCGATCGCCGGGACGGACGATTCGGGTTGAGTGGTCGCGACCGCCGCGGCACCAGCCGTAGCAGTAGGCGTCGGCGAAGAAACGGTCATGGCACTCTTCAACCAACCAAGATCGTAAAACCCGCCCGCATACAATGCGTTCGAGGCTGACGGATAAATTTTTCGTGCCGATGTGATCCAGTCGTTCGCCTTGTCGGTGTTATCGTGTTTGAACTCCCAGGCCGCTTCCGCGTAATAGAGCGCCGGCGTATCGCCGCTAAACTGGAACTGTTCCATTAGTTTCTGCGCTCGGCTATCCTTCCCTTCCAGCAGGTAAGTGAGGAATACCTTGAAGTTGATCAGTTGCGCTGCCTGGTTCTTGTCTCCGCCCGGCGTCTGCTTCAACAACGCCTGAAATCGATCGCG
>Ga0209156_10000425_pt1 | contig 35397 bp, 38 predicted proteins | sample GraSoiAngelo_124_FD_185881 | JGI IMG/M metagenome (GOLD analysis project Ga0209156, IMG submission 185881) | Grasslands soil microbial communities from the Angelo Coastal Reserve, California, USA - 14_0927_05_20cm (SPAdes) (version 2) | ecosystem: Environmental > Terrestrial > Soil > Grasslands... | reverse complement strand
CGCGGGTAGCCTCATCCCATGGAGACCGGTGGCCGTAAGCGAACGCTCGGTGATCACGTCGTCACGTGGGCTATTGCCCTGTTCCTGGGTCTTTTCGGTGTGCCGGCGGTCTTCGCCATGGTCATTGGGCCGTTTCAACCACGGCCAGAGGCGACCGTCAACGACGGCTTCAGTAGCCTCTACCTGCTTCTAGCGCTTGGTCTCACCTACGGTGCTCTCGCCACATTGCGGGACGAGTACGGGATACCCCGCGCATGGCGGCCGAGTCTGACGCAGGGCTTTGTGGTCGCCTGGTACGGTGGCTGGAGCGCCCTCATCGTTCTCGGCGTGGCGCGGCAGCTGATCGACGGAGGGCTCGGCCTTGTCGAAAAGTCGCTCGGCGGCGACATCGCCGTGTGGTTCGTCTTCGTTGGCCTGCCCTGGATTCTTGCCACGCTTCACGACCGTAGACGTCGCGGGGCTCCGGGCTGGGTCGATTTCGGCTAGGCCGTCCGCAGCCGCGGATCGAGTGCGTCGCGAAGTGAGTCCCCGAAGAGATTGAAGCCGAAGACGGCCATGCTGATCGCGACGCCGGGTGCGATGGCGAGCCACGGTGCCTGCTCGAGGAACTGCATCCCGGCGCCGCGGAGCATCAGCCCCCATGACGGCGTCGGCTCGAACACGCCGAGGCCAAGGAACGAGAGCGAGGCTTCGAGCAGGATCGCCTGCCCGAGGAACGCGGTGAGCATGATGAGGTAGGGCGCGAACACGTTCGGCGCGATGTGGCGGAACATGATGCGGACAGCGCCGGATCCGACCGCGCGCGTCGCCTCGATGTACGGCATGTTCACGATGCTGAGCGCGCTGGAACGCACGACGCGCGCGACACGGGGGATGATCGGGACCGTGATCGCCGCGATGACGTTCGCGATCTTGTCCTCGCCCGTCCCGAGTGCAGCGACGACGGCGATCGCGATGACGATCAGCGGAAAGCTGAGGAGGACGTCCATCAGCCGCTGGACCAGCTGATCGACCTTTCCGCCGAAGTACGCGCCCACCACCCCGAGCACCAAACCGAGCGTGCAGCCCACGAACGACGCGCTGAACCCGACAAGAAGCGCGGTCCGCGAGCCGTATACGATCCGCGAGAACACGTCCCGACCGAACGGGTCGGTCCCGAGGAGGTGCTGCAGCGAGGGGCCCTGGAGCAGATCGCTGAATCGGATCTCGACAGGGTCGTACGGCGCGATGCGGTCGGCGAACGCGGCCGTCAGCAGCATGAGGATGATCAGCGCGGCGCCGGCGGTACCGAGCGGCCGCCGCCGGATGAACTCGCGCCAGAACCGGACGAAGCGCCGTGGCCCGGTCGACTCGAGGTAGCGGCGCTTCGCCACGTCGTCGGCGTCGCGGGCTACCGGCCGCGCGAGCTCGGTCACGAGTAGCGGATCCTTGGGTCCAGCACCACGTAGACCATGTCGACCACGAAATTGATGAGCACGAACACGGACGCGAGGAGCAGCACCAGCGCTTGGATGAGCGTGTAATCGCGGTGCGCGACGGCGTCGACGAGGAGCTTGCCGATGCCGTTCAGGTTGAAGACCTGCTCGGTGACCACGAGGCCGCCGATGAGGAACGCGAACTCAAGGCTGATCACGGTGACGACGGGCAGGAGCGCGTTCCGGAGGGCGTGCCTCAGGACGACGACGCTCTCGCGCACGCCCTTCGCGCGCGCGGTGCGGACGTAGTCCTCGCGGAGTACCTCGAGAACGGTCGATCGCGTCATGCGCATCGACACGGCCGAGTAGCGATAGCCGACGGAGAGCGCGGGAAGAACCATTTGCGAGAGGTTCGCGATCGGGTCGTCGGTGATCGCCGTGAAGACGAGAGGCGGCGCCCATCCGAACAACGTGATGGTCGCGAGCACCATGAGGAGCCCGATCCAGAAGCTCGGCATCGCGAGACCACCGATAGAGAAAAGACGGATCGCGTAGTCGGTCCAGGTGTCCTGCCGCACCGCTGCGAGGACGCCAAGCGGGACCGCGATCGTTATGGCGAGAAGCGTCGCGATGATGGCGAGCTCGAGCGAGAGCGGGAGGCGGACGAGGATCTCATCGACGACCGGATGGCCGGTCCAGAGCGAGGTGCCGAGGTCGAAGTGCGCGATCTCGCCCATCCAATCTGTGAACTGCGCCCACATGGGCTTATCCAGTCCGAGCTGATGACGCTCCTCGTCGATGACCGATTGCGGCACCGGGGAGCCGGCATATTTCAGAGCGACGATGTCGCCTGGCACCGCACGCATGATCACGAACGTCAGGATGGCGACGCCGACGAGCGTCGGGATCATGAGCAGGAGCCGCCCGGCGACGTACCGGCGCATCCGGTAAGTCTCGGGCGGCTCCCTCTAGTCCGCTAGTTCGCCGTTATTTCCCCAGCCAGACCGTCTCGAGGTCCTGATTGGTGTAGTGGTTCGAACCGATGCGCCAGCCGCGCACCGTGTTCAGGTACGGAATGATCCGGTACCACCAGAGGACCGGATACTGGTAGGCCTTCGTGTCCATCGCGTACTTCTCGATGTCGGCGACGAGCGCCTTGCGCTTGGCCGGGTCGGTCTCGCGGCTCTGTCCGTCGATCATCTTGTCGAGCGCCGCGTCGTCGTAATACGCGAAGTTCAGGCCCTTGCCGAGACCCGAGGCGGACCAGAACTTGGCGAGCTGCAGGTCGGGCTCATCGAGGAAGTCGCAGTTGAAATCAAGCGCGACCTCGAAGTTCCCTGCGCGCAGGTCGGCCTGGTACGCGGAGGTCTCCTTCACGTCGTGCGTGGCGTTGATGCCGATCTGCTTCCACTGGTCGAGTACGAAGAGCGCGACCGGCTCGTAGGGCGTCGTGATGTTGCGGTTGAGGAACTTGAACGTGAGGTTCGACTGGCCCGCGTCGGCGAGGAGCTGCTTCGCTTTGGCCTTGTTGGCCGCGCCGTCCGTGCCGAAACCGGCGATCTTCTGGAGGTCGGAGTCCGTCTGCGCGAACGGACCCTTGGGCCGCATGAGGCCGCCGACATCCTTCACGATCGTGATCTTCTGGAGCGACGTGCTGCCGGCATAGCGGTCGATCGCGAGGGTCAGCGCCTGGCGCACCCGGACGTCATCGAAGGGCGGCTTCTTCGTGTTCGGGACGACGTAGTTCACGCAAATCCACGGCGCCTCCTGGATCGCGAGCGCGCTGCCGAGCGCGCCCGAGAGGGTATCGCGTTGCTGCGGCGTGAAGCCACGGAATTCGATCGCCGCCTGCTTGCTGCGGATCGCGTTCACCTCGGCGCTGGCGTCGGTGATGATGAGGGCCTTATATCCGTCGAGGTAGGGCAGCTGGACGCCGTTCTTGTCCTTGCCGAAGTAGTCCGGGAACTTCTTGCCGACCCAGTCCTGTCCCTTGGTGTTCGAGACGTACGTGAACGGGCCGGTGCCCATGATGTTCTTCTCATACCAGTGGATGTCCGCCTTGAGCTTCGCCGCGCTGTAGATGAAATTCCACGGCGAGGCGAGGTTCGTGGCGAACGAAGCCGACGGGTACTTGAGCTTGAACGTGACCGCATCGGGCGATGTCGCGGTGATGCCATTCGCATCGACCGCGGCGTAGGCGCCCGCGCGGGGTGAGAGCACACCGGTGGGCGGGAAGATGATCTTGTTGTAGGTCGCGACGATGTCGTCGCTCGTCATCTTCGTACCGTCGTGGAACTTTACGTCGGTGCGGAGCTTGATCGTGTAGGTGAGCTTGTCCGCCGAGATCTCCGGCATGGCGGCGGCGACGTCCGGGATGACCGTGGTCAGGTCATTCGGGTCGAACTTGTAGAGCGTGCTGTAGTGCGGTGCGATCGGATGCAGGAGCGCGAAGGTCGTTTCGCGGTGGCCGTCGAACGACGGCGGCTCCGCGTTCACGATGAAGGTGAGCGTTCCGCCCGGTTGCGGTTGCTCGCCGGCAGCGCCGGACGGTGAAGACGCGGTGCCCTTTGGCGCAGGCGTGCAGGCCGCAAGCAAGAGAGCGAGCGTGACTCCGAACGCGGCGATCTGGCGGTTGAACACGAGGACCACCCCCTCGGGCCGAGACTCTAGCGCACGCCCCTCTTACGAATGACTTCCTCGTAGAGTTCAACGAGCTGAGCGGTGACGTGCGACCAGTCGTACTCGGGAGCCCGCTTCGCCCCGGCCTGGCCCAGGCGGTCGCGCAGCGCGGGCTCGCAGAGCAAGCGTTCGAGGGCCCCCGCGATGGCGTCGGGGTCGCGGGGCTCGACCAGGAGTCCGGTGACATTTCGCTGTACGACACGCTTGTAGCCGTGGATGTCGCTCGCCACGACGGGTAAGCCGGCGGCCATGGCCTCAAGGAGCACGATCCCGAAGGACTCTTGACCGGTCGAGGGGGCGCAGAAGACGTGCGCCGTCTTGTAGAAGCGGGCCTTGTCCACATCCGACACGCGACCCGCGAAGAGCACGTCCTCGAGGCGATTTTCGCGGACGAAGCGCCGGAGCTTGCCGAGCAGCGGACCGACGCTGCAGAGGATCAGCCGGAGCTCGGGGTGCTTGGGCTTCAGCTTCGCGTAGGCCTCCATGAGATACATCGCGCCTTTACGCGGCTCGAGCCGTCCGACGAAGAGGATGTTGATCTTTCCGTCCTCATACTCGGGAAACGGCCTCGCGCTCGAGTAGAACTGCACGTCCACTCCGTTCGGGATGATCTTGTAATCGCCCGGGAAGTAGGTCGAGATGAAGTGACGTGCGGCACTCGAAACTGCGATCCGAGCATCGAGCTTGTTCATGTAGCGGTTGCCGATCGGCCGGCCGGCCCAGTAAGAAAAGGAGAATCCGCCGAACGCGTGGAACGTGGCCACCTGAGGGCACCGCGCGGAGTCGAGGATCTGCATCGACAGGAACGGAACCAGCGGCTCGTGGTGATGGATGATGTCGAACCGCTCCCGATCGAGCATGCGCGACACGAGCCATTCGAGGCGCAGGGACAGCGTGATCCGCCCGATCGCGCCGTTGTAGGGGACGGCGATCGCCTGACCGATCTGGATCACGTCCTGAGCGGGCGGGTCGTCGCCCCACGGAGCGGTGATGATCCGAACGTCGTGTCCCAGGCGGCGCAGCTCCTCGTAACTCTCGCGGATGTACGAGTTCGCACCGCCGGGCCGCGGATAGGCGTAGGGAGAAACAATCCCGATCTTCATGTGAGCTTCATTTCTTCCTCGAGCGGGTCATTGTGCGTCGCGCGCGCTTGACCGGGTCGCGGACCATCGACCGCCACTGCTGCTTCGCGGCGCCGTCGAGATGCTCGCGCAGCGTCCAGCCTCGGCCGTCGGCTCGGGTTGCGTGCGCTTGAAGCGCGCTCCGCAGCTCCCCAGCCTTGCTTCCGGGAAACTCCGTCCAGCACGTCCCGACGAGCGCCGCATGGTGCGCGTCGCTCGATCCGGTCTCCGCAACGCGAAGGACGTGGGTGTTCAGCCACAGCGCGCGGGAAGCGCGCACGCGTCCGGCATAGGAGGGGTTGCGCAGCTCGATCGCGTCGACCATCTTCGCGTTATCGCCGAGGGCCGCGAGCTGCCGCAGCGCACCCTCGCCGATGGAGAACGTGAGGTACGACAGCGGATGCGGCACGATTGCGATGCCGCCGGCCTGGTGGATCCGGGCGAGCGCGTGCGCCAGCGAGCAGAACATCGGTATCTCGTCTTCGATCCAAAGCGCGAGGAGATGGCCTGATCGCGTCGTGACCTCGACACCTGTCACGATCTCGACGGGGCTCGAGCGCCGCGCCGCAAGCTCGCGCAGCTCGAAGGCGCCGCGGATGTCGTCGTGATCGGTGAGCGCGATGACGTCCAGTCCGGCCTTCTCGGCGGAGTCGAGGATCTCTTCGATCGACGAAAGACCGTCGCCCAGGTCGCTATGGAGCTGCAGATCCGCTCTACCCAAGAATCCCCCACACAGGCTCGAACACCGACCACTGTTCGGGGTGCTCCTTGACGTAGCGCTCGAGACGGGCGGCGAATTGACGGACACCCGCGCGGACATCGGAGTCCCGGTCGCCAGTGGACGCGAGCACGAGCGGCTCCTCGATCCGGGCGACGAGGAATTCATTCTCGCGCCAGGCGAACGCGGGGAGGAGGGCCGCGCCCGTCCGCAGGGCCAGGGCCACATGTGCCGACGGCAAGAGCGCCGTCCGTCCGAAGAACTCGACCCGCTCGCCAACACCCGTCACGGCACGGTCCGCGAGGATGCCGAGCACGCCGCCGTCGCGGATGACCCGGTGGATCCCTATGGCCGAGTCCATCGGCACGAGCACGAGGCCTTGCGCCTGCCGTGCTCGATTGACGGCACGCATGAACTCGGAGTCGGTCTTCTCGGCGGGAAGCGTAAGCGTGTACCCGCGCGTGATGAGGACCTGCCCCACCAGCGCGATCGGTCCGAGGTGCGCGCTGCCGAAGATCACGCCCTTGCCGAGACGCTGCGCGCACACGAAGTTGTCCCACCCTTCGACACGGACGACCGCGTCAAAACGCGCGCGATCCAGGCGCGGGATCTGAAATACCTCGAGGTATTGCCGGACCTGATTCACGAACACGCGCCGGGCGCTCAGCGACCGGCCCGGCGCGATCGTCGCCAGGTTCGCGCGGACCGCGGCTCGGCCGCGAGGCGCTACCAGATACGCCATGGTCCCGGCGACCTCGGAGATCAGCCCCTGCCATGCCGGCGGCACTCTCGGCAGGATTCGCTCGGCCGCTCGGGCGAGCGCCCGCGTAGCGCCCATGGTTACGGGGTGCCTTCGGGCCGGGTCCACATCGGGCGGAATATGTACCACTGGTCGGGATCGCCGCGGACGAGCTGCTCGAGGCCGTGAACGATCGCCTGTGTGGTGTGCTCGATGTCATGGGCGGCCTGCTTCGTCCGTTCGACGAAGATCGGCGGCAGAGCGACGCCGCGGAAAGTGTTGTCGCGTTCCCTCGTCACGGCCGCGACGACGATCGGCGCTCCGGAAACCCGGGCGAGGTTCGCGGCGATGGTCGGGAACGCGGTGAGCTCGCCGAAGAACATCACCTCGACGTTGTCGAGCTCTTTCGCGCGCGGCCCCAGATCCATCATGAGCCCGACCATCTCGTTGCGGCGTAGGGCCTGAAGCACCTGGCGGACCGCTCCCTCCGGGGGGAGGAGCTTCACGTTCTTGTGGGCACGGTTCGCGACGAGGAGATCCATGAGGCGCTGGTTCTCGAGCTCGTCGGCGATGACATTGAGCGGGATCTCGTCGGCTATCCGAGCGCCGCCGATCTCGAAGTTGCCGAAATGCATCGAAACGAAGATGAGGCCGCGCCCGTGGTCGCGCGCGGCCCGGAAGTACGACCAAGAGCGCGGGTCGACCGTGACGAGCCGCGCGAAATCCGCGGTCTCGAGGCGGGGGAACCGCATGATCTCGACGAGGTACTTCGCGAAATTGCGGAACGAGCGCCGCGCCACGCGGGCGACCTCGCGATCGCCCGCCGGGAGCGCGAGCACGACGGCGAAGTTCTGCTTCGCGACGCGCCGGCGCCCCACCCAGAGGAGGTACGCGAGCTCGCCGCCGACCACCGCGGCGGGATACGTGATCCACGATGGCAGGCGCTGCGCGAGCGACGCGCCGACGCGCCAGCCCCAAAACGCCGATCCGTGGAGCAGACGGTCCAGCATCTCTAGGTCGTCGACCCGCTGAGCGTCTGCTGACCGGAACGGCCCTTGATGTATTCCTCCACGCCCTCGCGCGCCCGGTCGTCCGGGATCTGGCGCGGCGGCGACTTCATGAAGTACGCCGACGGCGCCACGATCGTGCCGCCGAGGCCCCGGTCGAGCGCGAGCTTGCAGCAGCGTATTGCGTCGATGACGACTCCGGCACTGTTCGGCGAGTCCCAGACCTCGAGCTTTACCTCCGCGTTCAGCGGTACGTCGCCGAAGGTCGTTCCCTCCATGCGGATATAGCACCACTTGCGGTCCAGGAGCCACGGCACGTAGTCGGAGGGGCCGACGTGGACGTCCTTCGCGTCCATCGGATAGTCGAGCATGCTCGTCACGGCGTTCGTCTTGCTGATCTTCTTCGACTCGAGACGCTCACGCTCGAGCATATTGAGGAAGTCGGTGTTGCCGCCGAAGTTCAGCTGATAGGTGCGATCGAGGCGCACGCCGCGGTCCATGAACAGTCGGGTGAGGACACGATGCGTGATCGTGGCGCCGACCTGTGACTTGATGTCGTCGCCGATGATCGGCAGGTTCTTCTGGGCAAAGCGCTTCTGCCAGTACGGCTCGCGGGCGATGAACACCGGGATGCAGTTGATGAACGCGCACCCGGCTTCCAGCGTCTGCTCGACGTACCACTTCGTGGCTTCCTCGCTTCCGACCGGCAGGTAGCTCACGACGACGTCGACCTCCCGATCGCGCAGGATCGCGACGATGTCATCCGTGGCCCCTGGGGCCTTCTTGACGACCTCGGAGAGGTACTTGCCGATCCCGTCGTGGGTCATGCCTCGCGAGACCTTCACCCCGGTTCGCGGAACGTCGGCGAAGCGGTAGGTGTTGTTCGGTGCCTGATAGATCGCGTCGGCGAGATCCTTGCCGACCTTGTTCCGATCCACGTCGATCGCTGCGACAAAGTCGACGTCACGGATGTGATAGCCGCCGAGGTCGACGTGCATGATCCCGGGCACGCGGTCGCCGGGCTTGGCGTTTCGGTAGTAGTGGACACCCTGCACGAGCGAGCTCGCGCAGTTACCGACACCGATGATCGCGACGCGGATCCTCTTGTTCCCGCGGCGCGTGGTCGACGCTTTCTTTCTCTTCTTCGCAATCGGCATGAGTTCGGATATCTACCTTTCTTTGGTCGAGAGTTGGCGGCCGACGTGGACCACCCGGAGCACGAATGTGATCGTCGAGAGGAGCGCGAGGGCGAGAACCGCTGCGACGAACAGCACGACGAGGTCGAAGACAGCCCAGGACGCGAGACCGATCAGGAAAATGACGATGCGCGCCTCACGCGGCGCCGGCCCGACGCTCGCGCTTACGCCCAGCGATTCGGCCTTCGCGCGAACGTACGGGACCAGGAACGATGCGACAAGGGCGATGAGCGACGACCAGAGGAGCAGCATTTGGCCGAGGTTCGCCCCCGCCACGGCTGCGCCCACGAACAGCGCGCCGTCCGCGACCCGATCGACCGTTGAATCCAGGAACGCGCCGAGGCGTGTTCCCCCACCGGAGGCTTTCGCGAGCTGCCCGTCGAGCGTGTCGGCCAGCGTCCCGATCAACAGGACGATGAGCGCAGGCAGTGGCATTCCCGCCGCCAGGAATCCGGCACCGATGACGCTGAGCACGCCTCCCGCGATCGTCACTGCGTTCGCCGATATGCCCATGGCGGCGAGCGCCCGGGCCAGCGGACCGATCCCCGCCCGCGCGCCTTCGGCCAATCGGTCGGGCACCACGCCGTGGCTCATGCCTGCGCCTCGGCGCGATTCATGAGCAGACGGAAGCCGCGCGCGTTGAGGTCGGCGAACTTTTCGCGGTCGAACGAGCAACGGACCTCGCGACCCACCCGCTCCATCCGCACGATCCCCGCGCGCCGCAGGCGCCGCAGGTGCCAGGACATGAGGGGCTGGCTGATTCGCAGACGCCGCGCGAGTTCGGACACCGGTTGCTCGCCTTCGGTGACGAGGATCTGCACGATGCGCAGACGATTCACGTCGCCGAGTGCCCGGTAGTAGCTGCGGAGCTCGCGCAGGCTCGATTGGCTGAGGACCGCTCCCCGTTCCACGCTCCCTAGCATAAGCGACGGTTTATGTGTCCCGGGAGCGGCAATTCAGTCGCGGTGCGAGAATCGGTTGGTGCCCGCAAGCCAACCACTCGCCGCACGGATGCGGCCGCGCGATCTCGATGAATTCGTGGGTCAGGGTCACCTCGTGGGGAAGGGCCGCGTCCTTCGCAAGGCGATGGAGGCCGGTCAGCTCCCCTCGATGATCCTCTGGGGCCCGCCCGGCACGGGGAAGACGACCCTTGCCGCGATAGGCGCGAAGCGCACGCAGTCACGCTTCGTGGCGATCTCAGCCGTCGCCTCGGGTGTGGCCGAGCTGCGCAAGATCATCGACGAGTCGCGAAAGCTCCGCGGCCTGACGAATCAGGGCACCGTCCTTTTCATCGACGAGATTCACCGCTTCAACAAGGCCCAGCAGGACGTGGTGCTGCCGTACGTCGAGAACGGCGACGTCACGCTACTCGGAGCGACCACCGAGAACCCATCGTTCGAGGTGAACTCGGCACTCCTCTCGCGATCCCGCGTGTTCACCCTGAAGCCGCTGACCGAAGACGAAGTCAGGCTGATCGTCGAACGCGCTCTCGCGGACGCGCGCGGTCTCGGCGGTTCGGTCGCGCTCACCAACGACGCTCTGGACGGTCTGGTCGCGGTGAGCAACGGCGATGCGCGCGTCGCGCTCAACGCGCTCGAGCTAGCGGCGGATTCCGCCGTGCCCGGACCGGATGGAAAGAAGCCCGTCGGGCTCGACGAGGTCAAGGAGGCCCTGCAACGCCGCTCGCTCCTCTATGACCGCGCGGGCGACCAGCACTACGACACGATCTCGGCGTTCATCAAGAGCGTCCGCGGATCCGACCCCGACGCCGCTCTGTATTGGCTCATGCGGATGATCGACGCGGGTGAGGATCCGATGTTCATCGCGCGGCGCATCGTGATCCTCGCGGGGGAGGACGTGGGTCTCGCGGACCCGCAGGCGCTCGTCATCGCGAGCGCGGCCCAGCAGGCCACGCACCTCATCGGGATGCCCGAGGCCTACTACCCCCTGGCCGAGGCGACCGTGTACCTCGCGCTCGCGCCGAAGTCGGACTCCCTGAAGCGCGGACTCGGTGAGCTCCAGCACGATCTCGCCGAAACCCGGGTGGATCCGGTGCCTCTTCACCTGCGCAACGCGCCCACCCGACTGATGGCCGAGCAGGGATACGGCAAGGGATACAAGTACGCGCACGACTTCGAAGGGCACGTCGCGCCGGACGAGACGTACCTACCCGACTCCCTCGCTGGCCGGCGCTACTACGTCCCGACCGATCTCGGCGCTGAGGCGAAGCTCCGGGCGCGGCTGGAGGAGCTCAGGCGAAGCGTGCGAGGAACAGGCCCAGCTCGAACAGGAGATACATCGGGATCGCGACCAGCGTCTGGTTGAACGGGTCCGGTGTGGGCGTGATGATCGCGCCGATGAGGAACGCCGCGAGGAACGCGTAGCGGCGCTGTTTGGCGAGCCACTGGCGCGTGATGACGTGGATCTTGATCAGGGCGAATATCGCGGCCGGGACCTCGAAGATGAGCCCCATCCCCAGGATGAAAATGGTGACGAACGACAGGTAGTCGGAGGCGCGCAGCTCGTTGTGGATGACCTCTTGGCCGAAGGTGACGAGGAACTTGATGGCGTTCGGCAGCAGGACGAAGTAGCAGAAGAGCATCCCCGCGACGAAGAGGCCGATGACTGGTAGGCCCATGAAGCGGACGAAACGCCGCTCCTTCGGAAGGAGGGCGGGATCGATGTAGGCGTAGATCTCGTAGAGGATCACCGGCATCGCGAGTGCGAAACCCGCGAAAAGCGCTACGCGAAAGTAGGTCGTGAAGTTCTCAGTCGGGCTGAGCGAGATGAGCGTCGTCGGGGGCTGGCGGCAAACATAGGTCGGGATGAAGCTGCAATCCACCGGGATGAGGAGGATGCGAATGAGCTGCGTCCCGAAGTAGAAGGCGATCGCGGTGCCGACGACGAGCGCGATGGCCGACACCACGAGGCGGCTCCGCAGCTCTCCGAGGTGCTGAACGAGCGAGAGCTCCTTGTCGCGCTCGCGAGTCGTGGTTCCCGCGCTCATATCTCGACGGTCACGCTAGCAGTTGACCCGACCTAGAATTGACGCACCCGCCCCCGTAGCTCAGCGGATAGAGCGACGGCCTCCGGAGCCGTAGACAGGCGTTCGATTCGCCTCGGGGGTACCGCCGTCCAAGTAGGCGGCGGCTCCGTCACGGACGGCACGGTTGCTGCAGACACCAGGGCTGTAACTAAAACGGAGGTGTCTGCATGGGCATTATCGGCTTCGTGATCGTCGGGCTGATCGCGGGCTTCATCGCGCGCGCGCTCGTGCCCGGTCCGGACCCGATGGGTTGGCTCGGCACCATGATCCTCGGCATCGTCGGGTCGTTCGTCGGCGGCACGCTCGCAGCTCTCATTTTCGGCGGGACGCTGGAGCTGTCAGCATCGGGCATCATCGGCTCGATCATCGGCGCGATCATCGTGCTCTTGATCTGGCGTGCCATGGGCGGTCGGCGCGGCGTAGTCGCCTGACGCGAGGCTCGGGAAACATCGCGCGGTAGGGGTCGCGGCGCTCAGTGCGCCGCGGCCCCTTCATCCTCAAGAATCAGGCGGTTCGTCGCGACCCAGAACTTCCCGAATCGATCCTTCACCAGCCACTCTTCACCGTTCGGCGACGAGCGCACCAGCTCGCCGAGGCGGCGGTCCGGTCCAAATCGCACTTTGACGCCCGCGCGGAGCTCGATGGGAGGCCGGCGACTCATCTCGTCGGAAGAGTAGCCGCCGCCACGAGACCCTCATCGAGGCGGCGGACGTACTCGCCGAACATCGGCTCTACGAAGTCGTAGCGGCCGCGCCCCAGTCTGGTGACGAGTCCGCGCTCCTGGAGAGCGGCAAGCGCGCGCAATACCTCGGGCCGCGGTACGGCGCCGCCTTCCGCATCGGCCGCGTACAGCACGGCGCGATGGCCGATCCGTTTCGCGACCTGCTGCAGGTACTTGTGCGAGCCGAGCTCCGTCCAATGGAGCGCGAACGGCCGCTCCAGCTCGCGCATGGCCTGCTCGTAGGCGACTTCCAGAAGGTCCGGCGTCACGCTTCGCGAGCCGGCATCGCGCATCAGGTAGTAAAGCGCGGCGCACACCTGCATCGTGTCCTGCGGGTGGCCGCCGGTCGCATCGAGGAGTCGGTCGATGCTCGCGTCGTCGATCGTCATTTTTTTCGCGGCGAACTTCGCGCGGAGGTATTCGAGCCAGTCGTCGGGATCGATGCCGAAGCGGTGACCGCCCGCATCCGTCAGGTCGAGCGGCACGGCGAAGCGGTAGAACGCGTGCCCCTTCGCGCTGAAGAGCTCCTCGAGGATGCCCTGCTCCGAGCCGAGGAACGCGTAGCTCACGCCACGGTGTGCCTGGAAGCGGGTGCGCATGACGTCGAAGACGCGCGGGCCGAGCCGTCCCGCGGCCTGGAATTCGTCGAGCACCACCACGACGCGCTTGCCCGAGCGCTTGGCAAGGCCCTGCGCGAGGTCAAGGGCGCCTTCGAAGAAACGCTGCGCGTTCGTCTCGCGCGCGAGCTGTAACGCGAGCTCCACGTGCTCGTACTTCACCTTCACCGTCGGTTGTATCCCCGCGGCGATCGCCTTGGCGTGCTCGAAGCTCCGCTCGACCCCCGAAAGGTTTTGCAGGACCGCGTCCGCCAGGCGCTCGCCCAGCCCGCGTATGTCAGTCGCACCGAGGCAGTCGACGTAGGCCGTGTACGAGCCGTGCCGGCGCAGCCGGCGGAGCGCTTCGATGATGATCGACGTCTTCCCGATGCGTCGCGGCCCGGAGATGAGGACGTGCTGGCCATCCTCGAGCCGCTCCGTGAGCCGTCGCAGGTACGTCTCGCGTCCGACGAGGTCGGCCGCGGGGACGGGACCTCCGACGGGGAAGTAGGGCGTCGCGAGCGTGCGGTCGCGCGGTCGGAGCATCGCGCGCAGCATACATCCGATGTATCAAGCGCATCCGCGCGATGGATACAGAGCGGACGTGGGACGATGGGAGCGTGCCCTATCTCGTTGCCGCGATCGTGGCCGCCGTCGCTGCAGTCGTCGGCTGGCTCGCGCGTCCGCTCGTACCCGATGCTGAGGAGCGGCGCGAATTGACGGACGCGGTGAGTGCCGTCGACCGCGAGCTCGCCGCAAACCTCGAGCTCACCACGATGTTCGACCAGACGAAGCAGGCGGTCACGCTCGAGAACGGCGAGTTCGCCCGGTACAGCGCGACCCTGGCGCGGCACGCGGCTCCCGCCGCGGCGGCGGTCGCGAAGCTCTACGACCGCATGTCGCTCGCGGAGTCGGCGATGGAGCGGCGCGGGCCGGCGAACTCGCTGCGCCCGGAGGACCGCTCGCTCATCGAGGGGTGGGAAGGCGATGCGCGGGAAGCGCAGCGCTCGCTCCGCGAATCGCTCGAAGCGCGCCCGTCGGCGGGCTGGCCAGCTCTCAGCGCTCGCTTGCATGGACGCTTTGCGCGGCGCTAGACGACCCCTGTCTCGGCTAATGGCACGAACCGTGCATCCGGTGCGTTAAACAGCCAGATGTCCATCAAGGGGATCACTCCTGGCCGGGCTTACCGTGCCTATCGTTTTCCTGCCCGTACGGGCGGCCGCCTTTCGCGCCGCGTCAGCGCGGTGCGGCCGGTCGGCACGTTCGCGGGCGTCCTCACGGCCGTCCTCCTCGCCGGCTTCGCGTTCGTCGGCGTCGCCGCGGCCGCGACGTTCGGCTACTTCGCCTCGGATCTTCCCTCCGCGAGCGACCTCGCCACGGTGCCGGTGCCCCTCACCACTCACATCTACGACCGAAGCGGGCAGCACCTCCTCTACACGCTCTCGGATGAACGACGCGATCTGATCTCGATCGATGCCGTTCCCAAACGGATGCAGGACGCGACGATCGCGATCGAGGACAAGACCTTTTGGACCAACCCCGGCGTCGACGTCGGTGGCATCATCCGCGCGATCCAGGTCAACAGCGCGAGCGGACGCATTACGCAGGGCGGCTCGACGATCACGCAGCAGCTGATCAAGACGCGCCTCCTCGGTGACGACCCGACGTTCACGCGCAAGATCAAAGAAGCGATCCTCGCGGTCGAGGCGACGCGGACGTTCAGCAAGTCCCAGATCCTCGAGATGTACTTCAACCAGATCTATTACGGGAACCAGGCCTATGGACTGAAGGCGGCCGCGGCCACGTACTTCGGCGTCACCGACCTGAACCAGCTGACCCTCGGGCAGATGGCGCTGCTCGCCGGCCTTCCCCAGGCGCCCTCGGACTACGACCCGATCCAAAACATGGAAGGCGCGAAAGCGCGCCGCGCCCTCGTGCTCGACGCCATGGTCGACAACGGCTACGCGACGGCGGCAGAGGCCGAGGCGGCGAAGGCCGAGGAGATCGTCGTCAAGCCCGTGACGACGTCCCTGTACGCGCCGCACTTCACGTTCCGGGTCCGCGAGCAGCTCGTGCAGGTCCTCGGCGAGAAAGCGGCCTATCGCGGCGGGTACGACGTCTACACCTCGCTCGACTGGAACATGCAGCAGCTTGCCGAGAAAGAGGTACGCCAGCACGTCGACGCCCTCAAGGGCAACAACGTCAACAATGCCGCCCTCATCACGATGGATCCGACGACCGGCGAGATCCTCGCGTACGTCGGGAGCTACGACTACTACATGCACACCCCTCAAGTACAGGGCGACTACGACCACGCCGGCATCGCCTTCCGTCAGCCGGGGTCGACGTTCAAGCTCTTCACCTACCTGACGGGCATGCTCAAGTTGGGGATGACGGCGTCGACCCAGCTCTACGACATCCAGTTCAACATGCCCGACGGCAGTGGCAAGAGCTACAGCCCGAAGGACGCGACGAAGGAGCAGCACGGCCCGGTCACCATCCGTCAGGCGCTGCGTGAATCCCTGAACCTCCCCGCGCTCGAGGTCACGCGTCTTGTCGGCGTCGACGCGATCATCGACACGGTCCATCAGCTCGGCATCAACCGGGACTGGGATCGCTCGCAGCTCGGTCTCTCGTTCGGGATCGGCGCGGGCGAGATGCGACTCATCGACATGGCGAGTGCATACCAGACGATCGCGAACTTGGGCGTGCGTGTCGATCCCACCTTCATCCTGAAGATCGTCGACCCCTCGGGAAAGGTCGTGAAGGACTACTCCAAGCCCGAGGGACGGCGCGTGATCGACCAGCGTTACGCCTGGATCATGGATGACATCCTGAAGGACAACACCAACCCGCAGGGCTCCTTTGTGTTCGGTCCGTGGACGACGATCGGCCGAACGGCCGCGCTGAAGACCGGCACGACCGACAACCTGCAGGATGTGCTCGCGATCGGGTTCGTGCCCCAGCGCCTCACGGCGATCTGGATGGGGAACTCGGATAACTCGGAAATGCGCGGCATCTCATCGGCGCTCGGTCCAGGCGTGCTTTGGCGTGACTACATGAAGACCGTCGTCGCCAGCCTGCCGCCCGATTGGTATCCGCGGCCGGACGGGATCGTCGACAAGGTCGTTTGCGTGAACCCTTCCATTTACGGCGGCAATGGCTCAGGCCTGTTGCCCGGGCCGTACTGCCCTTCGACCTTCCGCTGGACCGAGCACTACGTGCAGGGCACCGAGCCGACGACCGACGACCGCACCTTCTACACCTCGTGCGGGATCAACCTTCGCGCACCGTTCCTTGACTGGCAGAGGGATTACAACGCCTGGGCCTCGGGCGCGGTTTCCGGCGCGTACAGCTACGGCCGCTTCAGCTGGCAGATCTGCGGGTTCGCGCCCAGACCGATCGCGCCGTCCTCCTCACCCGGATCGAGTGGTGCGCCGTCGACGCAGCCGCCGGGACAGACGAGTCCACCGCTACCGACGCCGCAGCCGAAGCCGTCACGGAAGCCCTAAGCAAAGCGCGGATTCGTCCCTAGACTCGGCCGCGTGAGGGCGGTCACCAGCGCTTCCTTCTACGCACCCGTCGAGAGCGAGCTGCGCGAGCTCGAGCGGCGCCTCCTCGAGGTCGGCCGCGGCGCGCATCCCGTCTTCCGGGATGCCGTCGCGCATCTCTTCACCACTCCCGGCAAGCTGCTCCGGCCGACCCTCGTGTTCCTCTCGTCGCGATTCGGCCCGGGTCAAGACCGCGGCGTCGTGCTGAACCTCGCCGAGTCGCTCGAGCTCGTGCACACCGCATCACTCGTGCACGACGACGTGGTCGACCGTGCCGAGATGCGCCGAAACATTCAGACCGTGAACGCGAAGTGGAACGACGACGTGGCCCTCATCGTCGGTGACTACCTCTTCGCGAAGGCTTACGCGCTCGCGGCCGTGTTACCGAAGCCCGAGGTCATCGCGATCGTCGCGCAGACCGTCTTCGCGCTCTGCGATGGCGAGCTCGGCGAGATCACCGCGACGCGGTCCCTTCCCAGCGAGGCCGCGTATCTCGACCGCATCGAGCTGAAGACCGCGTCGCTCTACGCGGCGTGCAGCCAGGGAGCGGCTCTCCTCGCCGATGCCGAGCCGGATCATGTCGCCGCGCTCGGAGCGTTTGGGACAAACCTCGGTATGGCCTTCCAGATCACCGATGACGTCCTCGATCTCGTCGGCGACGCGGCTGAGCTGGGGAAGGCCGTCGGCCAGGACCTCCTCGAGGGGATGCCGACCTTGCCGATGATCTACGCCGTCCTCGAACGTGACGGCACTGGCGGCGAGCTCGAGGCGCGCATCCTGGCCCCGGCCAAGACCGAAAGCGACATGCGTGCGCTGCTCGCGGAGATCCGTGGCTCGAGTGGTCCCGAACGGGCGCGCCAGCGTGCACTTGCCTTTCACGACGCAGCCCTCCGCGCGCTCGACCGGCTTCCGGATCGACCGGAGCGCGACGCTCTGCGCGAGGCCGCGGACTTCGTCGTGAGCCGCGTGCGCTGATGAGCTCACTCGAGATCGAGTCTTTTCGGATCCGCTTCGACTACGAGTTCGACCGTCTCCTCGAGACGATCGCCGATCTCGACGACGAGGCCGTCAACTGGAAGCCGCCGGCGCCGGGCGCGAACTCGCTGCTCGTGCTCGTGACTCATGCGCTCGGATCGGCGGAGCAGCACGTCGTCGGAGAAGCCGCCGGAAAGACTGTCGTGCGCAATCGCGATGCGGAGTTCGCAGCGAAGGGCGGGGCGGCGCACCTTGCCACGCGGGCGAGCGAAGTCCGCCGCCGGATCGATGACGCGCTCGTCGGGCTCGAGGGCCGGCTCGACGAAGAGCGCGAGCCTCCGTTCCGCAGGTGGCCGGGGACTCGCGGGACCGTACGCGACCGCCTTGTTCACAGCATCTCGCACACCGCGGAGCACGTCGGCCAGGCGCAGCTCACGCGCGACTTGGCAAAGGCGCGGGCCGCGGGCTAGCTCGGCGGCGCGCCCCTGCCGCCGCGACGCTTTCCGCGACGACGGCGGCGCTTGCGTTGCCCGTCGCCGGTCTCCGTTATCGGCGTTGGGCGCTCCTGACGCGGGACCTCGTCGCTGCCGTAGCTCCCGACGCCCTTCGTGTGCGCCGGTATCGCCGTGAACGTGACGCCAAGCTCCGTCGCGGTGAGCTCCTTGCGCGTCCCGTCGACCATCCCGACGACGATGGATTCCTTCACCACGTTGACCCCCTGCGTCGTGGCGCAGCCGGAGGTCCCGCACGAGCCGCTCACGCAGGAGGGGATGTGGAAGGTGTCGCCGAGCTTGGGCAGCTTGCCCTTCACCTCCTGGTAGGTCTCGAGCTCGTAGATCAGGCAGCACTTGAGCCGCCCGCACACGCCGGTCAGCTTCGACTGATTCAGGGGCAGATCTTGTTCCTTGGCCATCCGTATCGAGATGTTCGAGAACTTGTCGAGCCACGAGGAACAGCACAGCTCACGGCCGCATGTGCCCACGCCGGTCATCACCTTTGTCTCGTCGCGCGCGCCCATCCGCCGGAACTCGATGCGCGTGCCGAAGTGCGCAGCCAATGCCGCGTTGAGCTCGCTGAGGTCGGGCCGCTCATCGCTCGAGAAGAAGAAGACGAGGCTCGACCCATCGAATTGCCAGTCCGCCCCAAGGATCTTCACCCGAAGGTTTCGCGCGCGAGCCATTTCGGCGGCGGCTCTCGTCGCGTCCTCCTCCATCCGCTTGTGCTTGTTCAGCGCGAAGAGATCCGCGCCGGTGGCTTTGCGGACGACGTTCCCGAGCGGCGGGTCGACCATCACGAGAGGCGAGTCCGTCGGCAGGATCGCGACGCGGGCGGCGTCCTCCCCGAGCTCCGTGTGCACGATGACGAAGTCGTTCAGGTCGACGTCGTCGACGCCGCGCGTCTCGAAGAAATACATCCGGCCGGCCTTCATGAACCGTGCGCCGATCACCGTCCGCGGCGTGATCATGCGGCCCCTCCGGCGAACGCGGCGGCGTAAGGAAGCCGTAACGCGAGAAGCTCGAGCAACATCCGCGCGTTCACGTTCGACTCGATGACGTCACGCCTCCACCGATCGAGCGAGAGCGCGAGGTCCACGAGCTCGCGCTGCCCGACCGCCTTCGCGAGTGCGGCCGACTCGCGCGCGCGGTCCGGACGCAGCGCTCCCTCAGCGCCGTGCGCCGCGACGGCGGCATCGCGCGCCAGCTCGCTCCATCCGACGAGGCGTGACTGGATGACGTCGTTGCGCTTCTGCGGGTCGCGCTCGGACTCTGCCAGATCGACCGCCCACGCGAAGCGGTCGGTGAGACCGCTCCCGACGAGCTTGTAGAACTCGGCTTCAAGGGTTCGGCGCGCCTTTCGTGCGGCCTCGTCGTTCGCGAGCGCGATCGCCAGACCTGGCCGGCCCGCGCCCGCGGCAGCGTGACGACGCGCATCGGTGCCGAACCGCTTGCTCAGACCGTCGGCGATATCCGCGGTCGGCACGAGTCGCATCGGGAGCGGCACCAACCGGGAGCGGATCGTCTCGAGCAGGCGCGCCGGGGTCGGGGTCAACAGGAGGAGGACGGAGTGGATCGGGGGCTCCTCGAGCGTCTTGAGAAGCGCGACCTCCGCGTGCTCGGAGAGATCCGCCGCGTCGTCGATGATGACCACCCGCCAGTTCCCCTCCAGCGGGCGGAGCGCGAGGTCCTGCTGCATCTCCCGGATCTGCTCGATCGCGATGAGCTTCTTGTCGGAGTCTTTCTCGAGGTCGATCAGCCGTGTGACCAGCCGGATGTCGGGATGGGTGAGATGCTCGACCTTGCGGCAAGCAAGGCAGATCCCGCAGCCACCGGCGGCGCGTGGCTCGCTGGTGCAGAAAAGGGTCTGCGCCAGCCGGATGGCCACCGTTCGCTTGCCGATCGACCGCGGGCCGCTGAGCTCATACGCATGGGCCACGTCGCCCTCGAGCGCTTTCTCGCCCAGACGAGCGAGCAGGCGACGCTGCCCGATCACATCACGCACTCGGGTGCGAAAGATTCTAGTTGGCTAGCAGCAGGGCGCCTCGTCGGGCGGGCAGCAGTCCGGGGCAGGGCAGCAGGGAGCGGGGCAGCAGGGCTCGTTCATGGAGTGGCCTCCTTTCGCGCGCGGATGTATGCGCTCGCGATCGCACCGTCGACGCCCTCGAGGCGCGTCTCGCGTGTGATCTCGACGTCGACGTCGCGGAAACCAGCGTCGCGCAGCGCTGTGGTGTAGTCGCCGATCGAGATCGTCCCCGCGACGCAGCCGGCCCACTGATCGAGCGAGCGCTTGACTTCCGCGGGGAGTTCCGCAAGGGCGACCATGTCCGCGACCGCGAACCGGCCGCCCGGCGCGAGGACGCGGTAGGCCTCGCGGAGGACCGCGCGCTTGTCCGCGGCCAGGTTGATCACGCAGTTGGAGATGACGACATCGACGCTGGCCTCCGGGAGCGGGATCCGCTCGATGGTCCCCTTGAGAAACGTCGCGTTTCTCACGGCGGCCTTCTCCTGATTCCCGCGGGCCACCGCGAGCATCTCGTCGGTCATGTCGACTCCGTACGCGTGACCGCCTGGCGCAACCCGCTTAGCGGAGAGGAGCACGTCGAGCCCGGCGCCGCTGCCGAGATCGAGCACGCGTTCGCCGGGGCGAAGGTCGGCGAGGAGCGTCGGATTCCCGCAGCCGAGGCTCGCCGTCGGGTCGATGCCCACCGATGCGAGCTCAGCTGCCGAGTACGTCGCGCCGCAGGCGTCGTCTTCGCAGCATGCGCCGCTCGATGCACGCACGGTCACGCGGAGCTCGTCGCCCTCCTCGCGGAGGCTCCAGTCCGCGGTGCCACAACAGCCCCGCTCAGCGGCGACAAGCCGCGCGAGCTCAGCGCGCGTCTCGGGCGATGCGCGGTAGGTGGACGTCACCGATCCGCCGGCTTCGTCCCGGCCGATCAGGGCTAGCCCGTCGATCGCCTTCCACTCCGCGACCCGCGTTGTAAGGTCGGCCGTGCTGAGGTTGCACGCGAGACCCAGTCGCCCGGTGACACCCGGCGACGCCATCTGCAGCGCCTTTGCAGCGTACCGCTCTCGAACGGCTTCCTGAATGTCACTCACACCGGCACCTCCGACGCATCGATGAGCGTCGATGCGACGCTAGCTAATCCATTGACGTTCGTCAATGGGTCTGCGAGACTCGATCCCGTGGAAAAGCTCATGGTGCTCCCCGAGCGCGAGCGGGGCGTGTGCTGCCCGCCGACGCTGAAGGCGCGCCCGGAGAAGATCGAACAGACGACCGAGATCCTGAAGGCCCTCGCGGACCCAACGCGGCTCCAGATGGCGCTGAGCCTCCGCGATGCCAAGGAGCCGGTCTGCATCTGCGACTTCACGGCGACGTTCGACATCTCGCAGCCGACCGTTTCGCATCACATGGCCAAGCTTCGCGAGGCCGGGCTCGTGGACGTGACCAAGCGCGGGATCTGGTCGTTCTATCGCCTTGCACCGGATCTTCCTCCCGCGACACGGCGGATCCTGGACGCTATCGGCTAGCGGCCTGCTCGCGCGCCGCTTCGTACGCGCGTTCGGTCCGCTCGGCGACGAGGTCCCAGGTCCACCGCTCCTGCAGCCGGAAACGGCCGGACTCGCCCATGCGGCGAGCACGGGTCGTGTCGCCGAGCAGGGTGAGGATCGCGCGGGCGATCGCGTCCGGCTCCTGCGCGACGACCAGGCCGTCGATCCCATCGCGCACCACCTCGCGGACCGGCGGGATGTCGCCGGCGATCACCGGCCGCCACGCGTACCAGGCCTCGAGGTAGGTGTGCCCGAAGGTCTCGTGCACCGAGGGCATGGCGAAGATCGTGGCGCGGGCATATGCCTCGGCCTTGTCCGCCTCGCTCACGATTCCGCGGTCGACCCAGCGCTCGTCCTTGAAACGTCGCTCGAAGCGCGCGGTCCAGGCGTTCTGACCGATCGCCACGAACCGCGCCTCCGGACGTGACCGCCACACGATCTTCGCGGCGTCGCGCAGCGCGTGGTACCCCTTGTACCGTTCCTTGCGTCCGACGAAGAGCACCGTCGCCGGATCCATCGGCACCTCGGGGAGCCAATCGATGATCGGACCGACGCCGGTGACGTGGACGTGGCGGACGCGCCGCGAGGCGTACCACTCCGATTCCCATTTCGTGAGCGCGATGACCGCGTCGTCGCGCCGGTAGCGCGCGACATCCGCAGGGGACGTCCCGGAGAACCGCTGACCGGGATGCACGAGCGGCGTCTCGACGAAGGCCGCCCCAGCGGTGCGCGCCGCTCGCTCGAGCGGCCCGGACCACTCGCGCGCGATCGAATGGACGACCTGCGCCCCGGAGAGGGCGTGCTCCAGGTCGGTGCCACTCACGAGCGACGTGGGAAGGGTCCCGTCCAGTGCAGCGCCGAGCCTCCCGCCGCGAACCGGCAGGAAGAGGAAGCGCACGCCCTCGTGTCGGAGCTCGACAGGCCCCGGCGGGGCCACGTACACGTCGAGGGGGATACCCGGCCTCCGCCACGCCGGTCGAAGACCTACGAGGGTCACGTCGTGATGGCGTTTCGCCAGCGCTCGCGCCAGCGCGCGCGCCTGCGCCTCGGAGCCTCCGACCGTCGATAGGAGCTTCTTCGCGATAACGACGCGCATGGCGTCGCGAAATCTAGGCGAGCGCCTCGCCGACGTCAGCGTTGGCGTGAGCGAGCGCTCGGGCGTACGCCTCCTCCACGCGGTCGATCACGCGGTCCCAGTCCCATTTCTGCGCGAGCTTGGCCGATCCGGCTCGGCCCATCGTTGAGCGGAGTGCCGGATCGTCGAGGAGCCGCTGGATCGCCGCCGCGACGTCGTCGGCGCGCTGGCGGACGCAGAAGCCGTCGACACCGTGGGCGATGACTTCGCGGAGCGGCGGGATGTCGCCACCGACGACCGGACGCTCGTGTAGCCATGCCTCGAGATACCCGATGCCGAAGGTCTCGTGCAACGAGGGCATCGCGAACACGTCGCAGGCGTCGAGCGCGGCGGATTTTTCCGTCCCGCTCGCACGCTCGATGTCGACGATGCGCTCGTCGGCGTAGCGGGCGAACTCGTCGAAGAAGCTCGAGTAAAACCCGGGGATACCGATGAAGACGAAACGCGTGTCGGGATGCCGCCGCCACACCAGCTCGGCGGCGTCGAGGAGATGGATGTATCCCTTGTACCGTTCCTTGCGGCCGATGTAGAGGACGAGGGGAGCGTCGGGCGGGATACCGTGCGCGGCTCGGAACGCGAGCCCATCGCGTGAACGCACCGCGTTCGGCCCCATGCCGGTCGTGACGATCCGCGCGTCCTCGATCCCTTCGCTCGCGAACCATCCCTTTTCCCAGTCGGTCATCGTGGTGATCGCGTCGGCGCGGCGATAGCGCGCGAAGTCGCTCGGCGTGTCGCCGCCGTGGAACTGCCCGCGGTGGGCGAGCGGCGTCAGCACGATCGGTGTCCCGAGTGTTTCGCCGACTTCAAGGGAGCTGTCGAGGTACTCGCGGCCGATGTTGTGGATCAGGTCGCGATCCTCGGCGTACCACTCGAGCACGTCGGTGCGCATGAGGTCGACCAGCGTCGAGGCATCCGCGACGACCCCGAGAAAACCGCCGCGCGGCTTTACCTGCACCACCTCCACGCCTTCGCTCATGAAGACGCGTCGATCGTCGAATGCCTGCCCGCAGACCACGCGGACGTCGTGGCCACGGGCCGCAAGTCGCGTCGCGAATTGGTACGCGAGGCTTTCCGACCCGCCGACGCGCGCGTACGCGCGCTTTGTGAAAAGGAGCTTCATCGTCGCGCCGTCAGAGGCAAGCCGCGTGCTAGGACGCGACGGCGCTTTCGTCCAGACCGATGAACTTCGACCACGTTCGTTCCCCCGCGCGCACATAGGAGGCGTACAGGTACTGCGGCGTCGCCGGCGGTCGTACGGGCAGCCGGAGCAGCGTCATCCGCGACTCCGCGAGCGTGCGCCCGCCCTTTCGGTGATTGCAGGACTTGCAGGCGGCCACGACGTTTTCCCAAATGTGCTGACCGCCCCGGTGACGAGGGATCACGTGGTCGAGCGTCAGGTCGTGGCCACGCCGGCCGCAGTACTGGCAGGTGTGGTCGTCGCGGACCAGGACTTCCTTGCGCGTCATCTTCACGACCGGCCGCGGACGCTTCACGTGGTAGGCGAGACGGATGACCGACGGCGACGGAAAGGAGAGCCGCTCGCTTGTGATGAGGTGCCCGTTCTGCTCTACCACGCTCGCCTTCTCCTTGGAAAGGAGGACCACCGCGCGGCGCACGTTGCACACGTTCAGCGGCTGAAAGTCGAGGTTTAAGACCAGCACATTCGCGTCGACTACGCCCATGTTCAGATTCTAGGGTCAGCGCGGTACGATTGACGTTCCGATGGCCTCTCAGTCGACTCCCGACAAGAACGGCTCCAAGAGCACCTGGACCCTGAAAACAGGGCTCGCCCAGATGCTCAAGGGCGGCGTGATCATGGATGTTGTCACCGCAGAACACGCCAAGATCGCGGAGGAAGCGGGTGCCGTCGCGGTCATGGCGCTCGAGCGCGTTCCCGCGGACATCCGCGCAGCCGGTGGTGTCGCCCGGATGAGCGATCCCGAGATGATCCACTCGATCATGGAGGCGGTCACGATCCCGGTCATGGCGAAGGCACGCATCGGCCACTTCGTCGAAGCGCAGGTCCTCGAGGCGATCGGCGTCGATTACGTCGACGAGAGCGAGGTCCTGACTCCGGCGGACTTGAAATATCACATCGACAAGCACGCCTTCAAAGTGCCCTTCGTCTGCGGCGCGCGCGATCTCGGTGAGGCGCTGCGACGCATCAACGAGGGCGCCGCGATGATCCGCAGCAAAGGCGAGGCGGGCACCGGCAACATCGTCGAAGCGGTCACGCACATCCGGGCGATCACCGACGCGATCATCGAGCTCAGCGAAATGGGGCCCGACGCACAGGAGAAGAGGGCGACCGACTACCGAGTGCCGGTCGAGCTCGTGCGCCAGGTCGCGAAGGACGCCAAGCTTCCGGTCGTGCTGTTCTGTGCCGGCGGCATCGCCACGCCCGCCGACGCGGCTCTCATGATGCAGCTCGGCGCTGAAGGAAACTTCGTCGGGTCCGGCATCTTCAAGTCCGCCGACCCGGCGCGTCGAGCGAAGGCGATCGTCGAAGCGACCACGCACTTTCGCGACGCCAAGCTCGTCGCCGAGGTTTCGCGCGGACTCGGCGAGGCGATGCGCGGTCTTTCGCTCGAGTCGATCCCGGCGCAAGAACGACTTGCAGTCCGCGGTTGGTAATCGCCGCCCGCTGACCGCGCGCGCCGGCGTCCTCGGTCTGCAGGGTGATTTCGCGGAGCATCTCGCTACGCTCGATCGGCTCGGCATCGAAGGCGTCGATGTGCGCAGGCCCGAGCAGCTCGACGAGATCGATGCGCTGATCATCCCGGGTGGCGAGAGCACGACCATCGGAAAGCTCGCGAGCCAGTACGGCATCATCGACAAGCTCAAGGACCGCGTCGCCGAAGGCATGCCCGTCTGGGGGACATGCGCGGGCGCGATCTTCATCGCCAAAGAGGTCCCGGGCCATCCCCATCCCCTCGCGTCGCTCATGGACATGACCGTGGAACGGAACGCGTTCGGCCGACAGCTCGAGTCGTTCGAAGCGGATCTCGACGTCGAGCCGCTCGGCCCGGCGCCGTTCCACGCGGTGTTCATTCGCGCCCCGCGGATCAGCCGCGTGGGTCCCGGGGTCGAGGTTCTCGCGCGCCTGGGCGACGGTACCGTCGTCGCCGCGCGGCAGGGCCGGCTCCTCGCCACGAGCTTTCACCCCGAGCTGACGCGCGACGAGCGTTTCCACAGGTACTTTCTCTCGCTCGGAAAGACCTAGTGCCCGCGAGAGCGGCCACGCCGCTCGACCTACGCCGAGTCTCGGCGCTGCTGGCGGGCTCACTCCGTGATCCGAGCGGGATCATGGCGTCGGCCCTCCCGGTCCCTCTTGCGGCCGGCGCGATGTCGAGCTGGACGCGCCTGTTGCCTGGTCTGGTCGGCCTGAACGGGCGCCTCCGCGTCTTTCTCGAGGAGTACCGCGGGCAGCTCCGATCCAGCGCGCTCGTGTACGACGGGAGTCGTCCCGAATGGGTCGTCCTCATCCTGGCCGCGCTGCAGCAGCCCGGCGGAGCCGACAGCGCGTTTCGTCTCTTGTCCGGGATCAGCGGCGCCGCCGCGCGCGCCGGCATGCACCGGATCTTCGCGGCCGTGCCCGACGAAGCCCTCGCGCGAGAGACTTTCTTCCAGGCGGGGTTCTACTCGTATACGCGGGAGACCTGGTACGTCGCGGGGCGCACCGCGGTCGTCGCCCCGGTGCAGGAGCTCGCGGTGCGCGAGGCGAAAGGACGTGACGCGCACGACCTCTTTCGGTTCTACGCGATGACGACGCCGCACGCGGTGCAGCGCGCCGAGCAGCTCTCGTTCGCCGACTTCGACGTCAGCCGCCGGGGCGGCGCCTACGACCCCCCGCACCTGATCGGCGGCAATCCTCTGGCCATGCGCCGGAAATCCGCGCTCATCGACGGCGAGGAATCGCGGCTGCGCGCGTTTGCCCTCGCGTTCAGCGGCCTCGAACGGCATCCCCATGTCTGCAAGGTGCGAACGGCTGACGGCGACGTCGATCTCGCTCGCGATCTGCTGCGCGCGACTGCGCGCGCGCTCCCCGCCGGTAAACCGGTGACCTCACCGGTGCGGTCGTACGAGGAGCACGTGGCCCGCGCTCTCCTGGCCGAGGGTTTCCGCGAGTTCGCGACGTCGATGCTGTTCACCAAGGAGCTCGCCGAGCGCGTGGAGGAGCGCGCGTTCGCGCCGGCGGTGGTCAGGTGAACGACGAGCCGCGCTGGCGTGATCTGGACACACGCGACGGCTACGACCGCTGGGCACCGAGCTACGACGACGAGGGAAATCCACTGCTCGCGCTCGAGGAGCCCGAGGCCGACCGCGCGCTGGGCGACGTGACGGGACTCGACGTCCTCGATGTGGGGACCGGGACCGGCCGGCACGCCCTTCGCCTTGCCGCGCGCGGTGCGCGCGTGACGGCGGTCGACTTCAGCGAGAGGATGCTCGCCAAGGCGCGCGCCAAGGCCGGGGCGGATCGCGTGCGCTTCGAGAATCACGATGTGACGCAAGGGCTGCCGTACGAGGACGCGTCGTTCGATCGGGTCCTCTCCGCGCTCGTCCTTGAGCACGTTCCCGATGTGGCCGCCTTTTTGCGCGAGCTCCGGCGCGTCACGCGGCCCGGTGGGCGCATCGTCGTCACGGCGATGCACCCGGCGATGTTCCTGCGCGGCGTCTCGGCTCGCTTTCGTGACGAGGCGACCGGCGAGTTTCTTCGGCCGCGCTCCCACGTGATGCAGCTCTCGGACTATGTGATGGGAGCGCTCGATGCGGGTCTGCGCATCGTCTCGCTCGTCGAACGGTCGCCCGACGAGGCACTCGCCGCGCGCGTTCCGCGTGCTGCGAAATACGTCGCTTGGCCGATGCTTCTCGTGATGACCCTCGAGCGCGCGTAGGATCTAGGGCCGATGGATCTTGGCGTCTATGTTCCCTTCGGCCTTGGGGTCCTCACGGCAAGCTTCCTGATCTGGAAGTTTCCGCTGACGGTGCCCCGCGAGCGGATTCCGATGGTCATTGCGACATTTCTCGGTGCGTACCTCCTGTTCGTCGTTCTCGATGTTGCGTCGGGCCGTGCCTTGACGACCTACGGCGACATTCCAAAGACGTTCGCGGTCTTCGGTGTCGCCCTGGTTGTGCTGGCGATCGCGAATTTCGCATACCTTCGTTTCGGCCCCCGCTAGCGACCAGTCGCGCCCGACGCCTCGCGTATGCTCCTAGCGGTCACAACTTGTATGCGTGACCGCCCGCTTCGACGGTCGATGACATGACAAGAGAGCAGTTGCTCGCCACCGACGAACTCGACGCCATCCTGCACGCCCTCCCGCCGGAGCTCGTCCAGCGGGTGCGCGGCCTCGATGGGCTGGACAGTCTGCTCGAGATCGTGATGGATCTCGGGCGCCTACCTGAGGCGCGCTTCACCGGCCGCGAGGAGATCCTCTCGCAGCGGGAGGTGACGGCGGAGGACATCGCCTTTGTGATCTCGCGCATCGGTCAGTTCGGTGGGGACAACCGCGCCGGTATCGAGCGAACGCTTCATCGCATCAGTGCGCTCCGCAACCGCGCGGGCAAGGTGGTGGGTCTTACGCTCCGCGTCGGGCGCGCCGTCTACGGAACGATGGAGATCATCCGCGACGTGGTCGAGGCCGGGCGCAGCATCCTGCTCCTCGGTCGCCCCGGCGTCGGGAAGACGACGCTTCTGCGCGAGGTCGCGCGCGTGCTCGCGGACGAGATGGGGAAGCGCGTCGTCATCGTCGACACCTCGAACGAGATCGCCGGCGACGGCGACATCCCACACCCCGGGATCGGCCGCGCGCGCCGCATGCAGGTCGCCGCTCCGTCGCTGCAGCACGCCGTCATGATCGAGGCCGTCGAGAACCACATGCCCGAGGTCGTCGTCATCGACGAGATCGGCACCGAGCAGGAGGCCGGGGCCGCGCGCACCATCGCCGAGCGCGGCGTGCAGCTCATCGCGACGGCGCACGGCAACACCCTCGAGAACCTCATGCTCAACCCGACGCTGTCCGACCTCGTCGGAGGCGTTCAGACGGTTACCCTCGGCGACGAGGAGGCGCGGCGCCGCGGAACCCAGAAGAGCGTGCTCGAGCGCAAGGCGCCGCCGACGTTCCAGACGCTCGTCGAGATCCAGGCTTACCAGCGAGTCGCGCTCTATCAGGACGTCGCGCAGACGGTCGACGCGATCTTGCTGGGAAACCCCGTCGCGCCCGAGATCCGCTCACGCGACGCGTCCGGCGAGCTGTCGGTCTCGACCTCGAAGCCGTCGCGCTCCGCGTCCGAGGCCATGGAGCGGCGGAGCACACCCCGCATCGCCGCGAACGGCGCGAACGGCGGGCGCGAGACGGTGAAGGTCTATCCCTTCGGGCTCTCGTGGACGAGGGTCGAAGAAGCCGCGCGTGGCCTGGGGCTTCCCGTCGCGATCGTGCGCGAGCCCGACGAGGCCGACGTCGTGATCACGCTCAAGAACTATTACCGGAGAAAGACGCCGCGCCTCCGCAACGCCGAGTCGCAGGGCATCCCGATCTACATCGCGCGCTCCAACTCATCGACACAGATCGCGAGCGCGCTCGCGTCGGTGATCGAGCTCCGCCGCGGACCTGAGGACAAGGCGCTCGAGGAGGCCCGCGACGGGATCGAGCAGGTCGTCGGCGGTCAGTCCGACGAGATCGAGCTCACCCCGCAGAACGCGTACGTCCGCAAGCTGCAGCACGAGCTCGTCGAGCGGGCGAATCTGAGCTCGCGGAGCACCGGCGCCGAGCCATTCCGACGCGTCCAGATATATAGGTGAGCGGCCTCTTCCTCTCTTTCGAAGGGGGAGAGGCTGCCGGCAAATCGGTCCAGGCCGCTCGGCTAGCCGACACCCTCGCTACGCGCGGGCGTGACGTCGTGCTCACGCGCGAGCCAGGTGGGACGCCCTTCGCTGAGCGCATCCGCGACGTGCTGCTTCATGCGCGCGACGTCGATCTCGCCCCCGAGGCGCAGGCCCTGCTCTTCTCGGCCGCACGCGCGCAGCACACCCGCGACGTGATCCGGCCGGCGCTCGCCGAGGGGAAGATCGTCGTCGCCGACCGGTACTTCGACTCGACCCTCGCCTACCAGGGCTACGGCCTCGGCGCCGACCTCGACGGTCTCCGGGCGATGACCCGCTTCGCGGTGGGGGCGCTCGTCCCGCAGCGCACCTTCCTCATTGACGTTCCCGTCGCGGTGACGCTGGCGCGGCTCGGCGCGCGGTCCGGGACGGCGCGCTGGGACCGCTTCCATGGGGACGACCGTGCGTTCTACGAGCGCGTGCGCGATGGCTACCTGCGCCTCGCCGCAGCCGAGCCCGGGCGCTTCGTCGTGGTCGACGGCGACCGTCCGGAGGAGAGCGTGGCCGCGGACATCCGCCGCCAGGTCGATCAGGTTCTTGGCCTCCCGGCCTAACGACGGATGCCGCGTGGCGAAGGGTGAGCGGATGGTCGCCGGAGGAGACCCGTCCGCGCATCGCCAGAAATGACCAAACTCAGCTGACCATCAAATGGCCCCTCCAGAGGCGCGGGGTATAGTCGCCGCCCGATGAAGCTGGTGGTGGCGATCGTCCATCCGGAGGACGCGGGAGCCCTTGTCGACGCGCTGACAGACAAGGATTTCCGGGTCACGCGGCTGCATTCGCAGGGCGGTTTCCTGAAGCAATCCCACGCCACGATCCTTGCCGGGGTCGAGGAGGCGCAGGTCGACGACGTCATCGCGACGATCCGCGAGACCTGCCACGCGAGGAGCCAGTTCATCAATCCGATGCCTCCGATCATGGAACCGGGCGAGTTCTACATGCCCTATCCCGTGGAAGTGACCTTCGGTGGAGCGACCGTCTTCGTAGTCGATGTCGCGAGGTACGAGCGGATCTAGGGTCACACGCGAGGACTGTCCGGTTTGGTGGCACCCATGACCCCTTGCGGCCCGGATTACGGCTAGAAATCGCGGGAGTAAGCAGACTCTCTTGCTTGCCCGGAGTGTCGGCGGCGTATCTATATCCCAAATGACTTAAGCGGCCAAACAAATGAGCCGACTTACTGGTCGACAACCGAAGCCGGAAGGGAGGCCAACATATGCGTCGCGTAATCGCAGCGATCGCCGCACTCACCGCCCTCGTTCTAGGTGGCGGAGCCGGCTGGACCGGCTGGTAACTGACTCTCAGCGTCCTCTAGAGGCGCTTTAAAGGCGCACGGGGAGAGGGCCGGAGGGCCCTCTTTCTGTTTCCGGGACGACCTTTCGTGATTCGAGCGCTCCCGTATCCTCCCGCGGTGCGTTCGTTGGGGATTCCAGCCGAAGTCCGGAGCCTAGTTGTAGCGGTCATCGCGGCTGGTTGTCTCGTTCTCCTCCGCGTCAGCGTCCCAATCCCCGCCGACGTAGACCTGATCCATCCGCTCTTCTGGATTGGCGTCACCCTCGTGGCCGCCTCGCTCTCTGTCCGTCTTCCTGGCGACGTCGTTGCCCACATCACTACAGCTCCGATCCTCGCCGCTGTCTTCGATCCGCAAATGGCGAACCCATTCGCTGTTTGCTGGGTTGCGCTCCTGGGGACGATCGAGATCCGGGACCTGCGTCGGGAGATTCCGTGGTACGGCACGCTCTACAACAAGTTTTCGTACGTCCTCGCCGCCTTTGGGGCGTGGGTCGCGATGGCCTTGCTCAGGCAACTCGGTTCCTCCGACGGTCCCGTAGGAACAGTGGTCTTAATTCTTGTCGCCGGTTCCGCCTTCATCCTCGTGAACATGTCTTTGGCCGTTTTCGCAGTCAGTCTCCGGACCGGTGCTCCCCTTACACGTATCTGGGCGGGCAGTATCCGGAGCAGCCTTTTTGGCGCCATCGCCCAAGTATTCATCGCGTGGCTGATGGCCGAGGTCGGTATAAAAGTCGGACTCTGGGCTACAAGTCTGTTCATTGTGCCGCTACTTCTCGCGCGGTACTCGTTCACGAAATACGCGGAGACTCGCGCGTTGTTCTTCGGCACCGTCAGCGCACTGTCGCAAGCGATTGACGCGAAAGATGGTTTCACTCGTGGTCATGCTGACCGGGTCTCAAGAATCGCGGGCGCAATTGCGCGCGAGATGGGATTGCCTGAGAGACAGATCGAGGAGATCGAACTAGCCGGGATGTTGCATGACATCGGAAAAATTGGCGTCGAGGACCAAATTCTTATGAAGCCTGCGCGCCTCGACCCGCATGAACAGGAGCTGATGAGGCGCCACCCGATTTACGGTGCCTCCATTCTTTCGCCGTCCGAATCTTTACGCCCGTTAGCGCCTCTTGTGTTGCACCATCACGAGAATTACGACGGCAGTGGCTATCCGGAAGGGCGCAAGGGCGAGGACATTCCGCTGGGTTCGAGAATCATCATCGTGGCCGACGCATACGAGGCAATGACTTCTGATCGTATTTACCGAAAAGCGATCGGTCATGAACGCGCGATGGATCAACTCAACCGATATAAGGGAATTCAGTTCGACCCGAGGGTCGTGCGAGCGCTCGGAAGTCTTCTCGATAAGCGTGGCGCTGACGCCTTCGAGGTAAGTGAATTGCCTCCGATCAACTACGAAACCCTTGCCGAACTCCGTAAGCGCCTGGCGCGTGAGCCTCTCGCTCACGATGCCCATGCTGGTTAGTGGGCTGGTAGCAGGCTTCATCGTCGGACTGGCGGCCGGGGGCCATTGGCGCAACCTCGAAAGACTGGATCTCAAGCTCTGGCCAGCCCTTTTTGTTGGCGCCGCAGCGCGGGTGGTCGCGCCATTTCTTGGTGACCTTGCCCTCGCGTCGTCGATTGCTGGTCTCGTGCTTATGAGTCTCGTGGCCTTGGCGAATCGAGCTTTGCCGGGGGCGTTGTTGATCGCGGCCGGGTCGTTGCTGAATGCCGGCGTTATCTCGATAAACGGTGGGATGCCGATCGACCCTGGGGCCTTGGCGGCGTCAGGCAAGCCCGCACCCGCCGACGGCCTGCATATGATCCTGGGACCTGAAACGCGGCTGCCGTTTTTGGCCGACATCCTGCTGGTTCCGGTGATCAACAACATCTACAGCGTTGGGGACGTTGTGCTTGCGATCGGCGGTTTTTGGATGGCCTTCCGTCTACTGAAGCGACGATGAGGACCGCAACCGGCGTTCCGGCCATCCACCTGCTGCGGTCGCCCAACTTCGGTGCGCTGTGGCTAGCCCAGGTCGCAAGCAGGTTCGGCGATCCGATCACCCTCATCGCTCTCGCCTACGTGAGCTACGTCCGCACACACTCCGCATTGATCACAGCTCTCGCCGTGATCATGGCCACGATCCCGAATGCACTCTTCGGCGTGTTCGGTGGAGTTCTAGCTGATGCGGCTGGGCACAAACGAGCGATGATCACCTGCGACCTCGCGCGCGTTGCCCTTGTTGCGTCGGTCCCGGTCACGCTCTCCCTCAATCTCCCGCTGTTTGTGCCGTATGCGCTTGTGTTCGTGGCCGCGGCGTGCGGCGCCGTCTTCAACCCGGCACGCCTTGCACTTGTGCCGCGCATCGTCGAGGCGGACGCGCTCCCGAGCGCCAATGCCTTGACCTACTCGAGTGACCGCGCCGTCGAAGTGCTGGGCGCGCTGGCTGCGGGAGTTCTGGTCGCGACCGTCGGCGAGCGCGCTTTCTACGTCGACGCGCTCACCTTTCTCGTTTCCGCGGCTCTCCTTCTGCGTGTGCACGTGGAAGAACCAAGGCGGCCGATCATGTTGGGCACAGTCGGGCACGAAGCACTCGAGGGCCTACGGTTCCTTTGGCGTCACGCGGTGCTCCGGGCGAACACGATCTTCTCCTTGGTCTGCCAGTTGTCCTTGCCCGTAGTGTCGAGCCTCGCGCCGTCGCTCATTTTTCAGCGCTTTGCCAGTGGCAACGCTGAGATCGGAGCGTCGCGGTTTGGCATCGCGGAAGGTGCGATCGCGGCCGGCGCGGTCGTGAGTGGCCTGGTAATCGCCCCGCAGCTGACAACAGTCGCGAAAGGTCGTCTCCTCCTGGCCGGTTTTGCGATCTACGGCGTGGTTCTGATTGCCCTGGCGTTCGCTCCTACCTTCGAGGTCGCGGTCATCCTCTTCGCGCTCGGCGGGATCGTAAATGTCCTCTTCTATGTACCCAACGTGACGATCTCGCAGGAACTCACGCCACCAGATCTTCGCGCCCGGGTATTCGGCGCGCGCATCGCGCTACTCAACATCACTTGGCTACCGATCATCATCCTGAGCGGCGCACTCGCCGACGCCGTGGGAGTGTCCGCGCTGATCGCGGCCGCAGGGCTCGTTACGTTCGTGGCCGCCCTCATCGGCATGCTCATACCTATCGTCCGCGACGTGTCCTGAGCGCCGACCGTACGGAACCGCCCAAATCGGCTCGGTTTGACATGTACGGTCACCGGCACACAAAATTGTCCGGCCGCACGAGGGATGGCCGTTCAAGGGCCTAGCTTGAGCCCTCGGGGGAAGGAAGCGTACGGAAAGTGGCTCAACGGACGATCCTCGTCGCGGACGACGACGCGTCTATTCGCTCGCTCCTCAAGCAACTGCTGTCCGATGAGGGGTACAGCGTGGTCGAGGCCACGACCGGCAACGAGGTCGTCGAGAAGGTCAAAGATACGAACCCCGACCTCGTGATCATGGACGTCCGGATGCCCGAGCTCGACGGCATCGAGGCGCTCTCGAAGCTGAAGGTGAGCTCGCCAAAGACGAGCGTCCTGATCATGACCGCCTTCGGCTCGTCGAATAACGCCATCCGCGCGATGGAGCTCGGCGCGTTCGACTACATCACCAAGCCGTTCGAGCTCGACAAGATCAGCCACACCGTGAAGCGGGTGATCGAGTACCGCGACCTCACGAGCGAGGTACAAGTGCTGCGCGACGAGATCAGCTCGCTCGTCCAAACCGAGCGGATCGTCGGCAACTCGCCCGCGATGCAAGAGGTGTACAAGACCGTCGGCAAGGTCGCCAAAGCCGACGCGACCGTTCTCATTACCGGTGAATCGGGCACCGGGAAAGAGCTCGTTGCCGAGGCGCTGCACTACAACTCCAACCGGCGGTCGGGGCCGATCGTCAAGGTGTCGTGCGCTGCGCTTCCCGAGACCCTCCTCGAGGCCGAGCTCTTCGGCCACGAAAAGGGGTCGTTCACGGGTGCGATGACGCAGCGCCGCGGCCGCTTCGAGATGGCCGACAAGGGGACGATCTTCCTCGACGAGATCGGCGAGATGAGCCTGCCGATGCAGACGAAGCTCCTCCGCGTGCTCCAGGAGCGCAAGATCGAGCGGGTCGGCTCCTCGCTTCCGATCAAGGTCGACATCCGCATCATCTGCGCTACCAACAAAGACCTGCAACGACAGGTCGAGCAGCAGAAGTTCCGCGACGACCTCTTCTACCGGCTCAACGTCATCAACATCCACATGCCGCCGCTCCGCGATC
>Ga0209156_10000424_pt1 | contig 35425 bp, 35 predicted proteins | sample GraSoiAngelo_124_FD_185881 | JGI IMG/M metagenome (GOLD analysis project Ga0209156, IMG submission 185881) | Grasslands soil microbial communities from the Angelo Coastal Reserve, California, USA - 14_0927_05_20cm (SPAdes) (version 2) | ecosystem: Environmental > Terrestrial > Soil > Grasslands... | reverse complement strand
TTTCTCGCAGCCATATGCGCTCCCCGCTCGGGTTTGTCTGTGTTAGAGCCTCGCTCCGCGATAGCTTACTCCATGGTTGACAGGGTCTGGCGACGAGTAATAAGATTTAAATAACTATTATATATACCACAAAGCCAACACGATGCAAAAGACCAAGGTCCGCACTTTTTCGGCCACGCCTCGAGATCTCACGATGCTCGACGCGGTGGCGAGGTACCACGGGCTGAACAAGAGCGCGACGATCGCGAGCTTGGTGCGCAGGGAGTTCTGGCGGATTTTTCCTGGAGGCACGGACAAGATCAGGCCAGACCGCGGAGCTAAAGTAGAGAGCGAAGCATGAGTTGCAAGGTACTGATCTACTGCCTATTTATAGCAGTCAGTAGCGATGCTTTTGGGCAAGGTCAGAGCATCAAGATCGGCGAGCTGAACAGCTACAAGGTCTTCCCCGCGTTCCTCGAGCCCTACAGGAAAGGCTGGCAGCTTGCGCTCGAGGAAATCAACCGCTCCGGCGGCGTGCTCGGCCGCCAGCTCGAGGTGGTGTCGCGCGACGACGGCGGCACGCCCGGCGACGCGGTGCGGGTTGCCGAAGAGCTGATCTCGCGGGAGAAGGCGGACGTGCTGATGGGGACGTTCGCGTCCAATGTCGGCCTCGCGGTCGCGAACCTCGCCAACCAAAGGAAAATCCTGTTCCTCGCCGCGGAGCCGCTCACCGACAAGATCGTGTGGGAGAACGGCAACCGCTACACCTTCCGCCTGCGGCCTTCGACCTACATGCAGGTCGCGATGCTGGTGCCCGAAGCCGCCCGGCTGAATAAAAAGCGTTGGGCGATCGTGGTCCCGAACTACGAGTACGGGCAGTCCGCCGCCGCCTCGTTCAGGAAGCTGCTGACCCGGGCGCAGCCCGGAGTCGAGTTCGTCGCCGAGCAGGCGCCGCCGCTCGGCAGGATCGACGCTGGCGCGGTCGTGCAGGCGCTGCTTGAGGCGAGGCCGGAAGCGATCTTCAGCGCCCTGTTTGCGGTGGATCTGCAGAAATTCGTGCGCGAAGGCAGTACGCGCGGCCTGTTCAAGAGCGCAGCGGTGGTCAACCTGCTCGGCGGCGAGCCCGAATATCTTGACCCGCTCAAGGATGAAACCCCCGAAGGCTGGTGGGTCACCGGCTATCCGTGGCGCGAGATCAACACGCCTGAGCACAGGAAGTTCCGCGACGCTTATCAGAAGCGCTGGAACGATTACCCGCGCCTGGGCTCGGTGGTCGGCTACTGCGCCCTGTACGCGGTCGCGAACGGCATCAGGAAGGCAGGCTCGCTCGAGGCCGACAAGCTGATCGCCGCCCTCGAAGGGCTGCAGATGGAAACCCCCTTCGGCGGGATCCTGTGGCGGCCGCTCGACCACCAGTCGACCATGGGCGCCTACGTCGGCCAGCTCGCGAAGCAAGGCGGCCAGGGTGTGATGATCAACTGGCACTACGCGGATGGCGCGAAGCACCAACCCTCCGATCAGGAGGTCCGCGCGTTGCGCAAGGAGTGAGCGGCTCCGCCGTCCTGCTGCAGTTCTTGAACGGGCTCGCGGGGGCGAGCTCCTTGTTCTTGGTGGCCGCCGGCCTGTCGCTGATCTTCGGCGTCAGCCGCATCGTCAATTTCGCGCACGGCTCGCTGTACATGCTCGGCATGTATCTCGCGGTTTCCTTATCCGGAACCCTGGGTTTCTGGCTAAGCGTGCCCCTCGCAGCGGCGCTCGTAGCAGCGGCCGGATTTGTTATCGAAACGACTCTTTTAAGAAGAATCTACAAAGCCCCGGAGCTGCTGCAGCTGCTTGCCACGTTTGCGCTGGTGCTGATCATTCGGGACGCCGCGCTTTGGGCGTGGGGCCCGGAAGACAGGCTGGGGCCGCGGGCGCCCGGCCTGGCGGGCGCCGTCGCCATTGCCGGCAGACAGTTTCCGCAGTATGACCTTCTGCTGATCTGCCTCGGGCCGGCGGTGTTCATCGCGCTGTACTTGCTGCTCTCGCGCACGCGCTGGGGCACGCGAGTGCGCGCCGCGAGCCAGGACCGCGAGATGGCTGCGGCGCTCGGCGTGAACGAGCGGCGCCTGTTCACCGCCGTGTTTGCGCTGGGCGCCCTGCTCGCCGGCTTCGGCGGCGCGAGCGCGATCCCGCGCGAGCCGGCAAGTCTGCAGATCGATCTCGCGGTGATGTCGGATGCATTCGTGGTGGTGGTCGTCGGCGGACTAGGCTCGATCCCGGGAGCCTTCCTTGCCGCGCTGCTGATCGGCGAAGTGAAGGCTTTCTGCATCGGCCTGGGTTATTCGGAGCTGACCCTGGCGATCGAATTCATCGTCATGGCGGTGGTGCTGGTCTTCCGTCCCTGGGGCCTGCTCGGCCGCCCGCTCGCGGAAACGCGTGGCCCCGGGACGTTGCAACCGCCGCTACCGGCGCCATCTTTTCTTCTCCTCGGCGGACTGGCGGTGCTGCTGGCAATCGTTCCCGTGTTCGCCGGTCCCTATACGATCGTGCTGCTCACCGACATCCTGGTGTTCGCGCTGTTCGCGGCGAGCCTGCATCTCCTGATGGGCCCCGGCGGGATGCCCTCGTTCGGCCACGCGGCTTACTTCGGCCTGGGTGCATACACTGCGGGCCTGCTTCTGTTGCGCGCGCATCTGCCGATGGAGCTCTCGCTGGCGCTGGCGCCACTCGCCGCCGCTCTAGGCGCGCTGGTGTTCGGCTGGTTCTGCGTGCAGCTCTCCGGGGTCTACCTGGCGATGCTGACCCTCGCGTTCGCGCAGATTGCCTGGTCCGTCGCCTTCCAGTGGGACCGGCTCACCGGCGGCTCGAACGGCCTGATCGGCGTCTGGCCGGCGCCGTGGCTTTCCTCGAAGCAGGCTTATTACTACCTGACCCTCGTGCTCTGCCTGGGCGCGGTCGCCCTCCTCTGGCGGCTGATCGGTTCGCCCTTCGGCTACGCGCTGCGCGCCGGGCGCGACTCGCCGCTGCGCGCAGCGGCGATCGGCATCGACGTGCGCGCCCAGCAATGGGCGGCCTTCGGCATAGCCGGGCTGTTTGCCGGCGTTGCCGGCGCCCTGTACGCGTTTTCCAAAGGCTCCATCTCTCCGGAGACGCTGTCAGTGCCGCGTTCCGTTGACGGCCTGGTCATGGTGCTGCTCGGCGGCGTGCAGACGCTCAGCGGGCCGCTCTGGGGCGCCGCCCTTTTCACCTGGCTCGAAGACTCGCTGTCGCGCGGGGTGGAATACTGGCGCGCCGCCATCGGCGCGGTGATCCTCGTGCTGGTAATCGCCTTCCCTCGGGGAATCTTCAAGTGAGCGCGCTCGAGGTGCGGGGACTGTCCAAGGCCTACGGCGGCGTGCAGGCGGTGCGCGACGTGAGCTTCAGCGTGGATGCGGGCGAAGTCGTGGCGCTGATCGGCCCGAACGGCGCCGGCAAGACCACCTGCTTCAACCTGCTGAACGGTCAGCTGCGGCCCGACTCGGGCGAGATCGCTCTCTCTGGACGCAGCGTGGTGGGACTTCGCCCGCACCAAGTGTGGCGCCTCGGCGTCGGCCGCACCTTCCAGGTCACCGCCACCTTCAGCTCGATGACGGTGCGCGAAAACGTGCAGGTGCCCCTGCTTTCACACCATAGGAAACTTTTTTCTTTGGGGAAGCCGGCCGGGAGGTTTCAGGTCGAGGAAGTGGACGCGCTGCTTGCGCGCGTCGGCATGCAGGAGCAGGCGGCGCGGCCGTGCGCCGTGCTGGCGTACGGCGACCTGAAGCGCGTGGAGCTGGCCGTCGCGCTTGCCAATCGCCCGCGCCTGCTGCTGATGGACGAGCCGACGGCGGGCATGGCGTCGGACGAGCGCCAGGCGCTCATGCAGCTTGCGGCGGCACTGGCGCGCAGCGAGCGCATCGCCGTGTTGTTCACGGAGCACGACATGGAGGTGGTGTTCAATTTCGCGAGCCGCATCATCGTGCTCCACGGCGGCGAGGTGATCGCCGCCGGGGCGCCGGACGAGGTGCGGGCGAATCCGCGCGTGCGCGAGGTCTATCTTGGCAATGCTTGAAGCCAGGCGCCTCAGCGCCGGCTACGGAGCGGCGCGCGTGCTGTTCGACGTCGAGCTCACCGTGCGCCATGGGGAAGTCGTTGCCCTCCTCGGCCGCAACGGCGCCGGCAAATCGACTACCCTCAAGACCCTGATGGGACTGATCCGGCCGTTTTCGGGCGAAGTGCATTTCGACGGCCGCCGCGTCGACGCTTGGGAGCCGTACGAGGTTGCCCGCGCCGGCCTTGGCTATGTTCCCGAGGACCGGCGCATTTTCACGGACTTGACCGTAGCGGAGAACCTGGAAGTCGGCCGTCAGCCGTCGCGCGAAGCAACCCCGGCCTGGAGCCCGGAGAAGCTGTTCGAGCTGTTTCCCGCGCTGCGGACGCTGCAAGGCCGGCGCGCCGCCCACCTGTCGGGCGGCGAGCAGCAGATGCTGTGCATTGCGCGCACGCTGGCAGGGAATCCGAAAGCCATCCTGCTCGACGAGCCCTCCGAAGGGCTAGCGCCGATCCTCGTGGAGCAGGTCGGGAAGGCGATCCTCGAATTGAAGCGCGCGGGTGTGTGCGTGCTGCTGAGCGAGCAGAATCTCTCCTTTGCGCGCCGCGTGGCCGATCGGAGCTATATGCTCGAGCAGGGACGGATGCGTCAGGCTTATGCGGATTGAGCGCTATGCCTGGCTGTCGGTGGCGGCGGCGCTCGCCACGATCGCGCTCAAATTGCTTGCCTGGTGGCTGACCGGCTCGGTGGGACTGCTGTCGGATGCACTCGAGTCTTTCGTGAACCTCGCCGCGGCGCTGCTCGCCGTATCGATGCTGCGGCTGGCCGCCGCCCCGCCCGACGAAGGCCACCAGTACGGCCACTCGAAGGCCGAATATTTCTCCGCAGGCATCGAAGGCGCGCTGATCGTGCTCGCCGCGGGCGGTATTTTGGCGACGGCAATGCCACGGCTCCTCCACCCGCAGCCGCTCGAGACCGCCGTTCTTGGCCTGGGTATCAGCGCGGCAGCGACGGCGATCAATCTTGCGACGGCGCTGGTACTGCAGCGCGCGGGACGCCGCCACCACAGCATCACGCTGGAGGCGGACGGCAAGCATCTCATGACTGACGTATGGACCTCGATCGGCGTGATCTCGGGCGTGGCGCTGGTATTCGCCACCGGGTGGCTGCTGCTCGACCCGCTCGTCGCGCTCGCCGTGGCGGCGTACATCATCTGGACCGGCGTCGGCCTGATGCGGCGCTCGGTTTCGGGGCTGCTCGACGCGGCGATTTCCCGCGACGAGCAGAACGAGATCACCAAGCTGTTCGCCGAATACTCGCGCCGCCACGGCATCTCGTTCCACGCGCTGCGCACCCGCCAGGCCGGCGCGCGCCGCTTCGTGTCGTTTCACGTTCTTGTCCCCGACGCCTGGACCGTCGCGCAGGCACACGGGCTGTGCGAAGAGATCGAAGCCCGCGTGCGCTCGATGGTGCCGCACGCCTCGGTCGACACGCACATCGAGCCGATCTCGGACCCCGCCTCCTACGAAGACCAGGGCCTCGATCGATAGCCGCGTCTGCTGCCGGCTAGACGATCCGGCACTGCTCCTCGAAGCTGAGCCGGGGATTGCGCGGAAAGAGCTTCGCCGGCTCGCCGTAGCCCAGGTTGATGAGGAAGTTCGACTTCCACCGGCCGTCGGGAAAAAACGCCGCGTCCACCATCGCATTGTCGAAGCCGGACATCGGGCCGCAGTCCAGGCCGACCGCGCGCGCCGCGATGATGAAGTAGGCGCCCTGCAGCGTGCCGTTGCGGAAAGCGGTGATTTCCGCGAGCGCCTTCTTGTCCTCGCCGCGGAACCAGTCGATGGCGGCGGGATTGTGGAACATGCGCGGCAGGTGCTCGTAGAACCGCGTGTCGTAGGCGACTATCGCAGTGAGCGGCGCCTGCATGGTTTTGTCGCGGTTGGTTTCGCTGAGCGCCGGCCGCAGCTTTTCCTTGGCTTGCCTAGAGCGCACGAAAACGAACCGGCCCGGCTGCGAATTCGCGCTCGTCGGCCCCCATTTCATCAGCTCGTGCGCCTGCCGCAGCGTCGCGTCGCTGACCGGCCGATCCGCGAAGACGTTGTGGGTACGCGCAGTGCGCAGAATCACATCCAGACATTTCTCGTCAGTCATAATCGCTCCGGTGATCGATCTCGCTAGTGTAATTCGACCCGGCGACGGAATCATCTGCGGCCAGGCCTGCGCCGAGCCGCAGACGCTGATGGAGGCCCTGGTCGCGCAACGCGCGGCCTTTTCCGGTGCCGGCTTGTTTCTCGGCGTCAACTACGCGGGGATCGTGCAGCCCGGGCATGCGGACCATCTGCGGCTGTCCGCGTATTGCGGCATCGGCCATAACCGCGCGCTCGCCGATGCCGGCGCCCTGGAGATCCAGCCCGCGCCCTATTCGCGGCTTGGGGCGCTGATTCGCTCTGGCGCGATCCGTGCCGACGTCGTCCTGGTGCAGGTGAGCCCGCCCAACGGGCGCGGCGAATACAGCCTGGGGCTGGCGGCCGACTACCTGATCCCGGCGCTGGAAACCGCCCGCGCCGTGGTGGCCGAAGTGAACCAGCAGGTTCCCTGGACCCATGCCGAAAAACTCCTGCGCCGCGAGCAGTTTTCTCTGCTGGTCGAGTCGTCAAGGGCGCCCGCCGCTCCGCCACCGGACAAACCAGGACCCCTCGAGCAAGCCATTGCGACCCAGGCCGCGCGGTTTGTCCCGGACGGGGCGACGCTTGAATTCGGCATCGGCGCGCTGCCTGAGGCAGTGTGCCGGGAGCTGGCGGGGCGCTCTCGCCTGTCGGTGCATTCGGGCGCGGTGGGCGACGCCGTGGTCGATCTGCTACGAGCCGGCGCGGTCGCCGCAGTGGATTGCGCCCTGTTGATCGGCACGCGCAGGCTGTTCGACTTCGCGCGCGACAATCCGGCGATCCGGCTGCGCTCTTCCGAATACACCCACGCTGCGCGCGTGCTCGCCGGCATCGAGCGTTTCATCGCGGTGAACTCGGCGGTGGAGGTGGATTTCACCGGCCAGGTCAATGCCGAAGTGGCGCGCGGCAGCTATGTCGGCGCGGTGGGCGGCGCGCTCGACTTCGTGCGCGCGGCGAATCAGTCCGCGGGAGGTGCTGCCATCACCCTGCTGCCCGCGTCGCGCGTCGTCGAGAAGCTCTCCGGCCCGGTCGCGACGCCGCGCAGCGAAGCCGGGATCATCGTCACCGAGCGCGGCGCCGCCGACCTGCGCGGCTGCAGCCTGCGCGAGCGCGAGCGCCGCCTGCGCGCCATCAGCGGAAATTCCTGAAGCGGAGCTCAGATTTTCTCGGCGGGTTCCAGGCCGAACACCTGGCGCAGATAGCGCAGGTAGCCGGCATCCCTGCTGATCGTCTTGCCGGGCGCGTCGGACACCTTCGCCACCGGCTGGCCGTTGCATTCGGTCATCTTGATGACGATGTTGATCGGCTCGTAGCCCAGATCGTTGGTCAGGTTGGTGCCGATGCCGAACGCGGTTTTCGCGCGCCCGTGGAAGCGGCGCGCGATGCCGATGGCGAGGGGAAACGACAGCTGGTCGGAGAAGATCAGCGTCTTGGTGCGCGGGTCGACGCGGTTCCTGCGGTAATGCGCGATCATCTTCTCGCCCCAGTCGAAGGGGTCGCCGGAGTCGTGGCGCGCGCCGTCGAACAGCTTGCAGAAGTACATGTCGAAGTCGCGCAGGAAGGCGTCCACGCCGTAGGTGTCCGAGATGGCGATGCCGAGGTCGCCGCGGTACTCCTGCGCCCACTTGTCGAAGGCGAAAGTCTGCGAATCCCGCAGCCGCGGCCCGAGCGCCTGGCAGGCCTGCATGTATTCGTGGCCCAGCGTGCCGAGCGGCGTGAGGTTGTTGCGCATCGCGAACCAGACGTTGGAGCTGCCGGCGAAATACTGCGGCATTTCCCGCTTCAGCGTCTGCAGCACTTCTTCGTGCCACGCCGCCGAGAAGCGCCGCCGCGTGCCGAAGTCCGAGATCTTGAACTCGAGCTCGGGCTCGACGGTGCGCACCAGGTCGATCTTGGCCCGCAGGCGGCGCCGGCCCTCGTCGAGATCCGGGCGCGGTTGCGTGCGGCGGAAGTACACCTCCGAGATGATGGCGAGGACCGGGATCTCGAACAGGATGGTGTGCAGCCACGGGCCGCGGATCGTGATGTCGATCTCGCCCGCGGCCTCGCCCGCGCCGAGGCGCAGGTACTTCTCGTTGAACTGGAACAGCCCCAGGAAGTCGACGAAGTCCGACTTCATGAAGCGCAGGTTGCGCAGGTACGCGAGCTCTTCTTCGCGGAACCTGAGCGCGTAGAGCGCCGCGAGCTCCGCGCGGATCGCGTCGAGATGCGGACGCAGGTTGACGCCCTCGGTGCGGCACCTGAACCGGTACTCGACCTGCGCGCCGGGAAAGTGGTGCAGCACGACCTGCATCATGGTGAACTTGTACAGGTCGGTGTCCAGCAACGACTGGATGATCATGCGTGCCGCATTGTAACCTCAGGCGCATGTGCGGCCGTTACGCGCTTCATAGCCACCCTGACGTGGTGGCGCTCCAGTTCAACCTTGCCTCCGCCCCCGAGATCGAGGCGCGCTACAACATCTGTCCGTCCAATGACATCCTGATCGTGCGTCAGCACGCGCAGCGGGGCCGCGTCTGCGACCGGTCGCGCTGGGGCCTGGTGCCGAGCTGGGCCAAGGACGCGAGCATCGGCAATCGCCTCGCCAACGCGCGCGGCGAGACGATCGCCGACAGGCCTGCGTTCAAGGCCGCCTTCAGGCAGTGGCGCTGCCTGGTGCCGGCAAGCGGCTTCTACGAATGGAAGACGACGCGGGCGGGAAAACAGCCGTACTACATTCGGCCCGCGGGCGACGAGCTGTTCGGGCTGGCCGGCATCACCGAGCTCTGGCGAGGGCAGCTGCGCACGGTCTGCCTGATCACGACCGGTGCGAACGAGTTGATGCGCGGCATCCACGAGCGCATGCCCGTCATCGTGCCGCTGCAGGACTACGACGCCTGGCTCGATCCCCGCAACCACGCTGCGGAGCAATTCATCCGGCCCTACCCGGCGCATCTGATGCGCAGCCATCCGGTCAGCAAGGCGGTGAGCGACGCCGCCAACGAAGGCGCGGCCCTGATCGAGCGGATTTGATCAGCCGGCCCATACTGGATATACTTTCAGTGTAAGGAGGCCCAGTATGGAAGAACTGACGGCTCGACAGACCGAGATCCTGCGCCTGGTGCGCCAGCTGACCGAGGTATCGGGCTATCCGCCGACGCGCGCCGAGATCGCGGCGCGGATGGGCTTTCGCTCGGTCAACGCCGCCGAGCAGCATCTGCGCGCCCTCGAGAAAAAGGGCGCGATCGAGATTTCCTCGGGCGCCTCGCGCGGCATCCGCATGCGCGATTCACGCCAGGCGAACCGGCCCGGGCGCCTGCTCGAGCTGCCGGTGGTCGGCCGCGTCGCCGCCGGCAGCCCGATTCTCGCGGAGGAGCATCTGCAGGGCCGCTACCAGGTCGACCCGAACCTGTTCACGCCGCGCGCCGATTACCTGCTGCGCGTGCGCGGCATGTCGATGCGCGACGCCGGCATCCTCGAGGGCGACCTGCTCGCCGTGCACCGCACGCAGGACGCACGCAGCGGCCAGATCGTGGTGGCGCGCCTGGCCGACGAAGTGACCGTGAAGCGCCTGCGGCGCCGCGGGCACGCGGTGCAGCTGCTGTCCGAGAACCCGGAATTCGAGCCGATCGAAGTCGACCTGCGGCGCGACCCGCTCACCATCGAAGGTATTGCGGTCGGCGTGATTCGGAACGACAAGAATATGTAAAAATAACGCAGGCTTCTCCGCCTGCGCATGAATCACTCCACCACCGCCAGCGGCACCCAGGCTGCGACCGGCAGCGCCGCGGCGGGGGTCGCCGCCGGCTCGCGCGAGCGGTCCGACCCGCGCGTGGTCCTCGCCGACCGCGTCGAGCAGCTCTACAGCCAGCTTCCTCTCGGCATCGCCGCGACCGCCGTCATCGGCCTGATCTCGGCGCTCGAGCTGCGCGAGGGTCGCATCATCGAGCTGGTGGCGTTCTGGGGCGGCCTGCTGCTGCTGGTGAGCGCGCTGCACGGGGCGCTTTACTTCGCCTATCGGCGCAGCGCAGACAAATTGGCGCAGGGCGAGCAGTGGCTGCGCTGGCTGGGCATCGGCGCGTTCGCCGCCGGGGTCACCTGGGGGTTTGGGGCTTCCGTGTTCTTTCCTTCGCATGCCGACGAGCGCCAGGTGTTTCTCGCCTTCCTGCTGTCCGGGGTCATGTCGGGCGGCATTCCGGTGTACGCCGCGTCCTGGCCGATCTTCGCCGCCTACGCGGCCGGCATTGCGATTCCTTTCACCTACGTCCTGGCCACGTTCGGCAACCGCCTGTTCGCGGAGATCGCGCTGCTGGTGCCGCTGTTCTACGGCGTCAGCGTCGCCATCGCCTATCGCCTGAACCGGGTGTTCCACTCGGGCTACCGTCTGCGCCACGCGTACGGCAAGCTCACCGAGGATTACAGCGTGCTGAACCAGCGCCTCGAGCTGCAGCTGGTGGAGCTCGATGAAGCGCGGCGCCAGGTCGAGGCGAGCGGCCGCAAGCTGGCGCTGTTCGCCGAGCGCGCGCCGATCGCCGTCCTCGAGATCGATCCCCGGGGCATCGTCACCGCGGTCAACCATGCCGCCGAGCTTCTGTTCGGATACGCGGCGGGCGAGCTGATCGGCGGGCACGTCAAGCGCCTGGTGCTGCCCGAGTTGCATGCCGAGTTCGACGGCCACTGGATGCGGATGACCGAGACCCGCCAGCCCCTGGCCGGCCTGAGGATCCGCAACCCGCGGCGCGACGGCATCGCCCTGGTGTGTGAATGGACGGTCACGCCGCTGGTCAATCCCCAGGGGGACATCGTCTCGGTCATCGCCCAGGGCCAGGACGTGACGCGGCAGATCGAGGCCGAGCGCATGAAGAAGGAGTTCACCTCGACGCTCAGCCATGAGCTGCGCACGCCGCTCACCTCGATCATCGGCTCGCTGCAGCTGGTCAATTCGGGCGTGGCCGGCGAGCTGTCGAGAGACGTGAGCGAGCTGACCCTGGTCGCCGAGCGCAACGGCCAGCGCCTGCTCGACATCATCAACGACATTCTCGATATCGAGAAGATCGAGTCCGGCACCATCAGCATGGCGCCAGAAGTACTAGCGATAGACGGCCTGGTGCGCGAGGCGATCGTGCTCAACGAGGGGTTCGGCGAGCGCTTCAAGGTACGCTTCGAGGTACGCGGCGAGCTGCCGGGGCGGGAAGTGTACGCCGACCGCAAGCGGCTGCTTCAGGTGATGACCAACCTCCTCTCCAATGCCGCGAAGTTCTCGCCCGAGTGGGGCAAGGTGGAGATCACGCTCGAAGAGAGCGACGCGAACATCCACGTCGGCGTACACGACCGCGGTCCGGGAATCCCGGAGGAGTTCCGCAGCCGCATTTTCGGCCGCTTCGCGCAGGCGGACTCGACCGCGTCGCGCCAGAAGGGCGGCACCGGGCTCGGGCTCGCCATCGGCAAGCGGATGATCGAGTTGATGCACGGCCGCATCGGCTTCGAGGACCGCGCCGGCGGCGGCACGACGTTCTGGTTCGAGCTGCCCAAACACCCCGGGAAGGAACCCTGATGCCCGACCGACCGCTGACCCGCATCTGCTACGTCGAGGACGACGAGGACATCCAGCGCATCGTGCGCATGTCGCTCGAGCGGCTCGGCAAGATGACCGTCGAGATCGTCGGCGATCCGACCAGGGCGATCGAGGCGATGAGCGCTTTCCGCCCCGACCTGGTGATGCTCGACTGGATGATGCCGGCGATGGATGGTCCGACGCTGTTCCGCCAGATGCAGCTGCGGCCGGAGACCAAGGCGCTGCCGGTGGTGTTCATCACCGCCAAGGCTTCGCAGCGCGACCTGGACGAGCTGATGGCGATGGGCGCCGCCGGGGCGATTTCCAAGCCGTTCTCGCCCAAGGACCTGCCGGGGCAGCTGCGCGCGATCTGGGCGAAGCTGCCCTAGTGCAGCAGCTTCTGGGTCTTGTCGGCCGCCGTTGCCGCGGCGGCCTGGAAGTACAGGCGCGACAGGAAGCCGATCACCTCGTCGGCGTTGCGAAAGCGCGCGTCCCGGTCTTTCTCCACCAGCTTGTCGAGCAGCCGCTGGTACCGGGCAAGGGGCTCCGGCAGGGCCGGCGGCGGCGTATTCAAATGGTGCAGGGCCACCTCGACCGCCGTTGCTCCGTCGAAAAGATGCCGGCCGGTCAGCATCTGGAAAAGCAGCACCCCGGCGCTGTAAATGTCGGTGCGCAGGTCGAGCGCCCGTCCCTGCACCTGCTCGGGGCTCATGTAGCGCGGCGTGCCTAGGATTTCGCCATGGCCGGTGCGGTCTGCCGCATCGATGTGCTTGGCGATGCCGAAATCGACCACGGCGAGGCTGCCGTCGGTGCGGAACATCAGGTTCTGGGGCTTGAGGTCGCGGTGCAGGATGCCCTTCTCGTGGATGTCGCCCAGCGCGAACATGAGGTCGCGAAACAAGCGCACGGCTTCCTCCGCAGGCAGCGCCTTGCCGCCGAGCCGCTTGTTGAGGTCGCCGCCCTCGAAAAACTCCATCACCAGGTAGGCATGGCCCTCGGAGGCGCCGTGGGTGTAGATGCGCGCGACGTGGCGGCTCTGGATGCGCTCGACCAGGGCGTACTCCTCCATGAACCGCGCCAGGGCATTGCGGTCCGACATCACCTCGGAGCGCAGAATCTTGACCACCAGCGGCTCGTCGTCGCCTTCCCGCGAGGCGAGATATACGCGCGACATGCCGCCCTCGCCGATCAGGTGCAGCACCTTGATGCCGGGGATCTGCATCCGCGCGCCGAGCGAGTGGCCTTCCATGCGCGCGGCGAGCTCGGGCGAAAGCGTCCTCTCGCTCGTGCTGGCAGTGAGGTCGCGGACGGAGGTGATCAGTTTCTCTCGCGTCAGTTCCTGCTTGCGCTGGTAGTCGTCCGCGCCGGCCTTCATGGCGCGCACCGCGATGATCTCGTTGCCTGCTCCCGTGAGAAACAGGATCGGCGGGCAGTCGGCGCGGCGCTTGAATTCCTGCAGCCATTGCAGGCCGTCGCCGCGCCCCAGCATGTAGTCCAGGATCACGACGTCGTAGCTGCCTAGCGCAAACGAGGCACCTGGGATGTCATGGTCGAGCGGGTCGTACTGGTCGACCTGGCTTTCGGGCCACTGCTGCTTGATGTAACGCTCGAGGAGGTTACGCAGATCCACGTCATCGTCGATGATCAGGATGCGCATTGCTCACTCAAACGCGATCTGCACCTTCGACAGGTAATCGCCGTACTGCGCGATATGGGACTCGAGCGATGCCCGGTCGCCGCTGAGCGCCCCGTCCTCGATCTCCTGGCCGAGGACCGAGACGTGCGCGAAGCCGTAGGAATTGCCGACGCCCTTCATGCGGTGCCCGAGCTGGCGCAGCTGCTCGAAATCGGCCGCCGCCAGCGCCACCTTGAGGGTCTCCAGCTCCTTGCTGCGGTTGCGCAGGAACGCCGGGATCAGGTCTTCCAGGTCCTTGGCGACCGTGACCTTGTACGCCTCATCGTTCATGCTCTTCATTATAGGGGGCGAGCGCTTTTCCCTGCCGGTCCCTTGTCAGGGTTTGTCAAGCAACGCCTGCCTCGCGCGCAGCAGATGCGGATGCACGCACAGCGCCGCGTAGAACGCGAAGCGGGCCTCGTCCGGGGCGCCGCTGCCGAGCAGGATCTCGGCGAAGTGCAGCATGGCGGCGAAATGGCGCGGCTCGAGCTCGAGCGTGCGGCGGATATCGCATAGGCACTCGTCGTCGCGCCCGAGCAGGTAGTACAGCGCCGCGCGTTTGTGCCAGGCCTCGGCGAAGTCAGGCGCGCTGCGCAGCAGTGCGCTCAGGCGCGTCTCGGCGATGTCGTAGCGCCTCGCGGCAATATCGCGCGTGGCCAGGTCTATGGCCTGGGCGGCCGCGCGGTGCGGATGGTGCATCCATGCGTCCCAGATGCGGTCCTCTGTGCGCAGCGCTTCGTCGGGCCCGCCGCAGGCGGCGAGCCGATTGAAAAGCTCATCCAGCGCCAGCAGGGTCCGCGCCGGCCGCCGGGCGCGGCGGTCGGCGATCAGGCCAAGGATGTCGACGCGGGTCGCCATCATGGGGAGTCGATACTAGCATCTCAATGAAAATCGCGTGATGCAGCCGCCAGGGGTCCCAGCAGCGCGCTGTGGTCGAACAGGCGCCGCGCGACCAGATGCACGACCTCCCCGTCGCGCTCGATCACGCCCTGCACTCCCAGCAGCCGCGCGCCGAGCAGCTCGCCGCGCTGCCGCTCGGCCAGGCGGTTCCACACCACCACGTTGATGCAGCCGGTTTCGTCCTCGAGCGTGACAAAGATCACGCCGCTCGCGGTGTCGGGCCGCTGCCGGCAGGTGACCAGCCCGGCTACGCGCGCGGTGCCGCCGTGGGAGCAGAGGCGGAGTTCTTCCGCCGTGAGGAGTTGAAGCCTGCTCAAACGGCTTCGCAGCAGCGCGAGCGGGTGGCGGCCGAGAGTCAGCCCGAGGCTGGCGTAGTCGGCGATGATGTCCTCGCCTTCGCGCGGCGGCTCGAGCCCCGGCAGGCGCTCGGTCGCCGGCGCATCGAGCGGCGCCCGGCGCCCGGCGCCCGCAGCGCTCCAGTGCGCGAGGCGCCGATGACCGGCGAGAGAGCGCAGCGCTCCGGCGGCCGCCAGGCAGCGCAGATCCTTGCGATTCAGATCGAGAGCGTAAACCGAAGCGTAAGGCCTGCCCGCGGCAAGGCGTTTCCCCGCCTCCTCCGATAAGCCTTTGACCATGCGCAGGCCCAAACGCAGCGCAGCGTTTTCCAGCGTGCAGTCCCAGTCGCTCAGGTTGACATCCGGCGGCTTCACTTCGACGCCGTGGCGCTGCGCGTCCTGCACCAGCTGGGAAGGCGAATAGAAACCCATCGGCTGGCTGTTGAGCAGCGCGGCGCAGAACGCCGCCGGCCGGTGGCACTTCAGCCACGATGAGACATACACCAGCAGCGCAAAGCTCGCCGAGTGGGACTCCGGGAAACCGTATTCGCCGAAGCCGAGGATCTGGCGGTAGATCGCGTCGGCGAACTCCAGGCTATAGCCGTTCCTTGTCATTCCGCTCTTCAGCTTGTCCTCGAACTGCTGCAGGCTGCCCGATCGCCGCCACGCCGCCATCGAGCGGCGCAGCCGATCGGCCTCGCCGGGGGTGAAATCCGCGGCGACTACCGCCAGCTGCATCACCTGCTCCTGGAAGATCGGCACGCCCAGGGTTCTTTCCAAGACCTTCTTCACTTCGGGGCTGGGATAGGCCACGGGCTCGACCCCGCGCCGGCGCCGCAGGTAGGGATGCACCATGCCGCCCTGGATCGGGCCGGGACGCACGATCGCCACCTCGATCACCAGGTCGTAGAAGTTCTCCGGCCGCAGGCGCGGCAGCATGCTCATCTGCGCGCGCGACTCGATCTGGAACACGCCGACGGTATCGGCCTTCTGGATCATCGCATAGACAGCCGGATCTTCCGGGGGCACGTCCGGCATGCTCATCCCCACGAATTGCAGCGCGCGCCGGATGGCAGAAAGCATGCCCAGCGCGAGTACGTCCACCTTGAGCAGCCCCAGCGCCTCGAGGTCGTCCTTGTCCCACTGGATGACCGTGCGCTCGGGCATGGCGGCGTTCTCCATCGGTACCAGCTCGGCGAGCGGGCCGCGCGAGATGACGAAGCCTCCCACATGCTGCGAAAGGTGACGCGGGAAACCCCGCAGCGTCTGCGCCAGCTCGAACCACTGGCTGGTCGGCTCGATCGGGTGATCCCAGAAGGCAAAGCTCTTCGCCGCGCGGTCGATCTCCTCGGCCGGGAAACCGAGGGCCTTGCCTACGTCGCGCAGCGCGCTCTTCGCCCGGTAGCAGATCACCGTGGCTGCTAGCGCGGCGCGGCTGCGCGTGTACTTGCGGTACACGTACTGGATCACCTCCTCGCGCCGCTGGTGCTCGAAGTCGACGTCGATGTCCGGCGGCTCGTTGCGCTCCTTCGACACGAAGCGCTCGAACAGCATGTTCATCCTCGCCGGATCGACTTCGGTGATGCCGAGCGCATAGCACACCACCGAATTGGCGGCCGATCCCCTGCCCTGGCAGAGAATGCCGTTCTGCCTGGCGTAGCGAACCACATCGTGCACCGTCAGGAAGAACGGCTCGTAGCGCAGCTCGGCGATCAGGGCGAGCTCGTGCCCGACCAGCTCGGCGACCTTCGCCGGCACGCCGGAAGGAAACCGCTCGCGCAGCCCTTCCGCGGTGAGCCGGCGCAGCCAGCTCGCCGGCGTTTCTCCTGCAGGGACCAGTTCTTCCGGGTATTCATATCGCAATGACTCGAGTGAAAAGTCGCAGCGCTCGGCCAGCGTCAGCGTTTCGGCCAGCAGCTCCGGCGGATAGAGCTGCGCCAGGCGCATGCGCAGCCGCAGATGCCGCTCGGCGTTCGGGTAGAGGTGGTGCCCGCATTCGTTCACCGGCCGCCGCAGCCGGATCGCGGTGAGCAGGTCCTGCAGCCGCCTGCGCGAGCGCAGGTGCATGTGCACGTCGCCCGCCGCGACGAGCGGCAGGCCCGAGCGCCGCGAAAGTTCCTGCAGCGCATTCAGCCTGGCGCGGTCATTCGGGCCGCAATGCAGCTCAGCGGCTATCCATGCATTCCCGGGAAAAGCCTTTGCAAGCCATTCAGCATGGCCGAAATCCCCTGGAATCCATAACACCAGGACTTCTTTGCCGCTCAATGCCTCCACATCCGTGCGCGATAACGAATAAGAGCCCTTCCTGCTGCGGCGCCGCCCGACGGTGATCAGCGATGAAATCGCGCCGTAGGAGCGCCGGTCCGTGGCCAGCAGCACGAGCTTCATGCCGTCCTGAAGGCGAATTTCGGTCCCCAGGATGAGCTTCAATCCTTTTTCCTTCGCGGCCTGGTGTGCCCGCACAGCGCCGGCGAGCGAGCATTCGTCGGTGATGGCGAGCGCCGAGTAGCCGAGCGCCGCGGCGCGCTCCACCAGCTCCTCGGCGTGCGAAGCGCCGCGCAGGAAGCTGAAATTCGACAGGCAGTGCAGCTCGGCGTAGTCAGGCAAACAGGCCATGCAGGAACCATGCGCCGGCTTCGCGGTAAACCCAGCCCAGGGAAGAATCGGAAAAGCGGGCGATGAAGTAGTCGCGCCGCGCGTCGTCGCCGTCCCACCAGCCGCACTCGATGCGCTCGGGGCCGGCGAGCAGCTGCAGATCGTCTTCGCGCGTCGGGCGCGGCGCCTGGAGCAGCCATAGCGGGCGCGGGCCGGGGTGCCTGAACTCGCGCGGATCCCATTCGCCGGCCTCGACGCGCCGCCAGCTGTATTCAGGACGATGATCCGGATGAGTCGCCAGGCCGTAGACCGCGTCGCGGCCGAGGCGCGCCTGCAGCCGCTCGGCGAGACGCCCCCAGCCTTCGTCCTCGGCGAGCGCGTCGCCGAACATCCCTGCAGTGCGCGCGTGCAGCGGCGAAAAATCGCCGGCCTCGAGCCGGATCGCTTCCACCGGGCTGGAGAGCGACAGCGTAGCAAGCTTCTCGCGCAGCAATTCCCCCAAGCGCTGGGCTTCGCGCGCCGGCGAAGCAAGCTGTACTTCGACGACCGTCGATGCCTCGGATTGAAGCAAGGTCAAGGTAAAACCACGGACCCCCGCATGGCGTGCCGCAAGCAGGCCCTCAAGCTGGACCAGCAGCCGGCGTGCGGCGAACAGCAGGCCATCGGCGTGGCTCACCTCTGCCGGCAGCTCGAGCTTGGCGGCGAAGCGCGGCGGCGGCAGGAAGTACTCGCGTGCTTCGGGCGCGGTGCCCAGAGCGCGATCGAGATCATCGAGCAGCGCCTGCCCGCAACGCCGCGCCAGCCCTTCACGCGGCAGCTTCAGCAATTCTCCAACCGTAGAGATGCCGATATTTCTAAAAAATCCCCCGCAATCAAAACCGGTGACTGCCAAAGGCAATTCCTCGAGCCTCGCCCCGCCGCCCCGCGAGCGCCAGATCGCCGCGCGCGCCGCGGGCGCAACCGCGAACTGCGTCGTCAATTCCATGGCGTCGAGCCCTTCGCGCAGCCGCTCGAGAAGGCGCTCCAGCCCGCCGAACAGCCGCAAGCTGCCCTCGACCTCGAGAAGCAAGCCGTGCGGCGGCTCGAGCGAAACCCTAGGCGTGAACTGGCAGGCCCAGGCTGCGACGTGCTCGAGCGTCCCCGGAGGCAGGCGGGGAAGATGGAGAGCGACCCAAAGCATGGAGAGGGCTTTTCAGGGGCACGCGCAGCGGCGCGGCGGCGAGCGCGCCACGGCGCTTCAGAATGCGGACGGCGAGCTCGCCCTGGACCGGCTCGAGCGCGATGCGCAGGCAGGCGGGCGAAGGCTCGCGCGCCGCTTCGCGGGGACGGAACAGCGCGACCAGGGCGCAGCTTGCTTCGGCGGCGACCGCGAGGCGCCGCAGCTCCGCGTAGCTGGCGTTGCGAAACCATGCCAGCAGCGCATGGCAGGCGCCCGATCGCAGCGCCTGCTCGGCGGCCCACAAGCTGTCGCGGCGCCCGGGTGCCCGCACCACGGCCAGGCGGGCAAGATCGACACCGGCGGCGGCGAGCGCGGGTGCATAAGGCAGGTGCGGCGGCGCGAGCCAGATCACGCGCTTGCCGGCGGTGGTCAGAGCAGCGAGCGCGGGCAGCAGCAGCCGCAGCTCGCCGATCCCCTGCTGCAGGCCGAGGATCTCGGTGAGCCCGCCGGTCGGCCAGCCGCCCCCCGGCAACTCGCCGTCCAGGACCGCAAACCCGCTGGGGACGGCGGCAGCACGAGAAAAGGCTGCTCCGCCGCGCCAGACGGGATGCCGCTGGAGGATTTCCTCGAGGGGCGTCATCACAACTGTATTTTTATACAGTATTACCGCCGCCGGCAAGGGGGGCTATGATGATTTTCAAGCGGAGGCGCCATGGCTAAATTCAGCGTGCGGGTGAACGGCGAGCGCAAGACCCTGTCGGTCGACGCCGACACTCCGCTGCTCTACGTTTTGCGCAACGACATCGGACTCAACGGGCCCAAGTTCGGTTGCGGGCTCGCCCAATGCGGCGCCTGCACCGTGCTGATCGGCGGCAGGCCGGTGCGCTCATGCGTAATCCCGATGTCGGCCGTCAAGGGGCCGGTCACCACCATCGAGGGCCTCGGCACGCTCGACAAGCTGCACCCGCTGCAGCGCGCGTTCATCGAGGAGCAGGCCTGCCAGTGCGGCTACTGCGGCAACGGCATGGTGATGTCGGCCAAGGCGCTGCTCGAGCGCAATCCTGCCCCGACGGCAAGCCAGATCAGGCAGGCGCTGAACGGCCACCTGTGCCGCTGCGCCTCGCACAATCGCATCGTGCGCGCCGTGCAGCGCGCGGCGAAGGAGATGCGGTCGTGACTTCGCGCCGGCAATTCCTCAAGTCGAGCGGCGCGCTGGTCATCGGCTTCAGCCTCGCGCCGGAGCTCGCGCTCCCACAGTCCTCTCCTGCCCGCTTGCCAGGCAGCCTCGACAACAACCGCATGCTGGACGCGTGGCTGCGCATCGACCCGAACGGCAGCGTGACCATCTTCAGCGGCAAGATCGAGCTGGGCCAGGGCATCGGCACCGCTCTGTCGCAAATCGCGGCCGACGAGCTCGACCTCGATCTGAAACGCATCGCCATAGTCCACGGCGACACGGCGCTGACGCCGGACGAGGGGCAAACCGCCGGCAGCCGGTCGGTGGAGCAAAGCGGCACCGCGTTGCGGTTCGCCTGCGCCGAGGCGCGCGAGATCCTGCTGTCTGCGGCGGCGGCCAAGCTCGGCACCTCGCCGGGCGCGCTGAAAGTCGCCGATGGCACCATCGCGGCGCCGAGCGGCGCAAGCCTCACCTATTGGGATCTAGCGGGCGATGCGCAATTGAAACGCGAGGCCACGGCTCAGGCGAAGCCCAAGCCGCCCGCGGAACACCGCTGGGTCGGCAAGAGCATCGGCCGCCGCGACATTCCGAAAAAATTCACTGGCGGCGCGGCGTACGTGCAAGACATCCGGCTCCCCGGCATGCTGTTCGGCCGTGTCGTGCGGCCGCCGTCGCCAGACGCAGAGCTCGTATCGGTCAACGAAGCGGCGGTGCGCCGCATGCGCGGCGTAGTCGCGCTGGTGCGCGACGGCCGGTTCCTCGCCGTGGCTGCCGAGCGCGAGGAACAAGCGGTTCGCGCGCGTGAAGCATTGAAGAAGGCAGCAGTGTGGAAAGAGAGTGCCTCGCTGCCGCCCGCAGGAGACGCCCTCTACGAGCACATGATGGCTCTGCCGGTGGCAGGGCAAACGGTGACCGAGAAGAGCTCCGCCGCGGCGGCGCCGGCCGTGAAGCGTCTCGAGGCGCGCTATACGCGCCCGTACCAGGCCCACGGCTCCATCGGCCCGTCGTGCGCCGTGGCGCAATGGCAGGAAGGCAAGCTCGCCGTGTGGACGCACAGCCAAGGCGTGTTTCCCTTGCGCGCCGACCTCGCCAAGGTGTTCGGCGTCGAGCCGGCGGCGGTGCGCTGCACGCACGTCGAGGGCGCGGGCTGCTACGGCCACAACGGGGCTGACGACGTAGCGCTCGATGCGGCGCTGCTCGCCCGCGCAACGGGTGGCCAGCCGGTAAAGCTGCAATGGATGCGCGACGACGAGTTCATGTGGGAGCCGTACGGCTCGGCGATGGTGATGAGGCTCGCCGGCGGTCTCGACGCGCAAGGCAATATCGTCGGCTGGTCGCACGAGCTGTGGAGCCACCCGCACAGCACGCGCCCCGGGGCATCGGCCGGCGTGAATCTGCTCGCCGCGCAGCATCTGGCGAATCCGCTGCTGCGGCAGCTGCCTGCAGACGTGCCGCAACCGGCGGGCGGGTCGGACCGCAACTCGATTCCCCTGTACGAGCTCCCGAACGTCAAAGTGGTGAAGCACTACATCCGGGAGGGCCCGCTGCGCACCTCCGCGCTGCGCACGCTCGGCGGCTACGCCAACGTGTTCGCGCTCGAGTCTTTCATGGATGAGCTCGCGGCCGCGGCGCAGGCCGACCCGGTGGAGTTCCGCCTGCGCCATCTGAAGGACCCGCGCGGCCGCGCAGTCATCGAGGCGGCTGCGCAGCGCGCCGGCTGGACGCCGAAGGCGCGCGGCGACGGCACGCGCGGCCGGGGGTTCGCCTTCGCCAGATACAAGAACCTCGCCTGCTACTGCGCCATCGCGGTGGACGTCACGGTGGGTCGCAAGAGCGGCAAGGTCCGCGTCACGCGCGCAGTGGCCGCCGTCGACGTCGGACAAGTCGTGAATCCCGACGGCGTCGTCAACCAGATCGAGGGCGGCTTGATCCAGTCGGCAAGCTGGACCCTCAAGGAAGCGCTGCGCTTCGACCGCACGCGCGTCACCACGCGTTCCTGGGCTGACTATCCCATCCTGCGCTTCGAGGAAGTGCCGCAGGTCGAGGTGATCATTCTCAACCAGCCGAACGAGCGCTTCCTCGGCGTTGGCGAGGGCGCGCAAGGTCCGGCGGCAGCCGCGATCGCCAATGCCATTACCAACGCCACGGGTGTACGGCTACGCGATCTGCCTTTTACCCCGGCGCGAGTGAAAGCGGCTCTCGCCTGAGGACCCCCTAGCTCAGTCGACCACCGCCACCACCTGGATCTCGACCAGCTGCTCGGGCTCGCCCAGCTCGAGCACGGCCATGTTGGTCGTCGCCGGCTTGTGGTTGTGAGGCGCGAAATACGAGTTCACCACGGCGCTCGCCTTGCCGATGTCGCCCATGCGCGGCCGCGCACGGAAGATGAACACGTGCACCACGTCCTTCGGCGATGCGCCGGCAGCTTTCAGGGTCTCCATGATGCCGTCCATGGTCTGCCGGGTCTGCGCCTCCAGGTCGTTGGGCAGGTGCTTCAGGATCTGCTCGCGCTTGTGCGGATGATCGTGATAGACCGGCAGCGCGGTGCCGCCGGCCAGCCAGAGGATCTTGCCGCTCCTGATCTTGATTGCCGGCGAGAACGGCATGAAGACGCTTTTGTCGTAGTTCGGGTGATGGACGATCTCGAGGTGATTGCCGCTTTGCGCGCCGGCGGGCGATGCGAGGCAGGTCAAGGCAGTGACGCTGAATGCGACCAGTGCGACGTTTTTCATTCCAGTTCTCCCTAGGTGAAAACGACGTTGCGCAGAGGGAGTTTGGCACAGCCATCATCCGCCGGAAAATAAAAAGCCCGGTCCTCTTTTGAGGCCGGGCTTTTGCTAGCTGTTTTTTGGCTTCGGGCTAGCTTTTTGAAAAGATGGCGTCGAGGCGCTCGAGGTCGTTGATCACCCGCCACTCGGAGGCGCCGGCGCCTTCGACCCGCTTCTGCCAGGCGTCGAGGCGCCCGAGGTAGCGCCGCGGATCGATGTTGTCGGTCTTGAGCTTGACGACGTTCACCGCGATGATGCGGATGTTTTTCAGGCTGATCGGGAAATTCCGGACGGTGGCCTTGTCGAGCTCCTCCTGCATGTCGGAGAAGATGATGATGGTCTTGGTCCCTGCCCCGGTCTCGTTGAGGAACTGCGCGCCCTGGATCAGCCCGCCGGTGATGTCGGTGTAGGCGGTTCCTCGCACCGTCTTGACGTAAGCATCGATCTGGTCTTTGAAGGCGCGCTTCTGGGCATTCGCCTGCGACGGCCGCGAGTCGAAGGTGGCCTTGGCGATGATGTCCTTTTCGCTGAAGCTGCGGCTGGTCACCCGCGCGACCATGAGCGAATCCCCGGCCGTGAGTGTTCCCAGCAGATAGTTGATGATGAGCTGGGCCTTGCCTGCCTCTTGCGCGTAGGTGCCCGACGTGTCGACCAGCATGTAGACGGCGTTGGAGTGGCTGCGCGAGTCTCCGCAGCCCGCAACGGCCATCCCGACCAACAACAGCGCTGCGAGGAATAGTCGCTTGATCATGATCTCTCCTTGCTCAACGGGACTGTTCCCTCAGGCCTCGGCGTCCGCCCCGCGCCTTGACTTTCCCGGTGCGGAAGCGCGCGGTGCCTTCACCAGGTGCTCGATCAGCAGCGGCAGCACGATGACGACGTCGTACAGGTTGATCAGCACCCGGCTCAGCCGTCGCGCCAGGTTGCCGAGGATGCGCAGCACGAACGCCAGCGTCCGCACGAACCCCGCCAGCAGCACCCCGCCGACCGTACGCGTCGAATAGATGAGCGATTCGAGCGGGATCGCGATAAAGGCGAGCGCGAACGGCAGGATGAAGCCGAGCAGCATCTGGCCGGCCGTCGGGATGCGGGCGACCCAGCCGTCGGTGGCGGCCTGTTGCACCGTCGCCAGGGAGTGCAGCAGCGCCTGCTTGTCGGAGATCAGCATGTCGCGCATCAGCGCGAGCGCCGCCTCGATCCCTGCCAGGGTCACGAGAAGGGTCAGCGCGATCCACATCATGCGGTGTCGCATGTGCTCGTTCAGGTTGGCGATGCGCGGGAACAGGTGCGTAATGCGCAGCGACTCCATCAGGAACAATCCCATCGAGGCTTCGACGAAGATGATCACCAGGGCCGCGACTTCGGAGGTGCGCAGCGAGCTGCTGATGTAATCGCCCGCCCCGACCATCTCCGACATCGGCAGCGCGATCAGCTTGAAGTTGACGAAGGCGCCGCCCGACGCCACCGCCATCACCAGGAAAGCAATGGCGAACTGCGTGAAGGCGGAGACGGTCAGCGCGTGCTCCGCCTTGTCGGTCTTGGCGTTGATCTGCTCGAATTTTTCCATGTGCGCGTCGACGGCGGCGGTGCTGCTCTGCAGCCCGGTCAATTTCTTGTCGACCTGCGCCATGGTCTTGTCGAGCGAGCGCCAGAACGGCATGAATCCCTCGAGGATCTTGTGCCGCGTCTCGTACGCGCGGCGATAGTCGGCAAGCGCCTTGTCGTGAATGCTGGTGACCGACCGGTTGATCTCCCCGAGGACCTTCTGCACCATTTCGTTGCCTGTCGATTTGACGTTGGCCATGGCGGTAACGGCCTCCACCCATTCCGGCGGCGGCGGCGGCACTTCCCCGCATTTCTTGTAGTCCTCCTCGACGCGCGTGATCTCGTCGAGAAGCTTGCGCTGCAAGGCCGGGTAGCCCTGCAAGTCGCGCGTGACCATCGCGCCGAGCCGCTCGAATTCGCGCTCGATGCGCTGCTCCACTTCCTGGCGACCGTGCGCGAGCAGGACTGCCTTGTTGCGTTGCGTCATGTCGTTGGCGGCTGCCAATAACCAGCGCGCGCCTATCCGCAGCGGACCGCTGATGAGAAAGCCGAGTGAGCCGATCAGGTGGTGCACGGGCTTCCGCGCCGCGTAGAGAAAGGCCATGGCGACCAGCAGCACGACCAGCACTGACACCGCGGTGTTAGCCGGCCAGACCATCCAGTATTCCGAGCCAGTCATGGGACCCTCCCTTTGTGCGTCCATCACGATAAAACAGAGCGGCGCAATCCGCCGCACAATTCCTTACGTTTGAGGGAATATGTCTCGGTTTTCCTTACCAAAATCACCGCTGTGGCGCGGTTTTGGCACCCACAGGACGAACAGGTTCGCGATTACGATAGTCGCGGCGAGGAAGTAGAAGGTCGCCAGCAGGCCATAGCGGTCTGCGACCAGCCCGGCGAGCAGGGGCCCCAATGCGCCGCCGATGGCCTGGGCGCCGAACAGCACCCCGATGCTCGAGCCGCCCATGTTCTTCGGCGTCGCTTCGAGCAGCCAGGCCTGGATGACCGGCCGCGTCGCGTAAAGGAAAAATCCGAGCAGCGCCACGAGCGCGATGAACAGCGGCGAGCCGCCGCTGAAGGCCATGAGCGCAAGCACCGCTGCGCTCGTGAGCATGCTGCTCATCAGGATGCGCTTGCGCCCCATGCGGTCCGACAGATGCCCGGCTACCGGGGCCGCGGCAAAGCCCGCCGCCTGCAGGGCGAAAAGGCAGGCCCCGACCAGCGCCGGCGAATACCCCATCTCGCGCGCCAGGAACACCGGCAGAAAGGTGAGCAGCGCGGCCTGCGTCATGGTGCGAAATGAAGAGCCCACCGACAGCAGCACCAGCGCGCGATTGCGGAACAGGCCCTCGAGTCCCCTCAGGTACTCGGCGAGCGATTGCCGCTCCACGTGCTTCGTGCCGAACTGAAGCGTGCCGAGCAAGACGAGTATTAGCACCGCGACGACGAGTCCCGGCACGACGTTCATCACGACCACTTGCCGCCACGAGAACAGCGCGAGCAGCGCGCCGATCACCACCGGCGCCACCGCGTCGCCGACGTTGCCACCCATGCCGTGCAGCGAAAGAACCAGGCCTTTGCGCTCCGGGTAGCGCTGGCCGAGCGTCGGGATCGCCGTCGGATGCCAGATGCTGTTGCCAAAGCCGACCAGCGCGATGCACGCGAGCAGCATCGCGTAGCTGTGGGTAAAGCCGATGAGAAGGTACGGGAAGCCGACCCAGAACAGAGAGACCGCCATCAGCAGGCCCTTGCGGCCCACGGTGTCGACCAGCACTCCGCCCGGCACATTGGCAATGGCCGCGGCGACGTACTGGCAGGTCATGATCAGCCCGATCTGGCTGTACGTCAGACCGAGCTCGCTGCCGATCAGCGGCAGCAGCAGGTAGAAGGTCGCCGGATACCAGTGCGTGAGGCCATGGCCGACGGTAATCAGCCACACATCGCGAAATGCATGTCGCGGCGCGGCCTGCGCCGCGGCAATACCGGTCAAGCGGGCTCCTTGCTCAGCACTTTCTTGAGGTACCGCCCGACCAGCTCCGCGGACAGAGTGACGGCCGGGTCGTACTCCGGCGCGTCCTCGAGCTGCTCCAGGTCGTTCAGCCCGCAGGCCTTGTAGATCCGGTTGGTGGCCGAGATCAGGCGCGCGGGCTTGTCGGCGCTGGCATTGAAATGCTGGTGGATGGTGTTCGGCGGTATGTAGATCACGTCGCCTGCCTCCCACTCGTAGCGCTTCACCTCGGCTTGCGGCGTCCAGTGATAGGTGTCGGTGATCTCGACGTCGCAATCCTGATGCAGGTCGTAGCCGCGGCCCTCCAGCACGTACAGGCACTCCTCGGCGAGGTGGCGGTGACGTCCCGAGCGGCTGCCCGGAGGAATGATCTGCATGTAGGCGTCGACCGTTTCCATCCGGGTGTTCATCTGCTCGTTGATCAGGTGCTTGAGCAGGCCCTGGCGCGACATCTCCCACGGCATGTCGTCGGGGTGGACGATCTTGCGCCGCTTCGCGTTGCGCGCCGGCGCGCCGGCCGCGTCGTCAAGCAGCGCCTGGTACAGCTTCTGATGGTTGCGACCCTTCAACCATGCCTTCGATTCATCCCAGGCCATAGTTACTCCTCTGTCTCTCTGACTCTATAACCCTCGGCGCCGGGCGCCGGTTCAGCCGGACGCGGCTCGACGAGCTGCTGGAACAGCATGTTCATGAACATGTACATCGGCTTGGTCTTGATCACCAGGGCGCGCGCCGGCTTGTCCGGGCTGGCGTTGAAATGCTGGTGCACGCAGTTGTTGTGCACGATCGCCACGTCGCCCGCCTGCCAGTCGTAGCGCACCCCGTCGTGCACCTCGTAGCCCTTGCCGTCGAGGATGTAGAACGCCGCCTCGTTGACGTGGCCGTGCTTCTGCGACCTGCCGCCCGGAGCGTACTCCTCGAGGTGAAGATGGAACATCTGCGTGATGCCGTCCTTCGGCTCGACATAGTGCCGGCTGTAGGTCTGCGGGCCGTCGACGAACCTGAGCTCCTTTCCCTTCCTCACGCGCGGCACGGCGCGCAGCCGCGCGAGCTCCTCGCGCAGGCTGTACTGCCCCTGGAGGGCGCGCACGAAGACGCGGTCCTTCTTGCTGTGATAGTGCGATTCGGTGCCCATGCCGTTCTCCCTGCCTACCACAATCTCTCGCCGTTCTCGACCTTGTGCAGCATCTCCTGCTGAAACTCCGGCGGCCCAAAACCGAAGCGCTCGCCGCGCTGCTCGTAGAAGAACGGCGCGCCGGTGCGGCTGCTGAACTCGCGCATCCACTCTAGCAGGCGCTCGTCAGGATCGCGCCCGGCCGAGCACAGGATGAACGCGGGTCGCGCGCGCCAGCGGGTCGGCACCGCCATGACACCCAGCCGGTCCGGACGGAATTCCTCCGGGAACGGGCTGTCGGGCATCAGCCAGCCGCAGACGAAGTTGCGGCAGGGCTCGAGCGGCCTCTGCGCGTAAATCGTGCAGCAGCCCTCGCCGCGGAAATGGCAGGGCTGCCCGGGCTTCATCTCGTGCCCGCGGATATTCCCCGCCACCCAGCCATCGCAGCACGCCGTGCAGGTTCCGCACTGGCGCCGCGCCGGCTGCAGCGCGATCACCGCCCCGCAGCACTTCTTGTATTTCTGGCCGCTGCCGCATGGACAAGGATCGTTTCGCCCGACTCGCATTCAGCGCCGTGAGTATACTCGCGTACCGTTATTGAGAATCATATTCTGCATAGGGGAACGGGGCGATGACCGTTTACCTGGTAGTGCTGCTGTCGGTCCTGAATTCCATCGGCCAGCGCGGCAGCAAGGTGGCGGTCTCCCTCTATGCGCTGGAGCTGGGAGGCGGCTCGTTCACGGTGGGCCTGCTCGCCGCGATGTTCGCGGCGTTTCCGCTGCTCCTCGCCGTGCATGCCGGGCGCATCTCCGACCGCGTCGGCGTGCGCTACCCGATACTCTTGGGCACGGCAACGATGGCCTGCGGCCTCGCGCTGCCTGCGCTGGCCGGCGGACTGCCGGCGTTATTCCTGTGCCCGGCGCTGATCGGCCTGGGCCACATCTTTTTCCATGTCTCGATTCACAACCTGGTCGGATCGCTCGGCGCCGCGGAAGACCGCACGCGCAACTTTGCCACCTTCGCGCTGGGCGGCTCGATCGCCGCGTTCGCTGGCCCCTCGCTTGCCGGCTTCGGCATCGAGATCGCCGGCTACCGGGCCACGTTCGCGATGCTCGCCGCGATCGCCCTCATGCCGGCGCTGATCGTGCTGCTGCACAAGGCCCTCATTCCGGCGCATGCGCGACATGAGCAGGAAACCGCCAAAAGCGCGCTCGATCTCCTTGCGAACGCCGCGCTGCGGCGAACCCTGATCATGAGCGGCGTCACGCTCACGGGAGTCGAGCTGTTCTCCTTTTACCTGCCGATCTACGGGCGCGAAATAAGCTTGTCGCCCGCCTCGATCGGGATGATCCTGTCGAGCTACGCGCTCGCCGGCTTCATCGTGCGGGCCTTCATGCACCGGCTCGCCAAGCGATTCACGGAGGCAGGCGTACTGAGCGGATCGCTGTTCCTCGCCGCCCTGGCCTACGCCGCGGTGCCGGCCCTGACCGAGGGCGCTCTGCTGGCGTTCGCCGCGTTCGCGCTCGGGCTCGCGCTCGGGTCGGCGCAGCCGCTCACCATCATCCTCACCTACAACCATGCCCCCAAGGGCCGCTCGGGCGAAGCGCTCGGCATGCGCCTGATGGCGAACAAGGTGACGCAGATCGCCGTGCCGCTCGTCTTCGGCGGATTGGGCGCGCTTGGCGCGGTGCCCGTGTTCGTGTCGACCGGGGTGTTTCTCCTGGCCGGCGGCGTGCTGTCGCTGCGAGAGCTTCGCAATCAGGCGTAAACTTCATCCGTATGGCAGAACCCGGTTCTCCTATATCGAACAAGGCAGGCCGATGCGAGCGGACCAGAACGAATTGCTGACGCGCACCGGCCCCGGCACGCCGCTGGGGCAGCTGTTCAGGCGCTACTGGCTGCCGGCCCTGCTCGCCTCCGAGCTGGCGCAGCGCGATGGCCCGCCGGTGCGGGTGAAGCTGCTTTCCGAGCGGCTGATCGCCTGGCGGGATAGTCAGAATCGCCTCGGGCTGATGGACGAGTTCTGCGCGCATCGCGGGGTCTCGCTGTGGTTCGGCCGCAACGAGGAGAACGGGCTGCGCTGCTCTTATCACGGCTGGAAGTACGACGTCACGGGTCAATGCGTCGAGATCCCGTCCGAGCCGGACAACCCGAAGCTTTGCTCGCGGATCAAGCTCAAGTCCTATCCGCTGGTGGAGCGCGGCGGGGTGCTGTGGACTTACATGGGCCCGCCGGAGCACCAGCCGCCGCTCCCCGAGCACGAGTGGGCGATGGTCCCGGACAGCCATCGCTTCGTGTCCAAGCGCTGGCAGGAGTGCAATTACCTGCAGGCGATGGAAGGCGGCATCGACTCGAGCCATGTCTCCTTCCTGCACCGGCACACGATGAGCGTCGATCCGCTGTTCAAGGGAGCGAAAGGCAACGAGTACAACCTCAAGGACCTGCGGCCGCACTTCGAGGTGGTGGAGTCGCCGGGCGGGCTGTACATCGGGGCGCGGCGCAACGCCGGCGAGGGCGAGTACTACTGGCGCATCACGCAGTGGATCATGCCCAGCTTTACCCTGATCCCGCCGCGCGGCGACCACCCCATCGGCGGCCATTCCTGGGTGCCGATCGACGACGAGAACTGCTGGGCGTGGAGCACCAACCACCATGCGGCGCGTCCGCTGAAGGACGAGGAGCGCTCGGCGCTCGAGGCCGGAATGGGCATCCACGTGCCCCTCATCCCCGGCACTTTCCGCCCGGTCGCCAACAAGGACAACGACTACCTGATGGATCGCGGCGCGCAGAAGGACGGGCGCAGCTTCTCCGGCGTCGAGGGCTTCGCGATGCAGGACGCTTCGGTGCAGGAAAGCATGGGTCCGATCCAGGACCGCACCCGGGAGAACCTGGTGCCTACCGATCAGGGCATCATCGTGGCGCGCCGCCGGCTAATGAAGGCGGCGCAGGATCTGGACAAGGGAATCGCGCCTCCGGGCGTGGAGGCCGCCCACCAGCGCGTGCGCTCGGTGTCGATTATCCTGCCGCACGGGGTACCGTTCAGCGAGGCGGCCGAGGCCGCGCTCACCCCGCAGCCCGGCTCGGCTCACGCCACCGTCTAGGAATTAGGCGGCTTAAAACGTGGTCTGTCCCTGTTTTCCCTCGGCCTCGTAGGCCTGTTCCATGTTCGGTTTCAGGCCGTGCTTGGCGAGCGCCTCCGAGAACCATGTCCGGATTTCCGGCCGCTCGTCCGCATAGTCGATCTGGTCGCCGCCCAGGCGCCGGCTGATCCACGCCTTGGGCACGCCCTGCGCATTGCGGATCGCCACGCCCTCGGCCTTGAACGCCAGGTAGCGCGCAGGCGTCGTCCCGGTATTGAAGTGCTGGTGGAACCACAGGTTTGGCGGCACGATCATCGCGCCCTCGCGCCAGTCGTAGCGCTTCGGCTCCTCGCCCTCGGGCCACATCAGGCTGAAGCCCTCGCCGCTCAGGACGATGACATGCGCGCCGGGGCCGTGGGCATGCGCCTTCTTGTAGGTGCCGACCGGGAACTGCGAAATGTGGCTGTTCATCGAGCCTTTCGCCATGCTGAAGCGCGTATGCCCGCCGCCGGCGCCGCGCTCCTTCGCCGCGAACAGGGGCAGGTTGACCGCATCGGCGACGAAGTTCGTGTCCAGCAGCAGCCCCTTCTGCTCGCCTTTGTTGGCGAAATATTCCGGCTCGCCGTCGAAGCGCTCCTTGAAGTCGTGGTCGGTGTTGAAGACAAAATCGAGATCGCCGAAGGCGTTGATGATCACCGGCGCGTTGGTCACGGCGACGTAGCGCGCGGGGTCCCTGCCCGAGCCGTTGAAATGCTGGTGCCAGGCGTTGAGCGGAACAGCGAAGATCGCTCCGGCCTTCCACTCGAAGCTGATGCGCTTTCCGACCTTGTTCCAGACTGCGGTTGAGCCGCGGCCGTCGAGCACGTAGATCATCTCCTCGTACAGCTGCCGCTGCGGCGCGAGGCTCTTCCCGGCCGGGATCTCGCAGACATAGCAGTCGTTGGAGGTGCGGGACGCGTCGTGATTCAGGAAAACCGCCCTGCCTCCCCGCCGCGCCCAGGGCTTGAGCTCTACCGCGTGCAGGTCCGGAACGTAGAACGAGCTGATGATCTCCAGCCCCTCGTCGCGCACCCAGCGCGTGTACGGCGTCTCTTTCTCGGCGACGAACTTGGCTGCGAGTTCTTCTGAAACCTTGGCGCTTTTCATTCGTCGTGATTCAAGCTGGTCTCGTCGTGCCGCGGCTCGAAGCCGACGCCGCCGGCCGCCGGCTCGGTCGGGCGCGGAATCACCGACTTCTGGAACAGCATGTTCATGAACATGTACATCGGCTTCGACTTGATGACCAGGGCGCGCGCCGGCTTGTCGGGGCTGGCGTTGAAGTGCTGGTGCACGCAGTTGTTGTGCACGATCGCCACATCCCCCGCCTGCCAGTCGTAGCGCACGCCGTCATGTACTTCGTAGCCCTTGCCGTCGAGGATGTAGAACGCCGCCTCGTTGACGTGGCCGTGCTTCTGGGTGCGCCCGCCGGGCGCGTATTCCTCCAGATGGACATGCAGGGTCTGCGTGAGCCCGTCCACCGGCTCGACGAAGTGCTTCGAGAAGGACTGCGGCCCGTCCACGAACTTCATCTCCCGGCCCTTGATCACGCGCGGCATGGCGCGCAGCCGCGCGAGCTCTTCGCGCAGGCTGTATTGGCCTTGCATGCCGCGCACGAAAACGCGGTCTTTCTGGCTGCTGTAGTGCGAGTCTTTTCCCATGTCATTTCTGCCTGAGGAACAGATCTTCGTAAAGCTTGGTCCACTTGTCGTGGTCGTCCAGCATCGCCTTCGGATCGACCAGCGTCAGCGCGATCTTGTTGAGCGGCGTGTCGATCTTGCGGTTCGTCGGCACGAAATCGCGCTTGGCAAGGATACGCTGGCCTTCTTCGCTGATCTCGAAATCATAGAACAGTACTGCGGCATGCGCATGCGGCGCCCGCCTCATGACGGCGACGCCGTTGGGTCGCGCCACCGCCGAGCCTATCGCGAACCACTCGATCGGCGCGCCCTGGGCTTTGAGCTGCTCGGCCTTGTAGTTGTAGACCGTGAGCGCGAGTGGCACCTCGCCGGAAACCACGAGCTGCGTCAGCAGGGTGTGCCCCCTGCGCACCGAGATGCCGTTGGCCGCGACGATTTCCCGGAAGATGCGCACGCCGCGCGCCTCCCCGAGCTGGGCGAAGACTCCCGCGAGCCAATCGGCATCGTCCGCCTCGATGCCGAGCTTGCCCTTCCACCGCGGGTGCGCGAGATCCTCGTAGCTCTTCGGCAGGTCCTGTTTTCTGACTAGGCGGGTGTTGTAGGCGAGCGCGAAAACATTCAGCCGTGTGCCCACCCACTCGCCGTGCGGGCGGATCGCGGCGGGGATCAGGTCGGCAAGGCGCGGCGAGTTCACCCGCTGCTCCAGCTGCTCGCGGTGCAGCATCTCCATTTCCGGGCCGTTGGTCTCAACGACGTCGACCGTGAAGCGTCCGCCTCGCGCCTCGGTCACGGCGCGTTGCAGCACCTTCTCGGAGCCCGCCCGCCACATGTTGACCTTCACGCCGTACTTCTGCTCGAAGGCCTTCGCCACCGCGCCGATGTCGTCCGCCTGCGCGGAGGTATATAGGCTGAGCTCGCCTTCCTTCTTCGCGCCGGCGATCAGTCTCTCGAGCCGGTCAGTCCCTTCGTACAGGGCGGGATTCGCCTGCGCCAGTGCGCCGGCCGCTGCCGCGCTTAGGAGCAATCCTAGTAGAAGCCTCACGATCGTCAGTCGCTCTCCCTCTTTATGGCCTGTCCTTTGAGAAAGAGTTCCGACCAGATCCTTTCCCATTTCTCTGCCTCGTCGAGGACCACCACGGGGTCGATCATCTCGTAGGGAAAATCGTTGAGGTTCGAATCTACCTTGTCGCTGGCCGGCACGCGATTACGCTTCTGAATCAGCTTCTGGCCCTCCAGCGACAGCATGAAATCCGCGAACAGCAGCGCGGCGTGCGGGCGTTGCGCGCGCCTGGCGACCGCGACGCCGTTCGGCCGGCCGAAGGTGGGCGTCAGCGCCTTCCATTTGACCGGCGCGCCGTTCACGAGCAGCCGCTCGGCGTTGTGGTTGTAGATGGTCGCCGCGAGCGGGATCTCTCCGGAGGCCACCAGTTCCGCCATCAGGGTGTGCCCGGTGCGTATCTGCGGCTTCATCTGCGAGAGCCTGCGAAAGAACGCGAGCCCCTTGTCCTCGCCCATCCATTTCACAATCGAGCCGAACCAGTCGGTGTCGCCCGCCTCGATGCCGATCCTGCCGACCCAGCGCGGATGCAGCAGATCCGCGTACGAGTTCGGCACCTCGTTCGGCTTCACGAGATTGCTGTTGTAGGCGATGGTGAAGAAATTGAACCGGTCCGCGGCGTAATGGCGGTGCTTGGGAAACGCGGCCGGCGGCAGGTTCTTGAACTGCGGGCTGAAGAACTCCTCGAGCAGGCCCTCGCGATACATCGCCTCCAGCTCCGGGCCGTTCAGCTCGAAGGCATCGACGGCGAAGTGCCCGGCGCGCGCCTCGGTCAGCGCGCGCTGCAGCACCTTCTCGCTGCTCGAGCGCCAGAGCTGCAGCTTGACGCCATACTTCTTCTCGAAAGCTTCGGCGATGGGCACCGAGTCCTTGAGATTGAGCGAGGTATAGACCAGCACCTGGCCTTCTTTCTTCGCGCCCTGGAGAACCCGTTGGTCGCGATCCGCCCCCTTGTACATATAGAGATCGTGATGCGGACCACGTTTGGCCTGCGTCCATCCGAGACCGGGTGCGAAAAACAGCGCAACTACAAGAAATCGGCGCAATAACATGGTCCATCAGCCTCCTGAAACAAGAACGGGCGCCGCAGCGCCCGTTCTTTTGATGCCCAACGACTCCCTAGAAGCGGTATTGCATGCCGACCGCCACCTGCGTGATGTCTGCACCGAGAGCCGGCTTCCCGCCTTTCCAGTTGCTGTAAATCGCCGACGGGTCATTCTTTAGCTGGGCGGCGAGGACATAGAGAAACGTCTGCTTGTCGAGATCGTAGGCGACGCCGCCGCCGAAGAGGTCGCCCTTCAATCCGGTGGTGCTGCAGTCTCCGATGGTCACACTGCAGGTGCCTTGGCTGCCGCGGACCCACTCGATCGCCGTGCGCCACGGGCCGCCCCAGCTCGATTCAAAGCTGATGGCCCAGTTCGTATGCTCATAGCTCACGAACTTGGTACCCGCGGCCTGGCCGCTTTCTTCGTATTTCAGCCTGGCGATATCGCCGGCGACGCGGTGGTTTCCGAACTTGTACGCCGCGCTGAAGCGCATCCCGGTGTCCTTCGAATGCGCACCGTTGGCGAGGCCCGCGGCGTCGTTGTTTTTTAATGAAGTTACCGCGATGTTGTTCGAAGCACCGAAGAAATCCTTGTGGCGCTCGTACTGCGCCGAGAGGTAGAGCGGGCCGGACTCCCACTTCACGCCCATCGACCACAGTTCCTTGTTGAGCGTGTTCCCGACGTCGCTCTTCGTCTCGTCGGGGCTGTACTGCAGGCCTGCCTGAAAGCCTTGGAACTCGGGCGTCTGGTACTGGATCGAGTTCGGTGCGCGTAGGTGGAAGCTAGCTGTGCTGCTGTTTCCGACGCCGATCTGCGAAAGCACGTTGCTCGGCGAGATGAAGTTGCCGCTGGTCAAGCCGAAGATCTCCTCGACCTGGCCGTACTCCTTGTAGATGGTGTCCATGTTGCCCAGCTTCACCGTGCCGAAGCCGCCGGCGAGGCCGAGGAACGAATTGCGGTTCGAAAATACTCCGGTGCCGGTATCGAGCTCGACCGACTGCTCGATCTGCCAGATGCCCTTCAGCCCGGTATTGCCGAACTTTCTCTCTCCTCGAAAGCCGAGATAAGAGTTCTGCGAGTCCACCGCGAGTCGGCTGCCGGCCGTGGTACCGGTTGGCGCCGACGCCAGCGTGGACACCGAATCGCCTGTCCCCGTCGCGCCCGAGCTCTTCGCGGAGATGACCTCGGGATAGAGCTTGCCGTAGAACTGGACGGTACCGATGGTGTCATTGCCGAAAACGATTTGGGCCTGCGCTGCAGGCGCGATGAAGAGCGCGCCAACGGCTACGGCGACTGCGTTCCTTTTCATTTTTCCTCCTCCCAGAAGACGGAACAGCTCGGGAGCAAGCTACAAGCGACTCTTTACGGCGTCAAGTAGATGCAAGGTATTTCCTGGCGCGCACGCGATGGCGCAGTGCGGCAATTTGCGGAAACGCGACGCTACCGTCCGTACTGATCGAGCTTGAAGCGGCGCGGCTTGAGCGCGCGGCAGATCTCCCGCGTTACCTCGGCTTGGGGCAGCGCAATGCCGCACGCAGCGGCCATTTCCGCGACGATCG
>Ga0209156_10000423_pt1 | contig 35502 bp, 31 predicted proteins | sample GraSoiAngelo_124_FD_185881 | JGI IMG/M metagenome (GOLD analysis project Ga0209156, IMG submission 185881) | Grasslands soil microbial communities from the Angelo Coastal Reserve, California, USA - 14_0927_05_20cm (SPAdes) (version 2) | ecosystem: Environmental > Terrestrial > Soil > Grasslands... | reverse complement strand
TAATCGCGCCCCTTGCGCGAACTTACGACCCCGTCTATAGTTCGTGACTGAACTGGAATTTTTCCTCCGGAGCGTGCCGTTTGAAGGTTCGGACCAGCGTCAAACCGATCTGCGAACATTGCAAGGTGATCAAGCGGCGGGGCGTGATCCGCGTCATCTGCAAGCGCAGTCCCAAACACAAGCAGCGGCAGGGGTAGCACATGGCACGCATTGCGGGCGTGGATCTGCCGCGCGACAAGAAAATCCAGTACGCCCTCCCGTACATTTACGGCATCGGCCCCAACAACGCGAAGAAGATCCTCGCGGAGACGGGGGTGAGCGCGGACGCGCGGGTGCGCGATCTGCGGGACGCCGAGGTGGCGCGGTTGCGGCAGGTGATCGAGCGGGACTACAAAGTGGAAGGTGCGCTGCGCACCGAAGTCGCGATGAACATCAAGCGGCTGATGGACATCGGGACGTATCGCGGCTCGCGCCATCGCAAGAACTTGCCGGTGCGCGGCCAGCGCACGCACACCAACGCGCGCACCAAGAAGGGGCCCCGGCGCGCGATCGCGGGGAAGAAAAAGCCCCTCCTGAAAAAGTAAATGGCCCAGGCGAAAGCGGCGGGCGCGAAGCGCGCGAAAAAGGTGGTGGAAGCGGAAGGCATCGCGCACATCACGGCCACGTTCAACAACACCCTCATCACGATCACCGACATGCAGGGGAACGCCATCACGTGGGGTTCCTCGGGCAAGGCGGGATTTCAGGGCTCGAAGAAATCCACGCCGTTCGCGGCGACGGTGGCCGCCGAGCAGGCGGCGCGCGAGGCCCTGAACCTCGGCGTGCGGCGGGTGCACGTGCGCGTGCAGGGCCCAGGCTCGGGCCGCGAGTCCGCGATCCAGGCGCTCGCCACGGCGGGCCTGCAGATCCGCTCGATCCGCGACGTGACCCCGATTCCCCACAACGGGTGCCGCCCGCCCAAGAAACGGCGGGTCTGAGCCATGGCGCGCTACACCGGGCCCGCCTGCAAACTGTGCCGCCGCGAAGGCACCAAGCTGTTTCTCAAGGGCACGCGCTGCCTCACGGAGAAATGCGCGGTCGAGCGGCGTCCCTACGCGCCGGGCCAGCACGGCCAGTCGTCGGGACGGCGCCGCAAGGCGTCCGACTATCAGCGCCAGCTGCGCGAGAAGCAGAAGGTGAAGCGGATCTACGGGCTCTCGGAGCGTCAGTTCCGCAACATCTTCGACGCCGTGCTCAAGGAGCCGGGCGTGACGGGTGAAGCCCTGCTCGTCGCGCTCGAGAGCCGGCTCGACAATCTCGTATACCGGATGGGCTTCGCCGTGTCGCGCCGGCAGGCGCGCCAGCTGGTGCGACACCGCCACGTGCAGGTGAACGCCCGCACGGTGGACATTCCCTCCTACCGCGTGCGCCCGGGGGACGAAGTGAAGCTCACCGAGGCGAGCCGCGAGCTGGTGCAGGTGAAGCTCGCGCTCGAGCAGTTCGGCCGGCAGCAACCTGTGACCTGGATCCACGTCGATACCGACAAGGCGACCGGCAAGATGACCGAGCGGCCGACCCGCGACGCCATCCCGATCGCTGCGCAAGAACAGTTAATCGTCGAGCTCTATTCCAAGTGATGACGACACTCGATCTGACCGGGTTGGTCCGTCCACACCTGGTCGAGATGACCAAGCGGGAAGACAACCCCAATGCCGCCGAGTTCCGGCTCCAGCCGCTGGAGCGGGGCTACGGTTACACCCTCGGCAACTCGCTGCGCCGCATGCTGCTCTCGTCGCTGCGGGGCGCCGCCGTGTGGGCCTTCCGGCTCGACGGGGTGGTGCACGAGCACCAGACCATTCCCGGTGTGGTGGAGGACGTGCACCAGATCATCCAGCGCTTGAAGCAGCTCACGCTGGTCCTCTCGCCCGATGTGGACGAGGCGGTGATGCACATCAAGCACGACAAAGCCGGCCCGGTCTACGCGCGCGATATCGAGGCGCATAGTGCCGTCACGATCGTCAATCCCGATCAGCTGCTGTTCACGGTTCAGGACGACCGCGACATCGGGGGCGAGCTGTACGTGAACAAGGGCCGCGGCTACGTCGAGGCGGAGCAGCACCCGATCGACCGCACCATGCCGGTGGACGTCGTGCGCGTGGATTCGATCTACAATCCCGTGCGGCGCGCCAACTTCACGGTGGCGGAGACGCGCGTGGGACAGCGCACCGATTACGATCGGCTCACGCTGACCGTCGAGACCAACGGCACGATCTCTCCCGAAGACGCCGTCGCCTACGCGGCCGCGCTCGCCCAGGAGCACTTCCGCTTCTTTGTCGACTTCGGCAAGGTGCCGATGGTAGCTGCCCAGCCGGCGGGGAACGGCGGCGCCGCGACCAGCCGGCTGCGTGAGGTGCTGGGGCGCTCGATCGACGACGTCGGGCTCTCCGTCCGCTCGGTGAACTCGCTCAAGAACTCCAACATCCGCACGCTGGCCGACCTGGTGCAGTACCGCGAAGAAGATCTGCTCAAGGTGAAGAACGTGGGCGAGAAGGCCCTGGGCGAAATCGCCGAGCTGCTGCGTCGCGAAGGCCTCAACTTCGGCATGAAGTTCGAGGAGGCGGCGGACGAGCTCAAGGTGGTGGATCCGGGCGTCGCGCCGCAGGCGCAGGCGACCGAGGGAGACCTGGAGTAATGCGCCACCGCGCCAAGGGTCGCCAGCTCTCGCGCACCGCGAGCCACAAAAAGGCGCTGCTCGCGAATCTGGCGACGAGCCTGTTCCGGCACGACAGGATCGTGACCACGGAGGCGAAGGCGAAGGAGCTGCGTCCCTACGCCGAGCGGCTCATCACCCTGGCGCGGCGCGGCGATCTGCATGCCCGCCGCCTGGTGGAGCGGCGGCTCAAGGACCGCGAGGTGACCCACCGGCTCTTCAAGGATCTGGGACCGCGCTTCGCGGCGCGTCCCGGGGGCTATACCCGGATCATCAAGCTGGGCCATCGCGCGGGCGACGGCGCCGAGGTGGCTCGGATCGAACTGCTGGGTGCGTGACGGGGTGGTGGGGGAGCGGCGGGAGCGGCAAGGGGGACCTCGGTCCCCCTTTTCATTAGGCTGCCTTCGTCACCCGATTGCCCTTGAGGCACCGGGTGCAGACGCGCAGCCGCCGCGTGGTCCCGTTCACGACCGCGCGCACGCGCTGCAGGTTCGGATACCAGCGCCGGTTCGTCTTGTTGTTCGCGTGGCTGATGTTGTGCCCCGTGATGGGGCCCTTGCCACAGATTTCACACACTCGCGCCATGGGTTTGCCCGACTCAAGAGATGAGCGCCAAGCGGCATACCCCCGCCCGTAAGGGCGGGGCGCACAAACCTAAACCGGCTCCCCAGCCGGGGCAACCCCGGCGCACGGCGCTGATCACCGGCATCACGGGACAAGACGGCTCGTACCTGGCGGAGCTGCTGCTCGCCAAGGGCTACGAGGTGGTGGGCGTGGTGCGCCGCACGTCGCACGACTCCTACGAGCGGATCGGGCACCTGCTGGATCGCGTCCACATCGTGCCCGCGGATCTCCTGGACCAGCATTCGCTCACGTCGGTGGTGCGCGACGCCCGTCCGGACGAGGTCTACAACCTGGCCGCGCAGAGCTTCGTCCCCACCTCCTGGACCCAGCCCGTCCTGACGGGGGAGTTCACGGCGCTGGGCGTGACGCGGCTGCTCGAGGCGGTCCGCCTCGCGCACCCGACGGCGCGTGTTTACCAGGCGAGCTCGTCCGAGATGTTCGGCAAAGCGCAGGAGACCCCGCAGCGCGAGACGACACCGTTCTACCCGCGCTCTCCCTACGGCGTGGCGAAGGTCTACGGCCACTGGATCACGGTCAACTACCGCGAGTCCTACGACCTGTACGCCGTCAGCGGCATCCTGTTCAACCACGAGTCTCCCCGGCGCGGCCTCGAGTTCGTCACGCGCAAAGTGACGGACGGCGTTGCCCGCATCGTCAAGGGCAAGGCGCGGGACTTGCATCTCGGCAATCTCGATGCGCGACGCGACTGGGGATTCGCGGGCGATTACGTGGACGCCATGTGGCGCATGCTGCAGCCGCCCCGGCCGGCCGACTACGTGATCGGCACGGGCGAGATGCACTCCGTCCGGGAGCTGTGCGACCTGGCCTTCTCGCACGTGGGCCTGGACTGGCAGAAATACGTCACCGTGGATCCGCGCTTCGTGCGGCCGGCGGAGGTCGATACGCTGCAGGCCGACCCGAGCAAAGCGCGGCGCGAGCTGCAGTGGACGCCGGGGACGAGCTTCGCCGATCTGGTGCGCATGATGGTCGACGCCGACCTGGAGCGATTGTCGTGAAGGTGCTGGTGACGGGCGCCGACGGGTTCGTCGGCCGCTGGCTCGCCCGGCGGCTGCTCGCCGACGGGCGCGAGGTGTACGGCGCCGTGCGGCCGGGGCAGAGCCCGCCGCCGGTGGCTCCGGCGGCGGACTTGACGCCCGCCGAGCGCGACGCGGTGCGCTGGCTGCCGCTCGAGCTCACGGACGCCGCATCGGTGCGCCGGGCGGTGGACCTCCCCTACGACGCGGTGGTGCACCTCGCCGCCGTGTCGTCGGGCGTGGACGCGACGCGCGATCCCGGCTTCGCCTGGACGGTGAATGCGGCCGGGACCGCGCGCATCGTCCAGGTGCTCGCCGAGGCGAAGCGCGTCGGGCGCGCGGATCCGGTGGTCCTGGTGGCCTCGACCGGGGAGGTGTACGGCGCCTGCGCCGAGCAGCGGCCGCGCCGCGAGACCGATCCGGTGGCCCCTTCCTCGTCGTATGCGGCGAGCAAGGCCGGCGCGGAGCTGGCGGCGCTCGAAGCGTGGCGGCGCGCCGGGCTGCGCGTCGTGGTGGCGCGGGCGTTCGCCCATACCGGACCGGGCCAGGATGCGCGCTTCGTGGTGCCCGCCTTCGCCGAGCGGCTGCGCTTCGCCAAACGGGTCGGCGCGCCCGTGGTGAAGGTCGGCAACCTCGAGCCGGTCCGGGAGTTCCTGCACGTGCGGGACGTGGTGGACGCCTACGTGCGGCTGCTCGTGCGGGGACAGGCCGGTGAGACCTACAACGTGGCGTCGGGCGCGGGGATCTCCCTGGAGCAGCTGTTCGACCGACTCGCCGGCCTGATCGGCGCGCACCCGCTCACGGAGGCGGACCCGGACCTGGTGCGCGGCGGGGACATTCTCCACCTGGTGGGCGACGCGACGAAGCTGCGTGCGGCGACGGGGTGGGCGCCGCGCTATTCGCTCGACGACACCCTGCGGGAGGTAGTCGATGCCCAAGCGGACTGACCTCCAGCGGATCCTGCTGCTCGGCTCCGGACCGATCGTGATCGGCCAGGCCGCCGAATTCGATTATTCGGGAACGCAAGCGGTGAAGGCCCTCAAGGAAGAGGGCTACGCGGTCGTGCTGGTGAACTCGAATCCCGCGACCATCATGACGGACCCCGAGCTCGCCGATCGGACCTACGTCGAGCCGGTCACGCCGGAGTGGGTCCGCAAGGTGATCGAGCGCGAGCGGCCGGACGCGCTGCTCCCCACCATGGGGGGGCAGACCGCCCTGAACGTGGCGATGGCGCTGGCGCGCGATGGGACGCTCGAGCGGTTCGGGGTCGAGCTGATCGGGGCGAACGCGCGCGCCATTCAGATGGCCGAAGACCGGGCGCAGTTCGCGGCGGCGATGCACCGGATCGGGCTCGCGACGCCGGTGGGCAAGACGGTGAGCAGCCTGGCCGAGGCGGTGGACGAGGTGGCCGAGACGGGCTACCCCGCGATCCTGCGGCCGTCGTTCACGCTGGGGGGCACGGGGGGCGGCGTCGCCTACAATCGCGCGGAGCTCGAAGAGATGGTGGAGCGCGCGCTCGAGCTGTCGCCGGTGCACACCACTTTGATCGAGCGCAGCGTGCTCGGATGGAAGGAGTTCGAGCTCGAGGTGATGCGCGACCGGCGCGACAACGTGGTGATCGTGTGCTCCATCGAAAACGTCGACCCGATGGGCGTGCACACCGGCGACTCGATCACCGTGGCCCCCGCGATGACGCTCACGGACCGGGAGTACCAGCGGATGCGCGACGCGGCGATCGCCATCATCCGCGAGATCGGCGTCGAGGCCGGCGGGTGCAACATCCAGTTCGCGGTGAACCCCGCGGACGGGGAGATGCTGGTGATCGAGATGAATCCGCGCGTCTCCCGGTCGTCGGCGCTGGCGTCGAAGGCGACGGGGTTCCCGATCGCACGCATCGGCGCCAAGCTGGCCGTGGGGTACACCCTGGACGAGCTGCCCAACGACATCACGCGGACGACCCCGGCGTCGTTCGAGCCGGTACTCGACTACGTGGTCGTGAAAGTGCCGCGGTTCGCGTTCGAGAAGTTTCCCACCGCCGACTACCGGCTCACCACGCAGATGAAATCGGTGGGCGAGGCGATGGCGATCGGTCGCACCTTCAAGGAGGCGTTCCAGAAAGGCCTCCGCGCGCTCGAGGCCGGCCGTGCCGGGTGGGAGGCGGGACAAAGCCTCGGGGATGATCGCCTCACGAGCGACAGCCCCGAGGACCTGCGCGTCGCGCTGCGCACCCCCACGCCGGAGCGCATCTTTCAGATCAAGCGGGCGCTCGTCGCCGGGGTGTCGGTCGACGATATCGCGGTCGCGTCCGGCATCGATCCCTGGTTCCTGTTTCAGCTGGAGGATCTGCTCGCCGCCGAGCGGGAGTTTGCCGCCCTGGTGGCACCGGACGCGGCCGACCTGCGCCGCATGAAGCGCATGGGGTTCTCGGACCGCCAGCTCGCCGCGCTCCGCGACACCAGCGAGCAGGCGATCCGCGAGGCCCGCTGGCGCTGGGGCGTGCACCCCGCGTACAAGACGGTCGACACCTGCGCCGGCGAGTTTCCATCGCGCACGCCGTACCTCTACAGCTCGTACGACGACGAGAACGAGTCGGAGCCGCTGGGCGCGCAGGGGATCGTGATCCTGGGCAGCGGGCCCAACCGCATCGGGCAGGGCGTCGAGTTCGACTATTGCTGCGTCCGGGCCGGCCTCGCGTTCCGCGAGCTGGGCTACAAGACCATCATGATCAACTCGAACCCGGAAACCGTGTCGACCGACTTCGACATCTCGGACAAACTGTACTTCGAGCCGTTGACGCTCGAGGACGTGTTGGAGGTCGTGCGCTGGGAGCGCCCCAAAGGTGTGGTCGTCCAGCTGGGCGGTCAGACCCCGCTGCGCCTCACCAAGCCGCTCGAAGCGGCCGGCATCCCGATCCTCGGTACGCCGCCCGATTCCATCGACATCGCCGAAGATCGCGAGCGGTTCGAGGCGCTCGTCCGGCGGCTCGGCGTCACCCAGCCCGCCAACGGCATCGCCCGGTCCGTGGACGAAGCGGTCGCCGCGGCGCAGCGGATCGGATACCCGGTGCTGGTGCGCCCGTCGTACGTGCTCGGCGGACGCGCGATGGAAATCGTGTACGACGAGGGCTCGCTGCGGGCCTATTTCGACAAGGCGGCCCGGGTGGCGCCGGAGCACCCGGTGCTCATCGACCGCTTCCTCGAGGACGCGTTCGAAGGGGACGTGGACGCGATCGCCGACGGCCGGCGCTGCGTGATCGGCGGCGTGATGCAGCACATCGAGGACGCCGGCGTGCATTCGGGAGACTCGGCGTGCGTCCTGCCGCCCTATCTCATCGGGGACCGCCAGGTGGAGGAGATGCGCCGCTATACGCACGCCTTCGCGCAGGCGCTCGGCGTGGTAGGGCTCATCAACGTCCAGTATGCCATCAAGGACGGCGTCGTCTACGTGCTGGAGGTCAACCCGCGGGCCTCGCGCACCGTCCCATTCGTGAGCAAAGCCACGGGGGTGCCCCTCGCCAAGCTCGCGGCGGCGGTCATGGTTGGGCACACCCTGGACGAACTGGGCGTTCCCGATGACCTTCCGCTCCCCGGGGTGGCGGTCAAGGAAGCGGTCTTCCCCTTCACGAAGCTCCCGGGGGTGGATACCATCCTGGGCCCGGAGATGCGCTCCACCGGGGAAGTGATGGGGCTGGCGGACAGTTTCGGGATGGCGTTCGCCAAGGCGCAGATCGCCGCCGATGGGAGCCTCCCGTTGACAGGCGCGATCTTCGTGACGGTGAACGATTCGGATAAGCCCACCGTGCTGCCGATCGTGCGACGGTTCCACGAGATGGGCTTCCGCATCGTGGCCACGGAAGGCACCGCGCGGTACCTCCGGGCCCGGGGGGTCCCGGCCGAGCGGGTGGCGAAAGTGCACGAGGGGCGGCCGAACGCGATCGACCTGATCGTGTCGGGCGAGGCGCAATTGCTGATCAACACGCCCCTCGGGAAGTTCACGCAGGCGGACGATTACGCGATCCGGCGTGCGGCGCTGATGCACCGCGTGCCGTACACCACGACGATGTCGGCGGCGAGTGCGGCCTGCGACGCGATCATCGCTCTGCGGAGCCGAACGGGCAGCGTGAGGAGCCTACAAGAATGGCACGAAAGAACGACGGCCGAAAAACAGCCGCCGGCGGGCGCAAAGGCGCCGGAGCCAAGCCCCACGCCAGCCGTGCGGGCGTAGGGAAACGGCCGGGCGCCACGGCGGCCAAGGCGGCAGTAAAGCCGGCTGCGAAGACTGCCAAGGGCGGCGCCAAGCCGGTTGCCGCGCCGCCGCCGGCCAAGGTCAAGTTCCGCGGCCGGGTGCTCGAGAACGAGCCCCTGGCGCGCTACACCACGTATCGGCTGGGCGGCCCGGCGCGCTTCTACGTGATGCCGGCCGACTCGGACGACGTCGCCAAAGCGCTCGAGCTGGCGCAGGACCGCGGCCTCCCGTGGCTGGCGCTGGGGCTGGGATCGAACGTGCTCGTGAAGGACGCCGGCTTTGCCGGCGTCGTGATCCGGATCGGGAAAGGGCTCGACCGCTTCGAGATGAAAGGGGCCACGGCGATCGTGGGCGCCGGTCTCGCCACGCCGCTCTTGGCGCGGCGCACGGCGGAGGCGGGATTCGCGGGTGTGGAGCGCTTCATCGGCGTCCCGGGGACGGTGGGTGGGGGCGTGTACATGAACGCCGGCGCGCACGGGGCGGAGTTCGCCGAAGTGCTGACCGAAGCGACCGTGATGGATGCGAAGGGCAAGATCAAGCAGGTGCCCCGCAAGCAGATCTCGTTCAAGTACCGCTCGTCCAACCTCGGTGCGGTCGTCGTGCTGGAGGCGAAGCTCGCGCTGATCGAGGAGCCGCCGGCGAAGCTCAAGGAGATGCAGGCGCGCCTGTTCCGCTGGCGCAAGGCCGGCACGCCGTTCGACCAGCCGTGCTGCGGCTCCGTGTTCAAGAACCCGGGCGGCGCCCGCACGGCCGGGATGCTGATCGACGAGAGCGGCCTGAAGGGCTTCACGATCGGCGGCGCCCAGGTGTCGCCCCTGCACGCGAACTACATCGTCAATTCGGGCAATGCCACCGCCGGCGACGTGCTCAAGGTCATCGACCACGTGCGGAAGACGGTGACCAAGAAGACCGGGGTCGAGCTCGAGCTCGAGGTCAAGGTGATCGGATAGATGGCGGACTTCTTCGTCCACGAATCGAGCTACGTCGACGCCGGCGCCCGGATCGGCAAGGATACCAAGATCTGGCATTTTTGCCACGTCATGCCCGGCGCCGTCATCGGCGAGCGCTGCAGCCTCGGCCAGAACGTCGTGGTCATGCCCGGCACGCGCATCGGCAACAACGTGAAGATCCAGAACAACGTGTCGATTTACGAGGGTGTCACTCTCGAGGACGACGTGTTCTGCGGGCCGTCGTGCGTTTTCACCAACGTGATGAACCCCCGCAGCCACGTGTCGCGCAAGCACGAGTATCGCTCCACCCTCGTGAAGCGGGGCTCGTCGATCGGCGCGAACGCGACGATCGTGTGCGGCGTCACTCTCGGCGAGTATGCGTTCATCGGCGCGGGCGCCGTCGTGACCTCCGACGTCCCGTCGTATGCGCTCATGGTGGGCGTGCCGGCCCGCCGCGTCGGCTGGATGTGCCAATGCGGCGAGCGTCTCTCCGTGGCGTCGGGGCAAACGGCGTGCGCCGTGTGCGGCTCCCGCTACCAGGAGACGAACGGCAGCCTGCGCGCGATTGCCCAACCCAGCCGCGTCGGATAGCTTCGTGGCCCTACTTTCGGACACGGGCGTCGTGAACGTGCCGCTCCTCGATCTGGTGGCGCAGTACCGCGCGATCAAGGACGATGTCCTGCCCGCGGTCCAGGCGGTGATCGAGTCCCAGCAGTTCGTGATGGGCCCGAGCGTCCCGCGCCTCGAGACCGCCCTCGCCGAGCTCGCTCACGCGAAGCACGGCATCGCGTGCGCCAGCGGCACCGACGCGCTGCTCCTGCCCCTGAAAGCGCTCGACTTGAGACCCGGGGACGAGGTGGTCACCACGCCGTTCACGTTCTTCGCGACCGCCGGAACCATCCACAACGCCGGCGGGACGCCGGTGTTCGTAGACATCGAGCCGGGCACGTTCAATATCGATCCCGCCGCCGTGGAGGCGGCCATCACGCCCCGTACCCGGGCCGTCATGCCGGTCCACTTGTACGGCCAGATGGCTGCTCTGGAACGGTTGCTCCCGCTGGCGCGCGCGGGGCAGGGGCTCCGCGTCATCGAGGATGCGGCGCAGGCGATCGGGGCCCGGCGTCGGATCGACGGGCAGTGGCGCATGGCGGGCGAGCTGAGCTGGGCGACGGGCTATTCCTTCTTCCCGAGCAAGAATCTGGGCGCCTGGGGCGACGGCGGCATGATGGTCACGTCCGACGACGCGCTCGCCGAGCGGCTGCGGAAGCTGCGGCTGCACGGCGGCGCCAAGCAGTACCACCACGACGAGGTCGGCACCAACTCGCGGCTCGATTCGCTGCAGGCCGCCGTGCTGCTCGCCAAGCTGCCGCACCTCGCGTCCTGGTCGGCCACGCGGCGCAAGCACGCGGCCTATTACAGCCAGGGGTTGAGCGACGTTGCGGGCGTTCGTCCTCCCGTGCTGGACCCCGCGAACGAGCACATCTATCACCAGTACACGGTGCGGGTCGAGCGCCGCGATGAGCTGCAGGCGCACCTCAAGGCCAAAGGCATCGGAACCGCGGTCTATTATCCCGTGCCGCTCCACCTCCAGAACTGCTTCGCGCATCTGGGCTACAAGGCCGGCCGGCTGCCGCAGGCGGAGCGGGCGTGCCGGGAGGTGCTCTCGCTTCCGGTGTTCCCCGAGCTGACCCAGCAGCAGCTGGACTACGTGATCGAGACGATTCGTGGATTCTACCGGTGAGCCGACTCAAGCTCGGCGTGATTGGAGCCGGCACGTGGGGGAGGAACCACGTGCGCACCGCCGCGGGCCTCGCCGAAGGCGAGCTCGCCGCGGTGTGCGACACCGACGCCAAGCGACGCGAGCAGCTGTGCCGCCAATACCCGGGCGTGCACGTCACCGCCGACGTGACCGATCTGCTCGGCCGGGTGGAGGCCGTCGTCATCGCGGCACCCGCGGCCACACACGCGCGGCTGGCGCTGCAGTGTGTCGAGGCGGGGAAGCCGTGCCTGGTGGAGAAACCGTTCGCGTTGAGCACGCGCGATGCGGAGGCGGTGGCTCGCGCGGCGGGCGAGCGCCGGGTGCCCGTCCTCGCCGGCCACTTGCTCGTGTTCCATCCGGCGGTCGAGCGGCTGCGGGCCCTGGTGCAGGGCGGGGAGCTGGGTCGGATCTACTATCTTTACGGTCTCCGGGTGAACCTGGGCCAGATTCGCGCGGACGAGAACGCCCTGTGGAGCTTCGGCCCCCACGACGTATCCGTGGCATTGTACTTGCTAGGTGAGGCGCCGGTGCGCGTCGCCGCGCATGGCAAGAGCTATCTCCAACGCCAGGTTGAAGATGTGGTGTTCCTTACGATGGAGTTCGGCTCCGGGATCCTCGCCCATGTGCAGCTCTCTTGGTTGGACCCCCACAAGGAGCGAAAGCTGACGGTCGTCGGCGCGAAAAAGATGGTGGTGTTCGACGATATGGAGGCGCGCGAGAAGCTCCGCATCTACGACAAAGGCGTGGAGCGCCCACCCGAGTACGGGTCGTACGGTGAAGCGCTGTCGATCCGGGAGGGTGACATCTTCATCCCCAAGATTCCCAACGTGGAGCCCCTCGCCGCGGAGCTGAGTCACTTCGTTCGCGTGGCGCGCGGCGCGGAGCCCCCGCGCGCCGGCGCCGACGACGGTGTCCGCGTCGTGCGCGTGCTGGAGGCGGCGTCCCGCTCGCTGGCCACGGGCGGAGCGCCGGTGGACCTGTGACCGCCACGGCATCCTCCGCCGCCGACCTCCTGGTCGCCAAGACGCACGACCGCTCGGCGCTGATCGGCATCGTCGGGCTGGGATACGTCGGCCTGCCGCTCGCCATGGAGTTCGCGCGGGCCGGGTTCCGCGTCCTCGGCTTCGACGTGAGCCGGGGCGTGGTCGAGGGCCTGAATCAGGGGCGGTCGCACGTCCAGGACGTGGCGAGCGCCGACGTGGCCCGCTTCGCCCAGGTGGGGAAATTTGCCGCGACGACGGATCTGGCACGGCTGCGTGAGCCCGACGTCGTGTCGGTGTGCGTGCCGACGCCGTTGTCCAAGACGAAGGACCCCGACGTGAGCTATGTGCTCGCGGCGACGAATTCCATCAAGCAGGCGCTGCGTCGCGGTCAGCTGATCGTCCTCGAATCGACCACGTACCCCGGCACCACGCGCGAGCTCATGCTCCCCGCGCTCGAGGAGACGGGTCTCAAGGTCGGGGAGGACTTCTTCCTCGCGTTCTCGCCCGAGCGGGTGGACCCGGGCAACGGCAAGTGGAACACGCACAACACACCGAAGGTGGTGGGCGGGATCACGGACACCTGTCGGCGCGTGGCGATATCCGTATACGAGCCGGCCATCGAGACGCTCATCGCGGTCTCGTCCACCGAGGCGGCCGAGCTGGTGAAGATCCTCGAGAACACATTCCGCAGCGTCAACATCGGGCTCGTCAACGAGATGGCGATCGTGTGCGAGAAGCTCGGGGTGGACGTGTGGGAGGTGATCGAAGCCGCCGCGACCAAGCCGTTCGGGTTCATGAAATTCACGCCCGGGCCCGGCGTCGGCGGGCACTGCATCCCGCTCGACCCTCACTACCTCGCCTGGAAGATGCGCACCTTGAACTACCGCACCCGCTTCATCGAGCTGGCCGGAGAGATCAACGCCGCGATGCCGGAGTACTGGGTGGGGCAGATCGTGGACCGCCTCAACGAACAGGGCCGCGCGGCGCGGGGCAGCAAGGTGCTGGTGCTCGGCGTCGCGTACAAGAAGGACATCGCCGATGTCCGGGAGAGCCCGGCGCTCGACGTGATCCGCCTGTTGCGGCCACGCGGTGCGGTGGTGGGATATCACGATCCGCACGTGCGCAAGCTCAGGGACGAGGACATCGACCTGACATCCACGCCGCTCACGGCGGAGACGCTCGCCGCCGCGGACTGCGTGGTCATCGTCACGGACCACTCGGACGTCGATTACGGGCTCGTCGCGCGCAGCGCGCGGCTGGTCGTGGACACGCGCAACGCGCTCGCGCGGCAGCGGCGGCGGGGGCAGGAGCGATGAGAGTCGCCGTCGTGGGCACGGGGTACGTCGGCCTGGTCGCCGGCGCCTGCCTGGCGGAGACCGGGAACGACGTCGTGGGCGCGGACCTGGACGTCGCGAAGATCGAGGCGCTCCGCCAGAATCGTCTGCCGATCTACGAGCCGGGGCTCGAGCCGCTGGTGACGCGCAACCAGCGCGACGGGCGTCTCCAGTTCACGACCGATGTCGGCGCCGCCATCGAGAGCTCCGACGTGATCTTCATCGCCGTCGGAACGCCGCCCGACGAGGACGGCTCCGCCGACCTGACCCATGTGCTCGACGTCGCCGCCACCATCGGCCGCCACATGAACCGGCCCAAACTGGTGGTCACCAAGAGCACGGTCCCCGTGGGCACGGCGCAGAAGGTCCGGGCGGCGGTCGCCGCACACACGACCACCCCGTTTCAGGTGTGCGCCAACCCCGAGTTCCTGAAGGAAGGCGCGGCGGTCGAGGACTTCATGAAACCGGACCGCGTCATCGTCGGCGTGGATTCACCGGAAGCCGCGCAGACGATCGGAGAGCTGTACGCGCCCTTCGTGCGGACGGGCAACCCCATCATTTTCATGGACCTCGCTTCGGCCGAGATGACGAAGTACGCGGCCAACGCGATGCTCGCCACGCGGATCTCGTTCATGAACCAGATCGCGCGGCTATGCGACGCGGCCGGGGCCGACGTCACGCTAGTCCGCAAAGGCATGGGCACCGACCGGCGCATCGGGCCGGCGTTCCTGTTTCCGGGTCCGGGCTACGGCGGATCGTGCTTCCCCAAAGACGTCAAGGCGCTGATCCACACCGGCCGGGAGTGCGGGGTGCCGCTCGACGTGCTCGAGGCGGTGGAGGCCGCGAACGAGCGCCAGAAACGCGTGCTGTACGAGAAGCTGGCCCGCCACTTCGGCGGCAAGCTGCGCAACGTCGCCGTGGCGGTATGGGGGCTCGCTTTCAAGGCGGAGACCGACGACGTGCGGGACAGCCCGGCGCTGGTGCTCGCGGAGCAGCTGCTCGAAGCGGGCGCGCACGTGCGCACGCACGACCCCGCCGCGATGGACAGCGCCCGCCGCCACCTCGGCGACCGGGTCACGTACGCGGGCACCGCGTACGAGGCGCTCGAGGGCGCGGCCGCGCTCGTCATCGTGACCGAGTGGCTCGAGTATCGCAACCCCGATTTCGGCCGTATCAAGAAGCTGTTGTCGCGGCCGTTGATCGTGGATGGACGCAACCTCTACGACCCGCAGCGTCTCGCGCGCCTCGGGTTCGTGTACGAAAGCATCGGCCGCCCGGTCGCATGCGCGTCCTCGTAACCGGGGCCGCAGGGTTTCTCGGGTCGCACCTCTGTGACCGGTTGCTGGCAGAGGGTCACCGCGTCGTCGGAATGGACAATTTCCTCACCGGTAACCCCGTCAATATCGCCCACCTCCGCAAGCATCCCAGCTTTCAGTTCGTGCTGCACGATGTCGCGAACTTCGTCGAGGTCCAGGGTCCGCTCGACGGGGTGCTCCACTTCGCGAGTCCGGCGAGCCCGGTCGACTACCTCGACTACCCGATTCAGACGCTCAAAGTCGGCTCGCTCGGCACCCACAAGGCGCTCGGGCTGTCGCGGGCCAAAGGGGCTCGCTTCCTGCTCGCGTCCACGTCCGAAGTGTACGGCGACCCCCTGGTACATCCCCAACCCGAGAGCTACTGGGGAAACGTGAACCCGGTCGGCCCGCGCGGCGTGTACGACGAAGCCAAGCGCTTTGCCGAAGCCCTGACGATGGCCTATCACCGCTACCACAAGCTCGACACGCGCATCGTGCGCATCTTCAATACGTACGGACCGCGCATGCGCCCCAAGGACGGCCGGGTGGTGTCCAACTTCATCGTGCAGGCGATCAAGGGCGATCCGCTCACCGTGTACGGCGACGGGTCGCAGACCCGCTCGTTCTGCTACGTGGATGACTTGATCGAGGGCATCGTGCGGCTGTTCGAGCGCGGCGGGTCGGACCCGACGAACATCGGCAACCCCCACGAGTTCACCGTGCGCCAGCTCGCCGAGCTGGTGCTGCGGCTCACCAGCAGCCGGAGCGCCATCGTCGAGCAGCCCCTGCCCACCGACGATCCCAAGGTGCGCCAGCCGGACATCCGCCACGCCCGCGAAACGCTGGACTGGGAGCCGCAGGTACCGCTCGAGGACGGATTGCGCCGTACGATCGAGTACTTTCGTGGGATCGTGGTGTGAGCCCGCGCGTGCTCGTCACGGGCGCAGCGGGGTTCATCGCATCGCACGTGGCCGAAGCCCTGGTGGCGCGGGGCGACGAGGTCGTGGCCCTCGACAACTTCGACCCGTTCTACCCCCGCGCGGTGAAAGAGCGGAACCTCGAAACGCTGCGGCGCAGCAAGGGATGCCGCTTCGTGGAGGCCGACATCGTGCGCGACCCGCTGCCGCTCGACGGCGTGTCGGTGGTGGTGCACCTCGCGGCACGCCCGGGCGTGCGCCCCTCGCTCGAAGATCCCGCGTCGTACAGCGAGACGAACGTGACCGGCACGGTGCGTGTGCTCGAGGCGGCCCGGCGCGCCGGGATCCGGCGCGTGGTGTTCGGCTCGTCGTCCTCCGTGTACGGCGACACCACGCCCGCCCCGTTCAGCGAGGAGGCTCCCGCCGTCGAGCCGATCTCCCCCTACGCCGCGAGCAAGCGCGCCGGCGAGCTGGTGGCGCACGCCTTCGCGCACCTGTACGGCATGCAGATCGCCTGCCTGCGGTTCTTCACCGTGTACGGCCCGCGCCAGCGGCCCGATCTGGCCATACACCGGTTCACGGACCTGGTCGCCCGGGGGCAGCCGGTGCGCATGCACGGCGACGGGTCGAGCGAGCGGGACTATACCTATATTACGGATTGCGTCGACGGCGTCCTGGCGGCCATGGCCTGGACCGAGCGTACCCGTCCCGGCGGGATCGCCCAGCCGATCAACATCGGCGGCGGCGCCCGGGTGCGGCTCGATCGGCTGATCGAGCTGATTGCGCGCACGCTCGGCCGCGAGGTGCGGATCGAGCGCCACGGCGACCAGCCGGGGGACGTGCGGCTCACGGATGCCGACCTGCGGCGCGCCGGCCGCGAGCTTGGCTTCCGGCCCAAGGTCGGCATCGAGGAAGGGATTCGGCTCTTCGTCCGCTGGTACGAGGCGACCCATGGACGTCAGTCCTGAGCATCTCGTCGCGCAGGCCCGGGAGCGGTTTCAGCTCCAGGACTATTACGGCGCGATTCACCTTCTGGAAGAGGTGATCGCGACGGGCCGGGCGTTTGCCGACGCGCACCACCTGCTCGGGCTGTCGTACTCGCTGGTGGGCCAGCAGGACCCGGCGCTGGCGCAGCTGGACCGCGCCCTCGCGTTGAACCCGTACTACGTCGAGGCGCTGGTGCACCGCGCCCTCGTCTTGAACGAGCTGGGTCGCGAAGCGGAGGCCGACGCGGCGTTCCGGCGCGCGGCGCAAATCGGCGGCGTGCCGCGGCAGGGCTTTCCGGCCCACGTCGCCGCCAAGCTCGCGAACCACCACGCGCGCCTGGGGGACGCCTACCTCGAGTCGGGAGGCCTGGCGACCGCGATCGACCAGTACCAGGCGGCGCTCGCGCTGGGACCCGCGTTTCACGATCTGCGGTACAAGCTGGGGCGCATGCTGCTCGAGGCGGGACGCGCGTTGGACGCACGAGAGCATTTCGAGATCATCGTCCGGGCGCGTCCCAACTACCTGGATGCCGCCGCGATGCTGGGGCTCGCCTGTTATCTCGCGGGCGACGGGCTCGCCGCCAAGGCCGTGTGGGAAGACTGCCGCGAGCGCCGGCCCGAGGATCCCCGCGTGGAAGCCTACCTCGCCATGCTGGCCCGGAACGACAACGCCGCCCTCCCCCAGGTTCCGGCCGGCGCGGCGGCGTCGCCGGACACCGATCCGCCGCCCCCGCGATCCGGAGACGGCGGTCCCGAAGGAGCCGGGGGACGGGGGCTCGGCGGACGAAAGACGCGCGTGTGAGCCGCTGGGCGGTTGTAGGCGTCGCGCTGGCGCTCGCGTGCCAGCCGAGCGCCGCCGACCACGAGGAGCTCGGCGATCGCTGGTACGGGGGCGGTGCGTACCGTGACGCGCTCGCCGAATACCAACTCGGCCTGAAGGCGCACCCGGGAGACGCGGACCTCGAAGCGAAGCTGGGGGCGGCCGCGCTGCATGTGGGCGACTACGCGACCGCGGTGAACGCCTACATCGCCCTGGGCGAGGGAGACCGCTCGCGCGCCGGCGAGGCCGCCGACGGGCTCGAGCGCAGCGCCCGGGCCGCCCTCGGGGCGAACGACCGGAGCGACGCCGCCCGAGGGCTCGCCGGACTGCACGCGGTGGCCCCCACGCGGCCGCTGGGCCGCTACGCCCGCCTCGCGGCGCTCGACGCCGCGGATCGGGGCGATACGGCCGGCGCCCTGGCGCTCTTGCCGGCCGCCGTCGCCGCCGCGGGTGACGGGCGGATGACCGACTCACTCCTGTACGTGTACGGCATGGTCGCCGTGCGGGTGCGCGCCTGCAGTACCGCGGTGCCGGTGTTCGAAGGCGTCATCCGGCGCCAGCGTGAGCCCGTCGTCGCCGACGGGGCGCGCGAGGGGCTGGGCCTGTGCGCGCTGGTCGAGGGACAACGGCTGGTCGCCGCCGGCAAGCCGGCCGACGCCGAAGACTGGTTCCGCCGAGCGACGGCCCCCGGTGCACCGGCCGACGTGGTGCGGGGGGCGTTTCTGGGACTCGGGGACGTGAAGCTCGCGCAGGGCGACGTCGCGGGGGCGCTCGAGAGCTACCAGCAGGCGCTCTTGGGCGGCACGCCGGGCGATACGCTCACGCAGCGCGCGCAGGACAAGATCAATGCGTTGGGGAAGGCGGACGCGCCGTCGCCGGCCCCGCCCAAACAACCATGAGGACGATGCGTCATCTTCTGCTGATCGGCTGCGCCGCGGCGGCATGCCACCATGGACCGCGCATACAGCCGGCCCCCGATCCCGTCGCGGAGCTGGCCCGGGCGCGCGCGCAGTTTCACCGCGGCGACTTCGGCAAGGCGCTCGTCTCCTTCCGGCGCTTGAGCTACGAGCTCGGCCCCACCGATCCCGAGCTGGCCGAGGTGAAATACGACCTCGCGGAATGCTCGTTCCAGACGGGTGATCGGGTGCAGGCGGCGCACGACTTCCGACAGGTCGCCGATCAGTTTCCCGCGAGCCCGTACGCGCCCCTGGCGTTGCTGCGCGCGGGGGACGCGAACCTGCGGCTGTGGCGCAAACCGGAGCTCGATCCCTCGTACGGGGAGAGCGCGCTCGCCATCTACCAGGAGCTCGCGGGGCGATATCCGGGAACCGACGCCGCGGCTCGCGCCCAGGTGCACGTCCAGCAGCTGCGGGAGTGGTTCGCCCAAAAGGACTACAAGAACGGCCTGTTCTACTTCCGGCGGCGCGCCTTCGATTCCGCCATCATCTACTTCAAGGACGTCATCGCCAACTACCAGGGGACGGCGCGCGTCCCCGACGCCCTGCTGCGCTTGGTGGACTCCTACCGCGCGATCGGGTACGCGGACGAGCTGAAGGAGACGTGCGGGACCTTGCGCAAGTACTACCCGCAGACCGCGGGGCTCGGCGCGTCCTGCCCGGCCGACTCGACCACTGCGACGCCCTCCTGACCTCGGTTCAGGCGCTGTTCGGCGGCTCGTTCGATCCGGTGCACGTCGGGCACCTGGTCGTGGCAGAGACGGTGGGCGAAGCGCTCGGCGCGACGATCCGGTTCCTGCCGGCGCGGGAGCAACCGCTCAAGCGCACGGCCCACGCCGTCCATGGGGCGAGCCCCGAGCAGCGGGCCGAGATGTTGGAGCTCGCGGTGGCCGGGAACGCGCGGCTCACGGTCGAGCGGATCGAGCTGACGCTCCCGGCGCCCTCGTACACGGTCCGGACGTTGCGGGCACTCGCCCAGCGGGAGCCCGGGAACCGCTTCACGTTACTGCTGGGGGCCGATGCGGCCGCGGAGCTCGCGTCTTGGTTCGAGGTCGACGCGCTGCCGCAGCTCGCCGACGTCGTGGTGTTCGCGCGGCCCGGGGCGCCGCCGCCGCGCCATCCCGCGATCACCCGGAGCGTCGAGGTGCCGGCGCTCGACGTCTCTGCGACGATGATCCGGGAGCGCGTGCGGCAGGCCCGGTCGATTCGCTATCTCGTGCCCGACGTCGTGCGCGACTACATCGCGGCGCGGGGGCTGTACAGGAAGTAGAGGACTGATGGTCAAGAGCTGGTTTACGAAGATCGTCGGCACCCGCTTCCAGCGCGAGATGAAACGCATCCGCCCCGTCGTGGACGCGATTCATCGTCACGAGGAGCGCCTCAAGACGCTGTCGGACGCGGAGCTGCAGGCGCAGACCCCCAAGCTGCGCGGATTCGTCGCGGAGCGCACGGGCGCTCTGGCGGCGGAGGTGGAGCGTCTCAAGCGCGAGAAACACGACTGTCCCGAGGCGGAGCAGCGTGCTGCGCTGAGCGAGCAGCTCTCCCGGGCCGAGTCGGCCCACGTGAAGGAGCTGCAGACGACGCTCAACGATGTGCTGCCGGAGGCGTTCGCCACGGTGCGCGAGGCGTGCCGCCGGCTGGTGGGCGGCGACGTCGTGGTCACGGGGCACTCCCTCAAGTGGGACATGGTGCCCTACGACGTGCAGCTGATCGGCGGCATCGTTCTACACCAGGGCAAGATCGCCGAGATGGCCACCGGCGAGGGCAAGACCCTCGTCGCCACGCTGCCGTTGTACCTGAACGCCCTGGCGGGGCGCGGCGCGCATCTCGTCACGGTCAACAACTACCTCGCGCGGCGCGACTCGCAGTGGATGGGCCACCTGTTCACCTGGCTCGGCCTCACCGTGGGCTGCATCGACGACACGGAGCCGTCCACACCGGCGCGCCGCGCGGCATACCAGTGCGACATCACGTACGGGACGAACAACGAGTTCGGGTTCGACTACCTGCGCGACAACATGGTGTTCACGCTCGAGCAGCGTGTCCAGCGGACCCATGCCTACGCGATCATCGACGAGGTGGACTCGATCCTGATCGACGAGGCCCGCACGCCGCTGATCATCTCGGGACCGGTGGGCAGCGAGTCGGACGAAAAGTACGCGCAGTTCAACACCCAGGTCGTGCAGCTGGTCCGCAAGCAGACCGCCGTCGCGAACGACCTCATCGCCCGTGCGGAGCCCCTGATCGGCACCGAGAAGACCGCCTATGAGGGCGCGACGCTGTTGTACCAGGCGCAGCTGGGGACGCCGAAGAACAAGAAACTGCTGAAGCTGCTGCAGGAGCCCGGCGTGAAGTCGCTGGTGCAGCGGGTGGAGCTCGACGTGCTGGCGGATCGCAAGCTCCCGGCCCGCGAGCAAAAGCTGCGCCATATCGAGGAAGACCTGTACTTCGTGCTCGACGAGCGAGGCCACTCGGTCCACCTCACCGAGAAGGGCGTCGAGACGATGTCGCCCCAGGACCCCGACCTGTTCGTCGTGCCGGACATCTCGCACGCCGTGCACGAGATCGAGCACGACGAGCACCTCTCCCCCAAGGAGAAGATCGAGCGCCGTCGTCAGGTGGAGGCCGAGTACGCCCAGAAGAGCGAGACGCTGCACATCATCCACAAGCTGCTGCAGGCGCACGCGCTGTACGAGCGCGAGGTGGATTACGTCGTGCAGGAAGGCAAGGTGCTGATCGTCGACGAGTTCACCGGGCGGCTGATGCACGGGCGGCGCTGGTCGGAGGGGCTGCACCAGGCCGTGGAGGCGAAAGAGGGCGTCGCCGTACAGGAGGAGAGCCAGACGCTCGCGACCATCACGATCCAGAACTACTTCCGGATGTACGACAAGCTGGCCGGCATGACCGGCACGGCCGAAACCGAAGAGACCGAGTTCTTCCAGATCTACGGGCTCGAGGTGGTGGTCATTCCCACCAACCGTCCCGTGCGGCGCGTCGACAAGCACGACCTCATCTATAAGACGCGGCGCGAGAAGTACAACGCCATCATGGACGAGGTGGAGCGACAGCACAAGCGCGGGCTGCCGGTGTTGGTGGGGACGGTGAGCGTGGACGTCTCGGAGACGCTGTCGCGCATGCTCAAGCGGCGCGGTCTCCGTCACGAAGTGCTCAACGCCAAGTACCACGAGCGCGAGGCCGAGATCGTCGCGCAGGCCGGCCAGCCGGCCGCCATCACGATCGCCACCAACATGGCGGGCCGTGGCACCGACATCAAACTCGGCCCCGGCGTCAAGAAGTGTCAGGTATGCGGTATCACCGCCCACCAGGCGCCGTTCGGGCAGCAGATCGAGAAGCCCGACTTGAGTCCGGAGGAGATCAAGCGGCTGCAATGCCAGGAGGACCCGCCGTGTGGCCTGGTCATCTTGGGCACCGAGCGGCACGAGGCGCGGCGCATCGACCGCCAGCTGCGCGGCCGCTCGGGCCGTCAGGGCGATCCGGGACAGAGCGTGTTCTTCCTGTCGCTCGAAGACGACCTGATGCGCCTGTTCGGCTCGGACCGCATCGCGCGCTGGATGGACCGCACCGGCGCCGAGGAGGGCGAGGTCATCACCCACCCGTGGGTGACGAGCGCCATCGGCCAGGCGCAGAAGCGGGTCGAGCTGCAGAACTTCCAGGCCCGCAAGAAGCTGCTCGAGTACGACGACGTGATGAACCAGCAGCGCGAGGTGATCTATTCTCTCCGGTTGTTCGCGCTCGAGGGGGGCGAAGAGCTGAGGGCCGAAGCCGTGCGCATGATCGAGCAGGCGGTCGAGCGCCTGGCGGACGAGCTGATCGGCGACGCCAAGGACGCGTACCAGTGGGATCGGGCGCTCATGGAAACCGAGTTCCTGCTCAAGTTCCTGATTTCGATCCCGGGGCTCGCCGACCCCGCGAAGATCCGCAGCCGCGACGACCTGGTGCGGGCCGCGCAGCACGCGGGGCGGGCGGCGTTCGAGGCCAAGCTCGAGTATTTCAAGGAAATCGAGGCGAAGGTCGGGGCCCAGAACCTGGGAGGCCAGGCGCTGTCGCACATCATGCTGACGGTGATCGACGAGAAGTGGAAGGATCACCTGTACGATCTGGACCAGCTCAAGGCGGCGATACAGTACCGCGCCTGGGGCCAGAAAGACCCGCTGATCGAGTACAAGACGGAAGGCTACGACATGTTCGTCGGGCTGATGCGGGACGTACATGCCAGCTTCGCCGAGCGCTGGCTCAAGCTGCAGATCGAGCTCGGCCCGCCCCCGGGCGACGTCGGCGGCCCGGGCGTGCGCGGGCCGCGTCCCGGGCCTGTCGGCGGTCCGCGGCGCCCCACCCCCATGGTGGCATCGAAGCCGGAGGCCGACGGGCTGATCCGGGGCGACACGGCGGCGGCGCCGAAGCCCGCCCCGGGCGCGCCAGTTCCCAGTCCCTACGCCGGGGTCGGCCGCAACGACCCATGCCCCTGCGGCAGCGGCAAGAAGTTCAAGAAGTGCCACGGGGCCGCGTGAATTGCGGATTGGGGATTGCGGATTGCGGATTGGAGGTAGGCTAGGCCGAATCCGCAATCCGAAATCCGCAATCCGCAATATTCCGGTGCCGGACATTTCCCTTCGCTACCTACGTTTCCCCCATGCCCCTGCGCCTTTCCGAGCATCCCGAATACGACCGGCCGCGCGAGCGCCTCTGGAGCGTGGGCCCCGCCGCGTTGACGGGGCAGGAGCTCCTGGCCATTCTGCTGGGGACGGGGTGCAGCGGTCGTGACGCGCTCGCCGTTGCGGGCGCCGTGCTGGCCCGCGTGGACGGCTCGCTGCGGCGCCTCGCGGGGCGGCCCTCAGCGGAATTGGCCAAGGTCGCTGGCGTGGGACGAATCAAGGCCGCGCGCGTCGCCGCGGCGCTCGAGCTGGGGCGCCGCGTGGAGAGCGAGACAGAACCGCCGCCCGAGCGCGTGCGGGGACCCGCGGACGTGCAGCGCTTTTATGGGACGCGGCTGCGGGACCTCGCGGTGGAGGAGTTCCACGTGCTGGCGCTGGGGAGCCAGAGCCAGATCCTGGGCGACCTGCTGATCACGCGGGGCATCCTCAACAGCTCGCTGGTCCACCCGCGCGAGGTGTTCCGGGCCGCCATCGCGGAGGCCGCGGCGGGCATCATCGTCGTCCACAATCACCCGAGCGGCGACCCCACGCCGTCGGCGGACGACCGGGCCGTGACGCGGCAGCTCGTCGACGCCGGCCGCCTGCTCGACCTCCCGGTGTACGATCATGTGATCGTCGCAGGCGACCGCTACGTCAGTTTCGCGGAGGCGGGGCTGCTGTAGGACGTGGCGGCTAGCGCCGTCCGTGGCCCTCCTTTTCGTCGCCCGGCGTCAGCACCGAGTGGCCCGACCTGTCGGCCCGCATGGTGAACCGCGCCACGCTCCGCCCGAGCCGTTGCCCGGCTTCGATGTCGAAGGGGTAATGGATGCCGCCGTACATGCGTGAAAGCCCCGCCTCGGTCACCATCGCGTCCAATTGCTTGCGCTGGTCAGGGAAGAACCCGCTCAGCACCGCCGCGGCCGACGAGGAGATGCAGCTGTGTCCCGACGGATAGGAGGGGTGGTTGGGCTTCCCGACCGCGGCAACGACCGTGATCCCGGGATCCGCCTGCCACGGCCGAATGAACCAGTACGTCTCCTTCGCGTCCCAGCAACCGATCTGCGCGTCGAACATCGAGGCGCTGAGCAACGCGTACAGGTGTGTCGCCTGCCGCTCCGACAATCTGTGCGTATTGATGCCGTCCGTCGCGACCTGGAGCCAGACTCCCGAAGTGGTGGCCGTGCCCGCGCCCTGCGCCCAAACCGTGGCGATCCGAACCTGCTCGTCCGTGCGTGTATCGGAGATGTGCCGGATCTCCGCCAGCGCCGCGAGGAAGTCCGCGGACCCAAACGCCGGCGGAGGGCCCGGCCGAAACTGACGCGCGGACTTGAGGAACCAGGGACGGACGCCGGGCAATGGCCCGCCGGCGATGGTCGCCGGTGTCGTGTTACTGATCCACAACCCTGCGCCCACGGGAATGGTACCCGTGAACGGAGTGGAGAAGCCGTCCGCTTGCGCTCGGGCCACGATCTCGGCGCCTACCGCGCGGCCGATCACTTCGCCGCGCGCAAACCCAGGACCTGCGCCCCGCTGTGCCTTCACCATGTCCTCGAGCGCCTGCGTCTTGAGGGGGAACAGGTAGCTCAGCACAGTTGCCGACGCACCCGCGACAGCGCCGCGATCGGATGCGCGCTCGCTCCACCCGCGCCGTCCGGACTCGTCCTTCCCCTTTCCGCCTTCGGTGCGCTGCACCGCCAGATATTGTGCGACACTGAGCAGCGAGTACGCGCGGGTCGACACGACAGGTGCGAGGTTGCCCTGCGCGACGAGGGTTGCGGCCGTCCCCTGCCACGCCGGGCTGGCTAGTTCTTCCGTGACATCGGCGCCGCGCGATGCGACGAGGGGTGCCGTGACGCCGGTCGGGTCCGCGTCGGGCTGACAGGCCAAGATGGGCGCGACGGCTGCAACTACGAGCAGCGCGCGGCGTGAGACGGTCGAGCTGGATCGCATGCGGTGCCTCCGAGAGAGTTGCTCCATCATAGGTCGCCGGACCGGTCGCGGCGAGAGGTCCTCACGTAACCAGCTAAGCCATTGGAGGATCGCGCATTATAGGAGTGGCCGTGTGTTTCCGCTGCCCGCGTTGACGCGGTGACCGCGGCTCGCCATCCTCCACAGGTGACCAGCACCGCTCCCCTCCTCGCCCCGGAGCTCGCCCGGGCGGTCGCGCTGCAGCGCGACCGCCTCGACGTCGACCTCCTGGCACGCGCCTATGGCCTGAGCGCGCAGGCGCACCGCGGCCAGAAGCGCCAATCGGGCGACGATTACGTGTCGCACAGCGTCGCCGTGGCCACGATTCTCGCCGAGCAACAGATGGACTCGGTCACCATCGCGGCGGCGCTGCTGCACGACGTCGTGGAAGACTCGAACGTCTCGGTCGAGGACATCCGCCGAACCTTCGGCCCCGAAGTCGCGGAGCTGGTGGACGGGCTCACTAAGCTCTCGACCCTCACGTTCCGCTCGACCGCCGAGGAGCAGGCGGAGAACTACCGCAAACTCCTGCTCTCGGTCGCGAAGGACGCCCGCGTCATCATCATCAAGCTCGCGGACCGGCTGCACAACATGCGGACCCTGGAGCACCTCGATGCCGACAAGCGCCACCGCATCGCGCTCGAAACGCGCGAGATCTACGCCCCGCTGGCGCACCGCTTCGGCATGGCTGGCGTCAAGGCCGAGCTCGAGGACCTGGCGTTCAAGTTCCTCGAGCCCGACGACTACCGCACGCTGGCGCGCAAGGTCAAGGCGAAGAAGGTCGAGCGCGAGCAGACGATCGAGCGGTTGCGGGGGCCGCTGGGCGACGCGCTGCGCGAGGCAGGGCTCGCCGACATCGAGATCACCGGTCGGCCGAAGAACCTGTGGTCGATCTACAAGAAGATGCGCAAACGGGGCAAGCCGTTCGAGGAGATCTACGACCTGCTCGCCGTGCGCGTGCTCGTGAACGACATCCCCGAGTGCTACCACGTGCTCGGCGCCATTCATCACAGCTGGACCCCGCTCCAGGAGCGGATCAAGGATTACATCGCGAGCCCCAAGTCCAACGGCTATCAGTCGCTCCACACCACCGTGTTCGGCCCCGGGGGGCAGCTGTACGAGATCCAGATCCGCACGCGCGAGATGCATCACACGGCGGAATACGGCATCGCGGCCCACTGGCTCTTCAAGGAAGGGCGCAAGAGCCCCGACGAGCTGGACCGCCATCTCGCGTGGTTCCGGCAGCTGCTCGAGCTGCAGCAGGACGCGCACACGCCCGAGGAGTTCCTCGAGTTCCTCAAGGTCGACCTGTACCAGGACGAGATCTTCGTGTTCACCCCGCGCGGGGACGTGAAGCGGCTCCCGAAAGGCGCCACCCCGATCGATTTCGCGTTCGCCGTGCATACCGAGGTCGGCCAACGCTGCCAGGGCGCCCGCATCAACGGCCGCATCGCGCCGCTGCACCGGCCGCTCAAGAACGGCGACACGGTAGAGGTGATGACGAGCCCCCAGGCCAAGCCCTCGCGTGACTGGTTGGCTCACGTCCAGACCGCGCGAGCCCGGCACAAGGTCCGTCAGTGGATCCGCCAGGAAGAGCATGAGAAGAGTCTGGAGTTGGGTCGGGAGATCCTGGCGCGCGAAGTACGGCGCCGCCGGCTCGACGTTCCCGACGAGGAGCGGCTGGAGCGGGCCGCCGCGGCGCTGTCGGTGGGCACGGCGGAGCAGCTCCAGGCCGCGCTCGGGCGCGGCGACCTGGCCCTGGGCACGCTGATGCGGGCGCTGTACCCCGACCTGCCCGCGGACGACCTGCAGGCGCCGAAGCCCACGGCCTTCGGCCGCGTGATCGAGCGGCTGCGGCTCGGCCGGGGCATCAAGATCCAGGGGGTGGACGGGCTGATGGTGCGGTACGCGCAGTGCTGCCAGCCGGTCCCGGGCGACACCGTGGTCGGTTATGTCACCCAGGGGCGCGGCATCTCGATCCACCGCTCGGACTGCCCCAACCTGCTCGTGCTGTCGACCGAGGCGGAGCGCCGCATCGACATCGATTGGCAGGAGTCGGAGGGCGAGACGTTCGTCGTCCGCCTGGCGGTGAGCGGCGAAGACCGGCGCGGTTTGTACGCCGACATCTGCACGGCCATCAGCGAATCCGGCACCAACATCCGCTCGGCCGAGATCTCGACCCGGGACGGGGCGGTGTTCGGCTCCGTGCTGGTGGAGGTGGAGAACCAGACCCACCTGAGCAAAGTGATCCGGGCGATCCGACGGGTGAAAGGCGTGATGGAGGTATCGCGCCGCCCGTTCAGGCCGGCGGGGGATCAGCCGCGCGCCATCCGGGAGCTGTCGGCGGGCCTCGCCCGGGACGACCGCTACCAGACGCTGCTCGGCGTCACCGGCTCGGGCAAGACGATGACGATGGCGCACGTCATCGCCCGGTTCGGGCGCCCCACGCTCGTGCTGTCGCACAACAAGACGCTCGCGGCCCAGCTGTACGGGGAGCTCAAGTCGTTCTTCCCGCGGAGCGCCGTCGAATTCTTCATCTCCTACTACGACTACTACCAGCCCGAGGCCTACGTCCCGCAGACCGACACCTACATCGCCAAGGATTCGTCGATCAACGACGACATCGACCGGTTGCGGCTGCGGGCCACGTCGAGCCTGATGGAGCGCGAGGACGTAGTGATCGTCGCGAGCGTCTCGGCCATTTACGGCCTGGGCGATCCCGAGATGTACCGGCAGCGCCTCGTGACGGCGAGCGTGGGCGAGGAGCGCGGCCGGGACGCGCTGCTCGAGCAGCTGGTGGGCGTGCAATATCAGCGGAACGACGTCGCGTTCGAACGCGGCACGTTCCGCGTACGGGGCGATACGATCGAGGTGTTCCCCGCCTACGACGAGCAGGCGGTGCGCATCGAATTCTGGGGCGACACGGTGGAGCGCATCGCGAAGATCGACCCGCTCACGGGCGACACCATCACCGAGCTACCGCGCGCCGCCGTCTATCCCGCCACCCATTTCGTGACCGAGCGCCCCACCATCCAGCGTGCCGTCGCGGCCATCCGGGCCGAGCTCACGGGCCGTCTCGCGGAGCTGCGTGCCCGGAACAAGCTGCTCGAGGCCCAGCGCCTCGAGTCGCGCACCAACTTCGACATCGACATGCTGCTCGAGGTCGGGCGATGCACGGGGATCGAGAACTACTCGCGCCACTTGACCGGCCGCGCGGCGGGGGAGCGCCCCGCGTGCCTGCTCGACTACTTCCCCGCCGACTACCTGTGCATCCTCGACGAGTCGCACCAGACGCTGCCGCAGGTCGCCGGGATGTACGAAGGAGACCGCTCCCGCAAGCAGACCCTGGTCGATTACGGGTTCCGGCTGCCCTCCGCCCTGGATAACCGGCCGTTGCGCATAGACGAGTTCATGCAGCTCGTGCCGCGGATCGTGTTCGTGTCGGCCACGCCGGGCGAGGAAGAGCTGCGGCTGGCCGGCGGCGTCGTCGTCGAGCAGATCATCCGCCCGACCGGCCTCGTGGACCCCGAGGTGGAAGTCCGTCCCGTGAAGGGGCAGGTCGACGACCTGCTGCACGAGATCCGGCTGCGCGAGAAGAAGGGCGAGCGCGTGCTCGTCACCACTCTCACCAAGCGGATGGCCGAGGACCTCACCGACTATCTGCAGCAGCACGGGGTGCGCGTGCGCTACCTGCATTCCGAGATCGACGCGATCGAGCGGGTCGAGATCATTCGGGGCCTGCGGCTCGGCGAATTCGACGTGCTCGTGGGAATCAATCTGCTGCGCGAGGGGCTCGATCTGCCGGAGGTGTCGCTCGTGGCCATCCTGGATGCGGACCAGGAAGGGTTCCTGCGGTCCGACCGGTCGCTCATCCAGACCGTCGGCCGCGCCGCGCGCCACCTGCAGGGGCGCGCGATTCTCTATGCCGACCGCGTCACCGGCTCCATGCAGCGCGCCCTCGAAGAGATGACCCGCCGGCGCGAGGCGCAGGTGGCGTACAACGCGCAGCACGGCATCACGCCCCGTTCGATCGTCAAATCCGTCGACCAGGTCCGCTTCGCCACCCGTTTCGCGGACGCCAAGACCGCACGCCCCGCCGCGGGCGGCGTACCGCGCCCGGCCGACGCCAAGGAGCGCGACGCCCTCATCAAGCTGCTGGAAAGTCAGATGCAGGCCGCCGCCGAAGAGCTCGACTTCGAGCTCGCCGCCGTGCTGCGCGACCAGATCCTCGAGCTCCGGGCCGAAGCCGACACCGGGCGTCATGCGCCTGTCCGCGGACGAGCTCCAGCGGTTCGGTGACGCGCTCGGGCGCGACCTCGCGGGCCCCGTCGTGATCGGGCTCTCCGGCGAGCTCGGGACGGGGAAGACGACTCTGGTCCAGGCGATCTGCGCGGGCCTCGGCGCTCGCGTACTGGCCACGAGTCCCACCTACGCCCTCGTGCATCACTACGAAACCTCCGACGGCCGGCCGGTCTACCATGTAGACTGCTACCGGCTCAAGTCGCCCGACGAGGCCCGCGACCTCGCGTTCGACGACATGATGCGCGACGGGGCCATCGTACTGATCGAATGGCCGGAGCGCGCCGGACCGTGGGCGCCACCGCTGGATCGGCACTTTCGGCTGAGTTACGGTGAGCAACCGGACATCCGGGAGTTGGAGGAGACTCGGTGACGAGGACGGTCGCGGCGCGGGATTGCGGATTGCGGATTTCGGATTGCGGATTGGTGGTTCGTGCTTCGAATCCGCAATCGGCAATCCACAATCCGCAATCGGGTTGTGCTTGATGGTCGGCTTCTGGCTCGGGATCGATACCGCCACCGACATCGCGAGCGTCGCCGCCGGCCGGCCGCCGGTCGCCGAGAGCGGGGCGCACGTGCAGGGAGCCCGCCGGCACGCCGCGGAGATCATCCGGTTGGTCGACTTCGTGCTCGACCGGCTGAGCCTCCGCCCCCGGGACCTCGAAGGCATCGTGGTCGGGGATGGGCCGGGGAGCTTCACCGGGCTGCGCATCGGCTGGTCGGCGGCGAAGGGGCTGGCGCATGAGGCCGGGCTCGACATTCGAACCATTCCGTCGCTCATGGCCGCAGCCGCCGGGGCGGCGCTGCGCCTCGGCACCGATCCGGTGGCGGCCTGTTTCGACGCGCTGCGCGGTCAGGTGTACGGCGCGATGTACGCCTTCCACCCCGACCGCGTGGACAGCTTGGTGGAGCCCGCCGTCCTGACGCCGGCCGAGTTCGTGCGTGTCGCCCCGGTGCGCCCCCGCCTCGTGGTCGGCGGCGGTGGCCCCGGTTTCGCGGACCAGATGACCGATTGGGCCGGCGCCCCCCCCGTACCGCTCGACAGCCTCCCCCCCGCCGCGACGATGCTGCTCGCCCTGCTCGGGCGCCCCGGCGTCGGTCGTACCCTCGACGATCCCGCCATCGCCGAGCCGGTCTACGGACGTCCTGCCGAAGCGCAGGCCCAATGGGAGGCGCGCCACGGCCGTCCCTTCCCGGATTCGTCCGGCCGCGCCGACTGACGTCGACGACGTCGCGGCGATCGAGCGCGCCGTATTCTCCGATCCCTGGTCACGTCGCGACTTCGCGGAGTGCGTCACCTCTGGTCTGCCGTTCCTCGTCGCCGAAGTGGACGGCCTGGTCGCGGGCTACGTGATTGCGCACTGCGCGGCGGACGAGGGTGAGATTCTGAACCTTGGGGTGGCCGTGGCCCATCGGCGCCACGGGGTGGGACGGGCGCTGGTGGAGCACGTGCTCGCCGCGCTGGGGGCCCGGGGCGTGCGCGTGGTGTACCTCGAGGTGCGAGAGTCGAACGCGGGCGCCCGGCGGCTTTACGAAGCGCTGGGGTTCGGAGAGGTGGCCCGACGGGCGCGGTACTACCGCAGGCCGGTCGAGGACGCGGTCGTGCTATGCGCTGCGATTGACCCGGCCGGGGTGTCTGCAAAACTTTAGCCCAAGTGGCGTATCTTTGATTGACAGAATGACTTGCGGGTCATATACTGTTGTCGCCCTTGGTTCCGGACCCGCCCAGCGTTCGGAGGTTTTTCGTGAGCCGCAGTCTCAATAAGGTCATGCTAATCGGGAACTTAGGGGCCGATCCCGAGGTGCGGAGCACCAACAACGGCTCCCGCGTCGCCACGCTGTCGCTGGCGACCAGCCGGCAGTGGACGGGGCAGGGTGGCGAGAAGCAGGAAAAGACCGAGTGGCACCGGGTGATCTGCTGGAACAACAAGGGCGCCCAGCTCGCGGATCTGGCCGAGAAGTACATGAAGAAAGGCGACCGGATCTACGTCGAGGGGCGGGTCGAGTACCGCACGTGGGAGGATCGCGAGAAGCAGACGCGGTACACCACCGAGATCATCGCGCGGGAAGTGCTTCTCTTGTCGTCTCGGGGAGGGGGCGGAGGGGGCAGCGGGGGAGGCGGGGAGGGCTCAGGCGATTTCGCGCGGGCCAAGGCCGCCGCCAAGGTGGCGCCCGAGGCGGGAGGCAAGGCGGAATCGCTCGACGCGTTCCCGGAGGCCCTGGATGAGGAGGACGACGATCTGCCGTTCTGAACGAGCAGCCCTGCTCGCCCTTGTGGCAGGGCTGCTCGCGGGGCCGGCGCAGGTGCTCGTGGCGCAGGACACCACGCAGGCACGGCCGGACACATCGCGGCCGGCGCCGGATACATCGCAAGCGGCGCCCGCGCCGGCCCCGGAGGGGCAGCTCCCCTCCACTCACGTCGTCACCCGGGGTGAGACTCTCTGGTCCATTGCCCAGCTCTATTTCAGCGATCCACTGCTCTGGCCCGAGATCTATCGCCTCAATACGTCGATCATCGACGACCCGCACTGGATCTATCCTGGTGAAGAGCTGAGCCTCGCGGGCGCCGTGAGCGTCGCTCAAGCGCCCGACACGACGCTCGTCGCCGCGCCCCAGCAGGTCGCTGCCGACACGGTCCATGCGCAGCCCACGCCCTCGGCCGACACCGTGGCGGCCGATACCACCACCGTGGTCGACACGGCGGTCGTGGCCCCGCCGCCGGGACCCACGGAGACCTACCAGACCATCTTCGATCGGCGCCGCACGCCGTCTCAGGAGGTACGGGACGAGCTGCGGGCGTACACGAACCAGCCGTACCGTCCGTTGCGCCGGGGCGAGTTCTACTCGGCTGGCTTCCTCACCGAGGAGGAACGGCTTCCCTACGGCCGGGTCCTTGGGAATACGGCCACCCCGGCGATCCCACGGCTCACCGAGCGCTCGTCGGCCACGACGTTCGATCAGATTGCGATCCAGCCGCCGCGGAGCGCCTCGTATCACGTGGGCGACTCGCTGCTGATCGTGCGCGTGGATCGCGACATCGCCGGGTGGGGGGGCGTCGTGGTGCCGGTGGGCGTGGCGCGCGTGACGGAGCCGCAGCGTCGGCAGGTGTTGGCGGACGTGGTGATGCAGTTCGGTCGCATCCACGAGGGCCACCTAGCGCTGCCGCTCGAGCCGTTCAAGGACCCGGGCCAGGTGCGCCCCACGCCGGTCGATGGCGGGCTCGAGGGCACGGTGATCGCGGAGCGGGACCTGCATGTGCTCGCCGGTCCGCAGCAGATCATCTTCATCAATCGCGGGCGGGCGGACGGCGTGAGCCCGGGCGACGTGTTTGAGGCCTTCAAGCCGGCAGCCGGCCTGCCCGGGACGTCGTCGGAGCAGGTGCAGGTGGTGGTCGAGATCGTGCACACGCGCGACCATTCGTCCTCGGGACTGATCCTCAACATCGACCACCCCAACCTCGTTCCGGGCATGCCCGTGCGGCTCATCCGGAAGATGCCTTCCTGATTCGCCGGTCCCCGCATCCGGCGGGGCCGGTGTTCATGGCTCGTGGTGCTCACTTCTCATTTCATCGCACTGGGCCTGTACGCCCTGACCACAGTGCTGGTGCTGGCGCCGTTCGCTGGGCTGCGATCCGCACCGCGCAGCCTGCTCCTGGGCGTACCCATTGCCGGCATCGCGGCGCACCTGTTCGGGGTCGCACGGCTGACGCCGTTCATGGGCGTCGCCCCGACGCTCTCGATGCTCGCGCTGTTCCTCGCGCTCTTCCAGGTCGCGAGTGAGGCGGCGTTTCGGGCGTCGGCCGTCGGCGTGTTCACCGGGCCGCTCGCCACGGGGCTCATCGGGCTGGCCTTGCTCATCGGTCTCGTACCCGACGCGCGTCTGGTCGCGGGGCGCAGCCCGTGGTCGATCCTGCACATCACCGTGAGCATCTTGGGCCTCGCCATGCTGGCACTCGCGTTCATCGCAGCGGCGCTCTACCTGCTGCAGTTCCGGGAGCTCAAAGCCAAACGGTTCGGCCAGGTGTTCCGGCTGTTCCCCCCCCTGGAGCGGCTGGACCAGCTGAACCATCTATCTTTGGTGGTGGGCTTTCCGACCGTGACCCTGGGAGTGCTGTTGGGGTTTGGCGTGCGCTATGCGGGGGGTGTGTCGGTGGACGCCGCGCAGGTAGTGTGGGGGATGCTCATGTGGCTCGTTCTCGGGTGGGCGGTGGGCGTGCGCGTGGTGCGGCACTGGGCGGGACGGCGCGCGGCGTTCGCGAGTATCGCGAGCTTCGCGGCGGTGCTGCTCGTGTATCTCGCGCTCAAGCTCACGACGCCCGGGACCGAGCGGTTCCTCTGAGCAACGAGGTTATGAGCATCACCGTTCTGGGTGTGAATCACCGTACGGCACCCCTCGACGTGCGCGAGCGCTTCGCCCACACGACGGGGGAGGTGCCGCAGGCGCTCGAGCGGGTGTTGGCGGCTGGGGCGCGCGGCGGTGTGCTGCTCTCGACGTGCAACCGCACCGAGTTCTACCTGGCCGAGCCCGACGACACCGTTCCCGAAGCGGTATGGGCGCTCCTCTCGGAGCGCCTGGGTGCCGGGCGCAGTGCGAGCGCGTATGGCTACGTCCAGCGCGATCGCGACGCCGTGCGACACCTGTACCGCGTATCGGCGGGGCTCGATTCGATGATCCTCGGCGAGCCGCAGATTCAGGGGCAGGTGCGCGACGCGTGGGACGCCTCGAGGCCCCTGGCGGGACCGGTGCTGCACCGGCTGTTCCAATCGGCGCTGCTGGTGGGCGCCCGGGTGCGCAGTGAGACCGGGCTCGCCACCGGTGCCGCATCGGCGCCGTCGGCGGCGGTCACCGTGGCCGGCAAGATCTTCACCCAGCTCGCCGGCCGCTCCGCGCTGATTCTAGGCGCGGGGGACATCGCCGAGCTGGCCGCGACGTGCCTCGTGTCCGAGGGTGTGCGTGTCACGCTCGTCGCGAACCGCACCTACGAGCGGGCCAGGGCGATCGCCGAAGAGCTCGGCGCCCGGGCGCTCACGCTCGACGAAGCGTGGGAGCACTTCGGCGACTGCGACATCGTGCTCAGCTCGACTGCGGCACCCCATGCCGTCGTCACCTGGGACCGCGTGGCGGCGGCCATCGGGCGCCGCGGTGGACGACCCCTGTGCATTCTCGATCTCGCCGTCCCGCGGGACGTGGAGCCCGCCGTGGCGCAGCTCGAGAACGTGTTCCTGTACGATCTCGACGACCTGCAGGCCGTGGCGGCGCACGCGGCGGCCGAGCGTCGTAACGACATCCCCGCGGCCGAGCGGATCGTGACGGAGGAGGTGGAGCGCTTCTGGGGGTGGTACGGCGGCTTAGTGGTCGTGCCCGTGTTGCGGGAGTTCCGCGAGCGCATGGAGGCGGTGCGCGCGGCGGAGCTCGAGCGCACGCTGCGCCGGCTCACGCACTTGAGCCCCGAGGATCGCGACCAGATCGAGTACTTCAGCCAGGCGCTGCTCAACAAATTCCTCCACCAACCCACCGTCGTCTTGAAGGAGGCCGCGCGTGCCGGCCGGGGGTACGGGCTGCTCGACGCCCTGAAGCGGCTGTTCGGTTTGGAGCGACGGGATGGGACATAGGGTCCTGGTCACGGGAGGGGCGGGGTACATCGGCAGCGTCGTTGTGGAGCAGCTCCTCGCCCGAGGCCACGTGCCCATCGTGCTGGACGACCTGAGCACGGGTCACCGCGCGGCGCTCGCGCCCGGGGTCGAGTTCGTGCAGGGCAACGTGGGCGACCGGCGCGTGCTCGAGGATGTGTTCCACCGCCACGACGTCGATGCCCTCATGCACTTCGCCGCCTTCGCGTTGGTGGCCGAGTCGGTGGCGCACCCCGCGAAATACCACGCGAACAACGTCGCCGCGGGTCGCGTGCTCCTCGACGCCACGGTCGCGGCGCGGGTGCGGCGGGTGATCTTCTCGTCGTCGTGTACGATCTACGGCCACCGAGGGGCGGAGCCG
>Ga0209156_10000422_pt1 | contig 35551 bp, 32 predicted proteins | sample GraSoiAngelo_124_FD_185881 | JGI IMG/M metagenome (GOLD analysis project Ga0209156, IMG submission 185881) | Grasslands soil microbial communities from the Angelo Coastal Reserve, California, USA - 14_0927_05_20cm (SPAdes) (version 2) | ecosystem: Environmental > Terrestrial > Soil > Grasslands... | reverse complement strand
AGCGCACGTTCGCCTGCCAGAGGAGATCGAGCTCCTCGACCGTCACCGTGTGGCTGTCCTTCCGCAGGAGCGTGCCCGCATTGTTCACGAGCACGTCGAGGCGCCCGCCGAACGCGCTCAGCACCGCACGCGCCGCCGCGTCGGGCCCGGCCGCCGTGCCGAGATCGGCGGCGACGACGAGGGGATCATGGGCCAACCCGGCCGCCACCGCACGCAGCTCGCGTTCGGTCCGCGCCACGAGCGCCACCCGCGCCCCGGCAGCGTCGAGCGCCCGCGCGATGGCCGCACCGATGCCGCGGCCCGCCCCGCTGACGAGTGCCGTTCGCCCCGCGAGCGCCTCAGCCATGCGCCAGCCGAAGCCCCAGTCGTGGCCAGTCCACGAGCAGCCCCGTCCCCGAGCACGTCACGTGCGCCATGCGGAGGTCCGGCGCGCCGAAGGTTCGCATCCCCGGTGCTTAGCACGACGCCGGTGGCGTCGGCACGAGGGTGCATCGGCGGCGCTTGCGCCCCGCGTGAATCATGTAGAATTCACATATGCCGAACGCTTCGGTGCGCGACCTTCGTACTCGATTTCCCCGCGTCAGGGCGCTGGTGGAACAGGAGGGGGAGGTCATCGTGACCGACCACGGTCGTCCCGTGTGTGTGCTCCGGCCTTACGTGCCCCCGACCCGACCGCGCAGCCCCGTGGTCGATTACTGGGCCCGGTTGCGTCAGCGCCAGCCGCGGCCGCTTACCGCCAAGATCCGCCGCGCCCTGGACGACGCCGACCGTGGCGAACGCTGACCGCATCTACGTCGATCCCCGTGCTCTGCGCTGCCTCTACCTGCATGACGAACGGTCCCGCGCGTTCTGCGCGTGGCGCCGACGGCTCCGCGGCTCGCTGCCCATCACCCGGCACGGCTACGCCGAGTTGGTCAACGCGATAGCGCGCGCTGCTTTCCGCACCGACGTTCCGCGTGAAGTCGCCGACGGAGCCACCGCCGACTTGGACGCCGACCTGGTTGCCAGGCGACTACGCTTGGTCGACCTCGCCTGGCGGCGCGCCCTCGATGCTGCCGCCGACCTGAGTCGCCGGCACACGCCCTTGCTTGGAACGCGAAGCCTGGACGTTCTCCACGTCGCCAGTGCGCTGACCCTCGGCATGACCGGCCTGGTCACGTACGAGGACCGACAGGCGAAGCTGGTCAAGGCCGTGAAACTGCGGCTGCTCCAGCCGTGATCCCGGCGTCGGGACTCTCAACGCGGGGATCGCGTCGCCTCGAGCTTTTCCGCTGAATCATCCCACCGGACGGCGTCACGGAACGGCGGCGCAGTTCGAGCCGGCAGCGGAAGGTGAGGGGCTCAGCCCGGACGCGCGAGCCGCAGGAGCTCCGCCGCGTCCGCGAGCCCGTCCGCGCCCAGAGCCGCCGCGGCGAGCGCCTCGGCCCCGGCGCGGCCGACGACCGGGGCAGCGAGGGCGAGGAACTTCCTCGTGAGCCGCTCGCGCTGCGCGTCGAGGTCGGTCGCGGGGACGCCGGTGTCGGCCGCCGCCTCGAAAGCTCCGGCCTCCGTCTCGACGAGCATCGTCGTGCGCGTCGGCCCCGTGCCCGCGACGGGGACCACGGCGACCCGGTCGCGGAGGCGTACGAGACGCGGGTCGGACATGCGCGCCGCGGTGAACGTCGCGGGATCTGCCGTGTCGTCGCCGAGGAGCGCCATTGCCGTCGTCGCCCGCAGGCTGAACTTTCCCTCCAGGCCGGTGCGCGGCTCGGCGACGTCGCAGACGGCGAGGAGCGAAGGATCGACGCGCACCTCGACGCGGGCGATCCGTTCGGGCGCGAAGGCGTGGCGCGTGCGCAGCCGGCTCGCCGCCTCGATCGCGGCGTGCGTGAGGTAGCACGCGGCGTGGTACTTGAAGAGCGTGTCGCGGACGAGGAAGCGACCCGCCCAGCGCTCGAGCGCCTCGCTGCGCGGCTCCGCGCCGGCGTGGGTGGCGGCGAAGCCCTGCGGCGCCTCGAGGATCGCCGGGCTCGCGGTGAACCCGCCCCGCGCGAGGAGCGCCGCGAGCAGCCCCGTCTCGGCGGCCCGGCCGGCGTGAAGCGGCTTTGCCATCGAGCCGAACGCCGACTTGAGGCCCGCCGCCTGCGTCCCGGCCAGGCCGAGGGCGTGGAGCCACTGCTCCTCGTCGAGGCCGAGGAGATGCGCACTGGCGGCCGCGGCGCCGAAGGCCCCGAGGGTGGCCGTCGCGTGGAAGCCCGCGGCGTAGTGCCCGGGCCCGAGGAGCGCGCCCAGGCGACACTCGAGCTCGATGCCGGCGACCAGCGCGCCTAGGAGGCGGGGGCCTCCAGCGCCCTCGCTCTCGACGAGGGCGAGGAGCGCCGGCAGGACCGGCGCCGAGGGATGGCCGCTCATCACGGTGTGGGTGTCGTCGAAGTCGAGGGCGTGCCCCGCTGCCCCGTTGACGAGTGCGGCGGCGAGCCGCGTGGTGCGCTCGCGGCGGCCGATCAGCGCCGCCGCTCCGCCGTCTTCGGACCGCGCCACGGACTCGAGGAGGATGCCGGTCAAGGGCTCGCGCGACCCGGCGAGCGCGCAGCCGAGGAAGTCGAGCAGGCAGTGGCGGGCCGCCTCGAGCGCGTCGGCGGGTATCTCCTCGTAGCGGATGCCACGTACGGCGCGTACGAGCGCCAGCGTCGCGCCGGCGCTCATCGCGCGAGGCTGCATCGTATCGTCGCCCAGGGAGGTGTCGGGCATCTCGCAGACGGCGTCTAGCCGGGGTGCCCCCTCGGATCAACCCATGAGTTCGTGCTACGCACGCCGACGCGATGGCGGACCTCGACTTCGACGCCTTCGCGCTCGTCCCGAAGGGCCACGCCTTCGAGGACTTCCACGAGGGCCAGGTCTTCGAGCACCACTGGGGGCGGACGCTCAACGAAGGCGACAACTCGCTGTTTCGCAACCGTCGTGCTGCGCTTAGAAACGGCCGTCTCGTGTTTGGGCAGCGTCGGATACGGAAGCTTTACGTCAACTCGGCCGCTTGTCCCGGTTATCCAACGACGTCACAAACACCAGGCCCGCGCGCGTGTCGGCGTGGAGGTTGCCGAGCCTCTGGACTACTACTATACGAGGTCGGGTCGCGAGGCGGCGTTCGTTCGTGCCGAGACTTTCGCAACTGAATATCATGCGGGTCCAACAACGACGTTCAGTCAACAGGAGGGCGCATGTGCCTACGATGCGGTGACACCGGACACGTCGATCAACCGGTCGTTGCACGACGGGGGTTTCTGAAGCTCGCAGGTGGTGCGGCAGTCGGCTTCGCCGTCGCCGGCCGGGCGTTCGCGGAGGAGGCCAAGCGGCCGCCGAAACCGGAGAACGTCGTCTCTCCCGACGTAGCGCTCAAGCGCCTGATGGCAGGCAACCAGCGTTACGTGGAAGGCGTTGCACGACGGCACGACTTCAAGGCCGAGCGCGAAGCCCTGTCGAAGGGACAGAACCCGTTTGCCTGCATCCTGAGCTGCGCCGATTCGCGCGTCGCGCCAGAGTACGCGTTCGACACCGGCCGCGGTGATCTCTTCGTCGTACGCGTCGCGGGCAACTTCGCTACTGACGACGGGATCGCCAGCTTCGAGTACGCAGTGCAAGCCCTGAGCACGCTGCTCATCATGGTTCTCGGACACGAATCGTGCGGCGCGGTCAGTGCAGCGATCAAATCGATCAAGGACGGCACCACGCTCCCGGGCCATCTCCCGGCACTGGTCACGAGCATCAGTCCTGCGGTCAAAGCCGTGCTCGACAAGCCGGGCGACACGCTCAATAACGCCATCAAGCAGAACGTCATCCTCAACGTCGAGAAGCTGAGGATCGCCGCGCCCATCCTCAGCAAGGCCGTCGAAGACAAGAAGGTCCACGTCGTCGGCGCGGTGTACAACCTCGCCAGCGGTCGGATCGAGTTGGTAACCTGAGCGCGAAGAGCCTCCGTCCGAACCAACCGATCAACCCGCCGCAACGCGAAGCGCCAGTGCCGTAGCCCGCGCTCGATCGACCCTCTCCATGTGTTCCTTCAGGAGAGTGCGGCAGAGCCCATTCAGATGCGACTTGAGCAACCTACTTGTTGTGGGCGGAGAAGACCGCCTGCAAATCCGGGGCGTTCTCCAGCGCCTGATCCGAATTCTGCGAGCCCCACGAGTACGCATAGTCGAACAGGGGATTGGGGACGAGCGGCGCCCAGGTCGACAAGATTTGTTCTTCCTGGCTCGATGTCGGCACAGCGTAGTTACCGCCCCAATTGCCACCCCCGAACGCTTGATAGCACGGCACAATGCCCCCACGAGGAACTCCCGACGCCTCTGCTGCGGCGACGGCTTTGGTGATCATGCTGTAATCGCAGCTCCCGTTCATGCCTTGCCGGCAGGGATACGGGTCGAGCCCATACAGGTCAATATGCGAGTTGGCCGGATTGTAGGTGCCGGCGTACGTTGGCGACTCGTTCGTACCCATGTTCATCATGACGATGAATGTCTTGGCGCCGGGTACATTGGCGTGTATCCAGTCTGACTCGGCCATCAGGTTGGCTGCCGGACAAAGCGGGTTCCATGTGCCAGTGGGATCTGGCTCGTCCACCAAGTAAAAGCCGAACAATTTCGGATTGCCTATGAAAGGCCGTACAGCATTGATGAACGTCGAATTGGCGCCATTGCACAGCCCCAGCCACACGAGCCCCTTGACACCGCTCGGTAGAGCAGTGAGGCCGCTGACACTGCTCACGTCTGCCAGATTGAACCCCGCCTGGCCGGGCACGTAGTTGCCGCTCGAATCGAAGTTGTGATTGGGAGCATAGTGAAGGCCGGTGACCGGGCCGCCGCCCACGGCCAGCGTCGTCGACGTCGTGGTGGTGGCCACCGTAGTGGTGGTGGTGATGGTCGTGGTCGGCGGATCCGTCGTCGTGGTGGTCGAGCTCCGCTTGGGATGACGAAGGGCATCTGCCCCGCGGTCGGCGTCGCCGCTGGCTTGGCCCTGGCAGACGGCGACACCTTCTCGCTTGCAGCTCACGAGCGTGCTCTTCCAGCAGGCCCGGGAGCGACCCCCGGCAGCGACGCACGCCGCGATCTCGTCGCGGCATGCCTTCCGACACTGCCGCGCGACGGACGCTGCGTCCGCGGAGCTCGCGACGTCAAATGTCGTGAGCAGCGTCAGCAGTAGCGCAGATCCCAGAGCCTTCGGCCGTTGCCGCATTCCCCACCTCCTCGAGCCTCCTCCGCCGCACTGCGGGATGGCCGGTCGCGGCCGACGACGTGCAAGCATCGATCCTCCCCCGGGTCCTGTGCGTTCCGCGGGGTGCACGGGAGGATGCGGACGTGGGGCCACCGTTCGGCGCCCGGCCTCGTGGCGCTCGCGTTCAAGGTCGCCCGCAAGCGTCAATCCGTCGACGCTCGAGATGGGGACGGATCCGCACCCCGGACGTCAGGCTGCCTTGCGGACGACGTCTGCCGGCGCTAACGCTTTCGCTAGCAAGACATTTGCGCGCGCCCGGTTTCCGCCGGCGCGGCGTTTCACCTGTTGCGGGAGGAAACGACCCGTTGCGCCATGCCGCGGCCGCGGACCTCCAGGCGCAGAACCGTTTGCAGGCACAAGGCGTCCGCCGGTGCGAGAAATTGGAGCGGGGCAGCGGTCGTTACGGTTGAATGCGTCGTTCGAGACGATCAGAAACGGCCGTGGCTTGCGTGAGCCGTAGAAACGGCCGTCTCGTGTTTCGCGATTCACTGTCCGAGGCGGCGCTACTGGCTCGCAGGGTTCACCTCGGCCACCGTGGCCCAGTCCGGTCCGCTCCCGCCCGGGGTCGCGTTGCCCGAGTCGTCCACCGCGAGCGTCCCCTCACGGAACTCTCGCCTCTCTGACGGCGTCCCTTCGTTCACGATGATCACGACGCGGTACTGGACGGCTCGCGCGGGCATCCCCAGGGTCTTCAGATGGTCGGAGTAATAGTGGACGCGGACCGTGTAGGTGCCGGGCAGGACCGTGTCACCCTCCTCCGAGCTGAGGAAGTAGTTCTCCGGGCCGAAGCCCTGGGTGTTGTCGACGTCGAGTCGGCCCCCGATGCTGGTGGCGACGTGTTGGTACCAGGCCGTCTCGTCATCCGGCTGAGTGGTGTAGAGGTCGACGTCGGCGTCGCCGAGACTCCAGGTCAATGTCGCCGAGATCGTGGTCTTGGGCGTCGTCGAGCGGATTTCTAAACCATCGGAAGAACGCGATCGTCTGGGATACACCACTTTGGATTTCCAACCGAACGAGGCCAAGGTGTTTTCAGTGTCGTGGGACCAGACCAACAACGCCGCGAACGCGGTCAGTCCTGGGACATACGACGCCCAAGGTTACATCGCCACCCAAGAGGAATGGCAGAAGACCGAACACGGCAACTTCATGCCTTCCGAGCTTCGCACTCGCCGGACCACCTTTGCCATACAGTAGCCCGCCGCAAGGCGGCCACGATCGCGGGGCCGGGAATGCGCGGCTTCCTCGCTCGGAGATATTAGTTTTCGCCAAGCCGCTTGAGAAGCCGGTCCGCCTCGGCCTCATCGATGACCACGAACTCGTGGCGCGCGTCGTCGTAGGCCAGGACTTCCGCCCGGGCGATGTCGAACCACCAGGCGTGCAGGCGCAGTCGCCCGGCCTCCAGGCGCTCCCGCACGGCCGGGTAGCTCCGGAGGTGTTTTAGCTGCTCAAGGACGTTGAACTGAGAGAGATGGTTGTGAAGGGCGAGCTCCGCCTTCATCCGGTGGCCCTCCCGAACCTGGCGGAGCGCCCCTTCGGCGTGCCGGAGCCAGGCCTCAAGATGCGGGGCCGCAAGGCTCTTCATCCCATCCAGGGCGATGCGCATGGCCCCGCAGTCCGAGTGGCCGCAAACGATGATATCCGGGACGCCCAGGGAGAGGATTGCAAATTCGATCGCCGCGGCCTCGGACTCGTCGCTCACGGAGCGCCCGTCCTCGCCGCAGGGGGCGATCAGGTTTCCGGGGTTCCGAATGACAAAGAGGTCCCCCGGCTCGGTCGACGCGAACAGGTTCGGGACGACGCGGCTGTCGGAGCAGGCGATGAGGAGCGCGTCGGGGGACTGCCCGAGCGCGAGGTGGGCGAAGGTCTCCCGGTAGCCGGAGCGGACGTTCTTCCTGAACTCCACGATCCCCCGGATCAGCTTCTTCATGGCAGTCGAGCCTAAGACCACTGGACGTCCGGGTCAAGAAACCGATTCCGCAGGGTGGGGGGAAGCGATTTTATGACCCGAACCCGGGCGCGGCTGTTTGCCACCTTTGCTTTTCGTGGAAACCGGCGCCGAGTAAGTTATAAGTGTACCGCCAATACTGGGAGGGTGGGTGATGCTCAAGACCGAGCCCGTTCTCGTCCGATCGGATATCTCCGGCCTCAAGCTCGCGTCCCGCGGCAAGGTCCGCGACATGTACGACCTGGGAGAAAGCCTGCTCATCGTGACGACTGACCGCCTAAGCGCGTTCGACGTCGTGATGGCGAACGGGATTCCCTTCAAGGGGAAGGTCCTCAACCGGTTGTCGGAATTCTGGTTCAAGTACCTCGGCGTCCCGCATCACATGATCACGTGCGACGTGGACCAGATGCCCGCCGAGGTCCGGAAACACCGAGACGTCCTCCGCGATCGCGCGATGCTCGTCAAGAAGGCCCGGACTTTCCCGGTCGAATGTGTCGCGCGCGGCTACCTGATCGGGAGCGGCTGGAAGGACTACCAGTCGACGGGCGCCGTCTGCGGGATCGCGCTCCCGACGGGCCTTCGGCAGGCCGCGAAACTGGAGCGTCCTATCTTTACGCCCGCCACGAAGGCGGTCACGGGCCACGACGAGAACATCGGCTTCGATCAGGTGGCCAAAGCCGTGGGCGATTCCACGGCCTCGAAGCTCCGCGAGCTCACGCTATCGACCTACGAGAAGGGGGCTGATTACGCGGAGGCCAGAGGTCTGATCCTGGCCGACACGAAGTTCGAGTTCGGCTTGGTGGAAGGCGAGATCACCCTGATCGACGAGGTCCTGACGCCCGACTCGTCGCGGTACTGGCCGCGCGCGGAGTACCGGATCGGCATCTCCCCGCCTTCCTTCGACAAGCAGTTCGTGCGCGACTACCTCGAGTCCATCCGTTTTAACAAAGAGCCCCCGGGCCCGGCGCTTCCCGACGAGATCGTCCGGAAGACCAGCGACAAGTATCTTGAGGCTTACCGCGCGCTGACGGGGAAGGAGTTCGGGACCTGACACGCCGAGCCCGGGACATCCTTTCGTCGACGTCGGCCGCGCGTTCGGACGTCCAAAGCGATCACCGCGAGCGGGCGAGTTCATGGTAAACCGGCGCGAGCAGGACTCCGGGTCCCGAGTGTTGGTGATTGATCCGGATCCCGAGGAACGATGGCGCCTCGTTTATCTCCTGAAACGACGCAATATCTGTGTAGTGGCCACAAGCTCGGGTAGGACGGGGCTCGACTACTTATCTCGACACGCAGTCGGGCTGGTGATCAGCGCCGTCGTCCTGTCCGACTTTCCCGGCCTCGGCATTATTCGGGGGCTGTAGGCACGACGACGTAACGTCCGAAGTCGGACGTTCCCGTTCCCCTCCCCCGACCCCCCCCGCGCGGCGCGGGGCCTATAACGCCCAAGGCGGCCCGTCAACGCCCGGCGCATGAGGTCGGCCCAGGCGCGATACTTCGGGCGCGCGCGCCGACCCGTCGCATCCTCACGCTGGTCGTCGGCGGGCGTCGGCGACGGGCAGGGCTCGACCGTGCCGGCCGGGGTGCCCCCTCGGATCAACCCATGCGTTCGTGCTACGTACGCCGACGCCATGGCGGACCTCGACTTCGACGCCTTCGCGCTCGTCCCGAAGGGCCACGCCTTCGAGGACTTCGAGGCGGGTCAAGTCTTCGAGCACCACTGGGGACGGACGCTCAACGAAGGCGACAACTCGCTGTTCGCGACCGTTGCGCTGCGCTTCCTCCCGCTCTACTTCAACGCGGAATATGCGCGCGCGCACGGCCACCCCGGCGTCGTCGTCGACCCGCTGCTCGTGCTGTGCACGGTGATCGGCCTCTCGGTGGAAGACCTCTCCGAGGCGGGCGGTCCGTTCCTCGGCGTCGAGGAGGTCGAGTTCCTCCGCCCGGTCTATCCGGGAGACACGCTCACCGCCCGGAGCGTGGTCGTCGCGAAGCGCGAGTCCGAGAGTCGCCCCGCCTTCGGCGTCGTCACCTGGGAGACGCAGGGTCGAAACCAGCGCGGGGAGGTCGTCGTCGGCTGCCGGCGCACGAACCTGGTCGCGAAGCGGCGGGCGTGATGGGTCTGCTCACCGGCATCGTCGAGCGCGTCCCCGCGGCGTATTACAGTGACGAGCGCCAAGCGATCCTCGAGTCGGCGCGCGCGTTCGCGATGCACGAGGTCCTGCCGGTCGCCAACCGGCTCGACCCGGTGCAGGGCGAGATACCGATGGAGCTCCGGCAGAAGATGGCCACGCTCGGCTACTTCGGGGTCCTGATCCCGCAGGAGCACGGTGGCCTCGGGCTCGGCATCTTCGAGTACGTGCTTATCACGGAGGAGCTCGCGCGCGCGTGGATGAGCGTTGCGAGCATCATCGCGCGCGGCAACGGCATCGGCGCGGGCTTCAGCGAGGAGAAGCGGAGGCAGATCCTGCCCCGGATGGCGCGCGGCGAGTGCCTCGGCGCCTTCGCGCTCTCCGAGCCGGGGGCGGGCTCCGACGTCGCCTCGATCCGCTGCCGCGCCGAGCTCGTCGGCGACGCATGGGTGGTGAACGGCCAGAAGATGTGGTGCACGTTCGCCGACGGCGCCGACTTCATCATCCTGGTCGCGCGGGCCACGCCCTACGACCCGGAGAACCGCCACGCCGGCATCGCCCAGTTCCTGATCGAGAAGGAGCGCGGCACCTTCCCGCCGGGGATCGCGGGCACGCCGATGCGGAAGATCGGCTACCACGGCTGGAAGACCTGGGAGCTCTCGTTCGACAACTTCCGCATCCCGAAGGAGAACATCCTGGTCCACTCGGCGCGGAGCGGCTCGTCCGAGGGCTTCAAGCGGACGGCGATGGGCCTCTCGGTCGCGCGTATCCACACCGCCGCGCGCTCGGTCGGTCTCGCCCGCGGGGCGCTCGAGGACTCGATCGCCTACGCGCAGACGCGCATCCAGTTCGGCCGGCCGATCGGCGACTTCCAGGCGATCCGCTTCAAGCTGGCGTGGATGGCGACCGAGATCGAGGCGGCGCGCGCGCTCACCTACGCCGCCGCCGACGACTTCGACCGCGGGCACCGCGCCGACGTGCAGGCGTCGATGGCGAAGCTCTTCGCGAGCGAGATGGCCGAGAAGGTGACCAGCGAGGGCATCCAGATTCACGGCGGCGCCGGCTACACGAGCGAGTACCCGCTCGAGCGCTACTGGCGCGACGCGCGGCTCACGAAGATCTTCGAGGGCACCTCCGAGATCCAGCAGCGCATCATCTCGGACGCCTTCCTCCCGAGGGCCAAGCGATGAGCTGGTTCGAGGACTTCGAGGTCGGGCAGAAGATGCGCCACGCGCGCGGCACGACGGTCGGCGAGGTCGAGAACCAGCTGCTCACGAAGCTCGTGATGAACACCGCCGACGCCCACTACAACGAGCACAAGATGCGTGGCACGCCCTTCGGGCAGCGGATCGTCTTCGGCCTCGTCACCGGCTCGATCGTGATCGGCCTCGCGACCCAGGACACCGCGGAGCACGCGATCGCGGAGCTGCGCCTCGACAAGCTCCGCTTCCGCGCTCCGGTGTTCCACGGCGATACCCTCACGGCCTACACCGAGGTGATCGGAAAGCGCGACGCCGACCGCGACGACGCGGGCATCGTCCGCTTCAAGCACTGGGGCGTGAAGCAGGACGGGACGATCGTCTTCGAGGGCGAGCGCGAGGTCCTCTTGAAGCGGCGGAGCCACTGGGTCCGAGGTGAGTGATGATGGCCACCCGCACGGGACCGCTCGCCGACCTTCGCATCCTCGACCTGACGCAGGCGCTCGCCGGACCCTTCTGCACCATGCTGCTCGCCGACCTGGGCGCCGACGTGGTCAAGATCGAGCCGCCGCGCGGCGACATGACCCGTGGGATGCCGCCTTTTCCCGCCGACCGCGCGGGCTGCGACTACGGCGGCTACTTCGCGAGCATCAACCGGAACAAGCGCTCCGTCGTCCTCGACCTGCGTGCCGCCGGCGACCGCGGCATCCTCCTCCGCCTCGTCGAGCGGGCCGACGCGGTGGTGGAGAACGCGCGCGTCGGCGTCATGGATCGCCTCGGCGTCGGCTACGAGCGGCTGCGCGAGCGGAACCCGCGGCTGGTCTACGCCGCGATCCGCGGCTTCGGCGATCCCCGCACGGGGCCGAGCCCCTACGCCGAGTGGCCCGCCTTCGACATCGTCGCGCAGTGCATGGGCGGCGTCGTCGGCACGACGGGGCCGGCGGGCAGCGGCGGCGTCCCGTGCGGCTCGAGCGTCGGCGACCTGTTCCCCGGCACGCTCGCCGCGCTCGGGATCGTCGCGGCGGTCCACGCGGCGCGCCGCACCGGCGTGGGGCAGTTCCTCGACGTCGCGATGTACGACGCCCTCCTGGCCCTGTGCGAGAACGTCGTCTACAACTTCTCCTACGAGGGGCGGGTGCTCGGACCCAAGGGCACGGGGCACCTCTCGCTCTGCCCCTTCGACGTCTTCGAGACGAGCGACGGCGCCGTCGCGATCGCCGCGCCGACCGACAACCACTGGACGCTGCTCTGCGAGGCGATGGGGCGACCCGAGCTCGCCGCCGACGCCCGCTACGAACACAACCTGAAGCGCGTCGCCGCCGCCGGCGAGGTGCGCGCCATCGTCACGGGGTGGACCCGATGCCACACCAAGCGCGAGGTCGTGGCGGCGCTCGGCGGGAAGGTGCCCGTCGGGCCGGTGAACACCGCGAAGGACATCTTCGAGGACCCGCACCCGAAGGCGCGCGGCATGCTGGTCGAGGTCGAGCAGCCGGGGAACAACCCGCCGATCGTGCTGGCCGGCCCCGCGATCAAGCTCGCCGCGACCCCCGCGGCGATCTACCGCCGCCCGCCATGCCTCGGCGAGCACACCGCCGAGGTCCTCGCCGAGGCGGGCATCGACGCCGTGCCGGCGGGCGCCCCGCGGCGCAAGGAGAGACCATGAGGCTGAGACGATCCGAGCTGGCCACTCCCGCCTCGAGCCAGAAGATGATCGAGAAGGCTGCGGGGAGCGACGCGGACCTCGTCTTCCTCGACCTCGAGGACGCGGTTGCGCCGCCGCAGAAGGAGGCCGCCCGCGACAACGCCGTGCGCGCCCTGCGGGAGCTCGACTGGGGAAAAAAGCTCCGCGCCGTGCGCGTCAACGGCGCCGACACGCGCTGGGCGCACGACGACGTCATCGCGGTGGTCGAGGGAGCCGGCGCGCACCTCGACCTCCTCATCCTCCCCAAGGTGAAGGCGCCGCGCGACGTGTGGTTCTTCGAGACGCTCCTCGCGCAGCTCGAGGCCAAGCTCGGCCTCGGGAGGCGGATCGGCCTCGAAGCGCTGATCGAGGAAACGGCGGCCCTGGCTCGCGTCGAAGACATCGCCGCCTGCTCGCCGCGGCTCGAGGCGCTGATCCTCGGCTTCGGCGACCTGTCCGCGAGCCAGGGGGTGCGCCTCCCGCTCGCCGCGGGCTACCCGGGCGACCTCTGGCATCACGCGCGCGCGCGCGTCGTCGTCGCGGCGCGAGCCCACGGGCTCGACGCCATCGACGGCCCGTTCGCGAACTTCCGCGATCCCGAGGGCTATCGGCGCGAGGCCACCTGGGCCTCGACGCTCGGCTTCGTCGGCAAATGGGCGATCCACCCGAGCCAGATCGAGGTCGCCAACGACGTGTTCGCGCCGACGGAGCAGGAGATCGCGCTCGCGCGGCGCATATGCGAGGCCTACGAGACGGCGTCGCAGGGCGGCGCCGGCGCGGCGGGCACGGGGGGCATCCTGGTGGACGCCGCCTCGGTGCGCATCTTCGAGGCTGTCCTGGAGCGCGCCCGGCTCACCGGCCGGGCGTGATGCGGAGCGACCCATGCAGGAGCGGTACGAGCACTTCATCGGCGGCGCCTTCGTGCCGCCCCGCGCCGGGCGCTACCTCGAGACGAGAAATCCCGCCACCGGCAAGCGGCTCGCCGAGATCGCCCGCGGCGACGAGGCCGACGTCGATGCCGCGGTGCAGGCGGCCGCGTCCGCTCTCCCCGGCTGGCGCGACCGGCGGCCGATCGAGCGCGGGCGGGTGCTCCTCGAGGTCGCGCGGCGGCTCAGAGAACGTCAGCAGGAGATCGCCGGGCTCGAGGTCCTCGAGGCCGGAAAGCCCGCATGGCAGGCGCCCTTCGAGGTGGAGATCGCCGCGCAGTACTTCGAGCTGTACGGCGGCCTGGTGAACGCCCTTGGCGGCGAGACGATCGACCTCGGCCCCGGCTATCACTCCTACACGCGGCGCGAGCCCTTCGGCGTGGTCGGCGTCATCCTGCCGTGGAACGCGCCCATCAATCAGGCCGCACGCGCCGCCGCCCCCGCGCTCGCCGCCGGGAACGTGGTGGTGGCGAAGCCGTCCGAGTTCACCTCGGCGAGCCTCCTCGAAGTCGCGTCGATGGCGGTCGAGTGCGGGCTCCCGGCCGGCGCCCTCAACGTGGTGACCGGGACGGGGCCCGAGGCGGGCGCCGCGCTCGTCGCACACGGCGGCGTGCGCAAGGTTGCCTTCACCGGCTCGCTGCGTGCCGGCCGGGAGATCGCGCACCTCGCGGCGGACCGCATCCTTCCCGTCACGCTCGAGCTCGGCGGGAAGTCGCCCAACCTGGTCTTCGCCGACGCCGACCTCGAGCACGCGGTGCCCGGATCGCTGCGGGCCTTCGTCACCAACGCGGGCCAGGTGTGCAGCGCCGGCACGCGCCTCCTCCTCGAGCGGGGAATTCACGACTGCTTCGTGACGGCGCTCGCCGAGGCGATGAAGGGCGTGCGACCCGGCCAGATGATCGGGCCGATGACCACCGAGGCGCAGTACCGCAAGGTGCAGGAGTACTACGCGATCGCGAAGGCGGAGGGCGCCACCACGGTGGCGGGCGGCGGGCTGCCGGACGACCCGGCGCTCGCGGGGGGTTGGTTCGTCCTGCCGACCATCTATACCGGGGTGCGGAACGACATGCGCATCGCGCGCGAGGAGATCTTCGGCCCGGTCGTGTCCGTGATGCCCTTCGCCGACGAGGACGAGGCAGTCCGCACCGCGAACGACTCGCCGTACGGGCTCGCCGCCGGCATCTGGACGCGCGACCTGGCCCGTGCCCACCGCGTGGCCGCCCGGCTCGAGGCTGGGCAGGTCTACGTGAACGAGTGGATGGCGGGCGGCGTCGAGACCCCCTTCGGCGGCTACAAGCAGAGCGGCATCGGGCGCGAGAAGGGGCTCGAGGCCCTCCATCACTACACGCAGCTGAAGTGCGTGACGATCAGGATCTGAGGAGAAGGTGACCATGGAGACGAAAGCCATCGTCGTCGGCGTGGGACCCCGGGCCGGGCTCGGCGGAGCCCTGTGCGAGCGGCTCGCACGGGAAGGCCTGCACGTCTTCGTGGCGGGACGGACCCCGGAGAAGGTCGACGCGCTGGTCGCCGCGATTCGCAACGCCGGCGGCCGCGCGACGGGGGTCGCGATGGACACGACGAGAGAGCAGGACGTGACCGCGCTGTTCGATCGCGCCGAGACGGACGGCGACGGCGTCCTCGATCTCGTCATCTACAACGCCGGCAACGCCGCGATGGGGCAGCTCCACGACATGGAGGCGAGCTTCTTCGAGCAGGTCTGGCGCGTCGGATGTCTCGGCGGCTTCCTGGTCGGCCGCGAGGCCGTGCGGCGGATGCTGCGGCGCGGCCGCGGAACCGTACTCTTCACGGGCGCGACCGCGTCGCTGCGCGGGAAGCCGAACACGACGGCCTTCGCGGCGGCCAAGGCTGGGCTGCGTTCGCTCGCGCAGTCGATGGCACGTGCGTACGGTCCGCAGGGAATCCACGTGGGTCACGTCGTCATCGACGGCGGCATCGCCGGTGACAAGATCATCAAGGGCATCCCGCAGTTCGCGCAGGCGGTGGGCGAGGACGGCCTCGTCAGCCTCACGGGCCTCACCGATGCCTACTGGTACCTGTACAGGCAGCCGAAGGCCGCCTGGACCCACGAGCTCGACCTCAGACCCTTCAAGGAGTCGTTCTAGGAGGGTCGGTCGGGCAGGCAGCCGGCTCGCCGCAGGATGCTCTCGAGGCGCTCGCGTCCCTCGGACGTCGTCTCGCAGGGCGCGACGCACGCGTCGTCGAAGGTCCCGCTCTGCCACTGCTGGCGGTAGCACTCCTCGAGGAATGCATCGTGCCGGCGCGTGCCACAGGGCGTGGCCTCCCACCGGACACGGTGCTCGATCCACAGCGCCCTGTCGTTGTTGCACAGCTCGATCATGTGCATGCTGCAGAGCGCGCTGCACGAGGGCTCCTCCTCGGGCGAGGACAGTGCGCTCTCCTGGGGCGTCGCCGACTTGGGCGCCTCCGGTGCGGCGGTATAGAGAGCGAGGTCGCGCGCTGCGCGGCGGTCGACGCTCCGTCGCATGGTGTCGAGCGCGGCGGACTGCAGATTCTTGAAGGTCGGGCCCGTTCCGAGCCGCGCCTCTGCCACGGACAGCGCCAGCAGCGGACAACCTGCGGCGAGGAGCCGCCGGGTGTAGGCCTCCCACTCGGGTGCATGAGGGGGTGGTAGCTCGCGGAGCGCGTCGGCGACGATGGCGGGGAGGTCGAGGAGCGTCGCCGGAGCGCCGGGTTGGAGGCACGTCGCGCGTTGCTCGACCCCCACCCGCGGCGCACTCGGGCTGCGCGAGAAGAGCGATAGCGCGACGCTGCCGGTGACCGATTCTTCTCGCACCGCCTTGGGCTCCCCGCCACGGAGCGCGGCAAGGACCTTCCGCAGGCCGCGGGGGCAGGCCGCCGGCGACCGTAGGTCCGCGGGCGTGACCGGCCGTGTATGCGCCGCAGCGTCGAGCGTCACGCGGTACACGGCGTCCGTGCTGCTCGCGAGCGCCGCGAGCACGGCCGCCTCGCTCGTGCAGCGGGGCTCCCGCCAGTCGTAGCCCGCGAGCTCGCGAGTCTCCTTGGCGAGCTTGGCCGCGAGACCGCGCCGGCGATCGCTGTTTCGCTCGGGCGGGTCGACGAGCAGGACCGGGCGTCCAGAGATCTGCTCCACTGCTTTCGCGATACGCTCTCGCATCCCCAGCCGCGTGAAGGCCGAGCCGTCGGTGACGAGAGCCACCGGCGCCACGGGAGGCGCTGCTGTTGGGCGTGCGGGGGGGCGCAGGGCGCAGCCGGCACCCGGCGACAGGCCGAGCGCGGCAGCGAGCAGGAAACTGGACACGGGTCGCACGGTACCTCGGAGGCTACGGCAAGAACTATGCCCTTCGGTGCTGCCGGGCGGCTACGCAGAGGCGTGAATTCACGCACTTGCCCCGTCACTGTAATGGCGCTGCGACAGGATGATGACGTGCCCCGGACGAGCGCTCGTAGGTGATTGGCCGCATCGCAGGGAATGGCCATTGCTGCAGACTCCGCGATCTCATGAGGCTGCGGCTGCCCGCTGGATTCGCTGCGCGGCTCGCCGTCGCGACATCGGCTCTCGTGGTGGTCGTCTGCATCGCGCAGAGCTGGCTGCTCGCGCGGCACGACCTCGACCACGTACGCGGCTATCTCGCTGACCGCGGGCGCTCGCTCGCGGATCAGGTCGCACGAGAGGCGGCGAACGCTCTCGCGCAAGGCGACGTCGACGGCGTGCAGCGTCTGGTGGACCAGGCGCGGGCGGCGAGCGGCGTCATCTACGCCCGGGTGCTCGACCGCCAGGGGCTGCTGCTCGCCGCCGCGGGCCAGCGGCCCGCGACCGCCCCCCGCGGCACCAAAGGCGTCGACAGGAACGCGCCGAGCGAGGTCGGGGCCGAAGTGTGGGAGTTCCGGGCGGCGATCGTGCGTGCCGGTCTGGCGACTCCTTCAGCCGCGCTCGGTACTGCGGCGGTCGGTCTCTCGCTCGAGCCCCTCCACGGGCTGCAACGCCGGCGGCTCACGATGGCGATCGTCTTCGCCGCCCTCTCCGCCCTGATCGGCGTCCTCGGGGCGGGCCTCCTCGCGCGCGCCACGACGCGCCCGCTCCGGGCGCTCGTCGATGCCGCGGACCGGATCAGCCGGGGCGACTTCGCGGCGCGGGTCGCCGAGTGGAACCGCGACGAGGTCGGCCGCCTCGCCGGCTCCTTCAACGCGATGGCGGAGAGCCTCGCCCGGAGTCGCGACGCGCTCGATGAGAAGGTGCGTGAGCTGGAGCGGGCGAATCACCTGAAGTCGGAGTTCCTGGCCACCGTCTCACACGAGCTGCGCACGCCGCTCAACGTGATCCTCGGCTACACCGAGATGCTCGCCGAGGGCGCCGGCGGGACCGTGACCCCGGCGCAGGCGGAGATGATCGCGACCATCGACCGCTACTCGCGGAACCAGCTCGAGCTCATCACGAGCGTCCTCGACTTCACCCGCCTGAGCTCGGGCAAGGTGTCGCTCAACCTCGAGCGCTTCGCGCTCGCGCCGCTCCTCGCCGAGATCCAGGCGCTGCAGAGCGCTCGCCTGCGCAGCCCGGACGTCGCGCTGACCGTGACGGTGGAGCCGGAGGTCGCCGAAATCGAGACGGACCGCGTGAAGATCCAGGAGATCGTGCGCAACCTGGTGGACAATGCCGTCAAGTTCACCGAGGCGGGCAGGATCGCCGTGCGCGCACACCTCGCCGAGCCCGGGCGGGTGGCGATCGACGTGGCGGATTCGGGGCCAGGCATTCCGGCCGAGGACATCGAAGTCATGTTCGATGCCTTCCACCAGCTCGGAGCGAGCAGCACACGCGGCACCGGCGGCGTCGGCCTCGGGCTGAGCATCGTACGGCAGCTCGCCGAGGCGCTCGGCGGCTCCGTGTCGGCCACCAGCCGGCTCGGCGAAGGCTCGCTCTTCCGCGTCCTGATCCCCTGTGTCGCCGGCCCGGAGGCCGCCGATCCAGGTTCCAGCGCGACGTCGGCGCTCGACGCGGCGGCGCGCAACGCCACCGCCTCCCGTAGACGTGCGCGCTCCATGCGCGCGGTTCGCGGCAGTCCCGCCGTCCGCGCCCCGAAGCCCTAGGCCGGCGACGCTTGCGTCGACCGTCCGCGCATCGGACCGGGCGTCGCGCGGCCCGGCACGCATGCGCAGGTGCTGCGGCGACATCCTGACCGAATGCAGCGGCATGACGCGCCGACGGATGCGGACGGCCGGTGCGATCCTTCTCGGGCTGACGCTGGTGGCGCTCGCCATCGCCGCCTTCTTGCGCGTGGGTGACGCTACGGTCGATGCCATGAAGCCTCCTTTTTCACCGTTGGCCGAGGTCGGCCCAGAACTCGTTGAGCGCGCCAGCGACGAGCGCGGGCCGCTCCTCGGGGAAGAAGAGCTTCGCCTCCGGCACGGAGATGAGTTTCCGGAAGCCCGGGATGGACTGCTCGAGCCAGTGCTTCGAGCGAGAGTCGAAGAAGACGTCGGCGTCGGCCCAGATGACGAGCGTCGGCGCCTGGAGCCGCCTGAGCGCAGGCTCGAGGGCGACGGTCGCCGCCGAGTCCGTGTTCGCGAGCACCAGGCGGGTCAGGGTCGCGATGCGCTCCTCGCTGGCGAGGATCGGCTCGAGATAGACGCGCACGGCCTCGTCGGTGAGATGCACCGGGTCTTCGTAGGCGGGTCCGAAGCCGGCACGCGCGGCCGACGGGTCGTTCAGCATCGCCTGCAGGGCAGGCACCACCGCGCCTGCCCGCCACGAGTCGTAGAAGTTCTTGAGCGCCTCGTTCGGCCAGTAGTCGTGGACCTCGCAGTTGGTGAGCGTCAGGCTCCGGACGCGCTCGGGGAAACGGGCGGCGAAGGCCTGGCAGATGCCGCCGCCCGAATCGTTGCCGACGAGGTCGATCCGGTCGGCGCCGAGCGCATCGGCGACCGCCGCGATCATGGCCGCTTGATCCGCAAGCTCGAGGGGCTGATTCGCCGCGACCTCCGTGTGGCCGAGACCCATCTGGTCGAGGGCCACGCATCGGCGTGTGCCCGCGAGACTCTCGATGACGTCGCGCCACTGGAACCCGTTCAACGGGAAGCCGTGGACGAACACGGCCACCGGGCCCGACCCTCGTTCGACGTAGGCGACCCGGCCGAACGCCGTGTTCGCGTACCGTCGCGATGCGTGAAAGCTCCGTGCATCCATGATTCGATCCTCCCGTTGCCTCGTTGCGCCCAGTTCGACTTACCTACTCGGGGTATGTCGCTACATACTTGGCGTAGGTAAGTCAATACTGCTACTGTCGCGCGCGTGCCGACCCAGGAGGAGAGGTCCGAGGCGACGCGTGGCAAGCTCCTGGCCGTGGCGCGAAAGCTCTTTCGCACCCGCGGCTACACGCGGACGTTCATCGAGGACATCGCCGCCCGCGCCGGCGTCACCAAGGGCGCCTTCTACCATCATTTCCCGGATAAGAAGGCGATCTTCCTCGCCGTTTTCCACGAGACGGAGCAGGCGCTCATGGAAGCGTCGGCCGCCGGCGCGCGCGGACCCGACGCGTGGAGTCAGTTCCGGGCCGGCTGTCGAGCCTTCCTCGAGGCCTCGATAGACCCCGGCGTGCAGCGCGTCATTCTCCGCGACGGGCCGGTCGTGCTCGGCTGGGAGGCATGGCGCGAGATCGACGCACGCTACAGCCTCGGGCTCATCGAAGGTGCGCTCCAGCAGGCCATGGCCGAGGGCCGGGTCTCGGGATCGCTCAAGCCCCTCGCCCACCTCCTGTTTGGAGCGCTGTGCGAGGGGGCGATGATGGTGTCGCGGGCGCCCAAGCCGCGCGCGGCGCTCGCCGAAGTCATGGGGCAGGTCGACGCGCTGCTCGCGGCGATCGAAACGCCGCGCGAAGGGCGCCGGACCCCGTGAGGCCGGCAAGATCCATGCGGTTTGTGCGCTTCCCGGCTGGCGGCGGCCAGGACGCTCGTCTACGAGATCAGGTGTCGAGCATGCGAGCGCCCTACCGCACACCGGCTCGCGCCGGGCCAGCCGAGAGCGCGAGTCATGCCGGGTTCACCATGCAAGAGACCGACCATCCTGGTTGCGTCGGCCAGCCAGCGGCGTCGGCGCCATCTGCTTCGCCGGCTGCCGAAACCTTGGGCGTGTGACTGCTCAGCCAGACGGCGCCGCGGGCGACTCACACGATCGCCGTCTCGAGCCGTATGCCGGCGGTCGGTTTGTGGTTACACGCTCTTCCCTTACCGCCGTCGGCTACAGTGTGGTGCTGCTGGTGCCGGTCTCCTGACGGCGACGTGTAGGGGACTTGATCGTCGGCTCGCCGTCGGGTTAAGCGGTCCCGGAGCGGCTTGCCCCGGGCCGTGAGACGGAGTGTGTTATGCCGACGGAGCGATTGGCGGCACACGGCACCGTTCGTGGTGTGTTTTTCAGCCTGGGGACGACGCCGAGCCACGACCCGCAGCTCGATTGTGCGAAGGCCATCATCGATCTGTTCAACGCGGCCCGGAAGACGGCGCACGTCGCGATCTTCACGCTCACGGAGCGACGCATCGTCGACGCGATGATCGCCGCGCGGAAACGCGGCGTCACGGTGGCCGTCGTCACCGATGCCGAGCAGAGCCAGAGTCCGGAGAACCCCGTACAGAAGCAGTTGATCGAGAAGCTGCGGCAGGCGGGCGTCGCGGTTCATGTCGCGGTGAAGCAGACGGCGTTGATGCACAACAAGGTGGGAATTTTCGACGGCAAGACCGTCTGCACCGGCAGCTTCAACTGGACCAATGCCGCCGAGAAGCACAACGACGAGAACCTGCTCGTCGTCGACGGGACGCAGGTGGCGGCGGCCTACGAGAAGTTCGTCTTTCAGCGCATCCTCACCAGGGAAACGCTGGTGCCGCCCGGTTGACCCGGCGAGGAGGACGGTATGGCGGCGATGAAGCGGGGAGCGAGACGCAAGGAGACCGGGCTGAAGCTCGGCTACGGCTGGATCCCCGACCTGCCGGATCACCGCGACATCCTGTACGGCGCGGTGCACAGGGTACCGGCGCGGCTGCCCTCGTCGGTCGACCTCCGCCGCGGGTGCTCACCGGTCGAGGATCAAGGAGACCTCGGGAGCTGCACGGCCAATGCGCTCGCCGGCGCGGTGGAGTTCCTCGAGAAGAAGGACCGCGTCCCGCTGGTGAACGTGAGTCGGCTGTTCATCTACTACGACGAGCGGGTGATCGAGCACACCGTCAGCGAGGATGCGGGCGCCATGCTCCGGGACGGCATCAAGACGCTCGTCAAGCAGGGCGTCTGCGCGGAGAAGAAGTGGCCGTACGTGATCTCGAAGTTCACGGTGAAGCCGAGCGCCGCGTGTTACCGGGAAGCGGCCGATCACCAGGTCACCGCGTATGCCCGTCTGCAGACGGTCAACGAGATGCGGGCATGCCTCGCCGACGGCTACCCGTTCGTCTTCGGCTTCACCGTCTACGAGACGTTCGAGTCCGCCCGGGTGGCGGAGACTGGCGTGGTCCCGATGCCGAGGCCGAGGGAGAAAGTGCTCGGAGGGCACGCGGTGCTGGCGGTGGGCTACGACGACGCGAAGAAGCGCTTCCTCGTCCGGAACTCGTGGGGCACCGGCTGGGGCATGAACGGGTACTTCACGATGCCGTACGACTACCTCGCCAACCGCGGTCTCTCGGACGACTTCTGGACGATCCGGCGCCAGGAAGGGTTCTGACGGGTCTTGGCGACGCGGAGGAGAAGGCGCAAGAGCTCGCCGACGACCGGTGTGGCCAGCAGCCGGTCGCGGCTGCGGATGGTGAGCGAGCCGCGCAGGGCGTCGACCTGCGTGCGTGTCTCCGCCAGCTCGTTGGCGACGCGGCGGAGGGCCGCCTCGAGCCGCCCCGCCTCGGCGCGCAGCGCGTCCTGCTCGGCCCGAGCCTGGTCACGTTCGGCAGCGAGCCGCGCGTGCTCGCCGCGCGCCCACAGCCGCTCGCGCTGCTCGATCGCGCCCATCTCCGCCTTGAGGAAGGGGCCGAGCCAGCGGAGATACGCGGACGCCGCGCGCGCCTCCTCCACGGGATCGGGCGCGGGGCTCGCCGCATGCTGCGCCAGCACCTCGCGGTAGATGCCGATCAGCTCGTCCACGGCGGCCTCCCGCCCCGCCTCGGCGCGGACCCGCCGCGCGACGGCGGCCGCGTCGGCGGCGTCGTAGCGGGCGAGCTCACCCGCGAGGACCTCCGGCGACACCGGCTCGCGGCTCACACGCACGCCGAAGTTGAGCCGGCGCAGGCGGTCGAAGTTCCCGCTCATCACGAGTGGCCCGACGCCGTTCGCGTCGCAGAGGACGACGGCGGCGCCGACGGCGAGCGCCTCGAGCGCCGAGCGGCCCTTGGCGAAGACGACATCGTAGCCGGCGAGCACCTCCTCGGGCCGCACCGCGGCCGTCCCTGACCCGATCCCCAGCGCGTCGACCGTGACGCCCGCCCGCGTGCAGGCCTCGCGCACCGCGGGCAGGTGGGTGTGCTCGCTGGCGGCGTTGCTGAACACGAGGGCGCGCCTGGGCCGGGCCGGGAGCGGATCGCGAGGCGCGAATCGCGCCAGGTCGACGAAGTTGAGGAGGACCCGGACGTGCGCCTCCGGAATACCGTACTCGCACACGAGCCGGTCGCGGCACGTATCGTCGACGGCGACGTACCGCCGGATGCTCGGGAAGCGCGGCGGCGCCTCCTGCCACGGCAACCAGCCGTGACAAACGTACACCGCCGGAACGCCGGGGAAGCGCAGCAGCGCCGTCATGGTCTCGAGGTGGTGATGGCCGTGGACGAGGTCGAGTGGCGCGCCGATCGCGTCGAGCCGATCGATCACCGGGACGGTCTGCTGGCGCAGCTCGTGGGCCACCTCGCCGAGCTGGGTGCTGAAGGCGATCGGGGCATGGCCGCGCGCGAGGAGCGCGGTGGCGAGGTCGCGGACCCAGAGCTCGGAGCCCGCGCGCTCCGCGAGGGTGTTGTTGGTGATCAGGACGCGCAGGCGGCGCACGGCTCCTCGACCAGCACCCGTCGACGCACGGCCTCGGCCAGCGGTTCGAAGTGCTCGCGGTAGCGCAGCACCTGCGCGTAGCGACCCGCGGCCACCCGGCCCGCCCCGTAGCGCTCGTAGAACGGTGGGTCCTCCGGCGGCAGGGCGTGGAGCGCGTCGGGCGCGAGCGGGCGGAGGCACTCGACGCGGAACGCCTCGACCCCGTGCGCCGCGAGCGCGGTCTCGACCTCGTCGCCGAGCCCGACGTAGGCGCTCGCGGCGGCGAGCTTCCGAGCGAGCGCCGCGTCGTCGAGTCGGAGCTTCACGGATGCTCGTCGGGACGGAAGGGCGTCGGGCTGCCCGACGAGCGGGAAGTCGAGGTGCACGACGCGCCGTCCGGCCCGCGCCGCGAGCTCCACCGCGGCGCTGACCAGCACGTGGCAGAGGTCGTGCGCGGGGTTGTACCCCTCGAGGGCGTCGGCGACGACGTAGTCGATGCCGTTCCGGACGATCATCGTGGTGAGCTCGTCGACGAGGCCGAGCGCGAGCCCGGCATCGCGGGCCAGGATCGCGGCGTAGAGCGCGCGGTCCGTGAGACGCCCGAAGACGGCACCCGGCGTCGCGCCGGCGGCGGCGAGGAGCCGGCTGGTGGACGGGAGGCGCGATTGCCCGCCAGCCCCCGAGCCGTCGGTCAGCACCAGGACGCTCGGACGGGCACGCTCGAGCCAGCCGTGCAGGCGCAGCTCGTGGCCGGGGTGGGCCACGACGAGCGCCGGCCGACCCCGCGGCAGACGCGGCGCGGAGAAATGCACCGACGGCTCTTACCAGCTGCGTTTTCGATTGCAAGGATCAGCGCCTCATGCCGCGGTCAACCAAACGGCTCGGTCGCGCGTTCTAATCCGTGGGGAGTCGTCATGAGGGACAACCTGAGCGACCTCGAAGCGGAGGCCGTGCTCCCGCCACAGTTCTTTGGCCGCCCGCCCCTCACCTTCCAACCCGAGAAGCGCCTCATGCTTGCCGTGTTCGAGGACGCCCTCGCCACGCTCGACGCGTACGCGCAGCACGGCCGCGGACGGCACCTCGCGCGCGAGGTCGAACGGTGGGTCGCATCCACCGACACGAGCTGGCCCTTTGCCTTCCAGAACATCTGTGACACGCTCGGCGTCGATGCCGGCTGCATCCGCGCCGGCCTGATTCGCTGGCGCCGCCGGCAGGACGGCGGAGATCCGTCGGCTGTCCCGCGTCTCCACCTCCGGCGGAGAGCCGGTGGGTGACCGCCTGCAAGGAAGGAATGTCCACCCCGGCCGATTCTGCCGGCCGGGCGCGACCCCGCGGCCGGGAAGTCCAGGTCTCGGCCGCTGGCACCGGACCTGCACTCGGGGCCATGCGCGCACGTTCGATGTTGCGGACGGCCCGGAGGACGGGACGTGTCGGGGTTGGTCTCGGGCTGGCCGCCGGGGTAGCGGTGCTGTCCGTGGCGACGGGGTTCATGGACCCCGTCTCGCTGCTCATCACCGTCGGGGGTGCGCTCGCGGTGACGGGCGTCACCTTCTCGCGGGCTCGGCTCTCGAGCGCGTGGCGCCACGTGGCCGCGGCGCTCGACGACGACACCAGTCCGGAGGAGGTGATCGCGGCGCTCAAGCAGCTGGCCCGCGTTCATCGCACGGGCGGTGCGCCCGCCCTGGAGCGGGCGGTGGCCGCGGAAGCCGATCCGTTCGTGCGCCAGGGCATCGCGCTCGCGCTCGAGTGCCAGGACGAGGACGAGCTGGCCGACGTCCTCCTCGCCGACGCACGGCGGACCGCTGCCGAGGGAGAGGCCGCGCGGCACGTGCTCGTCACGCTCGGGAAGCTGTTCCCGGCCTTCGGGTTGATCGGCACGCTGATCGGCCTCGTGCTGCTCTTCCGGCACCTGGTCGACCCGAGCCTCACGTCGATCGGTCCCGGGCTCGGCATCGCAGTGCTCACGACGCTCTACGGCGCCGTGTTCGCCAACGTCGTGGTCCTCCCCCTCTCCACCAAGCTCCACGCCCACCTGGCGCGCCAGAGCCTCCGCAGCCAGATGATCATCGACGGCATCCTGCTCGTGCACCGGCGGGAGTACCCGACGCGAATCGAGCGTCTGCTGCGCGGGTATGTGGGAACGCCCGCCGCCGAGGGACCGCGCCGTGTCGCGGGGCTTGCGCAGCACGCGGCCTGATCGGCGCCGCGCGCTCGGCCTGGAGCCGGCGCCACTGGACGACGACCAGACCGGATGGCTGATGACCTTCAGCGACCTGGTGCTCCAGCTCTTCGCCTTCGTGCTGGTCTCGGTCGTGCTCTCCGGCGGGGGACGGCCTTCGGCCGCAGTCGACCCGACGCCGCCTTCCCGCTCGCCCGTGGTGATCGCGGCCGAGCCGCCGAGCTGCCCCCCCGCTGAAGAGCACCCGGAGCCGCCACGTGCCGCCGCCGAGCAGCCATCCGACGCCGGCCGACCGCGCGACGCGGCGGCGGAGAGGCTCGCTGCTGCCGGACGCAGCCTCGAGGAGTTCGTCGCGGCCGAGGGGCGGGCCGACGCGGTCCAGGTGGCCGTCCGGGATTCGGACCTCATCGTCACGCTGAGCGACGCTATCAGCTTCGCCTCGGGGAGCGCCGAGCTGCTGCCCTCTGCCGCGCCCATCCTGCATCGCATCGGTGCACTCGCCCGGGCGATGCCGGACTTCGACCTCGAGGTGGATGGGCACACGGACGACCGGCCCATTCACACCGGCGGCTTTCCCTCGAACCTGGAGCTCTCGCTCGCCCGCGCCGCGCGGGTCATCCACGAGCTGACTGCCGAGACGCCCGAGCTCGCCGAGCGGGCGATCGCCGCCGGCTACGGGGAGCACCGGCCCATCACTCCGAACGCCGACGAGACGGGTCGAGCGCGGAACCGGCGGGTCGAGATCAGGCTCCTCCCGCGCGTCCAGGCGCCGCCGGCATAGCACCTCGACCGCTACGGGCGGACCTCGGACTCGGGGGCGCCTCGCTGGCGGCCCCGGTGGCCCCGGGCCGAGGGGAGGGCCGCCCGGGTCGCGGCACTCTCCACGCACCAGACGCGGGCGGCCACATCGCACCGCTGAGGCCGCCCGTTCCATGCCGCCGCGGCGGAATTGTTCTCGGAGGTGAACCTGTCTGTCAGGTACGCGACGGTCCCGTAGGCCTGGGGACTGTCGCTCGACCAGGTCGCGCAGTTCGTTGACGCGGGTCCCGCCGCTCCGGTCGGGTCCGTGAACTGCGAAGCACCGCCCGTTCGTACCCATCCAGAAGGCCCCGGTGACTCGTATGACGCTGCCATGCTCGGGGGGCCTGATCCCGAATCGTCCGTCGTCAATCCCATGCTCGTGTCGTAGTCCAGGACGGAGACGTCCAGGATCTCGAATCTCGAAGCCATGTGATAACCGGGCGCACAGGCAGTGAGCGCGCGGTTGCCCTGAAACGATGCTTTCGTCAGATAGAACCTCCTTCGGCCCTCCACCGCGGCACGGTTGACCGGCCAGGTGCACGCCGCCGTCCACGCGACCAGGACGCAGACCCACAACGGAGCCGTTCGCATGTCGCGTGGCGACCCTTCAGGCACGAGACGGGGCCGGCGACCGCACCCCGCGGAGCTGCCTGCGTCGCCAGCGCGCGAACCAGATGCTGAACCGGTCGAGATAGAGGTACACGACGGGCGTCGTGTAGAGGGTGAGGAGCTGGCTCACCAGGAGGCCGCCCACGATCGCGATGCCGAGCGGGCGACGCAGCTCGGCCCCCACCCCCGTCCCGAGCGCCAGCGGCAGGGCGCCCAGCAGCGCCGCCATGGTCGTCATCATGATCGGCCGGAAGCGCAGCAGGCAGGCCTCGTAGATCGCCTCCTCCGGCCGCTTCCCCGCCTGCCGCTCCGCCTCGAGCGCGAAGTCGATCATCATGATCGCGTTCTTCTTGACGATCCCGATCAGCAGGATGATCCCGATGAGCGCGATCACGCTCAGGTCCGCGCGGCACAGAAGCAGGGCGAGGATCGCGCCGACGCCGGCCGAGGGCAGGGTGGAGAGGATGGTGAGCGGGTGGATGTAGCTCTCGTAGAGGATGCCGAGCACGATGTAGACGGTCACGAGCGCGGCGAGGATCAGGAGTGGCTCGCCCGCAAGCGAGGCCTGGAAGGCCTGGGCGGTGCCCTGGAAGCTCGCGCGGATGCTCGGGGGGAGCCCGATCTCGCGCGCCGCGCTCTCGACGGCGGTGACGGCGTCGCCGAGGGCGACGCCGGGGGCGAGGTTGAAGGAGAGGGTGACGGCGGGGAACTGGCCCTGGTGGTTGACGGCGAGGGCCGCCGTCGTCGGCGCGAAGCGAGCGATGGCGCCGAGCGGCACCTCCTGTCCCTTCGTCGACCGGACGTAGATGTCCTTCAGGGTCTCCGGGGTCTGCCAGAACCGCGGCCCCACCTCCATCACGACGTGGTACTGGTTCAGCTGCGTGTACATCGTCGAGACCTGGCGCTGGCCGAAGGCGTCGTAGAGCGTGTCGTCGATCGCCTGCGGCGTGATCCCGAGTCGCGCCGCGGTGTCGCGGTCGATCGTGACCGTCATCTCCAGCCCCCGGTTCTGCTGGTCGGTGCTCACGTCGGCGAGATCGGGGAGCGTCTGCAGCTTCGCGAGCAAGCGCGGCCCCCAGTGGTTCAGCGCCCGGAGGTCGTCGCCCTGGAGCGTGTACTGGAAGAGCGCATTGCTCAGCCTGCCCCCCACCCGGATGTCCTGGATCGCCTGGAGATAGAGACTCGCGCCGGACACCCGCGCCAGCTCGGGGCGCAGCCGCGCGATCACCTCGTCGGCGCTGATCCTCCGCTCGGCGAGCGGCTTGAGCGCGACGAACATCCTCCCCGTGTTGCCCGTTCCCTGGTTCCCGCCGGTGAACCCGGCGACCGTGTCCACCGCCGGGTCGGCCATCACGATCTTCACGAACCGTGCGAGCTTGTCCTGCATCGCCTGGAACGAGGTGTCCTGATCCGCCTGGAGCGCGCCCATCAGGCGGCCGTTGTCCTGCTCGGGGAAGAATCCCTTGGGGACGACGACGTACAGGTAGCCGTTGACGGCCACCGTGATCGCGGCGACCAGCATGGTGAAGCGGGCGTGGCGTAGGACCCAGGACAGGCTGGCCTCGTACCCGTGAAGGAGCCCGTCGAAGGCGCGCTCGCTGAGCCGGTAGATACGGCCGTGCGGGCGCCCCCGCTCGGAGCGCAGAAACTTCGCGCACATCATCGGCGTGGTCGTGAGCGAGACGACGAGCGACACGCAGACCGCCGCCGACAGCACGACGGCGAATTCCCGGAACAGGCGGCCGACGATCCCGCCCATCAGGAGGATCGGGATGAAGACCGCCACCAGCGAGCTGCTCATCGAGAGGACGGTGAAGCCGACCTCCCGTGCCCCGCGCAGCGCGGCCTCGAACGGACGCAGTCCCCGCTCCAGATGCCGCGTGATGTTCTCGATCACGACGATCGCGTCGTCGACCACGAACCCGGTGGAGATGGTGAGCGCCATCATCGACAGGTTGTCGATGCTGTAGCCGAGCAGGTACATGACGCCGAAGGTGCCGATCAGGGAGAGGGGCACCACCACGCCGGGAATCGCGGTGGCCCACACGTTCCGCAGGAACACGAACACGACCAGCACGACGAGCGCGATGGCGACGAGGAGCGTGAGCTCGACGTCGGCGATGGACGCGCGAATGGTCGTGCTGCGGTCGATCATCACCGACAGGTCGATGGCTCCGGGGATCGAGGCCCGAAGCTGGGGGAGCAGCGCCTTCACGCGGTCGACCGTCGCGATGATGTTCGCGCCGGGCTGCCGGAACATGATGATGAGGACGCCCGGCTTGCCGTTCGCGATGCCCGTGGTGCGGAGGTCCTCCACCGAGTCCTGCACCTCGGCGACATCGGAGAGGTGCACCGCGGCGCCCTGGCGATGGGCGACGATCAGCGGCCGGTACTGCGCCGCCCGCAGCAGCTGGTCGTTGGCGCTGATCTTCCACGCCGTCGTCCCGTTCGCGAGCTCGCCCTTGGGCCGGTTCGCGTTGGCCGCCGCCAGCGCCGAGCGCACCTCGCCGAGGCCGATGCCGTACTTGTTCAAGACCGTCGGGTCGAGCTCCACGCGGACCCCGGGCAGCGAGCTGCCGCCCACGATCACCTGGCCGATCCCTTCCACCTGCGCGAGCTTCTGCTGCAGGATGGAGGAGGCCGCGTCGTACATCCGGCTCGTGTCCAGGGTGTCGGAGGTGAGCGCGAGGATGAGAATCGGGGCGTCGGCCGGGTTGACCTTCCGGTAGTTGGGGTTGTTCGGCAGGTTCGTCGGCAGCTGGCCGCGCGCCGCATTGATCGCGGCCTGCACGTCGCGCGCGGCGGCGTCGATGTTCCGGCTCAGGTCGAACTGGAGGACGATCGACGTCGAGCCGAGGGCGCTCGTCGACGTCATGTCGGTGACGCCGGCGATGCGGCCGAACTGCCGCTCGAGCGGCATCGCCACCGCCGAGGCCATCGTCTCCGGGCTGGCGCCCGGCAGGGCGGCGGACACCTGGATGGTGGGGAACTCGACCTGCGGCAAGGGCGAGACCGGGAGCAGCCGGAAGGCGATGATGCCGGCCAGGGCCAGCGCCACCGTGAGCAGCGAGGTGGCGACCGGCCGCCGGACGAAGGGACCGGAGATGTTCATCGGGCGATCGCGATCCGTTCCTCGACCGGCTCCGGCATGCGCCGTCGCCGGAGGCGCCGGGCCAGCCGATCGAAGGCGAGGTACACGACCGGGGTGGTGTAGAGCGTGAGCAGCTGGCTCACCAGCAGGCCCCCCACGATGGCGATGCCGAGCGGGCGGCGCAGCTCGGCTCCCACCCCCGTGCCGAGCGCCAGCGGCAGGGCGCCCAGCAGCGCCGCCATCGTCGTCATCATGATCGGCCGGAAGCGCAGCAGGCAGGCCTCGTAGATCGCCTCCTCCGGCGGCTTCCCCGCCTGGCGCTCCGCCTCGAGCGCGAAGTCGATCATCATGATCGCGTTCTTCTTGACGATCCCGATCAGCAGGATGATGCCGATGAGCGCGATCACGTTGAGATCCGTGCGGCAGAGGAGGAGCGCGAGGATCGCGCCGACGCCGGCCGAGGGCAGGGTGGAGAGGATGGTGAGCGGGTGGATGTAGCTCTCGTAGAGGACGCCGAGGACGATGTAGACGGTCACGAGCGCGGCGAGGATCAGCAGCGGCTCGTTGGTGAGCGAGGCCTGGAAGGCCTGGGCGGTGCCCTGGAAGCTCGCGCGGATGCTCGGGGGGAGCCCGATCTCGCGCGCCGCGCTCTCGATGGCGGTGACGGCGTCGCCGAGGGCGACGCCGGGGGCGAGGTTGAAGGAGAGGGTGACGGCCGGGAACTGGCCCTGGTGGTTGACGGCGAGGGGCGCGGTCGTCGGGGCGAAGCGTGTGAAGGAGCCGAGCGGGACCGTCGCCCCGGTCGCCGCTCGGACATGGAGGTCCTTCAGCGCGTCGGGGCTCTCCTGGAAGCTCGGCTTCACCTCGAGCACGACGTGGTACTGGTTCAGCTGGGTGAAGATCGTCGACACCTGGCGCTGGCCGAAGGCGTCATAGAGGGTGTCGTCGATCGCCTGCGGCGTGATCCCGAGGCGCGACTCCGTGTCGCGGTCGATCGCCAGCGAGACCTCGAGGCCGCCGTTCTGCTGGTCGCTCGCCGTGTCGCGGAGCTCGGGGAGCGCCCGGAGCTTCTCGAGCAGGTGTGGCGCCCAGGAATCGAGCTCGTCCGCATCCGCCGACTCGATCGTGTACTGGTACTGCGTGCGGCTCACCCGGTCCTCCACCGTGAGGTCCTGGACGGGTTGCATGAAGAGGGTGATGCCGTGCACCGCAGCGAGCTCCGGCTGCAGGCGGCGGATGACGTCGCTGGCGGTGACCCCGCGCTCGCCGAGCGGCTTCAGGTTGATCTGGATGCGGCCGCTGTTGGCCGTGGTGTTGATGCCGTCGACGCCGATGAAGGAGGACAGGCTCTGGACGGCGGGATCGCGGAGGATGACGCGCGCGAGCTCCTGCTGGCGGTCAGCCATGGCGGGGAAGGACACGGTCGGCGGCGCCTCGGACACGCCCAGGATGACGCCCGTGTCCTGGACCGGGAAGAACCCCTTGGGCACGAACACGTAGAGGAGGATCGTGCCGGCGAGCGTGGCGACGGCGACCAGCAGCGTCGCGGTCTGGTGCTCGAGCACCCGGCGCAGCGTCGTCCCGTAGCGCGCGATCGCGGCTTTGAAGAAGCGGTCCGACGCGCGATAGAACCTGCCCTGCTCCGAGGCGCTGCGGAGCAGCCGGGCGCTCATCATGGGCGTCAGCGTCAGCGAGACGACGGCCGAGACCAGGATCGCCACGCTGAGCGTGACCGCGAACTCCCGGAACAGCCGCCCGACCACGTCGCCCATGAAGAGGAGCGGGATGAGCACGGCGATGAGCGACACCGTGAGCGAGAGGATCGTGAAGCCGATCTGCGCGGACCCCTCGAGCGCGGCCTGGAGCGGCGGAGCGCCGTCCTCGATGTAGCGAGCGATGTTCTCGATCATCACGATCGCGTCGTCCACCACGAAGCCGGTCGAGATGGTGAGCGCCATCAACGACAGGTTGTCGAGGCTGTAACCGAGCAAGTACATCACGCCGAAGGTGCCCACGATGGAGAGCGGCACCGCGACGCTCGGGATGACGGTGGCCGAGGGGCTGCGCAGGAAGAGGAAGAGCACCATCACGACCAGGCCGACGGTGAGCATCAGCTCGAACTCCACGTCGCCCACCGACGCCCGGATGGTCGTGGTGCGGTCGGTCAGCACGGTGACCTTCACCGACGGCGGCAGCGCCGTGGCGAGCTGCGGCAGGAGGCGTTCGATGCGGTCGACGACGCCGATGATGTTCGCGCCCGGCTGCCGCTGGATGTTCATGATGACGGCGGGGTCGCCGTCCATCCAGGCCGCCTGCTTCACGTTCTCGGCGTCGTCCTTCACGTCGGCCACGTCCGAGAGGCGGACGGGCGCGCCGTTGCGGTAGGCGACCACCAGGCTCCGGTAGTCATCGCTCGAGAGCAGCTGGTCGTTGGCGCCGATGGTGTACGCCTGCGTCGTGCCCTCGAAGTTCCCCTTGGCCTGGTTCACGTTCGCCTGCGCGACGGCGGCGCGGAGGTCCTCGAGGCCGAGGTCGTAGGCGGCGAGCGCGGTGGGGTTCACCTGGATGCGGACAGCCGGCTTCTGCCCGCCGCTGAGGCTCACGAGGCCCACCCCGGACAGCTGCGAGATCTTCTGCGCCAGGCGCGTGTCGGCGAGGTCCTGAACCTTGGACAGCGGCAGCACGTCGGAGGTCAGCGCGAGGGTCAGGACCGGCGCATCGGCGGGGTTCGTCTTGCTGTAGATCGGCGGGTTGGGGAGGTCGCGCGGCAGGTACGTCGCGGCCGCATTGATCGCGGCCTGCACCTCCTGCTCGGCGACGTCGAGGCTCAGCTCGAGCGCGAACTGGAGCGTGATCACGGAGCTGCCGAAGGAGCTCGTCGACAGCATCTCCTTGAGCCCCGGCATCTGCCCGAACTGCCGCTCGAGCGGTGCCGTCACGGACGACGCCATGACGTCGGGACCGGCGCCCGGATAGAAGGTGAGCACCTGGATGGTCGGGTAGTCCACCTGCGGCAGGGCGGACACCGGCAGCTCGTGGTACGCGATGACGCCGGCCAGCATGATCGCCACCATCAGCAGCGAGGTGGCGACCGGTCGCAGGATGAACAGCCGCGATGGATTCATGCCGCCGGCTTCGCGCCGGCCGTGTCGCGCTCCGGCTCGCGCACCTGCACGAGGGTCCCCTCGCGCAGCTTGTCGATCCCCTCCACCACGACCACCTCGTCGGCGGCCACCCCTGACTCGATCGACGCGTCGGTGCGCCCCGTCGGCCCGACGCCGACTGGCCGGACCGCCACCGTGTGGTCGGGCTTCACCAGGTAGACGAAGGTGCCCCGCGGACCGCGCTGGATCGCGGCGACCGGCACGATGATCGCCGCGTGCTTCACGTCGAGCAGCAGGTGCACGTTGACGAACTGATTGGGGAAGAGCGCGCCGTCGTCGTTCTGGAAGACCGCCTTCAGCCGCACGGTCCCCGTGCTCTGATCGATCTGGTTGTCGACGGTCAGCAGCGAGCCGGAGGCGATCCGGTGCTGATCGCTCCGATCGTAGGCGTCCGCCTTCAGGTCCTCGCCGGCAGTCAGCTTCTTCATGACCGGCGGGAGGTTGTCCTCCGGGATCGTGAACAGCACGGCGATCGGCTGGAGCTGCGTGACGACCACCACGCCGTTCTGATCGTTGGCGTGCACGATGTTGCCCGCGTCCATGAGCCGCAGGCCGGTGCGGCCGCTGATCGGCGCGGTGATGCGCGCATAGGTGAGCTGCAGGCGGGCGTTGTCGATCGCCGCCTGGTCGGCCTTGATCGCTCCCTCGAACTGGCCGAACCTGGAGGCCTGGTCGTCGAGCTCCTGCTGCGAGACGACCCCCTGGGCACGCAGCTCCCGGTAGCGCGCCAGCGTCAGCCTCGCGTCCTCGAGCTGCGCCCGGTCGCGCGCCAGCTGCCCCTCGGCCTGCTCGAGCTGCACCTGGAACGGCCGCGGGTCGACCTCGGCGAGGAGGTCGCCCTCGTGAACGAGCTGGCCCTCCCGGAAGGCCACGCTGATGAGCTGGCCGTCGACCCGGCTCTTCACCGTCACGGTGTTGAAGGCGGTGACCGACCCGAGGCCGGTCAGATAGACGGGGAAGTCGCCGGCTCGTGCCGTCGCCACCACCACCGGCACCGCCGGTCGCTTCGCCGACTCGACGGCGGCCGTCGCGCGCCCTCCGAGCGTGGCTCGGAGCCAGTACGCGCCTCCGGCCAGCGCGAGAAGCGCGAGCAGCCACGGCCACCAGCGGCGCTGCAATTCCAATGGCACGGTCGTTCTCGGCCGGTTCATGTTCACGCCGGCCGTCGCAGGGCGACGATCCGCCGGCCCGCCGGCGTGCCCACGCCGCGCATGAAGACGTCGACCACCGCCGCGACGAGGTCGCCGAGCCGGTCGCCGTCGGCGCGATAGCGGTTCACGCCCCGCATCATACCGAGGAGCATCTCCGTGGCGATCCGCGTGTCGATGCGGCGGATATGGCCGGCCGCCACGGCGGCCTCCAGCGTCTCGCGAATGACGCGCGAGAGAGCAGCGCGGTAGCGGAGCCACTCCCGCGCCTCGCCGGTCACCTTGTGCTCGCTCCGGTGGATCAGCGAGAAGAAGAAACGCCGATCCCAGAAGAACGCCAGCGTGCGATGGACGATGCGGTGGATGTTCTGGGCGGGCGGCTCCCGGGTTCCCACGGCGGCCTCGAGCTCGCCGCGCAGCCGCTGGATGCCGTCGAACATGACCGCGAAGTACAGCTGCTGCTTGCTCGGAAAGTACCGGTAGAGGGTGCCTTTGCCGACCCCGCACGCCTCGACCACGTCGTCCATCTGGACCTCGTGGTAGTCGTGCCGGGCGAAGATCGCTTCCGCTGCGCGCAGGATCCTGTCCCGGAGGCCCGGAGTCGGCGGACGACCGCGACGGGGACGAAGCGACACGGGCTGGACGAGGGGCGCCGACATTTGTTTCCGGACCGGTCGGTTTCATAAATACGCCTGCGACCGGCTGGGTCAAGGCGCCCCACGAGAGTCCATCGGCCCCCGCGTGCCCAGCCACAATCGGGATGCATAGGTGAGACCCGAGACGAGCCCGAGCGTTGCGACCATCGAGCCGACGGAGACGGCCAGGACCGCCCACGACATGACCTCTGTGATCACGCGCCGCATCGCTGCACTCGCCTTCAGTCCGTACCCTGATCGCCGAGCAGCTGGCGCATCTCCGCATGGAGCTGTTTCATGCCGGTCCGGATCGCCGCCGCCTTCCGGATCTGCGCGGAGGTGAGGACATCCCGCACCTCGAGGGCGGCGGCGAGGCGCTCACGCGTCAGTTCGTTACGGGCCTGAGATTCTCGCTGCAGCAGGGCGTCGAGGTCCTGCTGGGTGACGACGCCCGTCCCGAACAACTTGTCGGCGAGCGTCTGGTCGGCCGCCTTCTCGTTTGCGACGAGCTGGCGGAGCTTCGGCCGGTGCGCCGTGAGGATGTCCTTCACCTTCTGCTTCTGATCGTCGCTCAGGTCGAGCGTGTGAAGGATGCGTCCGCCGCCCACCAACATGTCGTGGCCGCAGCCGCGGTCGCCGCCCGCGGCGTGTCCGAACGCGAATGAGCTGCCGGCGACGGCGAGCGCGAGCACGCCTGCGCCGAGAATGGTCTTCGTCATGGCATCATCTCCTTCTTGTCATGGGTCAATTCTCACTCCCACCGGTCGTCGTCACCGCTCCCGTCGCTCTCGCCGCCGTCCCCGGAGTTCGGATCGTCG
>Ga0209156_10000420_pt1 | contig 35586 bp, 34 predicted proteins | sample GraSoiAngelo_124_FD_185881 | JGI IMG/M metagenome (GOLD analysis project Ga0209156, IMG submission 185881) | Grasslands soil microbial communities from the Angelo Coastal Reserve, California, USA - 14_0927_05_20cm (SPAdes) (version 2) | ecosystem: Environmental > Terrestrial > Soil > Grasslands... | reverse complement strand
CATGGAGGCGCACCGCCGCTTTCGAGCGCTCGGCCGGACCATCGACGACGCCGCGGGCGAGGCGTTCGACAAGGTCGCGCGGCTTCTCCACCTCGGATTCCCTGGCGGTCCCGTCATCGAGCGGATCGCGAAGGAGGGCAACCCCAACGCGTTCCCTCTGCCGCGAGCGCTGCCGGCGGATCGGTTCGACTTCTCGTTCAGCGGCCTCAAGACTGCCGTGCTACGGCTCGTGCGCGAGCTGGAGAAGAAAGGCGATGTGCCGGTCGCCGACGTCGCCGCTTCCTTCCAGAAAGCGATCACCGAGATGCTCGCCGAGAAGACCGCCCGCGCGGCCGCCGAGCACGCGGTCGAGACGGTCCTCCTCGGTGGCGGCGTCGCCGCGAACCTCGCGCTCCGCGAAGCGATCGCGCGGCGCATCGGGCACCCGCTTCGCGTCCCGCGGCCGGGCCTTTGCACCGACAACGGCGCGATGATCGGCGCGGCCGCGTTCTACGTCCTGCGCCATCGCGGCACGGAGATACCGGTCGCGGCCCGCAGCGATCTCAAGCTCGCGTGACGTGACCAAAGAGGAGCTCGCCGCGGTGCTCGCCGAGGCGCAGGCGCGCGCGAAGACCGACGGTTCCGGCAATGACGTGCCCGAGCTCGTCCTGCGGATCCTCACCGCGGCGAGCGGGACCGAGAGCGTGCGCGAATCCCTCAAAGACGTGAGGGCCGGGCGCGCGCTTCTCCGGTTCACCGACATCGGGCGCGCGATCGAGTTCAAGGCCGGCGGCGGCGAGCTCCACGCGGAGCTGGCCGAGCTCAAAGGCCCTGGACCGAAGGTGGACGCGACGAGCGCGACCTGGCTCGGGCTTCTGAGTGGCACGCTCAAGCCATGGCTCGCGTTCACTCGGGGCATGGTCATCTGCCGCGCCGGCCTGACCGAGCTCCGTTGGCTACAGCAGGTCGCGGAGCGTCTGCAGAAGGCGTACGCCGAGTAGCGCATGGGGCTTCGCGACGACCTCGAGCATGTCTTCCTGCATGTGCTCCTCGGCCGTTCCCGTGGTGGCGGAACGGTTCGGTATGTCACAGAAGGTTTGCGCTCTCGGACGATCGGGCTTCGCGCGGGCTGGGCGCATCCGGAGCTCGAGGTGGAGGTGAGCGAGGCGCGTCTGACCGAAGAGGCAGTTCGCTTTCTCGCCTGGGTCATCGACTACATGAACCGGCAGAAAGCCCGTATCAACGCGGGTGAGACGATGCTCTACGGCTTCTGGCAGGTCCGATGGGTGTCATCGAAGCGTAAAGGTCATCTCGAGGCGTGGGACGTCGTCCCAGACAGAGCCACCGAATATCAACCGCGCGCGGACCTCGCCCTCGGCTACTTTCGACAGCAGCTGGAGGTCGCCGCGCAAGTCGATGCGACCTTCAACCCGCCACCAGCCGATCTGCTGTTCGCGTATGACGACGGTGTATTTGATGGTCTTCCGGTCGAGCTCCTTCGGCGCCCGCAGCTGAACGTGGGTCACTCGGGCTGGGTCTTTCTCAGCGATCGTTGGTCCGGCGATGTCAAGGAACTCAAGAACGAGCATCTCTATCACCTGCCTCTCCGGAGACCCGAGCTTGTTCGCTATCTCGGCCTCGCGGCTGGTTGGCGCGTGGACTTGCGGGACGGCGAACGGATCTGGTTCGAGCAGCCCGACGCCTAGGCTCGGCGGATTAGAGTTTCGCCGTGACAGACGCCATTCAGGCACCGCGTCCGGGCCCCGATAACACCAACGCGCCGGATGAACAGAAGAAGGTCCACCGCACCGAGACGAAGACGCGCACGCCGGTCGAGGCCAAGCGCGAGGGACCCACGCTCGAGATGGTGAAGAGCGACGAGCGCGTGAAGGTCTTCATCCGCTCCGCCAACCAGCAGACCGGCGCGATCGGCTACACCGAGCACGGCGAGCGCCACGCGAACACCTCGGCCGACGGCGCGCGCTTCATCCTGAAGTCGCTTGGCCACGATGCACGCCGCTGCGAGATCGCCGCGGTCGCGGCCTACCTCCACGACATGGGCAATGTCGTGACGCGCGAGAAGCACGCACAGACCGGGGCCCTGCTCGCGAAGGACATTCTGCTCGACCTGGGCTTCCCGCTCGAAGAGGTGGCCACGATGATGGGCGCCGTCGCGAATCACGAGGAGGACGAGGGTGGGCTCCCGGTGAGTGCCGTGTCCGCCGCGGTGATCATCGCCGACAAGAGCGATGTGCACCGAAGCCGCGTGCGTAACCCGAAGTCGACCTCGTTCGACATCCACGACCGGGTGAACTACGCGGTCACGGCCTCGGAGATCAAGGTCAGCCGCAAGGAAAAGCTCATCACGCTCGAGCTCGCCGTCGACACCGAGGTGTCGCCCATCATGGAGTACTTCGAGATCTTCCTTCCGCGCATGATGCTCTCGCGGCGGGCCGCCGAATTCCTCCACTGCAACTTCGCCCTCGTCATCAACAACACGCGGCTTTTGTAAGCAGCTCGGCTCCGCGGCCTTGCCGCGTCGCCTCGCCACAGGCTCAAGGCTGAATGACTCGCTCCTCGCGGGTGAACCGCTCGTCGCTCGTTCTCCTCGTGTTTAGCTAAACTCTCCTTCTCACGTTCCGGGAGGATCTACCCGCCATGCCGACGATCCGTGCCCGCCGGTCTTCACGCGTCCGCAACGCGATCGCCGCAGGTGGCGTCGTCCTTCGTCAGCGCGACGGCGCGCGCGAGGTCGTCTTGACCGGCCGCTACGCCGACGGAACCTGGGTCTTTCCAAAGGGCACTCCCGATAAGGGCGAGGAGATCGAGGACACGGCTTTGCGCGAGGTCGAGGAAGAGACGGGCCTCAAGGTCCGCATCCTCCGCGACATCGGGACGACCGATTACTGGTTCGCGGCGCCGGGCGAGCGCGTGCATAAGTTCGTGCACTTCTTCCTGATGGAGCCGACGGGCGGCGACACGTCCGCGCACGATCACGAATACGACGAGGTGCGCTGGGTCTCCGCGGACGAAGCGCGGCGTCTCCTCTCGTTCGACACGTATCGGGAAATACTCGATCGCGCCCTCGCAGCCGCGGGCGAGGCTGCCTGATGGCGACAGAAGCGCCGACCATGCGCCGGACTCCGCTCTACGACAAGCACGCCGAGCTTGGCGCGAAGATGGTGCCGTTCGCGGGGTACGAGATGCCGATCCAGTACGAGGGGATCGTCGCGGAGCATCGTGCCGTGCGCGGGCGCGCGGGTCTCTTCGATCTCTCGCACATGGGCGAGTTCTTCTTCCGAGGGCGCGGCGCGGGCGAGACCCTGGATCGCCTCGTTTCGAGCGACATCGCCGGGCTCGCGGTGGGCCAGGCGCGGTACGGGTTGCTGACGAACGAGCGGGGCACGATCGTGGACGACGTCATCGTCTACCGGATCAGCGAGGCCGAATACATGGTGGTCGTCAACGCCGCGAACATCGCGAAGGACCGAGCCCATGTTCTCGCGCACCTGGGCGAGGACGTCGCGTTCGACGATCGCTCGTTCGGGACCGCGCTCGTCGCGATCCAGGGCCCGCGCGCGGTGGAGATCCTCGCATCCGAGACAGACGCCGACGTTCGCTCGCTCCCGTCCTTCGGCGTCACGCAGGGGCGCGTGGCCCGAACTCGCGCGACCCTGGCGCGCACCGGATACACCGGCGAGGACGGCTTCGAGGTGTTCGTGGCCAACACCGATGCGGCCGCGGTGTGGGACGGCCTGCTTGCGGCCGGGCGCGAGGCCGGGATCAAGCCGATCGGCCTGGGAGCCCGCGACACGCTGCGTTTGGAGGCGCGCTTCTCGCTCTATGGGAACGACATCGACGAGACCACCGACCCGATCGAGGCGGGCCTCGGCTGGACGTGCAAGCTGGACAAGGCCTTCGTCGGGCGCGATGTGATCGCGGCGAAAAAGGCCGCCGGACCGAAGCGGAAGATCGCCGGTCTCGTGATCCAGGGCGGGGTCGCGCGCCACGGGCACGAGGTCACGCAGGACGGCGACGTCGTCGGCCAGGTCACGAGCGGCACGTACGGGCCGACGGTCGAAAAGAACATCGCGCTGGCCTACGTGCCGACGACGCTTTCGAAGATCGGAACGGCCCTGGCCGTCCGCATTCGCGGCAAGGACGTTCCCGCTACGGTAGTGAAGACACCTTTTTACCGGAGGCCCGAGTGAGCACCGTTCCCGACAATCTTCAGTATTCGAAGGAGCACGAGTGGGTGCGCGCCGACGGCGACGTGGCCACGATCGGCATCACGCACTTCGCGCAGGAGCAGCTCGGGGATGTCGTGTTCGTCGAGCTTCCCGAGAAGGGCGCGAAGGTACGCCAGTACGCGAGCCTTGGAGTCGTCGAGTCCGTCAAAGCTGCGTCCGACATCTACGCGCCGATCTCGGGCGAGGTCGTCGAGCGCAACGTGAAGGTCATCGAGAAGCCCGAGCTCGTCAACAGCGCGCCGTACGGCGATGGCTGGATGATCAAGGTGCGCCTTGCCGACAAGGGAGAGCTCGCGCAGCTCCTTTCCCCGAGTGACTACCGGTCCCACATCGGCGAGACCGCCGGCGCCGGCGGGGACTAGTCGCCCAGGGCTTGAACAAAAACCCGTACTCGTCGCACACCGATGCCGACCGCGCGGCGATGCTCGAGCGCGTCGGCATAAAGAGCGTCGACGATCTGCTCACCGCGATCCCTAAAGACGCGCTCCGGCCGAAGCTCGGCCTGCCCGTCGGAATGTCCGAGCTCGAGGTCCAGGCGCACCTCGAATCGCTCGCCGCGAAGAACCGCAACGCCGGAGCAGGCCCCTTCTTTCTCGGAGGTCCCGTGCAGCGACGGTACATCCCGGCCGCCGTGCCGGTGCTTGCCCTGCGCGGCGAGTTCCTGACCGCGTACACGCCGTACCAGCCCGAGGTCAGCCAGGGCACGCTGCAGTCGATCTTCGAATACCAATCGCTCATCTCGGAGCTGCTCGCGATGGACGTCGCGAACTCGTCCATGTACGAGGGCGGATCCTCGGTCGCCGAGGCCGCCTTCATGGCGGTCCGCACGACCGGCCGCAAGAAGGTCGTGATCGCGAGCGAGGTCTATTTCGAATTCCGCCGCACCGTTCGGACCTACGCCAGAGGCCCGGATCTGGAAATCGTCGAAGTCCCAACGCGCGACCTCGCGTCGGCGGCAGAGGGTGCGGCCTGCCTCATCGTGCAGCACCCTGATGCCTTCGGTGGTCTCGTCGACGTGAAGGCCATCGCGGATGCGGCACACGCCGCGGGCGCCCTCTGCATCCAGGTGACGGAGCCGCACGCCAACGCGCTGCTCGAGCCTCCCGGCTCGCTCGGCGTCGACATCGCGGTGGGGGAAGGGCAGCCTCTCGGGATCCCCATGAGCTTCGGCGGGCCGTACCTCGGGATCCTCGCGTGCCGCACCGCGCTCGTCCGTCAGATGCCCGGCCGCGTGGTCGGCGAGACTCACGACGCGCGCGGCATGCGCGGCTACGTGAACACGCTGCAGACCCGCGAGCAGCACATCCGGCGCGAGAAGGCCACGAGCAACATCTGCACGAACGAAGCGATCGCGGCAATCACCGCCGCGGTGTATCTCGCGCTCATGGGACCGGAAGGACTGAGCGCGGCCGCGCGTCTCGGGGTCGCCAAGGCACATGCGCTCGCGCACCGTCTCGGCGCTCTGCCCGGATGCTCGGTCTCGACCGATGGCGATTTTTTCGATCGGTTCGCTCTTCGTGTCCCGACGCTGGCGCCGGGGCGCGAGGGAAGCGGCTACGCGCTCCGCAATGCACTCCTTGTGGACAACGTCCTCGTCGAGGCGACCGCCGCGCACTACGGAGATCGAGACGATCTGATCATCCAATGCACCGAGATGACGACCGACGCCGAGATGGACGCGCTCGTCGCAGCGATTGAGAGCGTCGCCGCCGGCGTTCGCGAGACGGTGACGGCCCGATGACCATCCGCACGCAGGTCATTCCAGAATCGGGCGTGAAGACCGCCGTGCCCGCGCTCGAGCCGCTGCTCATCGAGATCCACGAAGAGGGCCGCGCCGGCCGCCACGTGCGCGGAGGCGAAGAAGCCGAAGCGCAGATCCCGGCCCGGTTCCGCAGACGCGCGCCACTCGGCCTGCCCGAGCTCAGCGAGCCGCAGGTGGTGCGCCATTTCACGCACCTCGCGCAGCTCAACTACGCCGTCGACACGGGCATGTACCCACTCGGCTCCTGCACCATGAAGTACAACCCGAAGATCAACGATCGAGTTGCGTCGCTCTTCGCGGACCTGCATCCGAAGCAACCCCAAAGCACGGTCCAGGGAGCGCTGACGCTCCTCGCGGAGCTCGAGGGGATGCTCGCCAAGCTCACTGGGATGGACGCGGTCACGCTGCAACCCGCTGCGGGCGCGCAGGCAGAGTTCACCGCGATCCTGATGTTCAAGGCCTATCACCAAAAGCGCGGTGAGGGCGCGAAGCGCCACCGCGTGATCGTGCCGGATACCGCGCACGGAACGAACCCCGCATCGGCCGCGATGTGCGGGTTCCAGGTCACGACCGTCAAGAGCGATGCCCACGGGAACATCGACCTCGCATCGCTCAAGGCCGCGCTCGGAGACGACGTCGTTGGTCTGATGCTGACGAACCCGAACACGCTCGGCCTCTTCGAGGAGCGCCTGCGCGAGGTGTGCGATGCGGTCCACGCCGTCGGTGGTCTCGTGTACGGCGACGGCGCGAACATGAACGCGCTTCTCGGCGTCGCGCGTCCCGGTGACCTTGGCTTCGACTGCATCCACATCAACGTGCACAAGACCTTCTCGACCCCGCATGGTGCAGGCGGGCCCGGCGCGGGTCCTCTCTGCGTGAAGGAGCCGCTTCGGGCGTTCCTGCCAAAGCCGTGGATCGTTCGCGACGAGCAGGGCCGCTATCACCTCGACACGGCGCGGGACGACCAGCCGCCGGCCGGACTCGGCGATTCGATCGGTCGCGTGCGGACGTTCCTCGGCAACTTCGGCGTGCTCGTCCGCGCGTACACCTACATGCGGACGCTCGGCGAGGAAGGGCTCGCCGAGGCATCGAACGACGCGATCCTCGCGGCCAACTATCTCCTCGCGCAGCTGCGGGACTCGTACGACGTCGCGTTCGACCGGCCGTGCATGCATGAGTTCGTGCTCTCCGCGTCCCGGCAGAAGAAGCAGGGCGCGTCGGCGCTCGACGTCGCCAAGGCCCTCATCGACGAAGGGTTCCATCCGCCGACGGTCTACTTCCCGCTCGTGGTCCCGGAGGCGCTGATGATCGAGCCGACCGAGACCGAGCCGCGCGAGACTCTCGACGCCTTCGCCGCCGCGATGGTCCGCATCGCCGAGCGCGCCAAGACCGATCCCGCAGCGGTGAAGGCCGCGCCGAAGAACGCGCCGCTCGCGCGTCTCGACGAGGTAAACGCGGCGCGCAATCCGAAGCTCAAGTGGCAGCGACCGACATAGTCCGCGCCTCTACCCGCGTCGCGATGGTCTGGCCTCAGGTGGCGATCGTGCAGCGGGACCTGGCTGATCTGCGGGCAGCACCGTCTGGGGATTCGGAGCTTGTCGATCAGGCGCAGTACGGCGAGAACGTCCGGGTGCTCGGCGAGAGCGACCGCTGGCGGTACGTGCAGGGAGCGGACCACTACTTCGGTTGGGTCACTCTCGACGATCTTGCAGTGCTCACGGGATATGCCGAGCGCTTCGTGGTCGCGGTCCTTCTGGCGGACGTTCGAGACGCCCCGCATGGCGATGCGAGCGTGATCGCGCGCCTGCCGACGGGGACGAGCGTGCCGGCGATCGTGGCGAGCATGGAGCCGGCCGATGGAACGCGCCAACGCGTGCCGTACGCCCATCCAGAGGGCTGGCGCGAAACCCATCTTGGACCGGGCTGGCTCACCGGCTACGTCGCGGTATCCGACCTCGTCGACGTTCGGCAGCTTCCGCACCGCTACCCGACGGCCAACGACTACCTGGAAACGGCGGAATCGTTCATCGGTGTTCCTTACTTATGGGGCGGTACGACGGCACTAGGTCTGGACTGTTCGGGATTCGTTCAGCAGGTGTACCGTTTGAACGGGGTGGCCCTGCCGCGGGACGCGGATCAACAGGCCATGCTCGGCCGAATGGTGGAAGAGGCCCGAGCAGGTGACCTCATGTTCTTCGGTGCCGACTCGGTGACCCACGTTGCACTGGCCACGAGCGCGACCGAGTTCGTCCACGCGCCGATGAAGGGTGGCGTGGTCGAGCACAGTCGGCTTGGCCCCGACCGCAAGCTGAGAGTCATCCGCCGGTATCTTCCGGACCCAGCCGCGACATGAAGCCCGATACCCGGCGCGACCCCGCGGCCGGGGATGGCCGCACCGACCACGAGCTCGTGTACGCGGCCCGCGACGGCGACACCATCGCCTTCGACGCGCTCTTCTACCGGTACCGGGACGGGATCTTCCGCCTCGGCCTCGCGATCACCAAGGACCCCTCGGCCGCGGAGGAGATCGTCGTCGACACGTTCGCCCGCGCGCATCGCGCTCTCGCCCGGCTCGAGCCCGACGATTCGCTCCGGCCGTGGCTGTATCGGGTCGCGGTCAATCTTTCGTACAACCGGCGCCCGCGCAAGGGCGTGGTCCTCTCGTCCCTCGATGAGGCTGCCGACGTGGCGTTCGAGAACGACGAGGGCTCGCCGTCCCACGTCGCAGAGCAGGCGGAGCTCCGAAGGCTCGTGCTGGGTGCCGTCGACGAGCTCGGGCCCAAACATCGGCTCGTGGTCGTGCTCCACTACATGAACGGACTGAACCTGACCGAGATCGCGGAAGTCGTGGATTGTCCGGTGGGGACAGTCAAATCGCGATTGCACTACGCGCTCCGTCGGCTCCGAACGCATCTTGCGGCACATCCGGAGCTGGGTATCGAACCAAGTCGTCCGATCATCGCTAATCAACTTCGGGCACCAAAGCCGATCACGGCATCTGTGCCCTTCGAGGGCGAATGAGACTCTTCTCGCGCAGCTGCGAATTTCGTCAGGCCGCGTACCTCGTATCGGCCGACCGGCTGAACGCGGGCGAACGGATCGCGCTCGAGGCCCACGCCGCATCGTGCGTCCAGTGCGCCGACGCGCTGCGCAATGGCCGCAGCGTCGATGCCGCCCTTCGCGGCGCGTTCTCGCCTCTTCGCGAGCGCCGGACCATGATCGCGCCCGGGCGCGTGCGGCTGGCCGTCGGCCCGAGAAGCGCAGCGACGAACCCATGGCTTCGCGCGCCGCGCTTCTTCGGTCGCCTTGCGGAAGTCTCGGTGATGATCGGCGTGACGCTGTTCGCCGTGGGCGCGACGCTGGATCCCTCCGCGCGACAGAGCACCTCGACCGCGACGCACTCGGTGGTCCAGGGAAACCTCCGCGGCCAACCTCCCGTTGGAGACATCGACTACCTCCGTTGGATCAGACTCAACAAGCCCGATGACTCCCCGGCCGTCTCGGATCAAACGCGTCTCCCTATGGGCGGTCGTTTCGACGGCGATCCGGTCGAGATCCAGAAGGCGCCGGGCGCGGTACCGCGCTGATCTGACCCTGCGTGGGGCGATATCGCTCGCCCTCGTCGCCGCCATGGCCTTCCTCAGCGCCTGCGCCTCGCCTCCTCCGACGCGACGCGACGTGGTCATCGGTCTCGTCGGCGAACCCCGAACGGTGTTCGACGACGATCCGTCGGCGCGTTTTGTCAGTTCCGCCGTCACCGAGACGCTCGTCCGCCTCGATGCCCACGACGAGCTCACGCCGCGGCTCGCCGAATCCGTTCCGACGCTGGAGAACGGTGGCCTCCGTATCGTCACGGACGACCCCGACGCGCCGGACGGCAGGCTCGTCGCCACGTTCCGGCTCCGCGACACGAAGTGGCAGGACGGCGAGCCGATCACGGCGGCGGACGTGCGGTTCGCATGGCAGGAAGACAAGGCCGATCCGCCCGGCACGCTGACGCGCTGGACCGCCGACCGTATCTCCGAGGTTCAAGTGCTATCGGCGCGCGACGTCCGCGTGCTCTACCAGAACGGTGAGCGCTGGGACAATTACGCTCTCGGCCCTCGCGTCATGCCCAGCCACCGCTTGGCGCAGGCCACCCCCGAGCAGCGGAGCGCCTATGCGCGCGAGCCGGTCCATGCCGGCGCGTTCGCCGTCGCCGCGTGGCTCCCCGGCAGCATCACGCTCTCCGCATTTCAGGGCTACGTGCTGGGCGCGCCCAGGCTCGGGCGGCTCGAGATCCACTTCTTTTCGAACCGGGCCGCCGCGCTTCAGGCGCTCCTCCGCGGCGAGATCGACGTCGCGCCGTGGCCCGTGCTCGAGGCCGATCTGGCGAAGACGCTCGACCGTTTCGCTGACGGGACGCATCTTCTCGCTCACTACGTCCCCACCGAAGCGGCCAGCCTCCTTCGCTTTGGATCCGATCCGAAGCGTTTCGGGGATCCGCTGGTGCGCGAGGCGATCGACCTCACCATCGATCGCCAGTCCATCGTCGATGATGTCTTCGTGGGTCGGGCGAGAGTGCCACGCACATATCTCGTTCCGCCACAGTGGGCGGCGGCCGAGGACGTACCCGCTGCCGGGCCGGACCGCGATCGCGCGCGGACGCTGCTCGTCGAGGCGGGTTTCACCAAAGGACAGTTCGGGATCGTCGAACGTGGTGGCGAGCGGATGACGACGACGATCGGCGTCGCCGCGGGCTCGCAAGCACGCACCGACGTCGCAAGACGCGTGGCAGGCGACCTCGCCGCCATCGGCATCGCGGCCGACGTCCGCGAACGCGTGCCGGCGGACCTCCTGGCCGAAGTGCAGAGGGGTCAATTCGATCTCGCGATCACATCTGAGGAAGCGGCCGATCCTCAGCTTGCTTCCGACCGATGGGCCGGCCGGGTCGATCCCTGGTTCGATGCGCTCGCGGGACTCGCGACCCAGGCCGCGGATCGTTCCGAGAAGCGTGCCATCTACTCCGAGATGGAGCGAATCTGGACGTCGGGCCTTCCCGCGCTCCCGCTCTACCAGGAGCTCCGGGTCGATGTCGCGCCTCAAGGCCTCGCCGGAATACAGCCCACGCCTTCCGGTTCTGCGCTCTCGTGGAACGCCTACGAGTGGAGTTTCTTGGCTCGCTGAACCCGCGGGGTCTGGCGACGGTACTGACAATGGCCCAGAATCGCGCCATACCCCAATAAAAAAGGAGAGGGAGGCGGAATTTTGACCCTAACTCGCAGTCGCATCTGGCCGCTCCTGTCACTCATGACGTTGCTGGCCGTGGTGATCGGCGCCTGCACGCAGCAGGGCGGCGGCACCACCAGCGGCAACGCGACCGATCAGGCGGACCCCAACGGGGAGCTCGTTACGAATATGGGTAGCGAGCCCGACAACATCGACCCGCAGCAATCACAGTTCGTCCAGGAGATCGGCGTGAACATGAAGGTCTTCGAAGCTCTGATGACCTTCGACGTCAAGTCCGGTAAGCCGATCCCCGCAGCGGCGAAGGATCAACCCAAGGTCAGCGCTGACGGCAAGACCTACACCTATACCCTCCGTGACGGCCTCAAGTACTCGGACGGCAAAGCCCTCACGGCGGAAAACTTCAAGTACGGATGGCAGCGGCTTTGCGACCCGGCCATTGCCGGGGGTTATGCGTTCACCGGCTACATCGTGGCCGGCTGCGAAGACTGGAACAGCTTGGACCCGAAGAAGGACGACCCCGCGAAGCTCGCGGCGGCCAAGACGGCCTTCCTCAACAACATCAAGGTATCGGGCAGCGACATCTCGTTCACCCTTACGGACCAGGCGCCGTACTTCAACTCGATCGCGGCGCTGTGGGTGGGCGTGCCCGCCCGCGAGGACACGGTCACGAAGGGCGGCGCGTCATGGACCGAGCCAGCCACGTTCATCGGCAACGGCCCATTCATCCTCAGCGAGTGGAAGCACAACGACAAGATGGTCTTCACGCGCAATCCGAACTTCCGCACGCCGACCAAGCTCGCGAAGTGGACACAGGTCATGATCAACGAGGGCGCCGTCGCATTCGCGGCGTACCGCAACAACGAGCTCGATGTCTACGGCATCGCGGCGGAGGATCTCCGGTCGATCGACGCTGATGCCGCACTGAAGGCTCAGCGCGTCGAGGGGCCCGGCCAGTGCACCTTCTATATCGGCTACAACACGAAGAAGGCGCCGTTCGACGACAAGAACGTCCGCGTCGCGTTCGCGAAGTCATTCGATCGCGACGCCTACATCAACGACGTCGCCAAGATCGGCAAGCCCGCGCTCGCGTTCATCACTCCGGGCATTCCCGGTTATGACTCGGGGGACACCTTCCAGAAGTTTGACGCCACAGCGGCGAAGGCCGCGCTCGCTCAAGCAGCCCCGGCCGCGCAGGCCGCGCTCGCGGGTGTCAAGATCACCTACGCGTCGAGCGCACGGAACAAGACCCGCCTCGAGTGGTTCCAGGGCCAATGGAAGACGAACCTCGGTCTCGACGTCGGTCTCGACCCGGTGGACTCCACGACCTACACGCAGCTTGTGAAGAAACCGGACACGACGCCCGCTCTCTTCCTGCTCGGCTGGTGCGCTGACTACTACGACCAGCAGGACTGGCTGACGACGGTGTTCCACTCCAAGTCGACCGTCACTCGGATCGGGTACAACAACCCCCAGTTCGACAAGCTCGTGACCGACGGCGACAAGGAACCCGACCCGAAGAAGCGAGACGACCTCTACCAGCAGGCATCACGTCTTCTCTCTCAGGACGCGCCGGCCGCGTGGATCTACTACGACGCGAACCCGGTGCTCGAGAAGCCCTGGGTGAAGAGCTTCTACCTCACCTCGCTCGGCTTCGAGGAAGCCCGCTGGACCGATCCCTTCGTGACCAAGAAGAGCTAAACGATCGCGCGCAATTCGCATGGAGGGGCCGGCGCAAGCCGGCCCCTTCTGTTTGCCGTGAGTCATTCAGAAAGCGTCGCGCTATACACTCGGTTCGAGACCGTGCTCAGTGCTTAGGTACGTGATCCGGCGGCTCCTATTGATCATCCCCACGATGTTTTTCGTGGCGCTGATCACTTTCTCGCTCGCGCATGCCGCTCCGGGAAGCCCTTTCGATCGCAACGCGAACCGTCCGATGTCGCAGGAGACGATCGACCGGATCAATCGGTATTACGGGGTCGACAAGCCGATCCCGGAGCAGTTCGTGACCTACATGGGGAACCTTTTGCGGGGTGACCTCGGCCTGAGCTTCACCCGGCAGAGACCGGTCGTAGACATCATCGGCCAGGGGATCGGCACGACGTTCCAGCTCGGCCTCGGCGCGCTTGTCTTCGCGCTGGCGTTCTCGATACCGCTTGGGATCATCAGCGCGCTGAAGCAGAACACCCTGGTCGACTACTCGAGCATGCTCGTGGCGACCATCGGCACGACGATCCCCTCGTTCGTGATCGCGATCTTCCTCATTTACATCTTCGGGGTGAACCTGAATTTGCTCCCGTTCGTCGGTTGGGGAAGCTGGCAGCACATGGTCATGCCGATGTTCGTGCTTGGACTTGGGGCCGGGGCGTTCCTCACCCGGATCACGCGGGCCAGCATGCTCGAGGCCATCCGTCAGGACTACGTCCGCACCGCGCGAAGCAAGGGGCTGCGCGAACGTACGGTGATCGTCGGCCATGCTCTGAAGAACGCCCTCATACCGGTCGCGACCATCATCGGTCCAGCGACGGCCGGCCTCATCACCGGCTCCTTCATCATCGAGACGCTGTTCAACGTTCCCGGGATGGGCCGACTCTACATAATCAGCATTCTCGCGCGCGATTACCCGGTCATCATGGGCACGACGCTGCTCTACGCCTTTCTGATCATGATGGCCAACCTCACCGTCGACATCCTTTATGGCGTTCTCGACCCTCGGATCAAGGTGCGCTAGTGGCGACGGCGGCGACCGCACAACAGCAGCAGCGGGCCGGGGAGATGAACGTCATCGCCCGGAAACAGCGATCGCTGTGGGGCGACGCGTTCTATCGGCTGATCCGAAACCGCGCGGCCCTGGTGGGCCTCATCGTGATCGCGTTCGCGGCGCTGACCGCGATCTTCGCCGACTTCGATCTGTTGGGGATCCGCATCAAGCTAGCGCCGTATGACCCTCTCGCGCAGAACGGTCCAAAGCAGCTGATGGAGCCCATCTGGACGAAGTTCTTCGGCAGCAAGTTCACCGATCCGGCATACATCTTTGGTTCCGATGAGCTGGGTCGCGACATCCTCAGCCGGCTCATGTACTCATCGCGAGTGAGTCTCATCATCGGCCTCGTCCCAGTCTCGATCGTGCTCGCGATCGGGCTCAGCGTCGGGATGCTCGCCGGATACGTCGGCGGCGTCGTCGACGACGTTCTCATGCGTATTACCGACGTCGTCTACGCGTTCCCGGACCTGCTCTTCGTGATCATCATCGTGGCGACCCTTCGCGGCACCCCACTCGGCGATGCCTACAACGGACTCCTTGTGATCTTCGTCGGGATCGCGGTCGTGAACTGGGTCGGAGTCGCCCGGCTCGTCCGCGGGCAGGTCCTGTCGGTAAAGCACCGTGAGTTCGTCGAGGCCGCGCGAGCCATCGGTGCCGGGCCCGGACGGATCATGCGCACGCACATTTTCCCGAACATCCTCGCGCCCATCATCGTGACCGTGGCCTTCGCGATCCCGGGAGCGATGCTCACCGAATCCATCCTCTCTTATCTTGGGATCGGCATCCGGCCGCCGACGCCGACGTGGGGCGTCATGATCAACGAGGGGTTCATCGTCTTCTCGACCTCAGCCTGGCCAGTATTGCTTCCGTCGATGTGCATCTCGATCGTCCTGCTGGCGTTCACGTTCGTCGGAGACGGGCTCCGTGACGCGCTCGACCCGCGGTCGAAGATGTGATGGCAAACCGTTGGTAGACTCCGCGGAACTCAGGCGGGACTAGGGGGAGACCGGGTGGCTCAGCAGCTTCTGGAGGTCCAGGACCTTCACACGCAGTTCTTCACGCGCGACGGCGTCGTCCGCGCGGTTGACGGCGTTTCGTTCGAGCTCGCGGCGGGCGAGACGCTCGGCATCGTCGGCGAATCGGGCTGCGGCAAGTCCGTCACCGCGCTCTCGCTCATGCGTCTCATTCCCATTCCGCCGGGGAAGATCGTCAAGGGGTCGATCGTCTTCGACGGCGCCGACGTCCTCAAGATGGACGACGACGAGGTGCGCGGGATCCGCGGGAACAACATCGCGATGATCTTCCAGGACCCGATGACGAGTCTCAACCCGGTACTCACCATCAGCCGCCAGATCTCCGAGGCGCTCGAGCTTCACCTCAAGATGGATAAGAGCGAAGCTCGCAAGCGGACCATCGAGCTGCTCGATCTCGTCGGGATCCCAAGCGCGAAGAAGCGCGTAGACGATTACCCCCACCAGTTCTCCGGTGGGATGCGTCAGCGCGTGATGATCGCGATGGCTCTTTCATGCAACCCGAAGCTCATTCTTGCGGACGAGCCGACGACCGCTCTCGATGTGACGATCCAGGCGCAAATTCTCGATCTGCTCAAGAACCTCGCGCGCGAGTTCCGGACGGCGTTCATCCTCATCACCCACGACCTCGGGGTCGTGGCCGGCATGACGCAGCGCATCCACGTCATGTACGGGGGCAAGATCGTCGAAAAGGCCGACACCGCGGAGCTCTTCGCCAACCCGAAGATGCCGTACACGTGGGGCCTCCTGCGGTCGATCCCGCGCCTGGATGAGCGGCGCAAGGCCAAGCTCCTCCCGATCGAAGGCCTTCCGCCGGACCTCATCGCGCCGCCGCCGGGCTGCCGGTTTGAGCCGCGCTGCCAGTACCGGCGCGAGGTGTGCCGGGAGAAGGAGCCCGAGCTCGTGCACATCCCGAACTCCAAGCCGGACCACGAGGCCCGGTGCTGGGGCACCCAGCAGGGCGGCTGGCTCGTCGACACAGACTGGCGCAAAGAGGTCGGCGACACGCGCGTGCTCGAAGAGATCAAACAGGAAGTCGCACAGCTGCCGCCCGAGCCAAAACCGGGCGATGTGCCGCCCGCGCCGACGGCGATATAAGAGGTGTAGAGAGATGGCCCTGAATACACCGACGAAGCCCGCGGATCCGGACTACGTCCGAGTCCGCAGCACCGCCACGGCGGACAGCGGCAAGAACCTCCTCGATGTCAAAGCATTGAAGATGCACTTCCCGTTGACGCAGGGGATCATCTTCCAGCGCCAGGTCGGGGCAGTGCGCGCGGTCGACGGCATCGATTTCTTCGTCGAGAAGGGCGAGACGCTCGGGCTCGTCGGGGAGTCGGGGTGCGGCAAGTCGACGACCGGCCGCGCGATCCTGCAGCTCTACAAGCCGACGGCCGGCGAGGTGAAGTTCGACGGCGTCGAGCTGACGAGGCTCGGTGGCGAGGACATGCGGAAGATGCGCCGGCGCATGCAGATGATCTTCCAGGATCCATACGCGTCGCTGAATCCGCGCATGACCGTCGGCAACATCATCGGGGAACCGCTCGAGGTCCATAACCTCGCGCGCGGGAAAGAAAAGACCGAGCGCGTCCAGGAGCTGCTTCGCGTCGTGGGTCTGAATCCGTACTTCACCAACCGCTATCCGCACGAGTTCTCGGGTGGCCAGCGCCAGCGCATCGGGATCGCCCGCGCGCTCGCGGTCGAGCCTGAGTTCATCGTGTGCGACGAGCCGATCTCGGCGCTCGACGTGTCGATCCAGGCGCAGGTCATCAACCTCCTCGAGGAGCTACAGGACCGCTTCAAGCTCACGTATCTTTTCATCGCGCACGACCTCTCGGTCGTGAGGCACATCAGCGACCGCGTCGCCGTGATGTATCTAGGGAAGATCGTCGAGCTCGCGGACCGCGTCGACCTCTACGAGCGTCCGCTTCACCCGTACAGCCAGGCTCTTCTCTCAGCGGTGCCGATCCCGGATCCGGCTGTCGAATCGAAGCGCAAGCGGATCATCCTGACGGGCGATGTCCCGTCGCCGGTGAACCCGCCCTCTGGCTGCCGTTTCCACACGCGTTGCTGGAAGGCGCAGCAGATCTGCTCGGAAGTCGACCCGGAGTTCATCGAGCACGAGCCGCGGCACTGGGCGGCGTGCCACTTCCCAGGCGTCTAGAGCGGGCGGGCGACCAACCCCGCTGATCGTCCGAACGTCCTCGCCCGTACGGCGGTATAGCAGGCGGGGTTCGGCCGTACCTGCGGGCTTTGCCTAGACTGCCGAAACTTCTCGCATTGGGAAAGGAGCCACCGAGGGGCATGACGCAACAGCGCACGCACCGCACTCTGCTCGGCATCGCGGCCGCGGCTGTACTCATCGCCACGGCGTGCGCGCCGAGCGGCGGACCGAGCGCGAGCAGCACGACCACGACCCAGGAAACGCCGGTCGCCGGCGGTCGAGTGATCCGAGGCTCGTTCAGCGACATACGAGTTTTGAATCCGGTGGTCAGCACGGACGCAACCTCGACCCAGGTCATCAGCCTCATGTACGACACGCTCATCAACGTCGACCCGAAGACCGGGACCCCGGTGCCGTGGATGGGCAAGTGGACAGTCAGTGCCGACAACCAGACCTTCTCGTGGGAGATCGACGCCAAGGCGAACTGGTCCGACGGTAAGCCGGTCATCGCCGAGGACTTCCTCGCCCGCGCCAAGGCAACCGCGCGCAGCAAGCTCACCACGCAGAAGAGCAACTGGGCGGACGTCGAGGGTTTCGCCGATTACCGCGATGGGAAGGCGACGGCGATCTCCGGCATCACGATCGACACCGCAAACCCGAAGAAGTTCACCGTGCATTTCACCCGGTCCTTCTGCCCCGCGCTTTTGCAGGTTTTCGGGTCCGCGCCGATCCCGTCGCATGTCTTCGGTAAGTACACCGTCGACAACGACCCCACCAAGAACATCGACACCGCGCCCGAGAATGCGGCGCCGGCCGCGGTCAGCGGCCCGTTCAAGTTCAAGGAATGGCGCAAGGGCGACCAGGTCATCCTGAGCCGTAATGACGGTTACTGGCGCGGCGCGCCATACCTCGACGAATTCGTGCAAAAGGTCGTCGCCGACTCCACCGTTCAGGCGGCACAGCTCAAGACCGGCGAGCTGACGCTCGGCGCGATCCAGCCCGGCGACTACGACGACCTCTCGAAGTCGGACAACCTGAAGCTCTACGAGTGGAAAGACAACGGCTACGTCTATATCGGGTGGCGCCTGAACAACCCGAACGTGCCCTTCCTGCAAGACAAGCGGATCCGTCAGGCCCTCGCCTACGGCTTGGACATGTCGACCGTCGTGCAATCGGTCGTACTGGGCCATGGGGAGAAGCAGCTTTACAACACGCCGTCGGTCTCCTGGGCCTATCCGGGCACCGCCGGCTACAACGACTACAAGTTCGACGCCGGCAAGGCGGAGCAGCTGATTAAAGACGCCGGCTATACGAAGGGCTCCGACGGCTTCTACGCGAAGGATGGCAAGACCCTGGGCTGGACGATCGTCACCAATCAGGGGAACAAGACCCGTGAAACGTTCCTCCAAGTTGCCGCGGAGCAGTACAAGAAGATCGGCGTGAAGATCAACCCAAAGGTTGAAGACTTCACGACGCTCGTCCCCAAGCTCAACAGTGGCAGCAACGAGATCGAGACGATCATCATCGGCTGGCAGCTAGGCAACGATCCGGACCTTTACAGCATCTGGCACTCGAGCAACATCGCGAGAGCCGATCAGGCCGGGAACAACTTCGTCGGCTACAACAATCCGGACCTGGACAAGCTCATCGAGCAGGGCCGCGGCCCGAACTGCGGCCAGGACGTCCGGAAGAACCTGTACGCGCAGGCGAACAAGATCCTGAACGAGGACCAGCCGTACAACTTCGGCTTCTCGCAGAACAGGATCCTCGCCACCGACAAGCGCATTCGCGGCATCGAGCCGGGCAGCTTCAGCCCGGACGCGACATGGAACGTCGAGAAGTGGTGGATCAAGCAGTAACCGCGATCTGATTTCACGCGCGCGGTGGGGCGCCCGATCGGGGCGCCCCACCGGTCACGGCGGCCCGGAGGTCACCGAGAGGCGATGCGCAAATACATCATCCGGCGCGTCCTATACGCGATCCCCACGCTGCTCGGGATCTCCGTCATCGTCTTCGCGATCTCGCGCCTTGCGCCAGGTGACCCAGTGCGTCTCTACACATTCGGCGCGACCAACATCACCGAGGCGGACATCGCCGCGCTTCGGCACTTCTACGGGCTCGACCAGCCACTGCCGGTGCAATACGTGAACTGGCTGATGAACATGCTCCGTGGCGATTTCGGCAAGTCCCTGCAATACAACCAGCCGGCGTTCGCTCTCCTCCTGGAACGACTTCCAGCGACCCTCCAGCTTGCCGTCCTCGCGCTGTTCCTGCAGGTCGGGATCGGTGTGCCGCTCGGTGTGATCGCCGCGCTCAATCGCGGCGGCTGGGTCGACAACGTCGTGCGTTTCTTTGGCGTGATCGGACACGCGATCCCGCAGTTCTGGATGGGACTCCTGTTGATCGTGCTCTTCGCCGTCAACCTGCACTGGCTTCCGAGCCAGGGCCTGCTCACGATCGGCAAGGACGTCTGGGACATCCCCGACCGGCTGAAACACATCCTGCTACCCGCGTTCGTCCTCGCGCTTGCCGGCGTCGCCAACTACTCGCGATATCTGCGGACCGAGACCCTCGATGTGATCGCGCAGGACTACGTGCGGACCGCGCGCGCGAAGGGCCTTCGCGAGCGCACGGTCGTGTACGTCCACGCGCTCCGGAACGCCCTGATCCCGGTGGTGACCGCGCTGGGCGGCATCCTCGCGGCGCTCGTCAGCGGCGCCCTCATCGTCGAGCAGGTCTTCACCTGGCCGGGCGTCGGCCAGCTCACCTACGCGGCCGTTCGCGGGAAGGATTACCCGCTGATCATGGCCGGGGTCATGTTCGCGAGCACGATGCTGGTGATCAGCTACCTGCTTCGCGACCTCGCGTACGCCCGCGTGGATCCGCGCATCAAGGTCTGAGCTGATGGCAACAGTCGCCCGCGCCGACGTGATCCCGGTGACCGGGGCGACCCGGCGTGCGTCTGCCGGGCTCTGGACCAACGCGTGGTACAGCCTCCGTCGTGACCGGCTCACGATGGGGGCCGCTGCGGTCTTGCTCCTACTCGCGCTCTCAGCGATCGCCGCGCCGCTTTTCGCGCAATACGTGTTCCACACGAGCTTCGAGGAGCAGGACCTCCTACGGATCTACGCGAAGCCGACGTTCGATCCGCCGGCCTACATGCTCGGTGCCGATGAGATCGGCCGCAGCCAGGTGGTCCGCCTGCTCTACGGCGGCCAGGTCTCGCTCTTTATCGGCTTCGTCGCGGCGTTCATGAATCTCACGTTGGGCGTCGGGCTGGGCTTGCTCGCCGGCTACATGCGCGGCGCGGTGGATGACCTGATCACTTGGTTCATCACCACGCTGAACTCGATCCCGATCATCTTTCTCCTTCTGCTGATCACGTCGCTGTTCCAGCCCGGAGCCCTCACGCTCACGCTGATCATCGGTGTGCTCTTCTGGACCGGTGTGACCAACTTCGTTCGCGGCCAGACCTTCGCGTTGCGCGAACGCGAGTTCGTCACCGCGGCGCGGACGATCGGGGCCGCGACGCCGCGGATCCTCATCCGCCACATCCTGCCCAACGTCCTCCCGTTGATCTTCGTTCTCGCCGCGATCGACATCGGCACGATCATCCTCGCGGAATCCGCGCTCAGCTATCTCGGCCTCGGGGTGACGCCGCCGACCCCGAGTTGGGGGAACATGCTTTCGAACGCGCAGAGCTACGCGACCCGCGCACCATGGCTCGTCGTGGCCCCTGGCGCGATGATCTTCCTGACCGTTCTGTGTCTCTATCTCATCGGCGACGGCCTTCGCGATGCTCTCGACCCGAGGCTCAAGGCGTCCTGACGGCCGGTGGGCCGAGGTAACGCGTCGCCGGATGCGATCCTCCGCCCTGCTCATCGCGATCTTGATGGTGATCGGTGCGTGCACCCTCGCCCCGAGCAGTGCCACGCCCACGCCTACTCCGGCGACCACGGGCGGAACCCTGCGCCTTGCGATCGCCGCGGAGGCGACGGCGCTGGATCCCTGGGCCGACGAGGCCTCGCTCATCGCGACCCGCCAGATCTTCGAGACTCTCGTCGACGTCGATCCGGCCACATCGCGGATCGGTCCCCGCCTCGCATCGTCGTGGGTCATGGCGAACGACGGCGCGTCATGGACGTTCACGCTTCGCGAGGGTGTCCTCTTCCATGATGGAAGCGCCCTCGACGCGTCCGCCGTCGTCGCGAGCTTCGAGCGCGGAAGAACGACGCACGCCTATCGCACGCTTTTCGGCGACCCTTCCGCGATCCTGAGCGTGCAGGCGCTCGATCCCCGCACGGTGCGCTTCGATCTTCGCGCTCCGTTCGGTCCTTTCCTCGCGCACCTCGCATCGCCGCAGGCCGCCATCGCGCGGGGATCCGCGGGCACCGGACCCTTTGTGGCGTCAGCGGGCGCGCTCGCTCCCGACGGCGGGCTCACGCTCCGTCGGAACGACTCGTACTGGGGTCGTGACGGCGCCGGAAAGCAACTCCCGTACCTCGATGGACTTGTGTTTCGGCCCGTGCCTGACGCCACGTCGCGGCTCGCGGAGCTGCGTGCTGGGCGTGTCGATGCCGCGCTCGACCTTCCCGTAGCGCAGGCGTCGAGCGCCCGCAGCGACCCGACCCTCGTGGTCAGCCCCCGGAAGGACGCGGCCCTCGCATCGCTCGGCATCGACGCGACGGCGACGCCATTCGATCGAGCCGAGCCCCGCCGCGCCGTGGCGATGGCCGTCAACCGCAACGCGCTCGCGGCGGTCTACGCCGGTACGTCGCGGCCGGCGATGCAGGTCGTGCCTCCCGGTTCGCTCGGGTACGACGACAGCGTGGTCGAGTTCTCGGCGCTCGACGTCGATGCAGCGCGCAAGGTGCTCGCCGACGCCCACGTCCCGACCCCGATCTCGGCCGACCTCGCGTACCCGAACGTTCCGACCGCGGGTTACCCAGATCCGCAGCGCATCGCCCAATCGATCGCCGCGGACCTTGCCAAGATCGGCGTCATCGCCCGCCTTCGTTCGGTCGAGCCGTCTGCGCTAGGCGTGTCCGGCGCGACGTTCACTCTCGACACGACCGCACTCGGTCTCGATCCGGACGACGTCTTCTGGCCGCTGTATGGACTCGATGACCCGTCCGGTGCGTCGCTGATCGTGGGTTTGGTCCGCAAGGCCCGCGCGGAGGCGGATCCGACAAAACGGGCCGAGCTCTACAAACAGGTGTCCAAGATCGCGCGGACCGACGCGCTTCGGGTCCCGCTGCTCTTCGCCGACAAGCCGAACGCCACCACGGCGCGCCTTGTCGGGTACAGCGGGATCGAGTATTTCGGCACAGTGTGGCTGCGGCCCTGACGCCGTCGGCTAACGTGGAGTGGTCATGACTCACTTCGTTCGCCCTGACCATCCTGCTGCCGCCACCTTCGGTGGCTGGGAGTAAGGAATGATCGGGATGGGCGGCGGCGGGGGCGTCCACATGTTCATGTGGGGCCAGCGCGGCGACGCCGCGAAGAAGCGACCCACGGTCGCGATGTATCGGAGACTCCTGCGATTTGTCGGACCGTATCGGGGGAATCTTGGGATCGCCGTCGTATTGCTCCTGGTCTCGACCGCGCTTGGACTCGTCTGGCCGAAGATCGTGCAGCGCGTGCTCGACCTCGGCCTGAAGGAGCCGGGGCTGCTCGACGAGCTCGTCGTCATTTTTGTCGTAGTCCTGCTGGTGCGCGCGGTCGTTGACGGCGTGCGCCAGTTCGTGATGGCCTGGACGGGCGAGAAGGTCATCTTCGACCTGCGCATGGCGATCGTGAACCACCTCCAGTCGATGTCGCTGTCCTTTTTCAACGTCCGGAAGACTGGCGACCTCATGTCGCACGTCACGAGCGACGCGACTCTCGTGCACGGCGTCGTCACGCAGACGATCATCCAGGTGCTCGGCCAGGTCCTGACGCTCGTGGGCGGGATCACGATCATCTTTCTCATGAACTGGCGGCTCGCATTGCTCACGCTGGTGGTCGCGCCGCCGATCGGGATCATCGGCCAGTACCTCGGCCGCCGGATACGCGACATCTCCCGCGCGGCGCAGGACGCGCAGGGTGAGGCCGTTGGTGTGTTGCAAGAGGCGCTCGCCGAGGTGCGCGTGGTGCAGGCCTTCACCCGCGAGGACTACGAGGCGAAGCGCTTCCACGAGAAGCTCATCGTGATGTTCCAGAAGAGCATCGACCGCGCGCGCGTCGGCGCGATCATGTTCCCGGCGATCGGGTTCCTCGGGTTCGCGTCGTCGATCGTTGTCCTCTGGTATGGCGGGCACCAGGTGGCGAGTGGTGAGCTCACCGCGGGTGAGCTCGTCGCATTCCTTCTCTACATGGGAATGGTGGCCGGTCCGGTCGGCGGTCTCGCGAGTCAGTGGACGGGGATCCAGCAGGCGTTCGGCGCGGCCGACCGGATCTTCGCTCTGCTCGACACCGAGCCTGACGTCCGCGACCTCCCGGGCGCCGCTCCGATCGGCCCGGTGCGCGGCGAGATCGAGTTCGACGCGGTGTCCTTCAAGTACGGCGAAGGGCCGCTGATATTCGAATCGCTGTCGACCGTGTTCGGCGAAGGCAAGACGACCGCGCTCGTCGGTCCGTCGGGCGCCGGCAAGACGACGCTCGTGAATCTCGTCGGCCGCTTCTACGACCCGGTCGGTGGTCGGGTGTGCGTCGATGGGCGAGACATCCGCGAGGTCACGCTGCGTTCGCTGCGCGAGCAGATCGCGGTCGTGCCGCAGGAGCCGATCCTCTTCGGCGACACCATTCGCGAGAACATTCGCTACGGCCGGCTCGACGCGACACAGGCCGAGATCGAGGATGCGGCACGAGCAGCGAATGCGACCGAGTTCATCTCGCGAATGCCGAAGGGGATGGAGACGATCGTCGGCGAGCGCGGCGTCCGGCTTTCGGTCGGACAGCGGCAGCGCATCGCCATCGCCAGGGCGATCCTTCGCGACGCCCGGATCCTTCTCCTCGACGAGGCCACCAGCTCGCTCGACAACGAGAGCGAATTCCTCGTTCAGCAGGCCCTTGACCGTCTGATGCGTGGCCGCACGACGATCGTGATCGCGCACCGGCTGTCGACGGTCGAGCGCGCGGACCGGATCCTGGTCCTCGACCGGGGCCGCATCGTCGAGGAGGGCACGCACGCGGAGCTCCTCACGCGCGGCGGCCTCTACCACCGCCTCTACACGCGGAAGTTCGTCGACGAGAGCGCGGTGGCGTCGGCCGACGTGCCGCCCGAGCCCGTCCTCATCGGAACCGTGGCCGGCGCGCGCCGCTTCGGACCACCCAACTCGTAACCGTCGCGTTTTGCACCCGGAGTACGCTCGGCCAGGAAGCCTGGCCAGTCGCTATCGAGCGTTAAAAGGGGAGGACCACGATGGGTACAGACAAGGTGCGCTTGGCAAAAGAGGGCATTGAAGCGTTCAGCGCGGGAGACTGGGAGCGGTTCAAGGCGCCGCTGAGCTCGGACGCGGTGTACGAAGAGCTCGCGACCCAGCGCAAAGTCCAGGGTCCGGATCAGATCGTCGAGGCAAGCAAGGGATGGAAGGAAGCGTTCCCCGACGCGACGGGAACGATCACGAAGGTGACGGAGGGCGCCGACACCGTGGTGCTCGAGATCACCTGGCAGGGGACGCACAGGGGTGACCTCGTCTCAGCGATGGGCACCATCCCTGCCAGCCAGAAGCGCGTGAAGATCTCGGCGGTCCAGGTAATCAGATTCAAGGGCGACAAGGTCGCCGAGACCAGACACTTCTTCGACCTCATGACGTTGCTCGAGCAGATCGGCACGGTCCCGATGCCCGCGACGGCGTAAGCCAAGAAATGAGCGGCCCGGCGGCTTCGGCCGCCGGGCCGGTGTTGGCTGTCGTAGCGACCCGTTGCGTGCTTCCTTGCTTGGTCACTCGGGTAAGGTGAAGGTGCGCTCGACGGGGTCGGCGCCTTGGGGGTTCTCGTGATCGCATCGACTCAACCCACCGTCTGGTCGACCATCAAGGCGACCATCGCGCGGCATCCCGCGAGCGCGTTCCTCATCTTCTTCTACGTCACAGGCTGGATCTTCTTTCTACCGGCGCTCCTCGGAACGTCAGGTTTCGGCCTCTTCGCGTACGATCTCCCGCCGCAGCCCTCGATCCTCCTCTTGACCATCGTCGGCCTCGCGGGCGGCGCCTTCCTGGTGACACGGATCGCTGACGGCAAGGATGGCGTTCGCGAGCTCCGCAGCCGCTACTTCACGTGGCGCACGGGCCCGCAGTGGTACCTGCTCGCTCTCTTCGGCGCGCCGCTGCTATTGCTCGTGGGCGCCGCGGTGGTCCAGGGCACGAGCGTCCTCGGCGCGTTCGGCGCGAACCTTCCGCAGTTCCTTCCGAATTACGTCCTACAGGTCGTCCTCATTGCGGTGCTCATCTCGCTCTGGGAGGAGACCGGCTGGATGTCGTTCCTCACTGCACGGTGGCAGAAGCGCTTCGGGCCGGTTTTCGCGAGCTTGATGGTCGCTCCGCTCTTCGGGCTCGGGCACTTCCCGCTGCTCTTCCTTGCCGGCGGCCTCACCGATTCCGGCCGGCTCACGACATCCGAGGTCCCCGAATACATCTTCTACCTCCTGGTGCTCTTCGCCGTTCCGGTGCGGCTGATCCTCACGTGGGTCTTCAATTCGACCGGAGGCTCGCTACCTCTGGTGGCGCTGCTGCATGCGTCCTTCGATGTGGTCGCCTCGGCCGCGATCCTGACCGGCTTCTATCCAGGCGTCGACGGACGCCTCATGTACTTCGGTCTCGCGATCGTTGCGATCGGAGTTCTCGTGATCACGCGGGGCAGGCTGGGCTATCGAGAAACGGCTGTGGAACGCGCGCCGGTCCGGATCCCGGTGCCGACGCCTGTGCCTCTGCGCTGACCTCTCAGGAGGCGTATAGCTCCGGGTGCAGGAACGGCGCGCAGGCCATCGCGACGAGATAAGCGAACGCATCGGTTCGTGACATCGCGCCTTCGGTGAGGATGCCGATCGCGCCCGCTTGACGCTTGGACTCCTTGCGTTCGAAGAGATCGTCGATGATGTCGCCGAGCTCTTCGCCGGCGCGCAGTCGCTCCGCGGCGACGTGCGGCAGGAGCATCCGTCCCCATGCCGCCTCACCGAGCCTTCCGTCGCGCGTCACCGCGACGACATGTCCGGTGAGCCACGCATCTCGGGCTTCGAGGATGGCGCCACCCTCGAGCCCGAAGGCGACGTCCGCGCCGCTACGCTCGAGCGCGGCGCGCGCCCGCGCATGTGCGCCGGCGCGCACGGCGTCCTCGCCAAGCGGCATCGCGCCGACGCCGCTCGGAACGTTCAGCGCCTCCAGCGCGCATCGCGGCGCAAGCCGCTCGAGGATGCGCCGCACCGCTTCGACCTTCGCTGGATTCGTCGATCCGACGGCGGCGGCCCGAAAAGGAAGAGGCACGGCGCCGACCCTACCCGATGACCACGCACAGGCCACGATTTGGGGCCGAAACGGCCGCTTCTCGCCTGGGGTATCTAACGCGTACAATTCCGAGTGAAGTGCTCGGAAATTCACCTGCGGCCTTCCATGTCTCCACGCGCGGCGAGTACGGGATGCGGCTCATGGTCGACCTCGCCAAGCACTGGGGCCAGGGGACCGTCTCTCTGCACGCCGTCGCGGAGCGAGAGGACCTGCCCGAGGCCTATCTCGAGCAGCTCGTCGCCGCGCTTCGCAAGGCCGGTCTCGTGAACGGGAAGCGCGGCGCGGGCGGCGGTTATGTCCTCGCCCGCGAGCCGCGCGAGATCACGGCGGGTGACGTCGTGCGCGCGCTCGAGGGACCGATCGAGCCCCAGATCTGTACCGCCGAGGGAGAGGCCATCTTGAACTGCGTGCGTGAGCCCGATTGCGGCACGCGTGCGGTCTGGCTCAAGCTGCAGGACAGCATCGCGAAGGCACTCGATGGCATGACCCTCGCCGAGCTCGCCAAGACCACGACGCGGGAGCGTGTGCATGTCTAGTCTCGAGATCAAGGACCTCGTCGTGAGCGTTGAGGGCAAGACGATCCTCAACGGGATCGATCTCGTCGTCGAGAGCGGTTCGGTGCACGCGATCATGGGACCGAACGGCTCCGGCAAGAGCACGCTCTCGCTTGCGATCATGGGTCACCCCAAGTACAAGGTCGAGCGCGGCCAGGTGCTCCTCGACGGGGTGAATCTTCTGAAGCTGCCGGTCGACGCGCGTGCGCGCGCGGGAGTCTTTCTCGCGTTCCAGTACCCATCGGCGATCCCGGGCGTCTCGGTCGCGAACTTCCTGCGCACCGCGATCAACGCGCGCCGCGTCGCGCCGACCATCGAGGGCACGGGCGAGGTCAAGAAGAACGACATGCCGATCCCGCAGTTCCGCAAGCTGCTCGCCGAGAAGATGAAGCTCCTCGGTGTCGACGACTCGTTCATCACGCGCTCCGTCAACGACGGATTCTCCGGTGGTGAGAAGAAGCGCCTCGAGATCCTGCAGATGCACATGTTCCAGCCGCGCTTCGCCATCCTCGACGAGACCGACTCCGGTCTCGACATCGACGCCCTCAAGGTCGTCGCGGAGGGGATCGACGCGATGCGCTCGCCTGAGGTGGGGATGCTCCTCATCACGCACTACGAGCGGATCCTTCGCTACGTGCATCCGGATTTCGTCCACGTGCTGGTGGATGGTCGCATCGTGCGGACCGGCGGCCCCGAGCTCGCTGCCGAGCTCGAGTCGAAGGGTTATGAGTTCGTGCGCGAAGCGCTCTACGCGGGTCGAGCCTGATGGCCGTCACCCTCAAGGGCCCCACTGTGAAGTCCGCGCCGCTCGATGTTGCGCGGATCCGGAAGGACTTTCCGATCCTCGCCCAGACAGTGCGCGGGAAACCGCTCGTCTACCTCGACAATGCGGCAACCAGTCAGAAGCCTCGGCAGGTGATCGACGCCATGTCGCAGGTGTTCGAGGAGCACAACGCGAACATCCATCGCGGCGTCTACGAGTTCAGCGAGCGCACGACCGCTTTATTCGAGGAAGCCCGCGCCAAGGTCGCGCGCTTCATCAACGCGCCGAGCGAGCGTGAGATCATCTTCGTTCGCAACGCCACTGAGGCGCTCAACCTCGTCGCGTACGCCTGGGGCCGCGACAACATCAAGCGCGGCGACCGCATCGTGACGACGGTCCTTGAGCATCACTCCGACTTCGTCCCCTGGCAGCAGCTTGCGACCGAGGTCGGGGCGGAGATCGCGGTCGTGGACATAGACGACGACGGCCGGCTGCGGCGCGATCAGCTCTCCTCCGAGCTGCGCAAGGGCGCCAAGCTCCTGGCGATCACGCACACCTCGAATGGGCTGGGAACCGTGAACCCGGTCAAGGAGATCGCGGCCGAGGCGCGCGCCGCCGGCGCGACGGTCCTCGTGGACGTTGCGCAGGCTGTGCCGCATACGCCCGTCGACGTGCAGGACCTCGGCGCGGACTTCGTCGCGTTCAGCGGCCATAAGATGCTCGCGCCTCCAGGCTCGGGCGCCCTCTGGGGCCGCGCGGAAATACTCGAGAAGATGCGCCCGTTCCTTTACGGCGGTGACATGATCAGCCGCGTCACGGTGAAGCTCACCGAATGGAACGAGCTTCCGTGGAAGTTCGAAGCGGGTACGAGCTCGTACGTCGACGCGATCGCGCTCGGAGCGGCCGTCGATTATCTGAGCGACGTCGGCGTTGCCAAGATCCACGCGCACGAGCTCTCGCTGGTCGCGTATCTATTGCCGCGCCTTCAGGAGATACCCGGGGTCACGGTCTACGGGCCGAAGGACCTCGAGTCACGCGTGGGCGTGGTCTCATTCAACATCGAAGGCATCCACCCGCACGACGTCGCGACGATTTTCGATCGCGAAGGCGTGTGCGTGCGCGCCGGCCACCATTGCAACCAGCCGCTCATGACGCGGCTCGGCGTTCCCGCGACGACCCGCGCGAGCATGTACCTCTACAACACGACGGACGAGATGGACGCTCTGGTGGGCGCCATCCACACCGCGAAGAAAGTGTTCGGAACCTAGTCATGGATGACATGTACCGCGACTACATCCTCGATCACTACAAGAACCCTCGGAACTTCGGGGAACTAGAGGGCGCGACACACACCTACCACGACTCGAACCCGCTCTGCGGCGACGAGATGACCATGCAGCTGCGCATCGGTGACGGTAGCGTCGAGGATGTCCACTTCACCGGGAAGGGTTGCGCCATCTCGCAGGCCTCCGCGTCGATCCTCACCGAAGAGGTGAAGGGCAAGACGCTCGACGAGGTGAAGGCGATCGATCGCGATCACGTGCTCGCGAATCTCGGGATACCGATTAGTCCGGCGCGCATCAAGTGCGCGCTCCTCGGGTTGAAGGCGCTGAAGGGCGCGGCCTGGGGACTCACGGCGTGGCCCGGCGAAGAGGTGAAGGCGAAATGACCACTCAAGCTCAGGATCTCCCCAAGGATTACCAGTACGGCTGGGAAGATAAGGACGCGGTCTACCGGAATAAGAAGCACAAGGGCCTGTCGGAAGACGTCGTCCGCGAGATAAGCCAGACCTACAAGCAGGAGCCGGACTGGATGCTCCAGCGGAGGCTGAAGGCCCTCAAGCACTACCGCACGCGCTCGATGCCGACGTGGGGCGCCGATCTCTCAGGGATCGACTTCGAGGACATCTATTACTACCTGCGCGCCTCCGACAAATCCGCCAAGAGCTGGGAGGACGTGCCCGACTACGTGAAGCGCACTTTTGATCAGCTGGGGATCCCCCAGGCCGAGCAGAAATACCTCGCGGGCGTCGGAGCTCAGTACGACAGCGAGTCCGTCTACCACAACATCCGCAAGGACCTCGAGAAGCTCGGCGTCATTTTCATGGACACCGACACCGCGCTGAAGGAGCACCCCGACATCGTCAAGCAGTACTTCGGCACGGTCATCCCCGCGAACGACAACAAGCTCGCCGCGCTCAACACCGCGGTGTGGTCCGGCGGCTCGTTCGTCTGGGTCCCGCCCGGAGTGAAGGTCGAGATCCCGCTGCAGGCGTACTTCCGGATCAACAGCGAGAACGCTGGTCAGTTCGAGCGGACGCTCATCATCGCCGAGGAAGGCTCGAGCGTTCATTACGTAGAAGGGTGCACCGCGCCCGTGTTCACAACGAACACTCTGCACTCGGCCGTGGTCGAGATCATCGTGAAGAAGAACGCCGACGTGCGCTACACGACGATCCAGAACTGGAGCCACAACGTCTACAACCTCGTGACCAAACGCGCCGTCGTCCAGGAGGACGGCCGCATGACCTGGATCGACGCGAACCTCGGGTCGAAGGTCACGATGAAGTACCCGAGCGTCTACCTCGTCGGCGAGCGCGCCCACGGTGAGGTCCTCTCCGTTGCGTTCGCCGCGAGCGAGCAGCACCAGGACGCCGGCGCGAAGATGATCCACGCCGCAAAGAACACGACGAGCCTCATCTCGAGCAAGTCGATCTCGAAGGGAACGGGGCGGACGAGCTATCGGGGTCTGGTGAAGATCTACCCGGGCGCGGAAGGCTCGAAGTCCACGGTCCGCTGCGACGCCCTCATCCTCGACACCACCGCGCGCAGCGACACGTACCCCTACATGGAGGTCGACGAGGAGAAGGTCACCATCGGCCACGAGGCATCGGTCTCCAAGGTCGGCGAAGAGCAGCTCTTCTACCTCATGAGCCGCGGTCTCTCCGAGGCCGAGGGCACGGCGATGGTCGTGAACGGCTTCATCGAACCGATCGTGAAAACGCTCCCGATGGATTACGCGATCGAAATGAACCGGCTCATCACCCTGTCCATGCAAGGCGCCATTGGCTAGCACGGCCACGTTCGCATCGCCGGTCCCGCTGCTGCTCGACCGTCACACGGTCGAGCAGCACAGTCTCCGGCGCGAAGAGCCCCGGTGGCTTCGCGATGCGCGCCTCGAGGCACTCCAGGGATTCACGCCCGGCGCCTGGCCGACCGGTCAGGAAGAGGAATGGCGACGGTTCCCTCTCAAGGACCTCCCTTTGGGTTCGCTGGTCTCGACGCTCGACCATCTGCCCGGGATCCAGTTCAAGCTCGAGCCAGAGGCACTCGCGCAGGGCGTGATCTTCAAAGGCCTGCTGCGCGCTTCGCTGGACAATCCCGAGCTCGTTCGTCCCCACATCGGCCCTGGGGAGGGGATCGCGTCGCACACCGCCTTCCGCGCGATCGCGGATGCGCTGTGGTCGGCGGGAAGCACGTTCGTGCACGTTCCTGCGGACGTGGTCGTCGAGATGCCGATCGTCGTCGACAAGGTCTGGCCTGCGGGTGCCGACGCGATGCTGTCGCGAACGATCGTCGTCGCCGAGCGCGGCTCGACCGTGACGGTCGTCGAGGATCTTTCGTCCGAGGGGGCGACCCCGCGAATCGCGATCCCTCATGTGGACGTGTACGCCGGTCCGGGCGCGCGCGTGCGCTACGTTGCGATCCGGCGCTTCGCCACCGGTGTCGTCGATCTCGGTTTCCAGCGCTTCCGTTCCGCGAACGACAGCGATGTCGCAGTGCACAACGTGTTCGCCGGCGAAGGCAACTCGAAGGTCGGCATTCAGTCCGACATCGAAGGAAACGGTGCGACGGTGAAGCTTTACGGACTCGTCGCGGCCGGCGATCACCAGCGCATCGACGTGAACAGCTTTCAGCGCCTCGACGGCAAGAGCTCGCAGAGCGATCTGCTCTACCTCTCCGCTCTGTACGACCACGCCAAAGCGGTCTTCTACGGCAAGATCCGGGTCGAGGCGACGTCGAGCGGGACCGGTAGCTATCAGGAGTGCCGCAACATGCTTCTCTCCGATCACGCCGGCGCCGACCCGATCCCGGTGCTCGAGATCCTCACGAATGACGTCGTTCGGTGCGGCCACGGCGCAACAGCGGGAGCGCTCGGCGACGAGGACCTCTTCTACGCGATGTCCCGCGGATTTGATCGCGATCAGGCGCAGCAGCTCATGGTCCACGGCTTCTTCCGCCGCGTGATCAATCAGCTCGACGACGAGCATGTCCGTCAGCGCGTGCTGAACGCGCTGCGGCCGCGCATCGGCAACATCGCCGAGATGGGGGTGCTCGCCGCATGAGCGAGTTCGTACCGGTCGCGCGCGCGGATCAGATCCCGGCGGGCGAGGTGAAGGTCGTCCACGCTCACGACAAGAGTCTCGCTCTGGGCCACTGCGACGACGGCACCTGGGGCGCGATCGACAACGTGTGCACGCACGACGGCGGTGTCCTGGGGGAGGGTGAGCTCGAGGACTGCTTGGTCGAGTGCCCGCGCCACGGGGCGCGTTTCGACCTCTTGACCGGCGAGGTGCGCGCGCTGCCCGCGGTGTTCCCGGTGAACGCGTATCCGGTACGCATCGTCGATGGCGTCGTCGAGGTGGACGTCGCAGTGCCGACGAAGCCCCTCGAGATCGGGTGATCGCGGCCGCTAACTACTAGAGGGCCCTCTAACTCATACGAAAACGGCGCGGCGGGATGGCACGATCGGCGCATGACCGACCACGCGATCGATCACGCCGCCCCGCGCGTGGCTTCCATCGATCGGTACTCGCCCGCGGTCCTTCTCTCGCTGGCGCTGCTCTTCGGGCTTCTGGCCCAGTCGCTCTTCTACCGATCGGCGCTCGGCGTCAACGTCGGCATCGCCTCGATCGTCGTCCTCGGCGTGGCCTATCGCCTCCGGCCGAACCGTGCACGCATCGACCCGCTGGATCGATGGATCGCACCGGCCGCGGTGATCTTCGCGTTCCTTCCCGCGCTCCGCGTCGATCTCATGCTCCTGCTGTACGACATTCCCGCCGGGTTCGTCCTCGTCACGATGGCCGTGGTCTCGTTCGCCGGCGTGCCGCTGACGCGTCGCGCCGCCGACCTCCTCGTCATCCTTGGCCTCGTCGTCGTCGGTCGGATCGTGGCGGGCGGAGCGCTCCTCCTGGCTGCGTTTCCGGATCTCGGTCGCCCGCTGGCGCGGCGGACCGGAGGGCGCATCGCCTCCATCGGAATCGGGATCGCGCTGGCCTTTCCGTTCCTTCTCGTGTTCGCATTTCTGTTCGCGAGCGCGGACGCCGTCTTCTCGAGCGCGATCACCAACCTCTTCGACTTCCGGAACTGGTCCATCGGCGAGCTCATCGGCCGCGTCCTGGTCGCCGCGACCTTCGCCTGGGTGGCCGGAGGCCTCTTCCTGCTCGCGGGGCGCGGGGCGGACACGACGATGTCCCCACTCCTGCCGCGGCTTCGCGGCCTGCTGAGCTCGACGGCCGGCGCAACGACCCTTCTTGCCGTCGATGCTCTGTTCGTGTTCTTCGTCGCACTGCAGATCGCATATCTCTTTGGCGGGATCGACACGCTGAACGCAACGGGTCTCACCTATTCCAGCTATGCGCGCCGCGGCTTCTTCGAGCTCATCGCCGTCGCCATCCTCGCTGGCGGTCTCCTCTTTGCGGTCGAGCTTGTCGTCGCCAAGCGCACTCGTCTTTATGTCGCCGCGGCTCTGACGCTCACGCTCGCGACGCTCGTCATCGTCGTGTCGGCTGCGTACCGGATGCAGCTCTATCAGCTCGCCTATGGCTGGACCGAGCAGCGGTTCTACGCGCTCGCGGGGATCGCGTGGCTTGGGGCGGGCGGGGCATCTGCGGCGGTGCTGGTCTGGCGCGATGCGATGCGCTGGTTGCCGCATGCCGCTGCGCTCCTCGGCCTGGCCGTCGCGATCGCGGTCAACCTCATGGCCCCCAGCGCCTTCGTCGCGCGGCAGAATCTGGACCGGGTCGTCGACCCGAGCGGTCTGCCGGCGGACGCGAGCCGAGACCTCGACGCTCGATACCTCGCCTCGCTCGGTGACGGAGCGGTCCCGACCCTCGTCGAGTTCCTACCGCGACTTGGTGCCTCCGATCGCGCCGCGCTCGGATCGGCGCTTCGCACCTTCGCGCTCGCAGGGCGCGACCTCGAGCCGGGCTCGCTGCAGGGATTCAGCGTCGACCGAGAGCGTGCCCGTCAGGCCCTCATCGGGGTCGCCGACGAGCTGCGCGGCTACCCACTTTTGTCTGGAGCGCCGTCCCGCCCGCGGCCGTGATTCGGGTCGCGACTGCCTTGCTGTGCGCGCTCGTCGGCGTCTACTGGCTCGTGGTCGGGAGCGCCGGCCCCAATGTGGGCGGGGCCGGATTCAGGCTTCTCCTGGCCATTTTCACCGGCATCTGGCTTATCGCGGCTCTTCTTCCGACGACGGTGGGCGCCGCCCAAACCCGGGCGTTCCTCACCGCCGCGGCGCTTGGTCTCGCGCTGTACGCCGCGGTCGGGCCCCTTCTTCTCGCCGCCTGGACGCGGACCGATTACGTGCGCTTCGTGTGGATCGTGAGCCAGGGTGCGTCTTGCAGCTCGATGGGTGGCGGTCCAGGGATGCTATGGGTCCTCGGCACGTCGTGGCTCGTCGCGATCGCCGCCACCGCCCATGCCGTCACCAGCGGACTGACGGTCCGGCGGGCCACCGCGGGGCTCGGTCTCGGCCTCGCCTTCATAGGTGCGACTGTCCTGGCGATGGTCCCGGCGCCGGCGTTGCTCGCGTTCGCCCTGGGCTGCGTGCTCTAGCTGGCAGCCGTTCTGCACTCGGCCGGTCAGAAGTCGAAGGAGGCCTGTCGTGGAAGAGAAAGAAGTCGTCGAGAAGCGGACTGTGCGCCGCGAGGAGCCCATCGACAAGACGACCAACGTGAATGTTGGTCCCGATGGGACGACGAACGTCCAGGAGTCCGGCAGCGAGGTCGTCGAAGAAGAGCACGTCGTCGAGGAGCACCAGCACCAGCATCCCTGATCGACGCAGCTCAGCGGTGACGAAGTAGCGCGAGCCCCTGTCCGGACGCGATCTCGTCGTACCCTTGTGCCTCGAGCGTCACGATCTCTGCGAGATGCTTTTGCTCGTCGCGGTTCACCGTCGGGTCCGCGTAGTCGAGGATGACGTACTGGGCGGCGCACGGATCGAGCCCGTTGAGGTGGTAGTTGAACCGGCGCTCGGGTACCTGGGTGGTGAAGAAGTCGCGCGACGAGATGGACGCGTCGACCGGTATCGCCCCGAGCGCGGGAAGAAACGGCTCGTATCGGGGTTCGCGCGCGAAGATCTGGCCTTCGGACGGCGCGCGGTCCGGATTGCCGCGGAGATATGCGTCGTAAAAGTCGGGCGTGAACGGGATCGCTCCGTGCACGAACGAGAACGCGAGCGCGCTCGCCAGAACGGCCCCCACGAGTCTTCGGCGCAGCACCGGGCGGTCGGGAAGCGTGGCGAAACCGAGGATCGAGGCGCCGAGCGCGAGCGGGATTACCGGCGCGCCGTACTGGTTGTGATGGGTGTGTTGGCCGCCGTAGTTGG
>Ga0209156_10000417_pt1 | contig 35661 bp, 33 predicted proteins | sample GraSoiAngelo_124_FD_185881 | JGI IMG/M metagenome (GOLD analysis project Ga0209156, IMG submission 185881) | Grasslands soil microbial communities from the Angelo Coastal Reserve, California, USA - 14_0927_05_20cm (SPAdes) (version 2) | ecosystem: Environmental > Terrestrial > Soil > Grasslands... | reverse complement strand
CTCAAGCGAGAGCATGAGGCTTCCCTTCAGATGATCCTTGGACCGGCGCAGCTCCTCCACAGTCACACCGTGCTTTTTGAGGTCGCGAATCTCCTTGAGCGTCGACTTGAGCACCTTGGAGAAGTTCGGCGCGTCGGTCGCGGCGTAGATGTAGAGTGTCCCCGTGTCCGCGTACGCCTGGACGCTCGAGTGGACCGAGTACACCAGTCCCTGGCGCTCGCGCACCTCCTGGAACAGGCGCGAGGACATGCTGCCGCCGATCACGTCGTTCAGCAGGAAGAGGGCGTATCGCTCGCGCGCCGAGTGGTGGAGCCCCGGAAAGCCCAGGATGACGTGGACCTGCTCGAGGGTCTTCTGGACGATGTTCACGCCCGGCTTCAGGGTGGCTGGCGTGTCGCTCCGCGCGACGGGCGCCCGCTGAAAGCCGTCGAAGTGGGCGCCGAAGAGATCGACGACCCTGGCGTGGGTGGCGTTGCCGGCGACCGCGATCATGATCCGCGGCGGCACGTACTCTTCACCGAAGTGGCTCAGGACGGTCTCGCGGCCGTAGCCGGTCACCGCCTCGCGCGTGCCGAGGATGGGACGCCCCAAGGGGTGCCCCTCCCAGATCTGGGCCGCGAACAGATCGTGGATCAGGTCGTCGGGAGTGTCCTCCACCATCTTGATCTCCTGCAGGACCACCGACTTCTCACGCTCGAGCTCCTCGGCGTTGAAGACGGGGCGCAGCAGGATGTCGGTGAGGAGGTCCACGGCGAGCGGCAGGTGCTCGTCGAGGACCTGCACGTAGAAGCACGTGTGCTCCTTGGTCGTGAAGGCATCCATCTGCCCGCCGACCGAATCCATCGTGCGCGCGATGTCCTCGGCGGTGCGCGCAGCCGTGCCCTTGAAGACCAGGTGCTCGATGAGGTGGGACATCCCGCCGCGGGTCTCGGGCTCGTGTCGTGACCCGGTCTCGACCCAGACGCCCACCGCGACCGACCGGACGTGCTCCATCCGCTCGGTCACGACACGCGTGCCGTTCGGCAGGACGCTCTTCTGATAGCCCTCGGTCACGGGCACCGCCTTTCAGGCGCGCGGAGGGTTCGCCGCCTGGGGATTCTTGAGTTTTTCCTTGTCCGCGAGCGCCGGCTGCTCGCGCAGGGCCATCTTCCGGCTGAGCCGCATCTTGCCGTTGCCGTCGATCTCGATCACCTTGACCAGGACTTCGTCGCCCTCCGTCAGGACGTCCTGGACAGCGCGGATCCTCGACTCGGCGATCTGCGAGATGTGGAGTAATCCCTCGGTGTTGGGGATGACCTCCACGAAGGCGCCGAACTCGACGATCTTCTTCACCTTGCCGAGATAGATCCGGTCAAGCTCCACCTCGCGGCAGATGTCCTGGATGATCGCGACCGCCTTCTGGACCGACTCGCTGTCGGGCGAGAACACCGTGACCCGCCCGTCGTCCTCGACGTCGATCTTCGTACCGGTCTGCTCCTGGATGCCGCGAATGACCTTGCCGCCTGGGCCGATGATCTCGCGGATCTTCTCGGTGCGGATCTTGATCGTGACGAAGCGCGGCGCGAACGGGGAGAGCTCCGGGCGCGGCTTCTCGAGCGCCTCGCGCATCTTGCCGAGCACCACCAGCCGCGCCTCGCGCGCCTGCTTGAGCGCCTCGCGCATGATGTCGACCGACACGCCCGAGATCTTGATGTCCATCTGGAGCGCGGTGATCCCCTTCTCGGTCCCGGCGACCTTGAAGTCCATGTCGCCGTAGTGGTCCTCGCTGCCCATGATGTCGGTCAGGATGCCGTAGCGCTCGCCTGCCTTGACCAGTCCCATCGCGATGCCCGCGACGTGCGACTTGATCGGCACGCCCGCGTCCATGAGCGCGAGGGACGCGCCGCATACCGTCGCCATCGACGACGAGCCGTTCGACTCGAGGATGTCCGAGACCACGCGGATCGTGTACGGGAACTCCTCTTTCGGGGGCAGGACGGCCTCGACCGCGCGCTCGGCGAGTGCACCGTGGCCGATGTCGCGGCGCGAGGGTCCACCGAAGCGCCGCACCTCGCCGACCGAGAACGAGGGGAAGTTGTAATGAAGCATGAAGTGGCGCCAGATCTCACCCTCGAGGGCCTCGATCTTCTGCTCGTCGGACTTCGTGCCGAGCGTGGCGGCCACGAGAGCCTGGGTCTCGCCCCGGGTGAACACCGTCGAGCCGTGGGCGCGCGGCAGGTATGCCATCTCGATCGAAATCGGCCGGATCTCGTTGACCTTCCGCCCGTCGACGCGGACACCCCGCTCGACGATGAGCCGCCGCACCTCCGCGCTCTCGACGGACTCGAACGCCTTGCGCGCGGCGGCCCGCTTCGACTCGTCGGCGCCGAGCGCGGCCCACACGTCGTCGAACACGCGGCCAACCGCCTCCGCGCGCGCCTGCTTATCGTGAGTGGCGAGGGCCGCGGCCAGCTTCGGGCCGGCGAGGCCCCGCACGCGCGCCTCGACGTCCCGGTCGCGGCCGGCGGAGGGATCGAAGGGCCAGCGCGGCTTGCCCGCCTTCGCGACGAGGTCCTTCTGGAGCTTCGCCAGCCGGCGGCACTCCGCGTGACCGAAAACGATCGCCTCGAGTATCGTCTCCTCGGGCACCTCCTTCGCGCCCGACTCGACCATGAGGATCGCCTCCTCGGTGCCGGCGATGACGAGCTCGAGACTCGACACCGCCTGCTGGTCGTTCGTGGGATTGGCGACGAACTTGCCGTCCACCAGCCCGACGCGCACGGCGCCGATCGGCCCGTCGAACGGGATTCCCGACAGGCAGAGAGCGACCGACGCGCCGTTCATCGCCAGGACATCGGGATCGTTCTGCGGATCGGCCGAGATCGTCAGGCAGATTACCTGGATCTCGTTGCGGAAGCCGTCGGGGAAGAGCGGGCGGATCGGCCGGTCGATGAGGCGGGAGGTGAGCGTCTCCTTCTTGACCGGCGCGCCCTCGCGCTTGAAGTACCCGCCGGGGATCCGGCCGCCGGCGTACATGCGCTCGCGGTACTCGACTGTGAGGGGAAAGAAGTCCTGAGCGTCCTTCGCGGTCTTGGCCGCGACGCACGTGGCGAGCACCATCGTGCCCCCGTAGCGTACGACGACGGCCCCGTCGGCCTGCTTCGCGACGCGTCCGGTTTCGATGGAGAACGGAAGGCCATTGATCTCGGTCTGTACGGTGTGACTCATCGTGACAATTGTCCTCGGGCCCCCGGAGTCTTTGCGTCCGAGGACCAATCCATGGGGTGAGAACCCGCGCTCACCTGCGGATTCCGAGCTTGTCGATGATGACGCGGTACCGGTCGGCGTCCTTGATCTTGAGGTACTCGATAAGGCCCCGGCGCTTGCCGATGAGCATCAGGAGACCCCGTCGGGAGTGGTGATCCTTGACGTGCTGTTTGAAGTGATCGGTGAGACCGTTGATGCGCTCCGTGAGGAGCGCGATCTGCACTTCGGGCGACCCCGTGTCGCCCTCGTGGACGCGGAACTGCTCGATCAAGCTCTTCTTCTTTTCGACGGTGAGCGGCATCGGAACTTCCTCCAATCGCCACGTTCCGGGAAGCCAAGCTCCACCCGAACGGGTTCCAAAAAGCTCTTTTGTTGTGAGCAGATACGCAGCATATCACGGGGTAGGTCGGAAGTAAAGTAAAGCCCTCAGCCTCCCTGCCGCGCCGCGGCCACGTCGAGGGCAATCTGTCGCCGGAGCGCCTCGATATCAGGGAACTTCCGCTCCTCCCTGAGGCGACGGAGGAACTCCAGCCTGAGCCGGCGGCCGTAGAGATCGCCCGAGAAATCCAAAAGATGCGCCTCGACCAAGAGCTCGGTCTCGCCGAACGTCGGCCGCACACCGAGGTTGAGCACCGCGTCGTAGCGCTCAGATCCGACGAGGGCCTGGCAGACGTAGACGCCGGCCGGGAGCGCCAAGGGGTGGTCGGGCTTCACGTTCGCGGTGGGGAAGCCGAGGGTCCGGCCTCGGCCGGCGCCCCGCACGACCTCGCCCTCCACCGAGTACGGGCGTCCGAGCAAGCGCGCCGCGCGCTCGACGTCGCCGGCCTGGAGGGCCGCCCGGACCTCCGACGAGGAGACCGGGATTCCATCCATCACGAGGGGGGCCACCACGTGGGCGCGGAAGCCGAGCCGGACGCCCAGCGTCTCGAGCAGCTCCGCGTCGCCGCGCGCGCCGCGGCCGAAGCGGTGGTTGAAGCCGACCACGATGGCGCGTGCCTTGAGCCTCCCGACGAGCACGTCGAGCACGAACGTCTCGGGCTCCATCGCGGCCACGTCCCGCGTGAAGGCCACGACGACGGTCGCGTCGATGCCCGTCTCGGCGAGGAGCGCGAGCCGCTCCTCGAGGCTCGTCAGCGGGAGGGGCGCCCGTGCGGGCTGGAGCACCTCGAGCGGGTGCGGGTCGAACGTACAGGCGAGCGCCCTGAGCCCGTGCCGCCGCGCCTCGCCCACGGCGGTCGTGAGGATCGCGCGGTGGCCGAGATGGATGCCGTCGAAGACGCCGAGCGCGACGGCGCTCTCGCCGGCGTCAGGAGGGTAGGACTCGAGTCCCCGGACGATCCGCATGCAGAATCCGAACGGGCCTCACCTGGTGCCCGGCGGCCGCGAGGGCGCCCACGCCGACGAGCGCGCCGGCGGCGTCGTGCACACGGACGTAGCGGTCTCCAGTCGCCTGCGCGGGTGTCACCCCGACGGCCCGCCCGTGCGCGAACGCCGTCGCGGCCGGCTCGTCCAGCGTCACGGCGGGCCAGTCGGCCAACGCGGCTTCGGGGCGCTTCACGCGCGCCGACAGCGTCTGGCCCTCAGCCGTCGCGAGATCCGCCCAGGCGACGGCGTCGGCGAGCGTGAAGGGCCCGACGCGCGCGCGGCTCAGACGCTCGACGGCCCCGCCGTAGCCGAGCGCCGCGCCGAGGTCGGCGGCGAGGACGCGCACGTACGTCCCCTTGCCGCAGACGACACGGAGCGTGGCGCGCGGGGACGCCACCTCCTCCACCGCGATCGAGCGCACGAACACCTCGCGCGCCTCGCGCTCTACGTCGATGCCCTGGCGCGCCAACTCGTAGAGCCGCCGCCCCTCGTGGTGGACCGCGGAGTACATCGGCGGCACCTGCTTAATGCGTCCCACGAACGGCCGGCAGGCGTCCTCGAGCTCCCGCCGCGCGAGCGACGGCACCGGGGTTTCCGATAGGACCCGGCCGCCGACGTCCTGGGTGTCGGTGGTCAGGCCGAAGCGGACGGTTGCGACGTACTCCTTCTCTTGGTCCATGAGATAGGGCGTGAGCTTTGTCGCCTCACCGAGCAGGATCGGCAGCACGCCCGTCGCCGCGGGATCGAGGGTGCCCGCGTGGCCGACGCGGCGCAGGCCGAGCCGCCGGCGCACCAGGGTGACCGCGTCGAACGAGGTCACGCCAGGCGCCTTGTCCACGACGAGCACGCCGGCATCGACGCGCATCCTGCTCACCGCGGGGCGCCCGGCCGAGTCTCGGCGAGCGCCGCCCGCGCCGCCGCGAGCACGGCCCGCATCGCCTCGGCCGCCGGCCCCGGCACCGTGCAGCCGGCCGCGTTGCGATGGCCGCCGCCGCCGAACTGCGCCGCGATCCGCTGGACGTCCACGTCACCCTTGCCGCGGAGGCTCACCTTCACCTCGCCGCCGCGCTCGCGGAAGAGGCAGGCCACGCGCACCGTCGCGATCGAGCGCGGGTAGTTCACGAGCTCCTCGGACTCGACGAACGTCTCCGGCACCGATCCCGCCGGCAGGGCGAGCCACGCGAGTCGGCCGCCGTCGCTCACCTCGACGCGCGCGAGCGACTCGCCGAGCCAGCGGAGCGCGTCGGGCGCGCGGCGCTCGTACAGGCTCTCCGAGACGAGCGCGGGCTCGGCGCCCGCGGCCACAAGCGCGCCCGCCGTCCGGAAGGTGCGCGCGGTCACGTTGGAGTAGCGGAAGGAGCCCGTGTCCGTGTGGATGGCGGTGAAGAGGTTCGTGGCGATCGGCGGCGTCAGCGGGACGCCCAGGGCGTCGAGAAGCTCGTAGACCATCTCGCCCGTGGCCGCCGCCTCGACGTCGAGCCAGTTCACGTCGGCGAAGCTGCGGTTGTCCGGGTGGTGGTCAATGTTCACGATGAGCCGGGCGGCCCGGCGGGCTTGGTCGATGAGCCCCTCGGTACGCTGGGGGTTCGGGCAGTCGGTCAGCACGGCGACGTCGAAGGGGCCGCCGACCTCGGCGAGGCGCCGGTACCGCTCGATGCCGGGCAGGAAGCCGAGCGCTCCCGGGGCGGCGTGCGGGCCGCCGTACGCCACGCTCCAGCCACGGCCCTCGAGGGCGAGGCCGAGCGCCAGGAGCGTGCCGAGCACGTCGGCGTCCGGATGGACGTGCCCCAGCATGAGCGCTCGCCCGCCATCCTTCCGGAAGGGGGCGAGCACCACCTCCGCGGGCGTCGACCCCCGGTGCTCGACGCCGCCGCTCACGAGCCGGATCCCGCGTCCAGGTCCCGGAGCAGCGCCTGGATGCGCGCCGCGTGCTCCATCGAGTGGTCGGGACGGAAGTGCAGCTCGGGCGTGACGCGGAGCTCGAGGTGATGCCGGAGCCAGTTGCGGATGAAGCCGCGGGCGCTCCCGAGGGCCGTGAGCGAGGCCGCCCACTGCCCGTCGTCGCCCAGCACCGAGACGAAGACCTTGGCCCGCGAGAGGTCCTTCGCCGTATCCACCTGGGTGACGGTGACGAAGCCGAGGCGTGGGTCCTTGAGCTCCCGCTGCAGCAGGATGGAGATCTCCTCCTTGATGAGCTGGTTGACGCGGTCGAGTCGCTTGCCCTGCATCAGAGGATCTCCACGAAGGTCTCGATGACGCGGCCCTCGACGTTGTCCTCGATGTAGTCCATCGCCTTGGAGACGACTTCGTTGGCGTGCCGGCCGTCGGCGGAGACGTACGCGACGGCGAGCGTGGCGCGCTGCCAGATATCCTGATGGTCCACCTCGGCGACGGACACCTCGAAGCGGGCGCGCACCCTCTCCTTGAGGCCCTTCAGGACGTGTCGCTTGCCCTTGAGCGAGCCGACGTCCGGGAGGTGAAGCTCGACCATCCCCAGCGCGACGCGCGCCGTCGCCACGGCAGCCTCCGACGCGGACGCCCCTAGAGCGTGCGCGCCACCTCCTCGACCGTGTAGAGCTCGAGGATGTCGCCCGGCTGGACCCCGCTCACCCCGTCGACGCCGATTCCGCACTCGAGGCCGGCCAGCACCTCGCGGACGTCGTCCTTGAAGCGTTTGAGCGAGCCGACCGTGCCCGTGCCCACCACTTCGTCGCCGCGCCGCACCCGGACTTTGGCCGCCCGGGTGACCTTGCCCTCGGCGACGTACGAGCCGCAGATCGGGCCGAGCTTCGAGATCACGAAGATCTGCCGCACCTGCGCACGGCCGAGCGCGGTCTCGCGAATCTCGGGCGCGAGCATGCCGGCCAGCGCCGCCCGGAGGTCGTTGATCGCCTCGTAGATGACGTTGTAGGTCCGGACGTCCACGCCGTTGGCCTGCGCCTGCGTGACGGCCTTCGCCTCGGGTTTCACGTTGAAGCCGATGACGACCGCGTTCGACGCCGAGGCCAGCATGACGTCGCTCTCGTTGATGGCGCCGACCGAGCTGTGGATGACCTTCAGCTTGACCTCGTCGGTCGAGAGGCGCTCGAGCGCCTCGGCCAGCGCCTCGACGGAGCCCTGCACGTCGGCCTTGAGGATGAGGCGGAGCTCCTTCACCTCGCCGGTCTGGATCTGCTTCTGGAGCCCCTCGAGCGTGATCCGCGTCGACGCCTTCCCCTTCGCCTTCTCGCGATCCTGGCGCATGGTCGCGATCTGCCGCGCCTTGCGCTCGTCGGACACCGCCACCAGAACGTCCCCCGCCGAGGGCACGCCGGAGAGACCCTGGATCTCGACCGGGTCGGACGGGCCCGCGCTCTTGACCTTCTTGCCGCTCGGGTCGATCAGGGCGCGGATCCGCCCCGAGTGGGCGCCGACGACCACCGCGTCACCCTCCTTGAGCGTTCCGTTCTGGATGAGCACCGTCGCGACCGGGCCGCGCCCGCGATCGAGCCGGCTCTCGATGATCACGCCCTTTGCCGCGCGCGTCGGGTTGGCCTTGAGCTCGAGGATCTCCGACTGGAGCGCGGTCATCTCGAGGAGCTGATCGATCCCCGTCCCCTTCTTGGCGGACGTCGGCACGTAGATCGTCTGGCCGCCCCACTCCTCGGGGACGAGAGCGTGGTTGGCCAGCTCGCGCTTGACGCGCTCGGGGTCGGCCTCGGGCTTGTCGACCTTGTTTACGGCGACGACGATCGGCACGTTGGCCGCGCGGGCGTGGTTGATCGCCTCGACGGTCTGGGGCATGACCCCGTCGTCGGCCGCGACGACGAGGATGACGATATCGGTCGCCTGGGCCCCGCGGGCGCGCATCGCCGTGAACGCCTCGTGGCCGGGCGTGTCGAGGAACGTGACCTTGCCGTGCCGGGTCTCCACCTGGTAGGCCCCGATATGCTGCGTGATTCCGCCGAATTCCTTTTCGGCGACGCGCGCCTTCCGGATCGCGTCGAGCAGGGACGTCTTGCCGTGGTCGACGTGGCCCATGACGGTGACGACGGGCGGACGCAGCTTCAGCTGCGCAGGATCGGAGTCTTCCTCGTCGAGCACCTCGCCCTCGACCGAGCGGATCTCGACGTCGAAGCTGAACTTGTCGGCGACGAGCTTCGCGGCCGTCGCATCGAGCAGCTCGTTCACCGTCGCCATCACGCCGAGCTCGAGCAGGGTCTTGATGACCTCGCCCGATTTGCGTCGCATCTTCTCGGCGAGCTCGCCGACGGTGACCGATTCGGGCACGCGGATGAGCTCACGCTTGACCTCGGCCGGCGGCGCGGGCGCTGCCTCGACGACGGTCACCGCCGCCGCGGCCGGACGGGCCGGTGCGGCCGGGGCCGCCGAAGCGGCCGGGACCGCAGGCTGCTGGGGTCGCGCCGCGGCCGGAGGCGCCGCGGGGCGCGGCGGCGCCGCGGCCACGCGCGGCGGCGCGAACGGGCCCGCGGGCTGCCGCGACGGCCGCGGCGCCGGCGCCGACGGCGCCGGGCGTTCGAGGGGTCGGAAGGGCACGATCTTGGGCTCTGGCTTCCTCACCTGCGGCGCTGCGGGTGGCGGCGCGGCCGCCGCGGCGGGCTTGACGGCCGCGGGCGGCTCGACGACGGGCGCCAGGGGCGAGGGCTCGGGCACGACCTCGGGCTCGCGCTTGACGACCAACGGTGGCGTCTCCGGCCCGATGTCGGGCGTGGGCACCGCGGGCTTCGGCCTGACGATCGTCGCGGCGGGCTTGACCTCGGCGGACACCTCCTCCAGCTCGACCTCGGTGCCCTTCTTTCCGCGCGTCGTCCGCTTCGTGACCGGCGCACCGTCGATCGCCCCGACGGCGTCGGCCGGCGCCTTCGGCTTGGCGACACGCTTCGGCTTCGGCTCCTCGGGGAGGTCGCGCCCCTTGCCGAGCTTGAGTCTCAGCGCGTTCGCCAGCGTCGAGTCGAGGGGGCTCATGGCGCGTACGCCCTTGTGACCCATCTCATCGGCCGCGACCATCAACTCCTTGCTGGTCACGCCGAGCTCCTTCGCGAGTTCCATCAGCTTGATCTTCGCCGCCACAGCTCCCTCACCTCCCCCGAACCAGTTCGAGCACATCCTTGCCGACGTCACACGGCTTCCTGAACGCGTGGCTCAATCGGCCCCGCTGGAGCGCGCGCGTCAGGCACGCCTCGACCGGGCACACCCACGCGCCGCGTCCCGCCGTCGAGCCCCGCGGATCGGCTACGACGACACCGTCGTCCCCGCGCACGAGACGCACGAGCGCGCGCCGCGGTAGCACGCGCCGGCAGCCGAGACAGGTGCGACCGGGCTCGCGCTTCATGCCGAGGCCGCCGGCTCCGCGGGTGCCGGGCCGGGACCGACGTCCGCCACCGGCGTCTTCCGCGCCACCCAGGCTTCGGCCGCCGCGTGGATCTGCTCCGCGCGGTCGCCGACCTCCGCCACGGCGGCGAGCCTCTCGCGCCCTGCCTTCGCGACCGCCGCGGGTGACCCGAGCCCCGCGGCGCTGAGCGCCGCCGCCGCCTCGGGCGTCATCCCGGCGAGCGCGTCGAGCGCCGCGCGATCCGCGACCGGGTCGGCGACCGGCGCCCGCTCGGCCTCGACCTCCGACTCGCTCTTGATGTCGATGCGCATGCCCGTGAGCTTCGCGGCCAGGCGCGCGTTCTGCCCCTTCTTGCCGATCGCCAGCGAGAGCTGATTATCCGGCACGATGACGAGCGCCGAGGGCTGAGTGTCGAGCTCGCCCGGCTCGGCGATCGTCACCGACGACACCTTCGCCGGAGACAGCGCCCGCGCGACGAACGTGGCCGGGTCGTGCGACCACTCGATGATGTCGATCTTCTCGCCGCGCAGCTCCCGGCTGATCACCTGGATCCGGGTGCCGCGCAGGCCGACACAGGCCCCGATCGGGTCGACGTCGCGCTTCGTCGAGGCGACCGCCACCTTCGCGCGCTCGCCGGCCTCCCGCGCCGTGGCCTTCACGAGGACGATCCCCTCCTGGATCTCGGGGATCTCCGTCTCGAACAGCCGGGCGAGGTACCCCGGGTGCGTGCGCGAGAGCGAGATCTGCGGCCCCTTCGCGGTCCGGCGCACCTCGAGCACGTACGCGCGGATCCGGTCGCCGGGGTTGTAGCGCTCGCCGGGGATCTGCTCGCGCTCCGGCAGGATCGCCTCCGCCTTGCCGATCTCGAGGATCACGTTGCGCTTCTCGATGCGATGGACCACCCCGCGCAAGATCTGCCCCTCCTTGCCCGCGAACTCGGAGTAGATCCCCTCACGCTCCGCATCCCGCACCTTCTGGAGGATCACCTGCTTGGCCGTCTGGGCCGCGATCCGCCCGAAGTCCTGCGGCGGGCGCTCCTGCTCAAGCTCCAGCTCGTCGTCGAGCTCGGCGTCCTTGTTCAGGGCTTTCGCGTCCTCCAGGCTGATCTCGAGCTTGTCGTCGGTGACTTCGCCGACGACCTTCTTGCGGCAGTACACGCGGAGGTCGCCGCTCTTGCGGTCGATGTGCATCCGGACGTTCTCGGCCGGACCGAGTGTCTTGCGCGAGGCCGAGAGCAGGGCAGACTCCAGCGCCTCGAAGAGGATCTCCTTGTCGATCCCCTTCTCACGCCCGATCTGCTCGATGACATTGATCAACTCTCGGTTCATCGTGCCCGGCACCACCTATCCGGGATTCTACGCCTTGCGGGGCCAGGGGACCTCCGCCTCTAGGCGCGCCTTCGTCAACACTCCGCGCGGCAACTCGACCCGTCCTCCGTCGCGCTCCAGGACGAGCCGGTCCGGCTCGACCGCGGCGAGTCGGCCCCGCACCTCCTCACCGCCCGCGAGCCAGCACCTGACGCGACGGCCCACGGCCCAGCGAAACTCGCGGTCCTTCCGGAGCTGCCGGTCGAGTCCCGGGGAGGACACCTCGAGATCGTACGTGCCCTCGATGAGCGCGGCCGCGTCGAGCACGTCGCCGATCTCACGGCTCGCCCGCTCGCAGTCGCCGATGCCCACGCCACCGGGCTTGTCGACGAACAGGCGCAGGACTGAGCGCGGCCGCAGGGCACGCCACTCCAGATCCACCAGCTGGAGCCCGTGGTCGCGAAGCACGGGCGTGACCACCTCCTCGATCTGGTCGGCCCGCTCCACGTCATCCATTGGGCTTTTCCCCTTGCCCGTGGCAAAACTAAAAAAAGCGGGCAACGCCCACTTTTTCAGGAATTTAGCACGTATCAGGTGCCGTGGCAAGGCTCAGCGTGCCTCGGCGCACGTGAGCGGGACTACGTCCGACCCTCCTCGGCCTCCATGGCGCGCACGGCCGCCACGACCTCGCCCTGGCCGACGCGACGCTCCTGGCGCGTCCGGCGGCTCCGGACCTCGACGAGCCCCTCCTTCACGAAGGAGTTACCGACGGTGATGCGGACCGGAATGCCGAGGAGGTCGGCGTCCTTGAACTTCACGCCGGGGCGCTCGTCCCGGTCGTCGAGGATCGCCTCGAGCCCTTGCCCCCAGCACTCCCCGTAAATCTGCTCGGCGGCGCCGAGCTGGGCCGCGTCCTTCACCGAGACGACGACGACGTAGACGTGGAAGGGCGCGATCGACCACGGCCAGACGACGCCGTCCTGGTCGGCGAGCTGCTCGATCGCCGCCGCGGCGATACGCGCGGGACCGATCCCATAGCTACCCATCACGATCGGCTGCTCGCGCCCCGCCTCGTCGAGGTACGTTGCCTTGAGGGGCACCGAGTATTTCGTGCCGAGCTTGAAGATGTTGCCGATCTCGATGACGCGCTCGACCGCGAGCGGCTTGCCGCAGACCGTGCATGCCTCGCCGGGCGCCACCGCGTGGAGATCGGCGAACCGGCACTCGAAGTCGCGGCCCGGCGCGACACCCTTCAGGTGGAAGCCTTCGCGGTTGGCGCCGACGACGTACGTCCCGGTCCGGAGCGCCTCGTCGGCTACGATCGGCACGCGGGCGCCGACCGGCCCGACGGAACCCGCCGGCGCGCCCAGCGCGCCACGCACCTCGTCCGGGTGGGCGGCGCGGAACTCCTCGCCGAGCGCGCGCGCGAGCTTCCGCTCGTGGAGCGCGTGGTCGCCGCGCACGAGGACGAGGACCGGTCCCGAGGTCTTCGCGACATAGAGGAGCGACTTGAGCGTGAGCCGCGGATCGATCCCGAGGAGCTGCGACACCTCGGCGATCGTGCGCACGTTCGGCGTGGCCACCTCCTGGCGCGTCCAGACGGGGGACTCGGGCGCCGCGGGGACGCCGCGCGCCAGCTCGACGTTGGCGGCGTAGCCGCATCCCGCGCACAGCGCCACCTCGTCCTCACCCGCCGCGCTCGGCGCCATGAACTCGTGCGAGCCGAGGCCACCCATCATGCCGGTGTCCGACTGCACGACGTAGTAGCGCAGCCCGCAGCGATCGAAGATCCGCCGGTAGGCGCGCTCGTGCGCGGCATACGAGCGGTCGAGCGCCGCGACGTCGGGGTCGAGCGTGTAGGAGTCCTTCATGAGGAACTCGCGCGTTCGGAGGACACCCGAGCGTGGCCGCGCTTCGTCCCGCTCCTTGGTCTGGATCTGGTACCAGATCTGCGGCAGGTCCCGGTACGAGCGGATTTCGTGCGCGGCGAGCCACGCCACGACCTCCTCGTGCGTCATGCCGAGGCAGAGGTCGCGCCCCCAGCGGTCCTTCAGCTTGAACATCTCGTTGATGCCCTCCCACCGCCCCGACTGCTGCCAGAGCTCGGCGGGCTGGACGACGGGCATCGTGATCTCCTGCCCGCCGATCGCGTTCATCTCCTCGCGGACGATCGTGTTGACCTTGTCGAGCACGCGCTGACCGAGCGGGAGGTAGACGTAGATCCCGGCGGCGAGCTGCCGGACGAGCCCCGCACGGAGCATGAGGCGGTGACTGAGCGCTTCGGCGTCGGCGGGATCTTCCCGTAGCGTCGGGACGAGCGACTTCGACCGGCGCACGGTTACTTCGCGTCCTTCTTCTTGTTGGCCCCTTTGACGCCTGGCTGGTAGCGGAGACGGTCGACCGGCTTGCCGCCCACGATGTGCGACTCGAAGATCTCCGTGAGGTCCGCCGCAGAGACGCCGCCGTACCAGACGTCCTCGGGGTAGACCACCATCATCGGGCCGTGGCCGCATTGCGAGAAGCAGCCCGCCTTGTTGATCCTGACCTCGTCCTTGAGGCCAGCCTTGGCCGCCTCGCCGCGGAGGTACTTCACGAACTGCTCCACGTCACCCTGCGTCGGGCAGGTATCGCCCGAGGTGCACACGAAGACGTGGGTCCGGTACTGCCCCATCAGTCCGGGACCGCCGCCGCCTTCGCCGCACGACGCTCGGCGATGAACTTGTCGACCTCTTCGCGCATCGTCGTGACGATGTCCTTCTCGGCCACCTTGCGGATGACCGCGCCGCCCTTGAAGATGAGCCCGATCCCGCGCCCGCCGGCGACACCGATGTCCGCCGCCCGCGCCTCGCCCGGACCGTTGACCTCGCAGCCCATGACCGCGATGTGGATCTCCTCGTTCAGGCCGCGGAACTCGTCCTCGACTTCCTTCGCGAGCTTGACCAGGTCGACGTCGGCGCGCCCGCACGAGGGACACGACACGAACGTGAGGCCGCCCTTCCTGAGTCCGAGCGATTTCAGGATATCGATCCCGACCCGTACTTCCTCGGTCGGATCGGCCGAGAGCGAGACGCGGATCGTGTCGCCGATGCCCTCGGACAGGAGCGCGCCGAGCCCGACCGCCGACTTGATCGTGCCGACGCCGGGCGTGCCCGCTTCCGTGACGCCGAGGTGGAACGGGTACTCGACCTGGTCGGCGAGGATCCGGTACGCCTCGATCATCATGCGCGGGTCGGACGCCTTCAGCGAAACCTTCATCTCAGGATAGTTGCAGTCCTCGAGGATGTGGATATGGCGGAGCGCGGACTCGACCATGCCCTCCGGCGTCGGGCCGTTGTACTTCGCGAGCAGGTCCTTCTCGAGGGAGCCCGCGTTGACCCCGATCCGGACCGGGATCCGCTTGTCCTTCGCGAGGTTCACGACCTCCTGGACGAACTGCTTGCCGCCGATGTTACCCGGGTTCAGGCGCAGGCCGTCCACCCCTTGCTCGAGGGCGATCAGCGCGAGCTTGTAGTTGAAGTGGATGTCGGCCACGAGCGGGATCCGGATCTGCCGCCTGATCTCGCCGAGCTTCTCGGCCGCCTCCCGGACGGGCACCGCGCACCGGACGATGTCGCAGCCCGCCGCCTCGAGCGACCAGATCTCGAGCAGTGTCGCCTGGACGTCGCGCGTGTCGGTCTTGGTCATCGACTGCACCGTGATCGGCGCGCCGCCGCCCACCTTGACGTTGCCCAGCTGTAGCTGCCGCGTCTTCCGCCGTGTGATCATCGCCCCGTCCTATCGGAAGATTTTGAACGCGTCGAGCCGCACCAGGTCATTGTAGAGCGCATACGCCATGAGGAGCATCAGCAAAACGAACCCGAGCTGCTGGGCCGCCTCACGCTTCTTGAGCGAGAGCGGTCGGCCGAGCACCGCCTCGATGACGAAGAAGAAGAGATGCCCGCCGTCGAGCATGGGTACGGGCAGCAGGTTCAGCACGGCTAGGTTCACGCTGATGTAGGCCGTGAAGAGGACGAGCGCGCCGACGCCCTCCTTGGCCTGGCGTCCCGCCTCGGTGGCGATCTGGATCGGACCGCCGATGTTCGACGATTCGATCTGCCGCGACACGAGCTTCCAGAAGGCCTTGACCGTCAGCGCCGTCATCTCCCACGTCTTCACCCAGCCGTAGCCGAAGGCGACGAGCGGATCGTAGGCTTCGTATCGGACGACCTTCGTGACGATGGCGACGCCGATGCGACCGATCTCCGTCTCCTGACCGCCCTGCCCCTTCTCCCGGACGGAGCTCGCCGTCACGCTCGCCACCTGCGGCCGCCCGTCGCGCTCCAGCGTGAGCTCGAAGGTCTGCCCGCCGCGCTTCTGGATCGCCTGCATGAGCTCGTCGGGCGTGTAGACGGGCTGGCCCGCGACCGCGATGACGAGATCGCCGGCGCGCACGTCGGCCCGCTCGGCCGGCGAGCCGGGGTTGACCGAGCCGATCTGTGGCGTGAGCTGCGGTCCCGCGCCGAGCTCCCAGGCCTCCTTCGGGTCGCGGAAGATCGGGTCGCGCACGGTCGTCCGGCGCGGGGTCAGGCTCACCGTCTGCGCCGCGCCGCCGCGCTGCACGGTCAACGTGAGCGCCTTGCCGCCCGAGCCGGCCACCGCGCGCTCGAGGTCTTCCCAGTTCGAGACCTCGCGCCCGTCCACGCGCGTGACGAGATCGCCGGTTCTGAGCCCCGCGGCCGCCGCCGGACTACCCTCGACGACCCGCCCCACGAGCGCCGGCCACACGGGCCGCCCGACAGTCGCGAGGACCGCCGCGAAGAGGAGCGCGGCCAGGACGAAGTTCATTCCGGGTCCGGCGAAGACGATGAGGAAGCGGGCCGGGAGCGGCTTGAGGGCGAACGCCTTGGTCGGATCGTAGGTGATCGTCGGGCCGCCCTCGAGCGGGCTCTCCTCGCCGAGCATCTTCACGTAGCCGCCCATCGGGATCGCCGAGAGGCAGTACTCGGTCTCCTTGCCGCGCCAGCGGAGCAGCACCGGGCCGAATCCGATGGAGAAGCGCTCCACGCCGACCCCGCACAGCCGCGCCACGAAGAAGTGCCCGAGCTCGTGGATGAGGATCAGGATGCCAACGACGACGACGAAGGAGACGAGCGTGGTCACGCCGTCCGCCCCTCCACGAGCGTGCGGACGCGGGCACGCGTCTCCACGTCGACGGCGACGCACTCCTCGATGGACGCGACGTCGTCGGTCCGCGCGTCGCCGAGCGCCCGCTCGATGAGGGCGGCGATGTCGTTGAATCCGATCCGCCGCTCGAGGAAGGCCGCCACGGCGATCTCGTTCGCGGCGTTGAGGACGACGGGGGCGGCGCTCCCGTGCTCGAGTGCCGTCCGCGCGAGGCGCAGGCACGGGAACTTCTCCGTGTCCGGCTCGAAGAAGGTCAGCTGGCCCACCCGCGTGAGATCGAGCCGCGCGGCCGGTGTCGGCCGTCGCTCCGGGTACGTGAGCGCATACAGGATGGGCACGCCCATGTCGGCGACGCCGAGCTGCGCGATGACGGAGCCGTCGATGTACTCGACCATCGAGTGGATGATGGACTGCGGGTGGACCACGACCTGCACGCGGTCGGGCGTCAGGTCGAAGAGCCAGCGCGCCTCGATGATCTCGAGCCCCTTGTTCATGAGCGTCGCTGAGTCGATCGTGATCTTCGCGCCCATCTTCCACGTCGGGTGCCGGAGCGCGTCCTCGACCGTCACCGTGGCCAGCCGGGCCTTCGGCGTCTCACGGAATGGCCCGCCGGACGCGGTGAGGAGGATCCGGTGGACGTCGCCGCGGTTGTGGCCGACGAGACACTGGAAGATGGCGCTGTGCTCGGAGTCGACCGGCAGGAGCTTGACGCCACGCCGTCGGGCGGCCGCCGTCATCAGGTTCCCGGCCATCACCAGCGTCTCCTTGTTGGCGAGCGCCACGGTGCGCCCGGCCAGGATCCCCGCCATCGTCGGCAAAAGCCCGGCGGCACCCACGAGCGCCGACACGATGACCTCGGCCTCGACGTCCCGGGCGAGCGCGACGAGCCCCTCCGGTCCGGCGAGCAGCTCGGGCCGCGGCGGCGCGAGGAGGCGGCTCAGGCGGTCCACCGCGCCGCGGTCGAGCAGCGCGACCGCGGACGGCGAGAACTTGCGGCAGAGATCCGCGATCAGCTCGACGTTCGACCCGCGCGCCGCGAGCCCCGCCACCTGGAACTCTTCCGGGAAGCTCGAGACGATCTCGAGGGTGCGGAGCCCGATCGATCCCGTCGCACCGAGGAGCGTGAGCCGCTTCATACGCCCCCGAAGCGGCGCGTGCGCCGCTGGAACTCGGCGACGGCGCGGTAAAGGTCGGCGGGCCCGAAGTCGGGCCAGAGCGTCGGGGTGACCCAGAGCTCCGTGTACGCGATCTGCCACAGGAGGAAGTTCGACACGCGCATCTCGCCACTCGTGCGGATCAATAAGTCTGGGTCGGGGATGTCGGCGGTGTAGAGCGCCTGGCGGATGTGCTTCTCGGACACGTCGTCCGGATCGAGCTCGCCGGCCTGCACCTGGCGCGCCAGGACGCGAAAGGCATCCACGAGCTCGTCGCGCCCGCCATAGTTGAAGGCCAGCAGGATGTGGAGCCCGGTGTTGTGCTGGGTCTCCCGGACCACGTGCTCGAGCCCCTGCCGCACGGCCGCGGGCACCCCGTTCGGCCGGCCGACGACGCGGAAGCGCGTGTTGCGCGCCATGAGATCGGGAAGCTCCGACCGGATCGCGCGCTCGAGCAGCTTCATGAGCGTCGAGACTTCCTGTGCCGGGCGGCTCCAGTTCTCCGTCGAGAAGGCGTACAGCGTCAGGTACCGAAGTCCGAGCGCCTCGGCCGCGCGCACGATCGCCCGCGCCGTCTTCACGCCCTCCCGGTGGCCTGCGACGCGCGGGAAGCCGCGCCGCGTTGCCCAGCGGCCGTTGCCGTCCATGATGACGGCGATGTGCTCGGGGATCGGCTGCGACCGTACGACCTCCAGGAGCTCGGTCTTGCCGAGCGTCGTCAGGTCGGTGTGCCGGTACGCTCTCGCGGGTCTCAGCGCCATGGGAAGGTCATCTCATATTCGCCCTAGAAGGACAAAATTTCCTGCTCTTTCTTCTTCAGGAGCTCGTCCACACGGGCGATGAACTTGTCGGTGGTCTTCTGGATCTGATCGTGGCCGCGACGCTCCTCATCCTCCGAGACCTTCTTGTCCTTCGCCATGGCCTTGAGCCGGTCGTTGGCCTCGCGGCGGACGTTTCGGATGGCGATCCGAGAGTCCTCGGCCAGCTTGTGGACGGTTTTGGCCAGCTGCTTGCGGCGCTCCTCGGTCGGCGACGGCATCGCGAGCCGGATGACCTTGCCGTCGTTCTGGGGCGTGAGCCCGAGGTCGGAGGTCATGATCGCCTTCTCGATCGCCTTGAGCTGCGCCGCCTCCCAGGGCTGGATCACCAGCGTCCGCGCGTCCGGCACCGACACGGAGGCCATCTGGTTCACCGGCGTGGGCGTCCCGTAGTAGTCCACGCGGATGCCGTCGAGGAGCCCGGCCGAGGCGCGGCCCGTACGCACGGTCGCGAACTCGCGCCCGAGCGTGTCGAGCGCGACGGTCATCCTGGCCTCGACATCCTTCAGTACCGTCTGCATTCCCGTCAGCCTCCTCCGGAGGACACGATCGAGCCGACCGGCTCGCCCAGGACGATGCGCCGGATGTTCCCGGGCCGGGTCAGATCGAAGACGACGATCGGCAGCGCGTTCTCCATGCAAAGCGAGATGGCCGTCGTGTCCATTACCTGCAACCGCTGATTGAGCGCGTCGATGTAGGTGACGCGTGGCAGGTAGTGTGCGGTCGCATCCTTCTTCGGGTCGGCCGAGTAGATGCCGTCCACCTTCGTGGCCTTCATGATCGCGTCGGCGCCGATCTCGACCGCGCGCAGCGCGCCGGCGGTGTCGGTCGTGAAGAAGGGGTTGCCGGTGCCGGCCGCGAAGATCACGACGCGCCCCTTCTCGAGGTGCCGGATCGCGCGTCGCCGGATATACGGCTCGGCCACCGCGCGCATCTCGATGGCGGAGAGCACGCGCGTCTGCAGGCCCGCCTTCTCGAGCGCATCCTGGAGGGCGAGGGCGTTGATGACCGTCGCGAGCATGCCCATGTAGTCGGCCGTCGCCCGGTCCATGCCGTCGGCGCTCGCCGCGACGCCCCGGAAGATGTTGCCGCCGCCGATCACGATGGCGACCTGGACGCCCAGCGCCGTCACCTCGCGCAGCTCCCCCGCGACCCGTTCGAGCATCAGCGGATCGATCCCGTAGCCCTGGCTCCCGGCGAGCGCCTCGCCCGAAATCTTAAGGACGATACGGCGGTACGCCGGGCGTGCGGTGCCCGCACCCGCCGCCATGGCTACCCCGCCTCGCCGACCTGAAACCGCGCGAAGCGCTTGACGACGACGCGCTCGCCCGTCTTCGCATTGACGCCGTCGACGAGGTCCTTCACCCGGGTCTTCCCGGAGGCGTCCTTGACGAAGGCCTGCTCGAGCAGGCACTGCTCGCTGAAGAACTTCTCGAGCTTCCCCTCGATGATCTTGTCGATCACTTGCGGCGGCTTCTTCTGGTCCGCGAGCTGCCCGCGGTAGATCTCACGCTCTTTCTCGAGGACGGCGCCGGGCACGTCCTCGCGCGACACGTACTGCGGGTTCGCGGCGGCGATCTGCATGCCGAGGTCCTTGACGAGCGCCTGGAACGCGTCGGTCTTGGCGACGAAATCGGTCTCGCAGTCCACCTCGACGAGCACCCCGAGCCTCGCGCCGGGGTGGATGTACGCGCCGACGACGCCCTCCTTCACCTCCCGGTGGGCACGCTTGGCCGCCTGCGCGAGCCCTTTCTTCCGGAGGTACTCGACGGCGTGCTCGAGGTCGCCCTTGGCATCCTGGAGGGCCTCCTTGCAGTCCATCACGCCCGCGCCCGTGCGATCGCGGAGCGCCTTCACCAGCTGGGCGTTCGACGCCATCGGCTAGTCCTCCGTCTCGGCCGCGGCCATCTCGATGGGCTCCGCGGCCGTCTCGGACGCCTCGGCCTCCGCGCCCTCGGCCTCGTCCTTCGCGAGGGTACCCCGCCCTTCGTTGATCGCGTCGGCGATGCGCGCGGTGATGAGCCGGACGGCGCGGATGGCGTCGTCGTTGCCGGGGATCGCATAGTCGATCCCGGTCGGGTCGCAGTTCGTGTCCACGATGGCCACGATCGGGATGCCGAGCCGCTGCGCCTCGGCGACCCCGATCCGCTCCTTGCGCGGATCGATGATGAACACCGCCGCGGGCAACTGCTCCATGGCCTTGATGCCCACGAGCGCCTTCTGCAGCTTCTCGCGCTCGCGGTCGAGTTCGAGCGCTTCCTTCTTCGGCAGCCGCTCGAACTCACCGGTCTCCTTCATCTCCTCGAGCTTCTTGAGCCGCGCGATCGACTTGCGGATCGTCGCGAAGTTCGTCAGCGTCCCGCCCAGCCACCGCTGGTTGACGTAGAACATCCCGCAGCGGGTCGCCTCCTCGAAGACGCTCTCCTGCGCCTGTTTCTTCGTGCCGATGAAGAGGACGGTCCCCCCGCCGGCGGCCAGGTCGCGCACGAAGGCGTACGCCTCGCGGAACTTCTTCAGGGTCTTCTGCAGATCGATGATGTAGATCCCGTTTCGCTCACCGAAGATGTACTTCTGCATCTTCGGGTTCCAGCGCTTGGTCTGGTGGCCGAAATGCACCCCGGCCTCCAGGAGCTCCTTCATCGTCAGCGTCGCCATGCGGCCTCCTTCGGTTTGTCCTCCGCCGCGCTCCGGAGCGTCGCTCCGACCGAATGTGCGCGGCGCGCGTGATGGTGTGCTACGTCGTGTACTTACCGTTGATCCGTACGTACTCCTCGCTGAGGTCGCAGGTGAAGACCTGCTCCTCTCCGCGCCCCAGCCCCAGGTCGATCGTGATGGCGTACTCCTGCCCTGCCATGATCTCGCGGACCCGCTCGAGGCGCACGCCGTCCCGCATCATGCCCCGCTCGACGACCCGCTCGTCTTGAAAGAGGATCGAGACCTTCTCCTGCTCCACGCGCGCGGCCGACTTGCCGAGGGCCATCATGATCCGCCCCCAGTTGGGGTCAGCGCCGTTGATCGCGCTCTTCACCAGCGGCGAGTTCGCCACGCTGCGCGCGGCCAGCAGGGCGTCGCGACGGCTGGTCGCGCCGCGTACGGTGACGGCGACGAGCTTGGTCGCGCCCTCGCCGTCGGCGACCAGCATCCGCGCGAGCTTCGTCATGAGCGCCCCGAGCCCGGCGGCGAACTGGCGCAGGCCCCGCCCGCCCTCCTCGAGCGGCGCGCTCTCGGCGAGGCCGTTGGCCAGCACCGCGACGGTGTCGCTCGTCGATTGGTCCGAGTCCACGGAGATCCGGTTGAAGGAGCGGTCCACCGCGCGGCGGACGACCCCGCGCAGCGCGTCGCGCGTGACCGCGGCGTCAGTCGCGACGAAGCAGAACATCGTCGCCAGGTGGGGCTCGAGCATGGCGACGCCCTTCGCGACCCCACCGAGCGTGACCGGCCGGCGGTTCACCTCGAGCCGCAGGGCCGCCTCCTTCGTCCGCGTGTCGGTCGTCAGGATCGCCTCGGCCGCGGCCCGGCCGCCCTGCGGCGAGAGCGCCTTCACGAGCTTCGGCAGCGCCGCGCGGACCTTGTCCATCGGGAGCGGCACGCCGATCACGCCCGTGGACGCCACGAGCACGTGGTTCGCGGGGATCCGCAAGAGCTCGCCCGCGAGCTTCGTCATCTCGCGCGCGTCCTTGATGCCACGCTCGCCCGTACAGACGTTGGCGCAGCCGCTCGAGGCGAGGATCGCCTGCGCCTGGCCGCCGCGCGCGTGCTCCATCGAGACGAGCACGGGCGCGCCCTTGACCTGGTTGGAGGTGAACTGCGCCGCCACACGGGCCGGCGTCGAGGAATAGATCAGCGCGAGATCCTTCTTGCCGGTGGGCTTGATGCCGGACGCGACGCCGGCGGCGAGGACGCCGGGCACGGCGGTGACACCGCCCTCGAGCCAGTCCAACTCCGGTGACGCCATCGCGCTAGGGGTACACCGGCGGCGCCTCGAGCCCTGCACGCTCGGGCCAGCCGGAGAGGATGTTGAGGTTCTGCACGCCGTTGGCCGAGCCGCCCTTGCCGAGGTTGTCGAGGGCCGACAGGCACACCGCCCGCCCCGTCCGCGCGTCGGCGACCACCGTGACGTCGCAGTAGTTCGAGCCGACGACCGCGCGCGTCGCCGGCCGCTCGCCCTCGTCGAGCACGCGGACGAACGGCTCACCCGCGTAGAACTCGCGGTACACATCGAGCAGCGCCCCCGTCGGGAGCGCCTGCGTGAGCGCCACCGAGGCGGTCGTGAAGAGGCCCCGGTTGAGCGGCAGCAGGTGCGGCGTGAACGAGACCCGCACCGGCGCGCCCGCGAGCGCGCCGAGCTCCTGCTCGATCTCCGGCGTGTGCCGGTGGCTCGCGACGCCGTAGGCCTGCACGTTTTCGTTGGCCTCGGTGTAGAGGTACATCGGCTCGACCTTCCGGCCCTGGGCGCCGGCGCCAGTGACGCCGGACTTGCCATCGATCACGATGCCCTCGAGCCTGGCGAGCCCGCGCTTGAGCAGGGGCGCCGTCGCGAGCACCGCGCCCGCGGGGTAACAGCCCGGCGCGGCGACGAGCGAAGCGCCGGCGATCGCCTTGCGGTGGAGCTCGGGCAGGCCGTAGACGGCCTCGGCGAGCCCCGCGAGGTCCGTGTGTGGCGCCTCGTACCAGGCGACGTAGTCGTTCGCGTCGCGCAGCCGATAGTCGGCCGAGAGGTCGATCGCCTTGACGCCGCGCCGCCGCAGCACCGGGACGATCTTCTGCGACTCCATGTGGGGCAGGGCCAGGAACACCACGTCGGCCGTGTCCGCGAGCCAGTCCGCGTCGAGCTCGTGGAAGCGGAGATCGGTGATCGCGCGCAGATGCGGGTACGCGCGAGCCAACGGCTCTCCCGCGAGGCGGTCGGAGGTCACACCCATCAGGCGGACCTTCGAGTGGCCGAGGAGGAGCCGGAGGAGCTCCGCTCCCATGTAGCCGCTCGCTCCGGCGACCGCTACGCGCGCCACGTCGGGCCGTCCAGGCACTACCGCTTCGAGTACTGGAACTTCTGCCGGGCGCCGGGCTGGCCGTACTTCTTCCGCTCGCGCATGCGCGGGTCCCGGGTCAGCAGGCCGGCCTTCTTCAGCGGCAGGCGCAGCTTGTCGTCGTAGCGGGCGAGCGCGCGCGAGATCCCGTGGCGCACGGCGCCCGCCTGGCCCGAGGGCCCGCCGCCCTTGACGGTGATGAGGACGTCGAACTGCCCGAGGGTGTTCGTGATCTGCAGCGGCTGCGCGATGATCATCCGCAGCGTCTCGCGTGGGAAGTAATCCTCGAAGGCGCGCCGGTTGACGACGATGCGTCCCGACCCCGGGCGCACCCACACGCGAGCGACCGACGTCTTGCGACGTCCCGTGGCGTAGAACCTGTCGAGCACTGCCATCAGCGGACCCCCGCGGCTTTCCCGGCGGCGCCGCGTGCCGGCGCCGGCAGCGGCTCGGGCTGCTGCGCCTGGTGTGGATGCTCGGCACCGCGGTACACCTTGAGCTTCTTCGCCATCGCCTTGCCGAGCCGGTTCTTCGGCAGCATCCCCTGTACCGCCCACTCGATGACGCGGTCGGGATGGCTCCGCAGCATCGTCTCCGCGGAGACGTCGCGCAGGCCGCCGATGTAGCCGGTGTGCCAGCGATAGCGCTTGTCGCTCAGCTTGCGCCCCGTGAGATGGATCTTCTCGGCGTTTACCACGACGACGTGATCGCCGACGTCCAGGTGCGGCGCGAAGGTGGGTTTGTGCTTCCCGCGGAGGATTGACGCGACGCGGCTGGCCAGGCGTCCGAGCACTTGGCCCTGCGCGTCGACGACGAACCACTTCCGCTCGATCTCGCTCTCCTTGGGCATCGGCGTCGGCATCAGCGTCCCCTCGACGGCTCTAAGTGGGCGTCCAAACAGAAAAATTCGCAACGACCAAGCTTAAGGGAAAACCGCGTCAGTGTCAACGCTTCGCCGTCGGCACGCGTGTCTTGTCGGGCCACGGACAGAGCGCTTTTACCGGGCAGCCGGGACACAGGGGCGCCCGCGCGGAGCAGGTCCGGCGCCCGTGCGTCGTCAACAGATGCGTCGCAAGCGTCCACTCCTTCTTCGGCAGGACCAGGACCAGCTGAGCGTGGATCTCGTCGGGGTCGTCGGACTTCGCGAGCCCCAGCCGCTGGGAGACGCGGAAGACGTGGGTGTCGACGGCGATCGCCTGCTGGCCGAAGGCGTTCCCCAGCACGACGTTGGCGGTCTTGAGTCCCACGCCGGGCAGCGCGGTCAGCTCGTCGCGCGTCCGCGGCACGTCCCCGCCGTGCCGCTCGACGAGCGTCCTCGCCATGCCGACGATCGAGCGCGCCTTCGCGCGAAAGAAGCCGGTCGAGTGGATCTCGCCCTCGAGCGTCGCGAGGTCGGCCGTGGCCCAGTCGGGGGCTGTCCGGTACTTCCGAAAGAGCGCGGGCGTCACCATGTTCACGCGCTCGTCGGTGCACTGGGCGGCGAGGATCGTCGCCACGACGAGCTCGAGCGGCGTCGAGAAATCGAGCGCGATCTTCGCGTCGGGATAGGCCTTCTTGAGGGCGGCGACGATCTTCCTGGCGCGCCGGCGCTTGGCCTCGGTGGATTCTCGCATGGCGCTCCTCCCTTCGATCGCTCAGAGCAGGGCCCGGCGCTCAGCGGCTCGGCGAGATCCGGATCGCGTCGCGGGCGATCACCACACGCCCGATCTCGACCGGCACGGGCAGGCGGCTCGCCAGCCTCAGCGTGGGATCGTAGCCGCGGACCACCCAGTCGAGCACGATCCCCGGCACCGGAACACCGCCGAGCCTGACACCCTCGAAGCCGAGCTCGAACGGCCGCTCCGCCGACGGTCGGATCCTCACGCGGCCGGAGACGTCCGGGCCCGGTTGCCTGAAGACGAACGCGAGCGCCCCGTCCAGGAGCTCGACGCCGGCCTGACGGAAGTCCTTGAGGTCGCGCAGGAACTGGACGAAGTCGGCGGCGCGGATGGTCGCCTGCTGGAGGCGGACCTGCCGGGCATCGAGGGGGTCGAGACGGCCGGTCGTCTCGAGGCTCCACGGGTTCACCAGAACGTCCTCGAAGACGATCCTGAGATCGTGCACACGCAGGAGCGCCGCGTTCCGGCGCCAGAGCTCACCGACCGTCGCGGCGCCGGCGACGATCTCGATGCGCTCGAGGCGGCCCCGCCGGATCGAGTCGCCGTGGACAATGCGCACCTCGAGGCCTTCGACGTCGCGCGCGACCTCCGCGAGCCGACGCCTCACGGCGCGTTCGGCCGCGCGGGCGAGGCTCGTGGGGGCGGTGACGACGCCGGGCTCGAGCCGTCGCGCCCTGAGCGTGGCGGTTGAGCCGTCGGGGAGCGTCCACTCGCCGATGACCGGGTACACGCGCGCCAAGCTCGCGTCGGCGGCGAGGCGCTCGGCGATACGACGGGGACGCTCGGCCGTCCACACCGGGCCCTGCGCGCCCGTCTTGAGGATCATGTAGTCGACCCCGACGGGCTCTCCGTCCCAGCCGCGCGCCCACCGCAGCGGGAGGCCCTGGCGCACGCCGTAGTAACGGAAGTTGCTCACGGAGAAGAAGTTGTCGTTCGGGACCACGCTGACGGTGGCCGCGTCCCCGCGGCTGTCCTGCGCGACGAGAGCCAGGATGTCGCGATGACGCCAGTCGTCGCGGGTCGGCGGGGAGCCGAGCAGCAGCGGGACGCCGAGCCCGGGCAGCATCGGGACCGACGGGACGGCGAACGCAGTCGCTGAGAGCTGCAGCACCGCACCGGCGACGAGCGCCACCAGCGCGAACGCGCGCGGGCGCCCGCGCAAGGCGCCGAACCCCACGCCGGCGAGCACGGCCACGAAGGGCGAGAGAGGAAGCGTGTAGCGCAGGTTCTTGTTCTGGATCATCGTGAGGACCGCGAGCGGCGTGAGCACGCCGACGAGCATAAGACCCTGCCGCCGGGCCGCTGCGACGGCGGCGCCGACGACGAACAGGAACGTCGCGACGAGCCCGAATTGCGGCACGAACCACCGGGGGTAGAAGGTGAGCGCCGTCGCCGTCAGGGGCTCGGTGTGTCCGGACTCCGCGGCCTGCCTGAACGAGCGCGCGGCCACCTGGGGCGCCATGCCGAGGAGCCGCGGGCCGTACCACGGCAACGCCAGCACTCCGCCGACGAGCCCGGCGAGCAGAGCGGTCACGAGCGCGCGCCGCGTCCGCATACGGGCCAGAACGAGCGTGAGCACGGGCAAGACGTACGCGGCGAACGGGGGCTTCGTCAGCATCCCGAGCCCGAGGACCACGCCGAAGGCGAGCGACCAGGAGCGCCGCTCGAAGGCCTCGGTGCGGAGCAGGAGCGCGATGGCGAGGGCGACCATCGATGCGAGCGGCAGGTCGAGCTGGAACCGGAGCGACGAGAAGATGGTGAAGGGCGCGCTCCCGAACACGAGCGCGGCGACGACGCCCTCGGCGCCCCCCGCGACCTGGCGCCCGAGCACGTACGCCGCTGCCATCCCGAGGCCCAGGAACGCGAGAAGCACGGCCTGGGCCGCGGCGACGTCAGACGGCCAGAGCCGGTACGCGAGCCCCGCGGCGCAGGGCACGAGCGGCGGATAGAACGACGAGCGCTCGAGGATCGCGCGCGCGTCGCCCCGCGCCATGTCGCGGGCGCAGACGACGGCGCGCTCGAGGTGGTTCGCGTGGTCCCATTCGGGGGGACGCCGGTCCCACGCGAGCCAGACCGCGGCGGTCGCCGCCAGGACCGTGAACGCCGCGGCAACGAGCGCCCACTCGGGGCCCCTTCCGCACAGGGCGCGGATCATCGTCGCCCGAGCAGCAGCAACGAAGCGCCGAACGGCAGGGGGACCCGCGGGACGATGTAGCGCTCGAGGGCGAACAGCCGTTCGAGCCCGCGGTTCAGCACGGGCGCCGGCCGGTGGAGGTCGTGCGTCGTGTCGCCGGTGAAACGCTTCCACGCGCGCGCGAGCGCGACCACCGGGAAGAGGAGCGTGTTGAAATAGCTCACGCGCTCCACCGTGAACCCCGCCCCCTCGGCGAGACGCCGGAGCCCGCGGGCGGTGTAGCGCCGGCGGTGCCCGAGGGCGACGTCGTGGGCGCTCCAGAGCCACGGGTAGGCCGGCACCGTCACGACGAGCAGGCCGCGCGGGGCGAGCGCCCGGCGCGCAGCCGCGAGCGCCGCGCCGGCGTCCGCGACGTGCTCGATCACGTCGAGGAGGAGGACGACATCGGCCCAGCCCGGCGGCACCACGAGGTCGTCGGGCAGGGCGCCCGGGCGCACGTCGAGGCCGGCGGCGCGCGCCGCCGCGGCGAGCTCCGGATGGGCCTCCATCCCGACCGCCTCGCCGAACTCGCCGAGCGCCGCGAGGACGTTGCCGCTGCCGCAGCCGAGCTCGAGAAGCCGCACGCGGCGCCGCGGGAGCGCCCTCCGCAGCGTCGTGAGGAGGACGGCGAGCCGGCCCCTGAACCACCAGTGCAGGCGGTCCTCCTCCAGGTGGACCGCGACGTAGGCCGGATCCATGCCACTCACGCCAAGAGCGCCTGGCGGATCGCGGCCGCGCGGGCCACCAGCTCGGCTGGCGCGAGCCGGAGCGGCGCGTGGCGCACGCTCCACACGGGGCTGTCCGGCGCCGGGTCGGCGGTGAGACGGGGCATCAGGTGCCAGTGGACGTGCGGGATCTGGTTGCCCAGGAGCGCGTAGTTCATCTTGCGGGCGCCGTACGTGGCCGCGAGGACCTGCGCCACGCGGCTCACGACCTCGATCAGCGCAGAGCGCTCGTCGCGGGCGAGCTCGTAGAGCTCGGTCGCGTGGCGCTTCAGCACGAGCACGCTCCAGCCCGGAAAGAACTGGTCATCGTGGAGGTAGAGGACGGCGGGGCCGAGGTCGGCGATCCGGCAGGCCGGGTCCGGCCAGCGGTGACGGCACGCGGCGCAGTCGGTGGCGCTCACCGTCGCGCGGCAAGGAACCGTGCGAGGCGGTCGAGGCCCTCCCCGATGCGCTCCAGCGACGACGCGTAGGAGAAGCGCAGGTAGCCCTCGGCGTTGGCGCCGAAGGCGGCGCCGGGCGTCACGGCGACGTGCGCGCGGTCGAGCATCTCGTTGGCGAGGCGCACGGAGTCGTGCGTCAGGTGCCGCGCGTTGGCGAGGACGTAGAAGGCGCCCGTCGGCTCGCAGCCGACGCCCAGGCCGAGCGCGCGGAGGCCCGCGAGCATCGCACGACGGCGCTCGTCGAACACGGCACGGAACCTGAGACGCTCCTCGCCGGCCTCCCGCAACGCCGCGACGCCCGCCCACTGGACGAACTCGTTCGTCGAGATGAAGAAGTTGCCGTAGAGCGTCTGGAGCGCGCGGATGTGCTCGCGCGGCACGACCACCCAGCCGAGCCGCCAGCCGGTCATCGCGTACGCCTTCGAGAAGCCGTTCAGCACGAAGGCGCGCTCGGTGAACTCGAGGATCGTCCGGTCCCGCCCCTGGTAGCTGAGCCCATGGTAGATCTCGTCGGAGACGACGAACGGCCCGCTGGCAGAGGCGAGCTCCGCGATCCCCGCCAGGCGCTCGGTCGAGAGGACGGTGCCGGTCGGATTCGCGGGCGAGTTGACCAGGATGGCCTTCGTGCGCGGCCCCATCCGCTCGCGGATCGCCTCCGGACGGTACTGGAAGCCGTCGTCCTCGGTGACCCCCACGTAGACGGGCGCGCCCTCGGCGTAGCGGATGAAGTTCGGGTAGCAGGCGTAGTACGGATCGCTCAGGACGACCTCGTCGGCCGGATCGAGAAGGTGGCCGAAGACGAGGAGCATCGCCGGCGACGTTCCCGCCGTGACGAGGATCTGATCCGGCGAGACCGTGACGCCGTAGGTCGTCAGGTAGTGCTCGGCGATCGCCTCGCGGAGCGGCAGGATGCCGAGGCTGTGCGTGTAGCGGGTGTGACCGTCCTTGATCGCCTTCTCGAGCGCCTCGCGGATCACCGCCGGCGCCTCGAAGTCCGGCTCGCCGAACTCGAAGTGGACCACGTCGACGCCCGCCCGCTCGAGCGCCTGCGCGCGTTCCCCCATCTCGACCGCGAGGAACGGCTCGATCTCCCTGATCCGCCGCGCGAAGCTCACCCGGCCCTCCCCGCCCTCAGGCTCGCCCTGACGATCTGCCACAGCATGCCTGGCCCGTGACGCAGGACACCCACCTTGCTGCCAGGCTGGTCGACCCAGTTCACGGGGACCTCGACGACACGAATGCCCGCCGCCTGGGCGGCGAGCAGCAGCTCGACGTCGAAGCCGAAGCCCCGCGTGCGGAGGCCGCCGAAGAGCCGCTCCGCCGCGGCCGCCGTGAACGCCTTGAAGCCGCACTGGGAGTCGGCGACGCCGCGGAGCCCGAGTTCCGCCACGAGCCAATTGAACACGCGGCCCGCCCTGACGCGGTGCGGCCGCGTCGCGACCGACACCGCGGGGTCCGCGAGCACGCGCGAGCCGATCACAACGTCGGCGCCCGCGGTGAGGGCGGGCTCGAGGCGCTTCAGCTCGGCGATCGGCGTGGCGCCGTCGGCGTCGGCGAACAGGCGATACGCGCCGCGGGCCGCCAGCATCCCGGCGCGCACCGCGACGCCCTTGCCCGAGTTCCGCTCGAGCCGCAGGACCCGGACCGCCGGGTGGCGCCGTGCCACGACCAGGTCCGGCGTTCCGTCCGTCGAGCCGTCGTCCACCACGATGACCTCGTACGGCTCGCCGCGCCCGTCCAGGTGGGCGACGACCTCGTCGAGATAAGGCGGCAGGCGCCGTGCCTCGTTGAACGCGGGAATGACGACGGACCAGCGCGGCGCGGTCACCGGACCCCGGAGAGACTCAGGCGGCGCCGACGACGGGCCGTGGCGGTCTGGTGGGCCGCGCGCGCCACGCCCGCGGCGACGGCCGGCGCCACACGCTTGTTGAAGACGCTCGGGATGATGTATTCCGCGCTGAGCTCGTCCCGGCCCACGCAGGCCGCGAGCGCGTGCGCGGCCGCGAGCTTCATCTCGTCGTTGACCGCCCGCGCCCGCGCGTCGAGCAGGCCGCGGAAGAAGCCCGGGAAGCACAGCACGTTGTTGATCTGGTTAGGAAAATCGGACCGCCCGGTCGCCATGACGCGCACGTGCCGCCCGGCTTCCTCCGGCCGGATCTCCGGCTCCGGGTTGGCCATGGCGAAGACGATCGGATCCCGCGCCATCCGCCTGATGTCCCTGACCGTGAGGATACCGGGCACCGACAGGCCGATGAAGACGTCGGCCCGCGCGAGCGCCGCGCCGAGGCCGCCCTTCACCTGGCGCGGGTTCGTCGCCGACGCGACCCAGCGCTTCATGAAGTCCATGCCCGTCGCCCGGCCGCGGTGGATCGTGCCGTGCTCGTCCACGCCGACGATGTCGCGCACGCCGCTCGACATGAGAATCTTGATCGTCGCCGTCCCCGCGGCGCCGACGCCCGTCACCACCACCCGCAGCCGGCGGAGATCCTTCTTCACGATGCGGAGCGCGTTGAGCAGCGCCGCGAGCACGACCACCGCCGTGCCGTGCTGGTCGTCGTGGAAGACGGGAATGTCCAGGTCCTTCCGGAGACGCTCCTCGACCTCGAAGCACCGCGGCGCCGCGATGTCCTCGAGGTTGATCCCGCCGAATACCGGCGCGACGAGCTTGACCGTCTCGACGATCTTGTCCACGTCCTTCGTCGCTAGACAGAGGGGAAAGGCGTCGACGCCGGCGAACTCCTTGAAGAGCATCGCCTTGCCTTCCATCACGGGCAGCGCCGCCTCCGGCCCGATGTCGCCGAGGCCGAGGACGGCGGTGCCGTCGGTGACGACGGCCACGGTGTTCTGCTTGACCGTAAGCGAGAAGACGCGCTCACGGTCGTCGCGGATCGCGAGGCACACGCGCGCGACCCCGGGCGTGTAGGCCATCGACAGGTCGTCGCGCGTCCTGATCGGGATCTTGTTGCGGATCTCGATTTTGCCGCCGAGGTGCATGAGGAAGGTCCGGTCGGAGATGTTGGCGACACGGACGCCTGCGACGTGCTTGAGCCGGCTCATGATCTGCTGGGCGTGACCGCTGTCGCGACACTTGACCGTGATGTCGCGCTCGGTGCGCTCGCGCGTGGTCTCGACGAGGTCCACCGCGCCGATGTCGCCGCCGGCCTCGCCGATCACTGAGGCCACCCGCCCGAGCATCCCAGGACGGTTTTCGATCTGCAGGCGGACCGTGAATGAGTAGGACGCGCTCGGGGCTCTCATCCTCTTCTCGCTTCTACCCTTCCCCCGCGACCGGTGTCAAATGACCCGGCCCGGGAGCACGTACAGGGAATTACCCGGCGCACAAGCAGGTATTCCCTCGCGCGCGGAACACCCGGCAAGGTGATAGCGCTTTTAGCATGGCGGTCGACCATGAACGGCGGCGGTGCCGTCCCCACGGGGGGTCGGCGGGCGGCTGGCAGACCCCTCGGGTCGGGACAGGCCCGTCAGGCTGAATAGCTGGACCCGAATCTTCGGTCTCAACCGTAGATACGGGAACAGAGGAAACGTAGGAGCCGGCGGCTCCAGAGGTCGGAACCGAGCCAAGTCGCCGGAACGAGGGAGACGATATCACGAGCCCCCAGGCGAAACGCTTGGACGGCTCTAAGCATCATAGACGTAGAACGAATCCAATTTGGTGACATCATGACATTCAGGGAAGGCAGTCAGGCAGCGACTCTTGAGCCGGCGGGGACGGCCCCAGGGGCGCTTAACCCCGGCGCCGACGAGCCGGAGACTCCCGTCGCTCTCGAGGAGGAGGTCGAGGAGACCCCCCGGCCGCTCGTCCTCGAGCCCTCCGCCGCCGCGCGTGGCGAAGACCCGGTCCGCCTGTACCTCAAGGAGATCGGCAAGGTCCCGCTCCTGACCGCGGCGCAGGAGGTCGAGATCGGTCGCCGAATCGAAGTCGGACAGATGGCGCTCCGCCGGACTCTCGCCGGTGTGCCGATGGCCGTCGAGGCCCTCCTCGACATCGGCGACAGGCTGCGTCGTGGTGAGATCCCGGCCGACGACGTCATCGTGCTGCCGGAAGGCGGCGAGCTCGACGCGCGGGAACTCAAGCCCGTGCTCCTGGCGTTCGGACGGCTGCGCCGGCTTGAGCGGAAGATCGCCCGCCTGGAGGCCGCCACGGGGCGCACGAAGCGAGCTGCGCGGGCCAAGGCGATCGCGGCCAGCGGCGAGAGGATCCAGAAGATCGTCGCCGAGATGTCGCTCAAGCCGGCGCTGGTGGACGAGCTCGTCGCGAAGGTGCGACGCCACGCGCAGCGCATCGACGAGGTCGCGCGCCACCGGAGCCGCGTGCGGACGCCGGCGCCCGTCCGCGAGCTCCGCGAGCTCGAGCGGGCGGCGGGGATGCCGCGACGCCAGCTGGCAGTGGTCCTCGCGCAGATCGACCGCAGCGACCGCACGGTGCGACAGGCCAAGCGCGAGCTCATGGAGGCCAACCTCCGCCTCGTGGTTTCGGTGGCCAAGCGCTACCTCGGGAGCGACCTCTCGCTGCTCGACCTCGTGCAGGAGGGCAACATCGGGCTCATGAAGGCCGTGGACCGGTTCCAGTACCGCCGCGGCTTCAAGTTTTCGACGTACGCGACGTGGTGGATCCGTCAGGCCATCACGCGTGCGATCGCCGACCACTCGCGGACGATCCGGATCCCGGTCCACATGGTCGAGACGCTCAACCGGATCTCGCGCGTGAACCGGAACCTCGTCAACGAGATGGGTCGCGAGCCAACGCCCGAGGAGCTCGCCCAGCGCACGGGCGTACCCGCCAAGAAGGTGCGGCTCATCCTCGAGTCGTCGCGCAAGCCGCTCTCGCTCGAGACGCCGATCGGTGAGGACTCCGAGCTGGGCGACTTCCTCGAAGACAAGTCCACGGGGTCGCCGAACGAGTCGCTGCTGAACCAGGACTTGACGACGCAGGTGGAGAAGGCCCTGTCGATGCTCTCGCCGAAGGAGAAGGAGATCCTCCGTCTCCGGTTCGGGATCGGCGAGGAGGGTGAGCACACGCTCGAGGAGGTCGGCCGGCGCTTCGCGGTCACGCGCGAGCGCATTCGCCAGATCGAGGCCAAGGCCCTCCGGAAGCTGCGGCACCCGCTGCGCGGCCGCAACCTGCGCGCGTTCGTCGAGAACTAGCGCCAGGCCGGCGTCCGAGAGGGGGGACGACCCCTCCTCCGAGGGCTCAGACGGGCATAATCACCGTCGCCGTCTGCGGAGGCACCGCCTCGGCTCGCCCTACCCCTCGTACCATCTCACTGCTCGCCTCGCCGGAGGCACCGCCTCGGCTCGCCCTACCCCTGTCCCGTCTTCTGCAAGAGGTAGCTGTTGATGCCCGTGTCCGGGGGCGAGCCGCTGAGCATCGTGAGCATCGTGGCGATCTCGCTCCGGTGGTGGGTGGCGTGGTTCGGCACGTGCTGGAGCAGCGGCCCGAGCGTGACCCTGTACGACTTGCCCTCGGTGTTCCTGAACTCGACCACGCGCTCGAGATCGGCCGGCCGGAGCCCCTCGACGAATGCCTGCTGCTCCTGCTCGAGGTCGTCCCACGGCGACCGGATGGAGGCGAGCGTCGCGAATCCGGCGCCCGGGAGCGTCGTCGGCGAGACGCCCTTCCAGCGTGAGAGCCAGATCCAGTCCGCCCCGTAGAGGTGCCCGAACATCCGGGTGACGGTGGGGAAGCTGAACGGCTTGCCCGCGTCGCGGGAGGAGAGCTCCTCCCCGAGCGCCGTCGCGACGTCGAACAGTCGCCGATTCGCCCAGCGGTGATAGTCGTAGAGTCCGCGGATCAGCTCGAGACTCATGGCGCCCTCCGCTATTCCAGGATCGCGACGGTCTCGCCCTCCTGGACCGTCTGCCCCTCCTTCACCCGGATCTCCTTCACCGCACCCGCCCGCGGCGCCTCCACGGGAATCTCCATCTTCATCGACTCGAGCACGATCACCGCGTCGCCGGCGGCGACCCGGTCGCCAGGCTTCGTGGGGATCTGGAACACGACTCCCGTGATGTGCGCCTTGATCTCCTCAGTCATTGAACGCTCCTTGTTCGACCATCTGCGTGTGCACCCGCCCCGCGACGAACTCCGCGTGGGCGACCACCCGACGGAGTAACGGGATCGTTGTCTTCACGCCCTCGACCACGCAGCGCTCCAGCGCGTCCGCCAGCCGCGCCACCGCCTCTCCACGCGTTCGCCCGGACACGACCAGCTTGAAGAGCAGTGGGTCGTAGTGGACGGGGACGGCGCTCCCCGCCTCGACGCCCGACTCGATCCGGATCGCCTCACCCGCCGGCAGCTCGAGCCGGGTGAGCGTCCCCGGAGACGGGAGGAAGTTCTTCGCCGGGTCCTCAGCATACACTCGGCACTCGATCGCTGCGCGGCGCTGGACGATCGCCTCCTGGCGCCACGCGAGCGGCTCGCCCGCGGCGACGCGGAGCTGCTCCACGACCAGGTCGAGACCCGTCGCCTCCTCGGTGACGGGGTGCTCCACTTGGAGCCGCGTGTTCATCTCGAGGAAGTGGAAGCCTCCGGCGGCGTCCACGAGGAACTCGAGGGTCCCGGCGTTGACGTACTCGATGGCTCGCGCCCCCGCGACGGCGGCGCGCGTGAGGCCCTCCTTGACGGCGGGTGGCAGGTTCGGCGCCGGCGACTCCTCCACGAGCTTCTGGTGACGCCGCTGGATCGAGCACTCGCGCTCGTGCAGGTGGAGGACCGTGCCGGCGGTGTCGCCGAAGACCTGGATCTCGATGTGGCGCGGTCGCTCGAGGTACTTCTCGAGGTAGAGATCGCCGCGGCCGAAGGCGGCCTCGGCGCGCCGACGCGCCGCCGCGAACGCGGCCGCCGTGCCGGCGGGCTCGTCCACGCGCGCCATGCCGATGCCGCCGCCGCCGGCCGCGGCCTTGAGGAGCACAGGGTAGCCGATGTCGCGCGCGACCCGCTCCGCCGTCGCGACGTCCGCGAGCGTCTCAGGGCTCCCCGGGACGACGGGGACGCCCGCCGCCGCCATGAGCCGGCGCGCCTCGGTCTTGTCGCCCATGCGCCTGATGGCCTCGGGGGAAGGCCCGATGAACACGATCCCGGCGCGGCGGCACGCCTCGGCGAAAGCCCAGTTCTCGGAGAGGAAGCCGTAGCCCGGGTGGATCGCATCGGCGCCGCTCTCGTGCGCCGCTGCCAGGATGCGCTCGGCGTCGAGATAGCTTGCGCGCGCCGGCGGCGGGCCGATCGCTACCGC
>Ga0209156_10000415_pt1 | contig 35678 bp, 42 predicted proteins | sample GraSoiAngelo_124_FD_185881 | JGI IMG/M metagenome (GOLD analysis project Ga0209156, IMG submission 185881) | Grasslands soil microbial communities from the Angelo Coastal Reserve, California, USA - 14_0927_05_20cm (SPAdes) (version 2) | ecosystem: Environmental > Terrestrial > Soil > Grasslands... | reverse complement strand
CGCCAGGCGCAGGTTGAGCGTGTGGAGCACGGCGCCCGAGCAGGGCGCCGCCCAGTAGAGCTCGAGGTGGCGGTGGCTGTTCCAGGCGAGCGTCGCCACGCGGTCGCCCTTCTTCACGCCGAGCTCTCTGAGCACGCCGGCGAGGCGCAGCGTCCGCTCGGCGAAGTCGGCGTAGGTGTACCGGAACAGCGGCTGGCCGGGCACGCGCGTGGCGAGTCGCTTCTGTGGCCAGAGGCGGCGGCTGCGCTCGAAGAAATGGGTGAGCGTCAGCGGGTAATTCATCATGAGGTTGTGGATGTCGGCGCCCATCGTCCAGAGGCCTCCCCGTCCCCGCGATTATAAGCTCAGGCGCCGGCCGGCCGCCCGGCCGTCCTGAGCGGCCGGGGGATCATGGTATCGTGGTGCCGCGATGCGGTCCCGCTGGAACGACGCCGACGGAGCAGCCCTCGACGCGCTCGACCTGCTCGTCTACGCGTCACGGCTGATCGGCGCCGAGACCTCGCTCGTCGTCTGGGGCGGTGGCAACACCTCCATCAAGACCGTCGAGCGCGATCACCGGGGCCGCGAGGTGGACGTCCTCCGGGTGAAGGGGAGCGGCTCGGATCTCAAGTCGGTCCAGCGCAAGGACTTCCCCGGCGTGCGCATGGACGACATCCGCGCCCTGCTGCCGCGCGAGGACATGGGCGACCAAGAGATGGTGGGCTACCTCGCCCACGGGCTGATCGACGTGGGCGGCGCGCGTCCCTCGATCGAGACGCTGCTCCACGGGTTCCTCTCCGCGCGCGCCGTCATCCACACCCACGCGGACGCGATCGTCTCGCTCACCAACCATGACCGCCCCCGCGAGGTCTTCGAGTCGGTCTACGGCAAGGACGTGCTCACGCTCCGGTACCTGCGGCCCGGCTTCCGCATCTCGCGCGAGGTCGCCGACGCGATCGCCGCGCACCCGGAGGCCAAGGCGCTGGTGCTCGAGCGTCACGGCACGATCACCTGGGGCGCGACCGTCCGCGACGCCTACGAGGCGACAATCGAGCTGATCTCCCGGGCCGAGGAGGCGATCGGGGAGGCGTCGCGCGGCCGCCGCGTCTTCGGCGGCCCCCGCGTCGCCGTGCCGCCGCCCGAGGCGCGGCGTGCCGCGGCCCTCGCCGTGGCCCCGAGGCTCCGCGGGGTCCTGGGGCGCGCGCGGCGGGTGGTCGTCGCCTTCGACGATTCGCCCGCGGTCACCGCGTTCGTGTCGTCCGCCGACGCGCCGCGGCTCTCCCAGATCGGACCCGCGACGCCCGACCACACGATCTACACCAAGCGCCTGCCGTGCTTCGTGGGCCTCGACGGGCCTCGGACGGGTGCCGCGCTCACCACGGCGATCGAGCGGGCGGTGGACGAGTTCGTCGCCGAGTACACCGGCTACTTCGACGAGAACCGCTTCGAAGGTGCGGCGCTCACGGACCCTCTGCCGCGCGTCGTGCTGGTGCCCGGCCTCGGCATGTTCACGGCGGGCAAGGACCGGCGCACCGCGGGGATCGTGAACGACATCTACCGTCACACGATCGACGTCATCGGCAACGCGTCGGCGTTCGGCGCGTACGTGTCGCTCTCGGCCAAGGACGCCTTCGACGTCGAGTACTGGCCGCTCGAGCTCTACAAGCTCACGCTGGCCCCGCCGGAGAAGGAGCTCGCCCGTCGCGTCGCCCTCGTGACCGGCGCCGCGTCGGGGATCGGCCGCGCCGTCGCTCGGCGGCTCGCGGCCGAGGGCGCTCACGTCGTCGTCGGAGACCTCGACGAGGCCGGCGCGCGCAAGACCGCGGACGAGATCGTCGCCGCGGCGGGCGCGGACCGGGCGCTCGGCCTCCGCATGGACGTGACGAGCGAGGCGTCGGTCGTGGCGGCGTTCGAGGAAGCGGTGCTCGCCTACGGGGGCCTCGACGTCCTCGTCTCGAACGCCGGCGTCGCCCACTCGGCCCCGGTGGATCGCATGCGCCTCGCTGACTGGGAGGACTCCTTCGCCGTGAACGCCCGGGGCCACTTCCTCGTCGCGCGTGAGGCGATGCGGCTCCTCATCGCCCAGGGGCTTGGCGGCGCGCTCGTCTTCGTCGCGACCAAGAACGTGATGTCCCCCGGCAAAGACTTCGCCGCCTACTCCGCCGCGAAGGCCGCCGAGGCCCAGCTGGCGAAGGTGCTCGCGCTGGAGGGCGCGCCCCACGGCATCCGCTCGAACATCGTGAACCCGGACGCGGTCTTCCAGGACTCGAAGCTCTGGTCGGAGGACGTCCGGCGCGAGCGCGCCGCAGCCCAGGGGATCTCGGTGGGCGAGCTCGAGGAGTTCTACCGCAGGCGCAACCTGCTCGGCGTTCGCATCCTGCCCGAGGACGTCGCCGAGGCGGTCCTGTTCCTCGCCTCGGACCGGGCGTCGAAGACCACGGGCTGCACGCTCACCGTCGACGGCGGCGTGAAGGACGCGTTCCCGCGGTGAGGGCGTGATGCGGTTCGGCGTCCAGCTGGGGATGCTCCCGCCAGAGGAGCAGTTCGCCCTCGTCCGGCGCGTCGAGGAGCTCGGCTTCGACTCGGTCTGGACCGGGGACCACGTCTCCTTCCACGCTCCGCTCTACGAGTCGTTGACGCTGCTCGCGTCCTACGCGCCGATCACGCGACGCATCCGGCTGGGCACCGCGGTGTACCTCCTGGCGCTCCGCGCCCCTGCGGTCGCCGCGAAGATGGCGGCGACGGTTGACGTCCTGTCGGGGGGGCGGCTCGTCTTCGGCGTCGGCGTCGGCGGCGAGAACCCGAAAGAGTTCGAGCTCTGCGGCGTCCCGCGAAGCGAGCGCGGGGCGCGCGTCAGCGAGGGCATCGACGTCGTGCGGACGCTCTGGCGCGACACGCCCGCGACGTTCGAGGGCCGGTTCACCCGGTTCAAGGCGGTCTCGATCGACCCGAAGCCCGTCCAGACGCTCCCGCCCATCTGGGTCGGCGGGCGCTCGGACGCCGCGCTCGCCCGGGCCGGCCGGCAGGGCGACGGCTGGGTCTCCTATGTCCTCCAGCCCGCGCGCTACGCACAGAGCCTCGAGAAGATCCGGGCCGCCGCCCACGCGGCCGGCCGTTCGCTCGACGGCTTCACCGCCGCGCACCTGGCCTTCGTCACCGTCGGCCGTGACTACGCGCAGGCGAAGGCCACGTGGGTGGCCCAGCTCTCGCAGCGTTACGCGCAGGACTTTGAGCCGCTCGCCGGGAAGTACGGCGTCATCGGCACGCCTGCGCAGTGCGCCGAGCAGCTCGCCGCCTTCGCCGAGGCCGGCTGCGCCTACGTCATCTGTGACGCGATCGGCGAGCCCCGCGACCGGCGGGCGCAGCTCGAGGCGCTCGCCGCGGACGTGCTTCCGCGCTTCCGTCCGCGCTGAGCCTTGGCGACGAAGCCGGTCGAGTGCCGCGCGCGCGTCGTCGCGGTGCGGCGGCTCGTGGCCGAGGTGCTCGAGGCGGACCTCGACATGCTCGAGCCGGCGGAGCTCCCGTTCGACGCCGGCCAGTGGGTGTCGGTGCCCTTCGGCCCGAAGACCGTCCGCGCCTACTCGATCGCATCCACGCCGGGCTCGCCGCGGCGTCTCACGCTCTGCGCTGACGTGGCGCCCGGCGGCCTTGGGTCGCGATGGTTCCGCGCGCTGGCCCCGGGCGCCGAGGTCGGCTTCAAGGGGCCGCTCGGCGGGTTCGTGTTCTCACGCGCCGACCGGCGCCGGCCGCTCTTCGTCGCCGAGGAGATCGGCATCGTCCCCATCCGCTCGATCCTGACCGACCTCTACGACGGGGGCTTCGGGCGGCCGGCGGCGCTCGTCTACTGGGGGCGCGACCCGGGCTGGCTTGCGTACGACGCGCAGTTCCGCTCGCTGGCACGCCGCCATCCCGGGTTCGCGTACCATCCGGTGGTGGCGAGCGCGGCGGGAGCGTGGACGGACGGCGCGAGCGGCCTCGCCGAGGTGGTCGGCCGGCGCGTCCAGGACGTGACCGGTCTGGTGGCCTACGTCGCGGGCGGCGAGGCGATGATCCACCGGATCCGCGACGTGCTCGTCGCCAGGGGCCTTCCCCGCAAGGCGGTCAAGTGGGAGAAGTTCTGGTGAGCGCGCGCGCGCCGGGGTGCCACGCCGTCTGAAGATCACCTTCCTCTGTCCCCACGTGAGGATCGCCGGCGGCGTCCGGGCGATCCTCACGTACGCCGACCGCCTGGCCGCGCGCGGCCACGACGTGACGCTCGTCGTGCCGGCCAAGGGGCGGCTCCGCGCCGCGTGGCGGCGCCTGCGCGGCGCCGGGCCCGACTGGCTGCCGGGCTTCCGGGCGCGGCTCCGATGGGTCGGGCGCTGGCAGTCGGAGGCTCTGCCCGACGGCGACGTCGTCGTCGCGACGGCGTGGTCGTCGGCCGGCATCGCCGCGGCGGCGCCCCGCCGCTGCGGCGCCGGATTCTACTTCGTCCAGCACTACGAGAGCCTCTACCACGGCGCCGCCGCCCTCGTGGACGCGACGTATCGGCTCCCCCTCCGGACGATCGTCATCTCGACGTGGCTCCGCGACCTCGTGCGCGACAAGTTCCAGTGCGACGCCGAGGTCGTCGTCACGCCCGTGGACCCGGCGCTCTTCCGGCCGGTGCCCGTCGCCGTGGGGACCTCGCGGCCGCGCGTGCTCATGCTCCACCACGAGTACGCGTGGAAGGGCGTGGCCGAGGGCGTCGAGGCGGCACGGCGCGTGAAGGCGCGCGTGCCCGGGCTCGTCCTGGTGGGCTTCGGCGTGAGGCCGCCGCGCGCTCCCTCGCCCTATGACGAGTTTCACGCGAACCCGCCCCAGGACCGGCTCGCCGAGGTCTATTCGAGCTGCGAGATCTATCTCTGCCCGTCCTGGGACGAGGGGCTCGGCATGCCGCCGATGGAGGCGATGGCGTGCGGCGCCGCGCTCGTGACCTACGACAACGGCGGCTGCCGCGATTACGCGCGCGACGGCGAGACGGCGCTGGTCGCGCGCCGGCGCGACGTCGCCGACCTCGCGGCCAGGCTCGAGCTGCTCGCGAGCGATCCCGCGCTCCGCGCCAGGATCGCGGCCGCCGGCCGCCGGCTCGTCACGACGGCGTTCGACTGGGACCGGGCGGTGGCACGGCTGGAGACGCTCTTCGCGGCCGGGCGGCGCTGAGGAGGGCTGGTGCGCGAGCCCTGTGTGAGCGACGCGGCGGACTGGCTTGCGGCGGAGACGGACGAGGTCTGGACGGGGGGTTCCGAGCCGGACCGAGGTTGGCCCGGGCCCGCGCTCAGCCGCGGGGCCGGGCGCCGGCGCCGAGGGCGCAGACGGCCGGCGGGCCGTCGAGCTTGGAGGCGAGCACGGTCAGCTCGAGTTCCAGCTCGGCCAGCCTCGACGCGAGCCGCTCGCGCTCTTGGTGCAGGGCCTGGGCCAGCGTCGTAACCTGGTGGAGGAGTTGACGTTCACGATCGGCCATGGTGGCGTTCATACCGCTCGGTGGGAGCAAAAAGGGTGCCGGGGGGCCCGAAGCCTGGCACGGCGCCACTTTCCGGAAGTCCGGGTGGCGCATCCTGACACGGGCGCCGGCCGCGCCCGCCAGCGTGACACGGGCCGCCCCGAGCCTGCACGTCGCGCGTGCTAAGATTAGCTGCGGCATGCCCATTTACGAGTACGAGTGCCACGACTGTCGACGCCGGGTGAGCCTCCTCGTACTCCGGCCGTCCACCGCCCCCGCCGCCACCTGCCCCCGCTGTCACGGATCGAACCTGAGCCGCCTGATGTCGCGCTTCGCCACCGTCCGCTCGGAGGACGAGCGGCTCGAGTCCATGGCTGACGCCTCGAGCTTCGGTGACCTCAACGAGGAAGATCCGGCCAGCGTCGCCCGCTTCATGAAGAAGATGGGAAAGGAGTTCGGCGACGACCTCGGCGACGACTTCGAGTCCGCCGTGGACGAGGCGCTCACGGAGAGCGACACGGGGGGCCCGGCGGGCGCCACCGAGGGGCCGGCCGAATCCCTGGACGCCTCGGGCGCGCCCGAAGACCTCTGATGGCTTCCCGGTGAAAGTCGAGCTCGCGGACCGTCTCGAGGCGGTCGGCGCGACCGCGTGGGACCGGCTCCACGCCGGAGCACGGTTCCGCTCGCCGTTCCTGTCGTGGATCTGGCAAACGCACTGGGCCAGCGCATTCGCGGCGGACCGACGACTCGACATCCGACGCGTGACGGACGGCGAGGGGAGCCTGGTCGCGGTGCTTCCGCTCTACGAGGAGGCGCCGGGCGTCTTCCGGATGCTCGGCGGCGCCGACGTCTCGGACTACCTCGACCTCCTCGCCGTCGCGGGGCGCGAGGAAGAGGCGTGGACGGCGCTCCTCGAGTCGCGGGCCGCCGAGCCGAGCGAGTGGCGCCTGCACGCGGTGCCGGCGAGCTCACCGACGCTCGCGGCCCTCCCGCCGCTGGCGCGCGCCTGCGGGCTCGCCGCCGAAGCCGCCGTCGAGGAGCGATGTCCGGTGCTGACGCTGCCCGGTACCTGGGACGCGTACCTCGCGGGGCTCGGCGGCAAGCATCGCCACGAGCTCAGCCGCAAGATGCGTCGCCTCGAGCGCGAGGTGCCGGAAGCGCGCGTCTCCTGCGTCCACCGGCCGGCGGACCTCGCCGCGCGCCTCGGCGACTTCCTCGACCTCCACCGGCGCTCGCGCGCCGGCAAGGCGCGCTTCATGGACGCGCGCATGGAGGGTTTCTTCCGGGGCGCCGTGACGGCGCTGGCCGAGCGCGGGGCCGCGCGCCTCTGGTTCCTCGACATCGCGTCGGGCCCGATCGCGTCGTTCGTCGTGCTCGAGTGGGTCGACACGGTGGGCCTCTACAATTCCGGCTTCCATCCCGACCGGGCCGCGCTCTCGCCCGGCGTCGTCCTGCTGGGCCACCTGATCCGGGACGCGATCGAGCGCGGGCGGCGCCGGTTCGATTTTCTGCGCGGCGAGGAGCGGTACAAGTACGAGTTCGAGCCCGTCCCCGAAGAGGTCTACGGGGTGAGGATCGGACCCCCAAGGCCATGAACCTCCGCGTCGCGATGCTCAGCCTCCACACGTGCCCGCTCGCCGCGCTCGGCGCGAAGGAGACGGGCGGGATGAACGTCTACGTGCGCGAGCTCTCGCGCGAGCTCGGGCGGATGGGCGTCGAGGTGGACGTCTTCACGCGGTCGCAGAACAGCGCGATCCCGCGCGTCGTCGGCATGGGCCCACGCGTGCAGGTGATCCACCTCCCGGCGGGGCCCGAGGCGCCGCTGGCGCGCCCCCAGATCCACGCCCACCTCGACGAGTTCGTCGACGGGCTCGAGGCGTGGCGCCTCACGCGCGGCGTCGAGTACGACCTGATCCACGCCCACTACTGGCTGTCGGGGGTGGCCGCGCTGAGGCTCCGAGACCGCTGGGCGGTGCCGATTCTCCAGATGTTCCACACGCTCGGCCGGCCGAAGAACCGCGCGGCCCGGAGCGTCGCCGAGCTCGAGCCAGCGGTGCGGCTGCGCGAGGAGACGCGCATCGTGGGCGCCGCGGACCGCATCGTCGCCGCGAACGACGTCGAGCGCGCGGAGCTCCTGCGCGCCTACGGTGCCCGCGCGCCGCGCATCGCAACGATCCCGTGCGGCGTGGATACCGAGCTCTTCGCGCCCAGGGACCAGCCCGCCGCGCGGCGCCAGCTCGGGCTCGACGCGCGGCCTGTGCTCCTCTGGGTCGGGCGGCTCGCGCCGATCAAGGGCCTCGACACGCTCCTCGACGCGGTGGGGCGGCTACACGCGGCCGGCACCGACCCGAGACTCCTGATCGTCGGCGGCGACGCCGACGATCCGCCGAACGGGCACGAGACCACGCTGCGCGCCCAGATCCGCCGGCTCAGGCTCGACGGCGCGGTGAGCTTCGTGGGCCCGCAGCCGCAGGAGCGGCTCCCGACCTACTACGCCGCGGCCGACGTCACCGTCGTGCCCTCGTACTACGAATCGTTCGGCATGGTGGCGCTCGAGGCGATGGCGTGCGGGAGCCCGGTGATCGCCTCGCGCGTCGGCGGGCTCGTCACGACCGTCCGCGACGGCGTCACGGGCTTCCTGGTTCCCGAGAGCGACGTCGCGGCGCTCGCCGAGCGTATCGCCGCCCTCGTGGCCGATCCCGACCTCCGCTGGCGGATCGGCCGGGAGGGCGTCCGCTGGGCCGCCCAGCATCGATGGCCGTGCGTCGCAGAGGCGGTCTGCCGCGAGTACGCGTCGCTCGAGCCCATCGCGACTCCGCACCTCGCCGCCGCGCGCTGCCACGAGTAATTCGGGCCGTCCGCGCGCGCGGCGCGCCGACCTGACAGGTGTTGCGACTCGTCTTGCCACGGGACGTATGCTAAACTCGCGCGGCGCATGGCGACGCTTCTCGAAGTGCGTTCTCTCACGACCGAGTTCGTGACGCGCGGCGGCGTGGTCCGAGCGGTGGACGGCGTGTCGTGGGACGTCGCGGAAGGTGAGACGGTCGCGCTGGTCGGCGAGTCGGGGTGTGGCAAGAGCGTGAGCGCGCTCTCCGTCATGCGGCTGGTCGCGGCGCCCGCGGGCCGTATCGTCGGCGGCCAGGTCTTCTTCAAGGGGCGCGACCTCCTCGCCCTCTCCGAGGAGGAGATGCGCCGCGTCCGCGGCCGCGAGATCGCGATGGTCTTCCAGGAACCGATGACCTCCCTGAACCCGGTGCTCACGATCGGGCGTCAGCTCACCGAGGGGCTCGAGATCCACCTGGGGATGACGCGCGGAGACGCCCGGCAGCGCGCCGCGGAGGTTCTGGCGACGGTCGGCATCCCGGATGCGGCGCGGCGCCTCTCGCAGTACCCCCACCAGTTCTCGGGCGGCATGCGTCAGCGGATCATGATCGCGGCGGCGCTCGCCTGCAATCCCGCGCTGATCCTCGCCGACGAGCCCACGACGGCGCTCGACGTGACGATCCAGGCGCAGATTCTCGAGCTCATGCGCGACCTCTCGCGCCGGTTCGGCGTCGCGATGCTGATCATCACCCACAACCTCGGCGTCGTCGCGCGCTACGCGGACCGGGTGAACGTCATGTACGCGGGCCGCATCGTCGAGCGGGGGAGCGCGCGCGATCTCTACAGGCGCCCGCGCCACCCCTACACGCTCGGGCTGCTGCGCTCGGTGCCGCGTCTCGACGAGCCGCGGCGCGCGCGCCTCCAGCCGATCGAGGGCCAGCCGCCCGACCTCACGCGGCTCGGCGCCGGCTGCGCGTTCGCGCCCCGCTGCACGTTCCGAGTGGAGCGGTGCCGCGTCGAGCGGCCGGTCCTGGCGCCCGCCGACGGGGAGGGGCACGTGACCGCGTGCTGGGAGGCCGCGCGCCTCGCGCGGGCACCGGCGCTCGCATGACGGACAACGGCGCGCTGCTCGAGGTCCGGAACCTCGTCAAGCATTTCCACGTCGGCGGCGGGCTCTTCGGCGGCGCGCCCGGAGTCGTCCGCGCCGTGGACGGCGTGAGCTTCGCGATCCGTCGCGGCGAGACGCTCGGGCTCGTCGGCGAGTCGGGCTGCGGCAAGACCACGACGGGCCGCTGCATCCTGCAGCTCGAGCGACCGACGAGCGGCGAGATCGTCTTCGACGGCCAGGACCTGACGAAGCTCGACGACGCGGGGCTCCGGCGCTTCCGGCGTCGCATGCAGGTGATCTTCCAAGACCCCTACAGCTCGCTGAATCCGCGGATGACGATCGGCCAGATCCTCGCCGAGCCGCTCGTCGTGCACGGCCTGGCGCCGGACCGGGCCGCGCGGGAGGCGCGCGTCGGCGAGCTGCTGCGCCACGTCGGCCTCCTGCCGCAGCACGCCCACCGGTACCCGCACGAGCTCTCCGGCGGCCAGCGCCAGCGCGTCGGGATCGCGCGCGCGCTCGCCATGGAGCCCGCCCTGATCGTGTGCGACGAGCCGGTCTCGGCCCTCGACGTCTCGATCCAGGCGCAGATCGTGAACCTCCTGGAAGACCTGCAGGGCCAGTTCGGGCTCACGTACCTCTTCGTCGCCCACGACCTCTCGGTCGTCCGTCACATCTCCGACCGCGTGGCGGTCATGTACCTCGGCAAGATCGTCGAGATCGCCGGCCGGCAGGCGCTCTACGAGGACCCGCTCCATCCGTACACGCGCGCGCTCCTGTCGGCGGTGCCGATCCCCGATCCCGACGTGGAGGCCCGGCGCGAGCACGTCGTGCTGGGGGGGGAGGTGCCGAGCCCCCTCAATCCCCCCGCCGGCTGCGTGTTCCACCCGCGCTGCCCGATCGCGGTGGACCGCTGCCGGAGCGAGGTGCCCGCCCTCCGCGAGGTCAAGCCCGGGCACTGGGCGGCCTGCCTCCTGGCTTGACACCTCGGCCGTACGTGCTTAAATGCTGAAACCTTTGGTGCGCCTCCAGGGTTTTCCCGGAAACCGCCCTGCGGTGACACGAGACCGGACACGAGCTCGGGCGCGCCGCGCCCGCGGAGGTACGCCCATGCGACGCTGGAGAGGCCCGTTCATCGCGCTGTTGATCTTGGCTCTCGCGCTGCCCGCGTGGGCGCAGGAGAAGCCACGGTCCGGCGGCGAGCTCGTCTTCGTCGTGCCGTCGGAGCCGCCGTCCTACGACGCGCACCAGGAAGAGACGTTCGGCGTCATTCATCCAATGGCGCCGCACTACAGCACGCTGCTGCGCGTCGATCCGTTCGACAAGACGGGCACCAAGCCAGTCGGCGACCTCGCCGAGTCGTGGACCATCTCCAAGGACGGTCTCGTCTACACCTTCAAGATTCGCCGGGACGTCAAGTTCCACGACGGTAGCGAGCTGACCTCGAAGGACGTCAAGGCCTCGTACGACAAGATCCTGAGCCCGCCCGCCGGGGTGAAGTCCCTCCGGGCCTCGGCCTACGGCTCGGTGAAGGCGGTCGATACACCCGACGCGCACACGGTCCGGTTCATGCTGAAGTGGCCGGAGTCCTCGCTCCTGCTGAACCTCGCGTCGCCGTGGAACTGGATCTACAAGGCCGACATCCTCGCCAAAGACCCGCACTGGTACGAGAAGAACGTCATGGGCACCGGCCCCTTCAAGTTCGTGGAGCACGTCCGGGGCTCGCACTGGGTCGGCAAGAAGAACCCGGACTATTGGGACAAGGGCAAGCCCTACCTCGACAGTTACCGCGCGATCTTCATCAGCAACTCGGCGGCCCAGGTCGCGGCAGTCCGTGGCGAGCGTGCCATGATCCAGTTCCGCAGCTTCAGCCCGCCGGAGCGCGACAGCCTCGTGCAGGCGCTGGGGCCGAAGATCGCGGTGCAGGAGAGCCCCTGGGATTGCCTCAACTTCGTCTCGATGCACCACGAGAAGAAGCCGTTCGACGACAAGCGCGTGCGGCGGGCCCTGAGCCTGGCCCTCGACCGCTATGAAGGCTCCAAGGCGCTCTCGCGCATCACGCTCGTGAAGGACGTGGCCGGCATCATCGTGCCGGGCACGCCGTACGCCACGCCGCCGCAGGAGCTGGAGAAGCTGGCGGGCTACGGGCGGGACATTAACGTCAACCGAGCGGAGGCCAAGCGTCTCCTGAAAGAGGCGGGCGTCCCCGAGGGGTTCGCGTTCACGTTCAAGAACCGGGGTATCCCGCACCCGTACGAGCCCCTGGGCATCTGGCTCATCGACCAGTGGCGCCAGATCGGCCTGAACGTCAAGCAGGAGATCCTCGAGGCGTCCGCCTATCACCCGATGCTGAAGCGCGGTGACTTCGAGGTGGCGATGGACTTCCAGTGCGGCTTCATCGTGGAGCCGGACCTGGACCTGGGGCGATTCCCCAGCACCTCCGACGCCAACTACGGGAAGCACAAGGACACCGTCATCGACGACCTCTACGTGCGCCAGGCGCGCGCCACCGACACGGAGGAGCGCAAGCGGATCCTCCGCACCCTGGAGAAGCGGCTGCTCGACGACGAGGCGCACGTCGTCTACACGCTCCAGTGGCACCGGATCATCCCGCACAACTCGAGGGTGAAGGGCTGGACGATCACGCCGAGCCACTACCTGAACAACCAGCTCGACACCGTGTGGCTCACCGAGTAACGGAAGCGCCGAATACCGGCAGCGGGGGAGGGTGGCGGCGGCTCTGACCGCGCGCGGGTCGCATCCATGCACACGTATCTCCTCAAGCGCCTTCTGCTGATCTTTCCCACGCTGTTCGGGGTGGCCGTGGTGACGTTCCTGCTCATCCGCATCATTCCGGGCGACGTCGTCGAGCTACGCTACTCCGGGGACCGCGGCGCCGTGTCACAGCAGCTGCTCGACCAGGAGCGCGCGCGGATCGGCCTCGACAAGCCCGTCTGGCGGCAGTTCGCCACGTGGATCTGGGGTGTCGCGCGCCTGGATTTCGGGCAGTCGATGTGGACGGGCGCGCCGATCTGGCAGGAGATCAAGCTGCGCTTCGCGCTGTCCCTCCAGGTCGCCGTCATGGCGACGATCGTCGCCGTGCTGCTGGCGATCCCCCTCGGCGTGCTCGCCGCGCTGAAGCAGGACACCTGGATCGACTACGCCGTCCGCGTCTTCTCGATCGCCGGGCTCGCCATGCCGTCGTTCTGGCTGGGCATCGTCCTGATCCTGATGCTCCTCATCGTCTTCCAATGGCTGCCGCCCATGGTTTACACGCCGTTCTGGGTGAGCCCCTGGCAGAACCTGGCCCAGCTGATCTGGCCGGCGCTGGCCGTGGGCTATCGGTACTCCGCGGTCGCCACCCGGATGACGCGTTCGGCCATGCTGGAGGTGTTGCGCGAGGACTACATCCGCACCGCGCGCGCCAAGGGTCTCATGCAGAAGCTGGTTCTCTCGCGGCACGCGCTCAAGAACGCGATGCTCCCCGTGCTGACAGTCGTCGCGATCGAGTTCGCCTTCCTGATCGGTGGCCTCGTCGTCACCGAGCAGGTGTTCAACCTCAACGGCATCGGGCTCCTCTTCGTCCAGGCCGTGGCCCATCGCGACTACACGCTGCTCCAGGCCCTCGTGATGCTGGTGGCAGGCGCGTTCATCCTGGTGAACTTCCTGATGGACGTAGCCTACGCGTGGCTCGACCCGCGCATCCGGTACCGCTGATGGCGACGCCCCTCGCCTACGACCTGGAGGTGGTGGAGACGCGGCGGCGCTGGCCCGAGGCGCTCCGCGACTTCGGTCGACGGCGTCCTCTCGGCGCCATCGGCGCCGTCGTGATCGTCTTCATGCTCCTGGTGGCGGGGCTGGCGCCGGTGATCTCGCCGTACGATCCGGTCGCCATCGATTTCGGCGCCATGCTGGCGCGGCCCTCGTCCGCGCACTGGCTCGGGACGGACTCGTTCGGTCGCGACGTCCTCTCGCGCCTCGTCCACGGCTCGCGCACGGCGCTGCTCGTGGGCTTCGGCGCCTCGATCCTCGGCGCGGCGATCGGCGCCATCCTCGGCGTGGGGAGCGCGTACTTCGGCGGCCGGGTGGACCTCTACGTCCAGCGGGTGATGGACATCTTCCTGGCATTCCCGCTCATCATCCTCGCGCTGGCGCTGGTCGCCATCCTGGGCAACTCGATCCCGAACCTCATCATGGCGATCACCGTGCCGATGATCCCGCGCTGCGCGCTGGTCATCCGCGCCTCCGCGCTCTCGATCCGCGAGATGGCGTATGTGGACGCGGCGCGGGCGGCCGGCTTCGGGCACGCGCGCATCGTCCTGCGGCACATGCTCCCGAACGTCATGGCGCCCTTCTTGATCATGCTCACCGCGTTCGTGGGGCAGGCGATCCTGCTCGAGTCCTCGCTCTCGTTCCTCGGGCTCGGCGTGCAGGAGCCGACGCCCGCGTGGGGCCTCATGCTGAGCGGCGCGGCCGTCGAGTTCGCGGAGCGGGCCCCCTGGATGGCGATCTTTCCGGGGCTCGCGATCAGCCTCGCCGTCTTCGCCTTCAACCTCTTCGGCGACTCCCTGCGCGATGCCCTGGACCCGCGCCTCCGGACCCAGTGACGCGAGGCGCCGCGGGGACGCTCAAGGGCGCGGAAAGCTTGACACTCTGCGGTGATTCGGGTACAAGAACGGTTGGTCCGACCAGATCCAGCGAATCGGGAGGCCTGAATGCCGTACATCATCGCCGAGCCGTGCATCAACGTCAAAGACAAGGCGTGCGTCGAGGTCTGCCCGGTTGACTGCATCTACGAGGGAAAGGACCAGCTCTTCATCCATCCCGACGAGTGCATCGACTGCGGCGCCTGCGAGCCCGTCTGCCCGGTGAAGGCGATCTTCGCCGAGGATGAGACGCCCGAACAGTGGAAGAGCTTCATCGAGCTGAACAAGCAGTTCTTCAAGGACAACCCCGGGGTGAAGCCGGCGACCAAGAAATAGCTGCACACCCCACACGGCACACCGCCAGGCCCGCTGTGCATTCGGTCGAATGCGGCGGGCCGTTTTCTTCGAGAGATCGGCGACCCCGCGCTGGCATCGCGGTTGCCTTCCTCGCCAAGCATGCGCTCGATGCCCGAACCCCTTCCGGCCCCCGAGCCGCCGCTCGGCTATCACGGCGCCGTGTCCGCGTTCAAGCGCCGCCTGATCGAGGCGACGCTCCGCGAGGCGCGCGGCAACCGCACCCACGCGGCGAGGGCCCTGGGCCTGCAGCGCACGTACCTTCTTCGGCTCATTCGCGAGCTCGGCGTCGCCGCGCCGCCGCCCCCGGCGCGCCAGCGGAACGGCACTCCCTAGCGGTTGACGTTTGTCGGCGCTGCCGTCAAGCTTGGAGCCGTCATGCTTGACGTCTGGGTGGCGGGCGCCGCGATGACCCGCGTCGGCAAACGGACCGAGCGGCTGCAGGACCTCATGGCCGAGGCCGCTCACGGCGCGCTGCGCGCGGCCGGCGTGGAGGCGCCGGACGCGATCGTCGTCGCCGCCATGAACCCCGAGGAGTTCCTCGGCGACGGCAACTTCGCCTCGAACGCCGCGTCGCACCTGGGTTTCGCCCAGGCGCCGGCGCTCCGGGTCGAGACGGCGACCTCGTCGGGCGCCGCCGCCTTCTACGCGGGCTTCGGGCTCGTCGCGGCCGGCCTGCGCCGGGCGGTGCTCGTGGTCGGCGGCGAGAAGATGACCCATCTCGACACGCCGCGCGTGTCCGAGCTGATCAGCCGGTCGATCGATCCCTACGAGCGCTCGTACGGCGCCACGATGCCCGCGCTCGCCGGCCTCGTGACGCGCGCCCTGATGGCGAACGGTGTGGGTGTGCGGGAGCTCGCGCAGGTGGCGGTGAAGAACCATGCGAACGGGCTCCAGAACCCGCTCGCCCACTTCCGCCACGCGGTCACGCTTGACGAGGTGCTCGAGAGTCGCATGGTCGCCGACCCGCTCCGGCTGCTCCATTGCTGCCCCATCTCGGACGGCGCCGCCGCCGTCGTGCTGACGGCGCGGCGCGCGGGCGTGCGCGTGGCGGGTATCGGGCAGGGGAGCGACACGCTCGCTCTCCGCCACCGCGCGGCGCTCACGAGCTTCAAGGCGACGCAGGCGGCGGCGCGCGAGGCCTTCGCGATGGCGGGGTTCGGCCCGGAGCGCGTTGACGTGGCCGAGATCCACGACGCGTTCACTCCCTTCGAGCTCATCTCGCTCGAGGACACGGGCCTCGTGCCGCCGGGCAAGGCCGGGCGCGCGACGCTCGACGGCGAGACCACCCTCCACGGGCGGCTGCCCGTGAACCCGTCGGGCGGACTCAAGGCGCGCGGCCATCCGCTCGCGGCGACGGGGCTCGCCCAGATCGTCGAGTGCGTGTGGCAGGTCACCGGGCGCGCGGAGGGACGCCAGACCCAGGCGCGCGTCGCGCTGGCCCACTCCATCGGCGGGCTCGCGACGAACAACTGGGTGACGCTCCTGACGGCGGCATGATCGAGACGATCGACGCCTCCCGGTGCCCGGCGTGCCGCACGATCGTCGCGCCGCCGGCGAGCTACTGTCCGCACCATCCTGTGGCGATGGAGCCTGTGTCGCTCCCCGGCGCGGGTGAGATCGTCTCGTTCACCACGCTGCACTCGCCGCCCACGGGCTTCAAGGCACCGCTCCACATCGCGCTCGTCGAGCTCGAGGGGGGCGCGCGGTTCGTCTGCCACGGCGCCGAGACGCGGGGGCTCCGGATCGGCTCGCCGGTCGCGATCGAGGCGGTGGACCGCGTGTATTACTTCTCCTACCTTGGCGTCGTGGACCGCGCGCGGTTGTTCTGGCGGCGCGCCGGCCACGCCGGCGACCGCGTGAACGCGATCGCGCGGAGCCTCGCCAAGCGCGTCTGGAAAGGATGACAGCGTGCCGCGAGCGAAAGGGCCCCTGGCCGGTGTCCGCGTGCTCGACCTCACCCGCGTCCTCGCGGGGCCGTTCTGCGCGATGCTGCTCGGGGACATGGGCGCGGAGGTCGTCAAGATCGAGGAGCCGGGCAAGGGTGACGACACCCGAAGCTGGCCGCCCTTCGTGGGCGGCGAAGCCACCTACTTCATGTCGGTCAACCGGAGCAAGAAGAGCGTCACCCTGAACCTCAAGGCGCCCGAGGGGCGCCAGATCATGGCGACGCTCGTGCGAAAGAGCGATGTCCTCCTCGAGAACTTCCGTCCCGGGACGATGGCGAAGCTCGGCCTGGGCTACGGTGCCTTGGCGAAGCTCAACCCGAAGCTCGTCTACTGCTCGATCTCGGGCTTCGGCGAGTCCGGGCCGGAGGCGCACCGCGCCGGTTACGACCTGATCGTCCAGGGCGAGTCCGGGCTCATGGACATCACGGGCTTCGCCGACGGGCCCCCCGTCAAGGTGGGCACGTCGATCGCCGACCTCGTCGCCGGGATGTCGGCCGCCCACGGCGTGACGCTGGCGCTCCTCGCGCGCGCCAAGACGCGCCGGGGCCAGAAGGTCGAGATCGCCATGCTCGACGCGCTGGCGGCGCTGCTCACCTATCAGGCCGGCATCTACTTCGGCACCGGCCAGCGGCCGACGCGCCGCGGGAACGCGCACCCGTCCATCGTCCCGTACGAGGTCTTCAAGGCCGCCGACGCCTATCTGACCCTCGGGGTCGCCAACAACTCGCTGTGGACCAAGTGCTGCGCCGCCCTCGAGCGGCCCGCCCTGGCGCGCGACCCGCGCTTCGACACGGTGGCCAAGCGCGTGCTGAACCGGGACACGCTCATCGCGCTGCTCAACGAGATCCTCGGCGCGCGAACCGCCGAGGAGTGGCTCAAGCGCTTCGAGGCGGCGGGCATCCCCGCGGGCCGGATCAAGACGGTCGCCGAGGTGTGCGAGAGCGAGCACCTGAAGGCGCGCGGCATGCTCGTCACGCTGCCGCACCCGAAGGCGACGCGGCTCACCGTGATGGGCGTCCCGATCCGTCTCCACGGGACGCCCGGAGGCGCCGCGGCCCCGCCGCCGCTGCTCGGCCAGCACACGGAGGAGGTGCTCCGGTCGCTCGTCGGGCTCACCCGGGCGGAGATCGCCGGGCTCCGGGAGAAGGGCGTGCTCTGAGGTGGAGATCGCGCCCGTCACGCTCCGCGGCCGCTGGCTCACGCTCGAGCCGCTCGCGGAGGGCCACGTGCCCGATCTGTTCGAGGTCATGCGGGACGAGGAGGTCTGCCGCTATCTCGCCTGGGCGCCGCCGGAGAAGCTCGAGGAGACGCTCACCCTCGTCCGCGAAGCCCGCGAGCTGATGGCCCGCCGCCACTCCATCGTGTTCGCCCAGATCTGGAACGAGACCGGGCGCTGCGTCGGCTCCACGCGGCTGCTCGACGTGCGGCCGGCCGACCGCCACGTCGAGATCGGCTCGACCTTTCTGGCCCGCCCGCTCTGGCGGACGCCCGCCAATACCGAATCGAAGTACCTCGTTCTCTCCCACTGCTTCGAGCAGCTTGGCTGCGTCCGCGTCGCCCTGAAGACCGATGCCCGCAACGCGCGCTCCCAGGAGGCGATCGCGCGCCTCGGCGCCTCGCGCGAAGGTGTGCTCAGAAAGCACATGAACGTCAGGGGCTTTCAGCGGGACACGGTCTACTACTCCCTCCTCGACACGGAGTGGCCGGAGGCGAGGCGCCGTCTCGCCGAGCGCCTCTACGGCTCCACCCTCGAGTCTTGACACCCCGCTGACGCGGAGCGCATCATCGAACTTACGCCATGCGTCGCCTGATCAAGATCTACGACACGACGCTCCGCGACGGCACCCAGGGCGAGGGCGTGTCCTTCTCGATGGAGGACAAGGTCCGCCTGACGTCGCGTCTCGACGCGCTCGGGATCCATTACATCGAGGGTGGGTGGCCGGGCTCGAACCCGAAGGACCTCCGCTTCTTCCGCCGCATGCAGGACACGAGCCTCAAGCACGCCAAGCTCGCCGCGTTCAGCATGACCCGGCGCGCGGGCGGCCCCGTCGAGTCGGACGCCAACATGCAGGCCCTCCTCGACGCGGGCGCGCCGGTCGCGACGATCGTCGGCAAGTCGTGGGACTTCCACGTGACGCACGCGCTCGACACGACGCTCGACGAGAACCTCGCCATGATCGCGGACACGATCGCCTTCCTCCGGCCGCGCATGGAGGAGGTCATGTTCGACGCCGAGCACTTCTTCGACGGGTTCCGCGCGAACCGTGACTACGCGCTCCACACCCTCAGGGCCGCGGAGGCGGCCGGGGCCCACTGGCTCGTCCTCTGCGACACGAACGGCGGCACGTTGCCGCATGACCTCGTCGCCATCGTGAAGGCCGTGAAGCAGCACGTGAAGACGCCGCTCGGCATCCACGTCCACAACGACGCCGAGTGCGCGGTGGCGAACTCGCTCGCCGCGGTGCAGGAGGGCGTGGGCCAGGTGCAGGGCACCATGAACGGCTACGGCGAGCGCTGCGGAAACGCGAACCTCGTCTCGATCATCCCGAACCTCGTCCTCAAGCTCGGGCTCGACTGCATCCCCGAGCCGAACCTGCGCGAGCTCCGCGACGCCGCGCGCTTCGTCGCCGAGCTGGCGAACCGCACGCCCTGGTCGTCGCAGCCCTACGTCGGCGACTCGGCCTTCGCCCACAAGGGGGGCATGCACGTCTCGGCCGTGCAGAAGCACCCGGAGACCTACGAGCACATCGATCCGCAGGCGGTCGGCAACCACCGACGCGTGCTCATCTCCGAGCTCGCGGGTAAGTCGAACATCCTGTGGAAGGCGCGCGAGTATGGGATCGATCTCGAGCGCGAGACCCCCGACTCGCGCCGGATCCTCGACCAGCTCAAGGCGCTCGAGGACGCGGGCTTCCAGTTCGAGGGTGCCGAGGCCTCGTTCGAGCTCCTCATGGAGCGCGCCCTCGGCCGCCACAAGCCCTACTTCGAGCTCGAGGCCTACCGCGTGATCGTGGAGGAGCAGCACCACGACCAGGAGCCGGTCGCCGAGGCGACGGTCCGCGTGCGGGTCAAGGGCATCCTGGAGCACACCGCCGGGTCGGGGAACGGCCCGGTCAATGCGCTGGACCACGCCCTCCGGAAGGCCCTCGAGGAGTTCTATCCGGGCCTCAGGACGATGAAGCTCCTCGACTACAAGGTCCGCATCCTCGACGAGTCGAAGGGTACCGCGGCCAAGACGCGGGTGCTCGTCACGTCGGGAGACGGCGACGAGACGTGGGGGACGGTCGGCGTCGCCGACAACATCATCGAGGCCTCGTGGCAGGCCCTCGTGGACTCGATCGAGTACAAGCTCCGGCGCGACGAGCGGAGCCCGGCGTGAACATCGTCGTCGTCGACGATGAGCCCGCGATCGTGAAGCTGTGCAAGAACGTCCTCGTGGAGCAGGGTCACACCGTCCACGGCTTCACGACCACGCGCGACGCGCTCTCACACCTCACCGCCGGCGTGCGGGTCGACCTCCTCTTGGTGGACTACCAGATGCCCGAGCTGAGCGGCCTCGAGTTCATCCAGCGCGCCTGGGACCTCCAGCCCGAGCTCCGCGTCGTCATGATCACCGCCCACGGCACGCGTGAGCTCCTGGGCGAGGCGACCCAGGCGGGGATCCACGGAGTGGTGCTCAAGCCGTTCACAGCCATCGATCTCACCCGGGTGGTGGAGACGACGCTTCGCCCGTCGTCCGAGCCCTAATTGAACATGGGGGCCCCGACATGGCCCCCAAACCCCCAGGGTGGCTCGGGACGCCCCGGCGGAGCCGTGGCGCCCCTCGAGAACTCGACAGGCTTTTAGCCACCCTGTCGCTCCCCTCGCTCCATCCGGCGCCGTCAGCCGTCCTGGGCTTGTCTCGATTCTTACCTCGCCGACGTGTCCAGAAATTATCCGGCCTGCTCATGAACTTACCAGACGAGACGCTGAGTCATCACGTAAGAGGTTGAAACTACGGCGAAATGGTGTTCGGTATCGAATTTGCTGGTCTCCTCTCCCCAGGAGGGCTCAGTCATGGGGATCGGAGAACTGACAGCATTCAGTCCCGCAGTACCGGTCGACGGCCAGGCGTACGCCCGGACGCCCCGCGTGGGCCGTCCGTCGACGGTGGCGCCGTATGCGGCGCAGGTCGCACAGTGGCTCAGAGAGGACCCGGCCCTGTCCGGGGCGGAGCTTCTCCGTCGGGTCCGAGGGTCGGGCTACCACGGTGGCAAGAGCGCCCTGTACGAGCTCGTGCGACGCCTCCGGCTCGCGCCTTCCGGAAACTAGCCTAGCCCGCTTCCTCCCGACCCGCTCCCTTCAGAAGCCCTTCGCCGCGCGCCAGACGCGGGTCCAACCGTTCACCTCCTCATCGCTCAGGCTCATCGCACGCTCGCAGCCCCGGGCGGGTGCAGCCGCTTGTAGAACAGGAGCTCGCGGTAGCCCTGCGGCAGGTTGTCGATGAACCCGGAGGGAATGAAGCCGAGCGCTGCGTGCATCTTGATCCCGACCGCGTTGGTCTCTTCGACCGTGGAGTAGAGCCGCGGGCTCGGCGAAACGTCCTCGACCATCTTGTAGAGCGCGCGCGCGGTGCCGCGCCGGCGGAAGTCGCCGCGCACGCCGACGAGCCCGACGAGGGTGCACTGGAACCAGTCGGTCCGGTAGGCGAGGACGCCGAGGACGTCGTCCCCCTCCGCCGCGACGAGGACGTGGTGCCGCTCGGCGTGCGAGCGCACGAACGGCTCCGCGCGCTCGGGACCGAGCACCTCCGTCGCGAGGGTCATCACCCCATGGAAATCGCGCGCCTCCGCGTGCCGGACGTTCACCCGTCGAGGAACTCACGCAGCGCGCGCGCGACGACCGGGTGTTGGCCGAGGACCACCGTGTAGTGATTCGTGCGAGGCACGACCACCAGCCGGCAGTCGGGGATGGCGTGCGCCATCGCCTCCGCCTCCTCCTGGGTCATGAGACAGTCGTCGGCGCGCAGGAGGCCGTCCGGCGCGCGGAAGAGGAGGGTGGGGGCCGCGAGTTGGTGGTGCCAGACCCAGAGGCGCGTGCGCTGGAGGTTCGCCACCTCCTCCTCGATCGCGTGACGCGCCACCTTCGAGCGGACGCCGCCGCCCGGGCCCGGCTCGACGTCGTAGGTGTAGTGGCGCGCGAGGTAGTCGTTCCAGCGCCCCGCGAACATCGGCAGGTCCTGGAGCGTCGCGAGAAACTTCTCGAGCGACGGGAACTCGACGCCGAGCCGGTTGATCGCGGGCGCCAGGGCGTCCAGGATTTCGGCCCGCACGTCGAGCCCGCCGTCGAAGAGCACGAGCTTCGAGACGCGGTCCGGGTGGAGCGTCGCGAAGCGGACCGCGATGTGGGCGCCGAGCGAGTGGCCCATGAGGATCGCGCGCGCGAGCCGGAAATGGTCGAGGAGTGCCCGGAGATCGGCCGCATGGTGAGCGAGGCTGTAGCCGGTCGCCGGCTTGTCGCTGTCGCCGCGCCCGCGGAGGTCGGGGGCCAGGATCCGGTGGCTCCCGTCGAGGGCGTCGGCGATCGAGTACCACACGGTGTGGTTCGACGTGAGGCCGTGGACCGCGACGATCGCGGGCCCGCGTCCGGGCCACTCGTGGACCGCGAGGCTGACGTCGTTGGCGCGTACGCGCATCAGTAGGTGCCGGGGCGGACCCGCGTGTAGAGCTCCTTGAGCCCGTCCGCGGAGAACTTCGGCGACTGACAGAACGAGATGATCGTGCGCTCGTCGGCCTCGACCTTGTGGACCGCCTCGGGAACGCGGTCGGCGATCTCGGCGGGGATCGTCACCGCGCCGTGCTGGTCGCAGTGGATCAGGTCGCCGGGCTTCACCCAGAGCCCGCCGACCTTGACGGGGAGGCCGAAGTCCACCATGTGCACGTACGCGTGGGAGACCGAGACGTGCGCTGCCGCGAACTGGAAGCCGAGCCCGCGCACCTCGTCGAGGTCGCGCACCGAGCCGTCCGTGACGACGCCGGCGCAGCCGAGCGCCTTGTGGATGTTGGCCTGCACCTCCCCCCACTGCGCCCCCTGACCCCGCGGGTCGTCGAGGTCGTGGACCACGATGACCCGCGGCGCGGGGATCGACAGCACGTAGTCCCACCAGGCGAAGGTGGACGCGCGGTGCCCTTGCAGGGGGGCGGGCTCGGCGCGGATCAGCGCCGGGACCGCGTAGCCGACGAGCGGGCCGAGCTCGGGGAAGAGGGCGCGCAGCGCCGAGGACATGAAGCCCTGGTTCCGCGGACGGACGTTGAAGGTTTCGATCCCGTTGGCGACGCTCGGGCTCGAGATCTTGCGGAGCGATTCGATGAGGTCCATCAGATCGTGTCCTTTCGCCGCTGGATCAGCAGGCGCTTGAGCATCTCGACGGTGTCGACGACCGACGAGAGGTTGGGGTTGACGGCGAGCGCGCGCTCGAAGTACTCGAGGGCGCGCGCGGGCTGGTCGAGCTGCAGATAGATCATGCCGTAGCCCGAGAGGGCCCCGAAGTGGTGCGGGTTGCGCTTCAGCACCTCGTCGCAGTCGGCGAGGGACTTCGCGTACGCGCCCAGCAGATAGTGAACCGTCGCCCGCTTATTCCACCCTTCCGCGAAGTCGGGCCGCCGCGCGATGACGCGGCTGAACGTCTCGACGGCGGCGTCTCCCTCGCGCGCGCTCATCTGCTCGATGCCGAGCGCCAGGAGCCCGTCCACCTCGTCGTCGCCGGAGCGGCTCCACACCTGCCAGAGCGCCTGCTCGGCCGACGCGCGGACGAGCGGGTCCTGGTCCCGGAGCGCCTGGACGAGGGCGGGGGCGTCGTCCATGAGCCCCTTCTGGCCGAGCCAGAGCGCGGCCGCCCGCCGCGTCTCGACGTCGGCGAGCGCGCGGAGCGCCTCGCGCGCCTCCTGGCGCGTCGGCTCGGCGGCGGCGCGCCCCGGTCCGCCCGGTGTCACGAGGAGTGCCGCGGCCAGCGCGAGCGCCGCGGCTCTCACGGCGTGTAGGCTTCGGTGACGCTCGTCCGCGCCAGGCCGGGCTCCGTCCCGCCGCCCGCGACGTAGATCCGGCCGCCGATCGCGGCCGCGCCCGTGCCGTGCCGCGGCGTTCGCATGGGCTCCTTGCCGATCCAGCGGTTGCCCGCGATCTCGAACATCTCGTGGGCGCTGAAGATGCGGAACGGCGCCTCGCCGCCGAAGACGAAGATCCGGTCGCCCAGGACGGCGGCGCCAAGGCCCCCGCGCCCCGTGGGGAGCGGGACGCCCGTGGACCAGCCGTCCGTGGCGGGATCGTAAATCTCCACGGCGTTGTGTTGCCTGCCGAGGAAGGCGTCGCGTCCCCCGATGGCCCAGAGGCGCCCCTGGAAGACGACCGCCGCCAGATGGTCGCGCGGCGTGGGCAGGGGCGGCGCCTCCGACCAGCGGTCGGTCGCCGGGTCGTACACCTCGTGCGCGTTGCTCGCCGTGTCGCCGCTGCCGCCGACGGCGCGGAGCTTGCCGTCGAGCGCCACGAGCGCGAGGCCGCCCCGGGGCGTGCGCAGCGGCGCCCGCGTCGACCAGGAGTTCCGCGCTTCGTCGTATTCGTAGACCGTGCGGAGCGGCGTCCAGCTCGCGCGGCCGGCGAAGCCGCCGGCGACGAACAGGCGCCCATCGACGACGGCGGCCGCGGGGTGGTGGGTCGGCGCGGGTAGCGGCGCTCGGGCCTCCCAGTGGTCGGTCGCCGGATCGTAGACCTCGACGGTCGCGACGGGCTCCGCGGCCTCGCCGAAGCCCCCGATCACGACGAGGCGCCCGTCGAGCGCCGCGGCGGCCACCTCCTGCCTCGCCGTCGGCATCGGCGCGACGGCCGTCCAGCTGCCGGGGCTCCGGATGTCGATCGGCGCCGCGGTGTCGGTGGTCTTGCCCAGGCACGACGCGAGCAGGAGCGCGACGGGGAGCGGCCAGAGGTGCTGCGTCACGACATCACCAGCTCGAGGAACTGCTTCTCGTCGAGCATCGCCACTCCCAGACGCCGGGCGTCGTCGACCTTGCCGCCCGCGGCCTCGCCGACGACAACGTAGTCGGTCTTCTTCGACACCGTGTTCTTGACCTGCCCGCCGCGCTGCTCGATGAGCTCCCGCGCGGCCTCCCGGCTGAGCGCCGTCAGGGTGCCGGTCAGGACGAAGGTCTTCCCGGCGAGGGGCTGGGGTCCCGCGGCCGTCAGCGGTGCCTCGGTGACGACGCCGCGCTCTTTCAGCTTCGTGATCAGCTCGCGGTTCGTCGGGTCGGCGAAGAACGCGGCGACCGAGCGCGCGATCGTCTCGCCGATCCCGTGCACCTCGGCGAGCTCCGTCTCCGACGTCGCCGCGATGCGCTCGAGGCTGCCGAAGCGCTTCGCGAGGAGCTGCGCCACCCGCTCGCCGACCAGGCGGATGCCGAGCGCGTTGAGGAGCCGCGCGAGGCCGCGCTCGCGGGAGTCGGCGATGGCCTGGATCAGGTTCGCGGCCGATTTCTCGCCCAGGCGCTCGAGCGCCTCGACCTGCTCGGCGCCGAGCGTGTAGAGGTCGGCGACGTCCTTCACCAGGCCCGTGTCCACGAGCTGCTCGACGACCCGCTCGCCGAGATGTTCGATGTCCATCGCCCGGCGCGAGCCGAAGTGGCGCAGGCGCTCCTTGAGCTGGGCCGGGCAGGCGCTGTTCATGCAGCGCCAGTACGCCTCCCCCTCGGGGCGGAAGGCGACGCCACCGCACTTCGGGCACCGCGTCGGAAACGCGTACGGCGCGGCGCCCGCCGGGCGCTTGGCCGTCACGACCTGGACGACGTAGGGGATCACGTCGCCGGCGCGCTCGATCAGCACGGTGTCGCCGACGCGGACGTCCTTCTTCCGGATCTCGTCCTCGTTGTGGAGGCTCACGTTGCGGATCACGACGCCGGCGAGCTCGACGGGCTGGAGCTTGGCGACCGGCGTCAGGATGCCGGTCTTGCCCACGCCGACCTCGATCGCCTCGATCACCGTCGTCGCCTGCCGGGCGGCGAACTTGAACGCGATCGCCCAGCGGGGATGGTGGGTGGTCGAGCCGAGGCGGCGCTGGTGGTCGAGCGCATCCACCTTGACCACGACCCCGTCGGCGTCGTAACCCAGCGCGTCGCGCTCACGCTCGAGCCGCTCGCAGTACCGGGCCACGTCGGCGATCGCCGCGTGACGCTCGGCGCGCGGGTTCGTCCGGAGCCCCGCGGCCCGCATCGCCGTGAGCGTGTCCCAGTAGGTCTCGAAGCCGAGCGCATCGGCGCGGCTCACGTGGTAGAGGAAGATGTCGAGGGGGCGGCGCGCCGTGACGGCCGGGTCCTTCTGGCGCACCGCTCCGGCCGCGGCGTTCCGCGGGTTCGCGAACGTGGCCTCACCCGCCTCCTCGAGCGCCTTGTTCAGCGCCGCGAACTCGGCGCGCGGCATGTAGACCTCGCCGCGGACCTCGAGCTGGTCCACCTCGGCGAGCGCGCCCCGCAGCACCATCGGGACGCTCCGGATCGTCCTGAGGTTCGGCGTGACGTCCTCGCCCACGCGCCCGTCGCCGCGGGTGGCGCCGCGCGCGAGGCGGCCCCGCTCGTACAGCAGGGCGACGCCGAGCCCGTCGATCTTCGGCTCGGCGACGTACGCGAGGCGCGTGCCCGGCAGCGCGCGGTGAAGGCGCGCCTCGAACTCGAAGAGGTCCTCGGGCGCGGTGGCGTTGTCGAGCGAGAGCATCGCCACCTGGTGCGCCACGGACCTGAAGACCTCGGTCGGCGTGCCGGCGACCCGCTGCGACGGGCTGTCGTCGGCGACGAGGTCGGGGAACGCCGCCTCCAGCTCGACGAGCTCCCGCATCAGGCGGTCGTACTCGGCGTCGGAGACCTCGGGGCGCGCCTCCACGTAGTAGAGGTAGTCGTGATGATGGATGCGCTCGCGCAGCTCGGCGACCCGCTGCGCCGCCTCGGCTCGTGTCATCGGACGAAGGATATCACGCGGTCTTGGCGCGGTGGCCCGCCCCCACGCTATACTCGAGCGCGACATGCCGCAGGCAACCGCGAAGGGCACGACGGCCTCCGTCCAGGATTATCTGGCCGCGATCTACGACCTCCAGTCGAGCGGCAAGCCGGTCATCGGCGCGCGGCTCGCCAAGCACATGGGGATCTCCGCGCCGGCCGTGACCGAGGCGATCCAGCGGATCGTCCGGAGCGGCTACGTGCGGGTCGGCCGCGGCAAGGAGCTCTCGCTCACGCCCAAGGGCCACCAGATCGCGGAGGTGATGGCGCGCCGTCACCGCCTGCTCGAGCGCTGGCTCACCGACACGCTCGGCCTGAACTGGACGGACGCGCACGAGGAGGCCCATCGGCTCGAGCACGCGATCTCGCCGCGCGTCGAGGACCGGCTCGCGGAGCTCTTGGGGATGCCGAGCACCTGCCCCCACGGCAACCCGATCCCCGGCATGGCCAGCCCGACCCGGGTCGAGCCCTTCCCGCTCGCCCAGGCGAAGGAGGGGACGACGGTCGTCGTCGAGCGCATCACCGAAGAGGCGGAGGCGGACAAGAAGCTGCTCGAGCACCTCTGGAAGCACGACGTGCGCCCGGGCCGTCGGCTCCGGATCACCGAGGTGGCGCTGCCGGCCGAGACGATCACCGCGGCGAGCGACGGCCGGACGATCACGCTGGGGCTGCGGGCCGCGGCGAAGATTTGGGTCTACGTGCCGACGCCATGAAGATCGTCTTCTGGCTCTTCGTCGCCGTCGGCTTCGTCTACGCCTTCTACTCGGGCGCGATCGCGACCTACCAGTACATGCAGGTCAAGGACGTCGTCGAGGAGTCGGTCCAGGAGCGGTGGAAGGTCGACAAGTTCGACCGTGCCGCGCGCGTCAAGCAGGACATCCTCCGGAAGGCGCCCGAGAGCGGCGTCACGCTCGACGCAGAGAGCGTGCACGTCACCGACGGGGAGCGCAACCTGCACGTGCTGATCCGCTGGTCCTATCCGGCGGTCGTCTACAGGCACCAGGCGTACATCTCGATCCCGATCTCCTACGACAAGGTCTTCGAGCCCGCGAGCGGGCGCTGACCCCGCCCCGGCGCGCTCAGCGCTTGGCGCGCGCGTCCTGGATCAGCTTGGCGACGCGCTCGCGATCTTCGCCGGGCGGCGCGACGGCGAGGAATCTCTCCCAGGACTTGATGGCGCCGGCCGTGTCCTTCTTCACCTCGTAGAGCACCTGCCCGCGGTAGAGCAGGACGGGCGGATAGTTCGGCTCGAGCGCGAGCACCTTGTCGAAGGTCTCGAGCGCCGTGTCCGCGTGGCCGCCGATCGCGACGATGAGCCCGAGGTGGGTCATCGCGTCCACGTTCTTCGGGTCCCGCTTGAGGATCGCCTGGTAGGCGGCGATCGCCTCGCCGTAGCGGCCGGCGAAGAGGCTCGCGCGGGCCGCACTGAGCATGCCCTGCAGCATCTCGGGGGTCACCGGGCGTGGCGCGCCGCGCCCGGCGCCCACGGCGGGAGCGTCGGGGCGATCGGCCGGCTCCAGTGCGAGCGCGGCGAGCGGGCGGGAGCCGGGCGCGGGCGCGCCCGCCGATGGGTCGGGCTCGCTGTGGCGCGCGATACCCGTGCCGAGCACGACGCCGAACGCCACCAATAAGATAGCCGCGGCGCCGAGGGCGACGGGGTGCCGCCACGCCGAGCGGGACACCGCGGCTCCCTCTCGGACGGGCGGCCTCGCGGGCACAGGCGCAGCGAGCCGGTCGAGCTCGGTGAGGACGCGGGCGGCCTCGCTCTCGTAACGCCCGCGCAGCTCGGCGTAGTCCGCGTCCGAGATGTGGCCCGACTCGTGCTCGAAGGCCAGCTCGCGCAGCGCCGCGAGCGCCCGGTGCTTCTCCTCCTCGAGCTGCTGGCGTCGGTCCGGCGCCCCTGGCAGGAGGCCGCGCGCCGCCCCGCGGTGGCCCACGAGCGGCCAGAGCGTGAACGTCAGCGCCGGGAGCCCGATCGCCAGGACCGCGACGAGCGTCGCCGTCACGGCTCGATCTCGCGGCGGATCCGCTCCCGCATCGCCGCGTCCACGGGGGTGGGCGGGACCGGTCCGGCGGCGGCCCCGCGGCGCGTCCAGCGCACGAGGACGAGGCCCACCAGCGTGAAGCCGACGACGACGGCGACCGCGGGCATCACCCACACGAGCAGGTTGAACCCGTGACGGCGCGGCGAGAGCAGGATCCACTCGCCGTAGCGCTCCACGAAGTACTGGACGACCTGCTCTGGCGCCTCGCCCGCCTCGAGGCGCTCGCGAACGATCGCGCGCATCTGGCTCGCCATCTCGGAGGGCGAGTCGGCCACCGAGAGGTTCTGGCAGACGACGCAGCGGAGCTGCGCCGCCACATCGTGCATCTGCTGCTCGGCGACCCGCCGCGCCTGCGCCGCGGCCCCGGCGGCGAGGACCAGGGCGAGCGCGAGCCCGACGAGCGGCGCCCGGGCTCTCATCCCGTCGTCTCCGACAGGAGCTTCTCGACGTTCAGGCGAAAGGCCTCGTCGGTGACGGCGCCCACGTGCTTGGCGCGGATCCGACCCCGGCGGTCGATGAAGAACGTCTCCGGCACGCCGTAGACGCCGTAGTCCACGGAGACCTTCCCGGTCGTGTCCCGTGCGTTGGGGAAGCTCAGGCCGAAGTCGCGCGTGAACTTCTGCGCCGCCTCCAACTTGTCCTGGATGTCCACGCCGATCACGACGACGCCCCGGTCGCGGTAGGCGCGCCAGTTCCGCTCGAGCACGGGCGCCTCCTCGTAGCACGCGGGATAGCACCAGGACGCCCAGAAGTTGAGGACGACGACCTTGCCGCGCTGGGCCTCGAGCGCGAGCGGGGCGCCCTCGAGCGTCTGGAGCGCGAAGGCACTCGCCGGACGCCCGACGAGCGGCGAGGGGATGTCACGCGGGTTCACGCGGAAGCCGTACGCGAGCAGGGCCAGGACGGGCACCGCGGAGAGCGGGATGAGCCAGCGCAGGAGCCCCGGGGTCACGCGGGCTTCCTCCGATCCGGGAGGATCGCGAGCAGGGCGCCCAGCGTGAGCACGGCGCCGCCGATCCAGATCCAGCTGACGAGACGGTTGACCTGGAGCTTCACCGTGGCCTCCGAGCCGTCCCGGGCGAAGTCGCCGAGCACGAGATAGACGTCCTCGCCGAAGCCGAGACGGTAGTCCACGCCGGCGATCGGTGACTGTTCCTGAGGATAGAACTTCTTCGCGGGGCGGAGCACGGAGAGCACGCGCCCGTTCGAGACGGTGAACGCGCCCGCGACCTTGAAGTGGTTCGACTCCTCGGTGGCCGTGAGCCCGTCGAAACGCACACGGTACCCGGCGAGCTCGGCCGCCTCGCCGCGGCGGAGCGTCGTCTCGGTCTGCACCGACCACGCCTGCGAGCCGGTCACGCCCAGCGTGACGATCAGGATGCCGAGGTGGACGACGAAGCCGCCGTACCGCCGGTTGTGGCGGCGCAAGAGGCCGCCCATCGCGGGCAGGAGCCGCTCACCCATCCGGAGGCGCGCGCGCGTCGCGCGGGAGAAGTCCACCGCGATCGTGGCGGCGACGAAGACGGTGAGCGCCAGGGCCAGCACGGCGAGCGTCGAGCGGATGCCGAGGGCGGAGAAGAGCGCGGCCGCCGCGACGCCCACCGCGACGGGCCAGAGGAAGCTCCGCCGCAGGTTGTCGGGCGAGGCGCGTCGCCAGGCGATGAGCGGCCCCACGCCCATCAGGAAGATGAGCGCGAGGAAGAGCGGCACGTTGACCTGATTGAAGAAGGGCGCGCCGACCGAGACCTTCACGCCGCGTACGGCCTCCGAGAGGAGCGGGAACACGGTGCCGAAGAAGACGGTGAAGGCCGCCGCGATGAGCAGGACGTTGTTCAGGAGAAACGCCGACTCGCGCGAGACGACCGAGTCGAGCTCGCCCTGGGCAGAAAGCGCGTCCCAGCGCCACGCCAGGAGGGCGAGCGCCGTGAGCAGCACGAGCGCGAGGAAGCTCAGGAAGAAGACGCCGATCGAGCCCTGGGTGAAGGCGTGGACCGAGGCGATCACGCCCGAGCGCGTCAGGAACGTGCCGAAGAGGGTGAGGCCGAAGGTGAGGATCACGAGCCAGAGGTTCCAGAGTTTCAGCATCCGCCGGCGCTCCTGGACCATCACCGAGTGCAGGAACGCGGTGGCCGTGAGCCACGGCATGAACGCCGCGTTCTCCACGGGGTCCCAGGCCCAGTACCCGCCCCAGCCGAGGACGTGGTAGCTCCACCAGCCGCCGATGAGCAGCCCGAGCGAGAGGAAGTACCACGCGATGATCGACCAGCGCCGGGTCAGCGTGATCCACGCGTCGCCGACGCGTCCGGTGATCAGCGCGGCCAGCGCGAAGGCGAAGGGCACCGTCACGCCCGTGAAGCCGAGGTAGAGGGCCACCGGGTGCGTGATCATGCCCGTGTCCTCGAGCAGCGGGTTGAGGCCGCGGCCGTCGGCGGGCACCGGGGTGAGGCGCGCGAAGGGGGGCGCCGCCACCGTGATGACGAGCAGGAAGAAGGCCATGACCGACAGCATCACGGTGAGGACCCACGGGTAGAGCTCGTGCGCGCTCTCGCGGTGGCGGAGGATCACGATGAGCGTGTAGAGCGCGAGCATCCAGGTCCACAGAATGATCGAGCCCTCGAGCGCCCCCCACACGCCGGTGATCCGATAGTAGAACGGCGTGCCGAGGTTCGTGTTGATGGCGACGTAGCGCACCGAGAAGTCGAAGGTGAGGAAGGCGTACGTGAGGAGCGCAAAGCAGGCCGTCACCAGCACGAAGACGCCGAGCGCCGCGTGCTGGGCCGAGAGGACGAGCGCCGGGCGACCCGTGCGCGCACCCGTGGCCGCGGCCACCGCGCCCCAGAGCGCCAGGGCGAGAGCGACGATGGCCGCCGCGCTGCCGAGCTCGGGGATCATTGTCGCCCGTCTCCCTTGAGAGTCCGGATCAGATCCTTGCCGAGCGTGGTCCCGCCGTCGTGAGGCGCCTTGTACTCCTCGGAGTGCTTGGCGAGGATGAGACTCGCCTTGAAGTAGCCGTCGGCCGTCCAGCTGCCCTCGACGACCGCGCCGCGGCTCTCACCGAAGAGGTCGGGAGGCGTGCCCTTGTGTCGCACCGGCACGGTCGCCTTGCCGTCGGAGAGCGCGAAGGACAGGTCGAGCGAGCGCGGCTCCCACCTGAGCGAGCCCGGCTGGACCAGTCCGCCGAGGCGGTAGGCCTTGCCGACGACCGGCGCCGCGCGGAGCTCGCTCGGCGTGACGAAGTACACCGCCGACTGGGTCACGCCCGCGTAGATCATGTACGCGAGCGCCGCGGCGATCACCGCACCGCCGGCGACGAACTTGCCTTTCATCGGCCTGAGCCACGGCGCGGCCCGGCTGCGTTCCGCATGGCGCTATTCATTCCAATCGAGTCCGCGCGCTCATTTGCTTTTCGAGCCGGATGAGGCGCCGCCAGTAGCCGAAGAGCACCAGCGCGGCGAGCGCGTAGGCGGCGAGGACGAAGCCCCAGTTGTCGGGCATCAGGCCGCCGCCGCCTCGAGCCGGAGCAGGCGCACGCGCTTGGCGAGGAAGTAGAGGTAGAGGAGCGAGAACGCCGCGAAGTTCACCAGGAGCGCCGCGACGATCACGGACGGCATGCTGCTCCCGCCCGGCCTCATGAGCGACGGCGGCTGGTGCAGGGTGCGCCACCAGTAGACCGAGAAGTGCACGAGCGGGATGTTGAGCGCCGCGACGACGCCGAGCACGGCGGCGTAGCGGGCGGCGCGGTCGCCTTCGTCGATCATGCCGCGGAGCAGGAGATAGCCAAGGTACATGACGAAGAGCATCGAGACGCTCGTGAGGCGCGCGTCCCACGTCCACCAGGCGCCCCAGGTCGGCTTCCCCCAGATCGACCCCGTCGCGATCGTGAGGCCCGTGAAGAGGACGCCGAGCTCGGCGGAGGCGTGGGCGACGTGGTCGGCCCACTCGGCGCGACGGGCCAGATAGATGATGGACGCCACGAACACGACCGCGAAGGCGACGTAGGCGACCCAGACGCTCGGCACGTGGAGGTACATGATGCGCTGGACGTTGCCCTGCGTCGCCTCGCGCGGGGCGACGCCGAAGGCCATCACGAGGCCCGCGCCGAGCCCGACCGCCGCGAGCCACCCGAGCGCCCTCGTCATGACTCGAGCAGGAAGTCGAAGGTGAGCACGCCCGTGGCGACGTAGACGACGTCCGCCGCGGCGAGGAGCTTCAGCCAGTGCGCGACCGCGGAGAGAGGCTCGCCCAGCAGCACAGCCTCGGTTGCCTTCACGGTCGCGAGGAGGACCGGCACCTGGACGGGGAGCAGCAGCACCGGGAAGAGCAGCTCGCGCGCGCGTACCTGGGCGGTCATCGCCGCGAAGAGCGTGCCGACGGCGGCGAGGCCGAGCGTGCCGAGCGCCACGACCAGCGCGAGCGCCGGCAAGGCGCCCGCGAGGTCCACGTTGAAGAAGAAGGTGAACAGGACGAGCAGCAGGGTCTCGACGACGAGCATCAAGAGGACGTTGCCCGCGAGCTTGCCGACGTAGATGGCCGACTTGTCGCCGGGCGCGAGGAGCAGCGCGTCCCAGCAGTCATTCTCGCGCTCGAGCACGAAGGTGCGTCCGAGTCCGAGCAGGCCGGCCAGGACGAAGCCCAGCCAGAGGATGCCGGGGAGCGCTGCGGCGAGCCGCTCGCGGTCGGGGCCGAGCGTGAACTGGAAGACGAACAGGAGCAGGAGCGAGAAGAAGGCGAGCGCGTTGAGCGTCTCCTTCGAGCGGCGCTCCACGAGGAGATCCTTGCGGACCACGGCCCACGCGCGCCGCGCGAAGATCAGGCGCCGTCCTCCGTGTGCAGCCGGTACAGGCGTGCGATCTCCTCGGCGCCCATCGAGGCGCGCGGCGTGTCGAGCGCGATCGTGTGCGCGGCGAGGATCACGATACGGTCGGCGAGGGCGAGCTCGCGACCGAAGCTGTGCGTGGCCATCACGAGCGCGCCGCCCGCCGCCTTGAACGCCTCGAGGTACCCCTCGAGCCACTTCTTCGCGCGCTGGTCGAGCCCCGCGAAGGGCTCGTCGAGCAGCAGGACGCGCGGGCGGGCCAGCACGAACCGCGCCAGCGAGAGCCGGCGCTTCATGCCGGCGGAGAACGTGCGCACGCGCTCGCCCGCGAACCGCTCGAGCTCGACGGCCGCGAGCGCCCGCGCGAGCACGGCGCCGTCGGCGGCGAGGCCCGAGAGCGCGGTCCAGAATCGAAGATTCTCGAGCGCGGTGAGGTCCTCGTAGACGTAAGCGCCGTGGGCGACCAGGCCGATGTGCGGCCGCACGCGCTCGGGCGCCCGGGCGCAGTCGTGGCCGAGGACGAAGGCGGTGCCGCGCGAGGGGCGCGTGAGCGTCGCCAGGATCCGCAGGAGCGTCGTCTTGCCCGCGCCGTTCGCGCCGAGGAGGGCGACGGCCTCGCCGGCGCGGACCTCCAGGCGCACGTCGGCCAGCACGACGTGGCCGGCGAACGCCTTGCGGAGGCCGGTCACTCGAATGAGCGGATCAGCAGCCATGTGTCGATCGGCTCATTCTCACGTAGCGCCGAGGACCGGTCAAGGAAGCGGTGCGGCGTCGCGGCCGCGCCCCCGCCCCTCGGTCCCCGGCTGCCTCTGCGGTTCAGGGTCCTGCGTGGAGAAGAACCGATGCAGCAGCAGGAGCACCGCCAGCATATCCACGGCGCCGCCGCCGCCCCACATGACGACGCCACCCAGCGCCTGATCCTCGAGCGGGGCGAGCCCGCCGGGCCCGGGGGGTGCCGCATAGGAGGCGTAGAGGACGACCGGGCTCGCCGCGATCGAGAGCCCGAGGGCCGCGCTCTGGAGGGCGCCCGTGACGAGATAGACGACGCGCAGGCCGGGATGGACGGCTCGGCCGAAACGGGGCGCCGGACCGATCACGGGCCACCAGAACAGGATGGCGCCCGCGAAGAACGCCAGGTGCTCGAGGTCGTGGGCGACCCGATGGCCGAGCGCCCACTCGTACGCCCACGGGACGTGCCACAGCCACAGGACCCCCGCGTACGCGCACCACGCGACGGGCATGCGCGTCAGCGCACGCCAGACGCTCCGCACGGGCGCGCCGCGCACGAGGAGCCGGCCGACCCGAATGCGAGCCCACGCGGGCAGGGCCCAGAGGAGCGCCGCGAGCGGGTCGGCCAGGAGGAGGGCCGGCGCCGCGACGGCGATGAGGAGCATGTGCTGCGCCATGTGGGCGACGAAACGGCGGTGCGCGAGGACGTCGAGGGGGGAGAGCAGCGCCAGGGCGAGGCTCCCGAGGCCGGCCAGGGTGAGGGCGGGTCGCCACCACGCCACCCGCGGCCAGGCGCGCCGTGAAAGGCGCCACCACCCGGCCGCGTAGGCGACTCCCAGGAGCAGGAGCAGGACGACGATTCCCGGCCGGTGCATCCCGCTGACGATCGCTGCGCGCGGCGAGGTTGCTCGTCAGCCGAGCGCGAGCTTCTCGACGGCGCTCATGCGCTCACCCGCTACAGCAGCGCGATCAGCCCCGAGAGGGCGTTGAAGAGGATCTCGAACACCAGGATCGCCAGATTGAGGATCGCCAGGGGGATCAGGAGACGCTCGGCGCTCATGGGCTCGGTCCTACTGACCCACCGCGAGGCCGGGCCCGAGACCGCCCCAGTATTTGAAGAGGTAGTAGATGCCCCAGAGGGCGAGCACGGCGTAGACCACGAGCAGCCACTTGTTCACGATGCCGTGATACGCGCGGATCTCCCCGCGGGCGTATTCCTCGACGGCGCCGTACCGCGGATGCTCCTCAGGTGCGCGCTCGGTCATGATCGCGGGGTCCGCGAGCCCGGCTCGTCCGTGGATGGCCTGCGAGAGGAACCCGGGGCTTCATCGCTCTCCTCCTCCACTTGGCTCTCCTCCTCCACTTGGAGCACCCGGTACTTGATCGTCTCGACGTCACGGAACGCCCCGCTCACCGCGCCCCAGACGAAGGCGCTGAGGGCGGCGAGGCCCATGAGCACGGCGACGGCGAACGCGCCCAGGGTCAGGTGCTCGAGCATCGCGGGGGCCTCCTCACTCCCGGACTCCGGGGTAGTAGACGCGTGGCTTCTTGCCATTGACCCGGGCCACGCCGGCCGCCTCGCGCTCGGGGTCGAGGGCCAGCCGCGGATGGTCGGCGCGGACGTCCGGCGAGTCAAGCGCCGCCTTGGTCTGCGGGGAGAGCTTGAGCTTCTCGCCCGTCAGCGGATCGGCCCAGGCCGAGAACGAGAGCACGAAGTACGAGATCGCCCAGCGCTCCGCGTCGTTCATCGAGTCGGCGAAT
>Ga0209156_10000413_pt1 | contig 35755 bp, 29 predicted proteins | sample GraSoiAngelo_124_FD_185881 | JGI IMG/M metagenome (GOLD analysis project Ga0209156, IMG submission 185881) | Grasslands soil microbial communities from the Angelo Coastal Reserve, California, USA - 14_0927_05_20cm (SPAdes) (version 2) | ecosystem: Environmental > Terrestrial > Soil > Grasslands... | reverse complement strand
AAATGAGCTTTGCTTTTTATAACTGCGCGTCTCACCCTCTAACATCGATCCTGACGAGTGCAAGCCCGCGTTCCCTTGATGAAAAATTGGCGAGGCGTGCTAATCTTCGTTCGCCGAATAGCGGGGGTATAGCTCAGTTGGTAGAGCGTCTCGTTCGCAATGAGAAGGCCAGGGGTTCGAATCCCCTTACCTCCAAAGCCGCAGGCGTGGAGGTAAAATCTACAAGCGGGCTCATTATCGGATCACTAGGGGGAGCGTAATCCCCTTACCTCCAGAAATTTCGCCTTAGCGAAATTCAAATGACCTCATGAAGGGATGAGAATCTCGTTCGACCCGTGGGGCAGAGCGCAGGAGTTTATCAGAAACGAGTTTGCAAGGCAAAGATTCGCTCTCCCAAGTGAGCTATACCCCCGCGATGGCGTGGAAACTAGCACGATGAAGAAACTCTTCATCGAGCGAAAAGACTGCTGGCGCCGCCAGTGTGTGTCAGTACAAGAGTCGGACGTCAGCGGGAGGCAACGCGCTAGCGACAGGCGCGTCGTGATCTCATGGCCGAGCGGAGCTATCGGCCGCGCCACCGGCGGTGTCGTCTACGGCGACTTTAGCGGGCGGCGGCGGGATTGGCTGCTGGCCTTTGGTCTTGAGCGATTCGTTTAGGGCCGGCAGGTCCTGTGCGAGCAATTGTTCGAAGTCTTTTGTCGCATCAGCCAGTTCTCGATTCAGTGTATCGATATAGGCGATCAGGTAATCGCCTGGTTTGCCCTCATAACTCAGAAGCGATCCATAGAGTTGGTCGGTATGCTCGCGCAACCGCTCTTCGCCAGTAATGGCCCCGCCTTCTGTAGTCGCGACAATCTTCTTGCGCACAGCGTCAACCTTTCCGTCGAAATCGGAGATGTTCTTGCGGAGCGGATCACCTTCTGGCACCGCTGCGCTGCCCTGAGCGAGTGCCTTGCGCAAATCTAGAATGCGATCCATCAGCGCGCTTTCGTCGCCGAATAACGCACCCACTTTCATTGCCGCGTCGAACTGCGCCTTGCGGTCGGCCTCGCTGAATTTCGCCCGCCGATCAAGACCCACCGTCAATTTCGTTTCCGAAACTTTTCTGGCCTTGGTCAGGCGGACGGTATAGACGCCGGGCACGAGGCGCGGTCCGCGAGTTCCGGCAAAAGCAATCTGCGCTGCCGGCGGCACGCGCGGTGGCTTTGCCCGCATCGGCCAGGTCACTCGATTCAGGCCGGGCCGTTTACTAGCCGGCAACTCATCGAGAACCCGGCCAGATTCATCCAGAATCTCCAGCTTTAATTTTCCAAAGAGATGACGCGCACGCTGATAGTAGGTGATCACGGCCGCGTCTGGCGGGTTGTCGCCGACAAAAACTGCGTCGCCATTGGCCCAACCGCCGCTTCCTTCGATGCGCTGTTGCACAGGACGCGCTGAAACGAAAGCAACTTCCTGAGTCAAAAGATCGGGCGTCAAAGCACGCAGAGGTGTGATGTCATCCACGATCCAGATCCCGCGACCGTGCGTTGCCAACACGAGATCGTTATCACGCGGTTGAATTGCCAGATCGCGCACGGCGACACCGGGAAAATGGTTGCCTTTGAATTGTGCCCAGTTTTTTCCGCCGTCAATCGATACGAACAGACCAAACTCGGTCCCAAGAAAAAGCAGATTGGGTTGAACGAGGTCTTCTTTAACTACGTGAGCGTAGCCGCGCACGCCCCTGGACTCCTGCGGTGTTACTAGAGGCGTCCAAGTCTTGCCATAATCAGTTGTCCGGAAAACATAAGGCGCCATGTCCCCAAACGTGTGGCGATCGAAAGCAGCGTAAGCGGTAGCGGCGTCGAAGTTGCTTGCCTGCACCCAGCTAACCCAGGAATTCTTCGGCAAACCAGGAACGTTACCGATAACATTGGTCCACGTTTTGCCGCCGTCACGGGTAAGCTGAAGATTGCCGTCATCGGTGCCGACCCAGATCAGTGACTTATCTTTAGGCGATTCGCTGATCGAATAGATCGTGGTGTGCATCTCAGCGGATGAATTGTCCACTGTTACGCCGCCCGATTGTTCCTGCTTCTGCTTTTGTGGATCATTAGTGGTCAGGTCGGGCGAAATTCGTTCCCAGGTCTGGCCGTGATCCCGGGAGCGAAACAAGAATTGCGCGCCGACGTAAATCGTCCCTTTTTCGTTAGGCGACAACGCGATCGGCGTATTCCAATTGAATCGGAGTTTTTCGTTGTAGTTCGGTCGCGGCTTGATATTGCGAGCTTCGTGGGTGTGCCGATTCACCCGCGCGATCTCGCCGCCCTGATATTCGGCGTAAATGTAATCCGGATCAGCGGGGTCCGGAAACATCCAGAAACCATCGCCGTTATACATATTTTCCCACTGCGCGTTGGTGACGCCGCCGGGGTACTGCGATTCGCCCACCCACGAACTGTTGTCCTGCAAACCGCCGTAAACACGGTAGGGATCGTTATCGTCCGCGCTAACATGATAAAACTGCGACACCGGCAGGTTCTCACCTTTCCACCATTTGCTGCCGCTGTTGTAGGAGTACCACATCCCGCCGTCGTCTCCCACGAACACGACTTGCGTGTTGGTTGGATCGATCCACACATCATGCGCGTCGCCGTGCGTTCCTTGAAAGCCGCCCACCGTCGCAAAGCTTTTACCCGCATCCTCGCTCACAATCAGCGAGCCATCGGTCTTGAACACGCGGTCTGGATTTTTTGGATCGACAATCAAGTTCGCGAAGTAAAACGGGCGCCATACCATCCATTGGCTTTTGTCACGCTTCTCCCACGTCAGGCCGGCATCATCTGAAACGAACAACGCGCTCTCAGGCGATTCGACAAAAGCGTAAACCCGCTTGGCGTTCGAAGGCGCGATCGCCACCGCGATGCGGCCATACGGTTTCTTGGGAAAACCTTTATTGGCCTCCGGCGTAATGTCGGTCCAACTCGCGCCACCATCCCTCGAACGAAATAATCCACTGGCAGAAGGCGCGGTAGGACTCTCGCCGCCGGAGCGGTACTCCCAGCCCTTGCGCCGGAAATCCCACATGGCCGCGAACATGATGTCCGGGTTCGTCGGATCGATTGCAATCGCAGTGCAGCCGGTTGAGAGGTTTGGACCTTTGAGGATCTGCGTCCACGTCTTGCCACCGTCCGAAGTCTTGTAGAGACCCCGATCCGTGGAGTCGCTCCACAATGCGCCCGGCACACATGCAAAAACTGTATCGCCGTCTTTCGGACTCACTGCGATCTTTGCGATACGCTCGGACTTTTCCAAACCAGTATGCGTCCACGTCTCCCCGCCATCAGTTGACTTGTAGATTCCGTCGCCGATTGAAACGCTATTGCGCGTCCACGATTCACCGGTTCCAACCCAAACATTTTTCGGGTTTTTTGGATCGAGCGCTATAGCGCCGATCGATTGTACAGGTTGCTCGTCAAACACGGGCCGATACCGCGTCCCGCTATCGTCAGATTTCCAAACGCCGCCGCTGGCCGCGCCAATAAAGAGCGTGACCTTGCCCGATGGCTCGCGTGTTCCGGCAATAGCCGAGATGCGGCCGCTCATGGTCGCAGACCCTATATTACGCGCCCCAAGGCCTGAGATTGTTGCCGAGCTATAGAGTGGTTGGTCAGCGCGACAGGGAAACCGTGCAAAGGAACAGCGCAAAAGGTAAAGCAAACTTCAGAAAGTGCATGACTGGTGAATGAGAAATTTATTTCGAGGCGGTCGGAAAATGAAAAATCTTGTCGTCCACTGGCTCGTTGGCTTCGACTTTATCGATGATGACCCTTTGTTTGTCCGGTGCGCCCTTCCGTCCAGACTCAATCGAGGTAGCCACGAATACACCGGCGGCCTTCTCGTAATCGCCAAGGTCAGTCTCGACTTCCTCGTAGGCACCGTGCTTGGTTCTTTGCGTCAAAATTCGAATCTCTAAGAAGTGATCTGGATCAAGATAGACATAGCTCACATCGCCGTTCTTCCGTACAACCTTAACCTTATAAGCGGGCGTCCCATCTACGTCTTCCGTTCCGAGATAATCGACGACGCTTCCCTTGGCCTTCCAGTCCACTAATGGCCCGTCGATCTCCGCGTCCTCCATCAGCGACTTAACGTCGTCCGCTGACATTTTTTCTGGATCTTTGCGTCCTTGAAACGGCGAGATTTTCCATCCCTCTTTTCCGTCATATGCCTCAATCTGTGTCATGCCTTGAAGAGTACCTTCCGTGCGCACTTCGCCCGGCCGCTTCTTCATTTGGACGTAGGCCAGTTCAATCTGGCCCTGATTTACGAGCAGCTTGCCGGTAAGGCGGAGCGATTGAAGCGCTCGCAACGCATCTGCGCCGCCCTTAGCTTCGATATTTTTGGAGACCAACTCCTCGACAGTTGGTGCATTTTTGCCCTGACCGAAAATTGCCGGCGCCATTAGGGCAGCGGAGACGAGAGCGATTACAAAACGTAGATGCATGTGAAATTTGCGAAATGAATTAAACGAGCACAACGCACCGATATGCAAAGGAGATCGTAAAGCAAGCCGTTCCCAAAGTCTGTTGAGGTTAATTTTTCCCTTAGCCTAACGCGCCAAAGGCGAGCCCGAGCCCGTAAGTGACCGCTGCTTCGATCACGCCAACGACTGTCATTTCCAATCCAGACGCCCACCATGAGCGGATCGTGATGAGCGATTTGACGGCGCCGACGGCAAAATGCGCAATTATGCTGATGGTGAACGCCGCGATCACCGCGGAAACACCAGTCATGAAGAAAAACGGAATGATCGGAATAAACGCGCCGATCGCTGTCGAAATTGCAGCCGACGTGGCCGAAGTCCATGGCTTGCCGAAATGTTGCTGTGAGAGACCGAGCTCGCTTTGCGCCATCGCTTGGACCAGTTGCTCGGGCTGCTCGGCCAGGCGCTCGGCCATCCTTTGCGATTCTTCCGGACTGAATCCCTGAAGCTGGTAAAAAAGCGACATCTCTTCGATTTCTTCCTCTGGATTTTCTTCGACCTCGGCTTTTTCGCGGGCGATTTCCGCCTCGTAAACTTCTCCTTCGCTCTTGACCGCAAGATATGCGCCTGCGCCCATCGACAATGAGGAAGCCATCATTCCCGCCAGACCGGAGATCAAGATGTAGTGTTGTTGATTGTTGGTTGCGCCAGCGACACCGGAAACGATTCCAAACACGGCGCCAAGTCCGTCGTTCACGCCATAAATCGCGTCGGCTACCCAACTGCCCCCGCGTCCGTGCCACCGTTCACGTTTCAGGATCGTGTCGAGCGCGGTGCGCGGACCGGGCGGCGGCGCCATTGCGCTCAACGCTCGCGCGTGCGCTTTTTCCTCAAGCGCGCTTTTTCGCAAGAACTCCTGAACATCCTGCTCCCCAGCCAGGGCACGCTCGGCTTGATCGTGAAATTCCGCTTCGTGCCGCTCTTCCGCGGCTTCCATCCGGCGAATAGCGATCTCCGCGCCGGCAATTTTGTTCCACCAACGGTTTAGGCGGCGTCCGACCGTGTCCTTGAGGACAGGCGGCTCGACGCCAAGATCTCTCAGCTTTTTTTCCCAGCGCTGTGCATGGCGCTCTTCGGCTTCTGCCATGCGCAAGAGAACCCCTTTGCGTTTCTCATCAGGCTCGCGATTGGCGAGATCGCGATACACTTGCGCTGTCTCGACCTCGGCCCGCCAATTTCGCTCGACCACTTCGATCGTTTGTTGTCGATCTCTCCGGTTATTAGATGGGTTTTCGCCTTTCATCGTTCCTAATCAGCTGGAGTCACAGCAGCAGATATTTGAGGTTCGGCTCTTAGTCTCAACTGCTGCGCGGTAATCACCAGCGCGACGGAACCGATGATAAGAGCAGCGGCGATTAACGTGCGCACCGTCAAAGTCTCTCCCGCGAAAGCAGTGCCAAGCAGGACAGCTACGATTGGGTTCACGTAGGCATACGTGGCGACTTTTGCCGGATCACAATGTCGCAATAGCCAAATGTAGGCAGTGTATCCAACCACGGCTCCAATGATTACCAAATAGACAAATGAGGCGACCGATAAGATTGACATCGAATTCGGATGAAACCGTCGCGTCTCGCCAGTCACGACGCCAGCGAACAAGAGAAGCAATCCGCCGCAGAGCATCTGTTGGGCGGCGGTGAGAAATGGAGAGGCCACGTGTCTTGCGGTGCGCGAATAGAGTGATCCCGCCGACCAAATGAAAGACGAGACAAGCAGGATCGACATTCCAATCGCAGGATGCCGTCCCTCGTTGGAAGAAAAACGCAGCGCTGGGCCGAGCAAGACGCCAACACCAATAAAACCTCCTACCAGGCCCAGCCAGAGAATTGGTATTGGCCTAGGCGCCATTCCAGATGCCCACCCTAGTACCACAATGTAGATGGGAACTATCGCCACGATCAGCGCCGCTAATCCCGAGTCGATATACTTTTCTGACATTGTCACCCCGCCATTGCCTCCGAGAAGCAAACAGGCGCCGATAATCAAAGATGTGCGCCAGTTCCGCCACGTCGATTTACCGATGCCTTGCGACCATGCGATCGCATACATGATGACGCCGGCGATCAGGAATCGAGTGCCCGCCATTAAAAACGGCGGAATGGTTTCGATTGCGAACCGGATCCCCAGATAAGTCGAACCCCAAATCAGATAGAGAGCGGCGAAGGCAACGATGATCCAAATTTTTGTCGGCGCAGGCATGAAGAAATGACAATCTGCCATTCGCGCGACAGAGCAACCGTGCTCCTGTTGTGGCAAATTATTCGTACGGACGACGCGCTGCGCCGTCCGTGGCGCGTCCAAAAACGCCCTCGCTTACATCCTTCGCCTAAAAATTAATCGGTAGAGCAAGAGCAAGATCATCGCGCCCACGATCGACATGATCCAACCGGCGACGTAATTCTCGCCCGCGAAGAGACGGCCGATCCAAGTGCCGACAAACGCGCCAGCGATGCCGAGCAGAATGGTGATGATGCAACCGCCAGGATCTTTTCCAGGCATCAACAATTTCGCGATGGCGCCGATAACAAGACCAATAATTAAAACCCAGAAAATAGAGTGAGCGCTGAAGTCCATGTTGGAAGAAGCCCTATCGGATTAATTGTGTCGCGGCAAGCACTCAATTCGAAAAATCGAAGCTGATCAATCCTGCAAAACTTCTTCTCCTACAACTCAATCACTTGCGCTGAGTGAATGTCTTCGCTCACGCGAATTTGTTCGAGCAGCGTCGCGTCCGGCGCGGTATCAAGATTTAAAACAGTGAGTGCGGTGCCACCCGCCTGATTTCGGCTAAGTGACATGGTGGCAATGTTTACGCCATGATCTCCGAGCAATGTTCCGATTCGCCCGACCATTCCGGGCCGATCCCTATTTTCCAGCACGAGCACAACGCCGTGCGGGCGCGCTTCTACAGGGCGGCTGTTAATGCTCACAATTCGCGGAGTGGCGCCGAAAAACGCGCCGCCGACTGACACGGTTTTCCCTTCGCCGGCAGCGGATAATTCGAGCATGTCGGTATAATCTCCGGGCGCGCTCAGACGCGATTCGCTGACTTTCAAACCGAGACTTTCGGCAAAGGTGGGCGCGTTCACTTCGTTTACGTCGCTACCGCCAGCGGCGTGCAAAAAACCCTTCAGGACCGAGCGCGTGATCGCGGTGGTATCGACTTCGTTGACTTTGCCACTGTAATTGATGTTCAGGACGTCAGCTCGCCGCGGCGCGATTTGCGACAGAAATTTCCCGAGCTTTTCGCCGAAGCGCAGATGCGGCCCGATGACAGCCAGCGTTTTGGCGTCGAGGTTCGGCATGTTCACGGCGTTGCGGATCGTGCCTTCAAGCAGCGCCGCACGAATCGATTGCGCGATCTCGATGCCGACGCTTTCCTGCGCTTCAGCGGTGGACGCGCCCAGATGCGGAGTGAGAACAAGATTGGGCGCGCCGCGCAATGGCGAATCGGGTGGCAGCGGCTCGGTCTCGAAAACATCCAGCGCCGCGCCGGCTACATGCCGATCTTGCAACGCTGAGGCCAGTACGTCTTCGTCGATCAAACCCCCGCGGGCGCAGTTGATGATACGGACGCCACGCTTTGTTTTTTGCAAGCGGGCACGATCGAAAAGGTGACGCGTTTCCGCGGTCAACGGCGTGTGCAGCGAGATGAAATCGGCGCTCGCGAGCAAATCGTCGAGCTCGTCAACCAACTCGACTTGCAAACTGCGGGCGCGCGTCGCGGAAAGATACGGATCGTACGCAACGACGCGCATCCCGAAAGCGATTGCGCGCCGGCTCAATTCGCTGCCGATGCGGCCCATTCCGATAATGCCGAGCGTTTTGTCGTAGAGCTCGACCCCTTCAAAATCCTTTTTGTTCCAATTTTTGTTACGAACGTTTGCGTCGGCTTGCGGAATTTTCCGCGCGACCGAAAGCAAAAGTGAAAAAGCATGCTCGGCAGTAGAAACTGTATTTCCGCCCGGTGCATTCAAAACGATGATGCCGCGCCGTGTGGCCGTCTCAACGTCGACATTGTCCACGCCGACGCCGGCGCGGCCAATCACCCGAAGTTTCGCGCCTGCGTTCAAGATAGAAGTCGTGACTTTTGTCTGGCTGCGCACAACGAGCCCGCTGAACTCTGGAATAATTTGAATTAAGTCTGTTTCGCTCAAGCCGGTTTTGACCGTGACATCGAGCGCGTTATCGCGGGAAAGCTCATCAATGCCACGCTGAGAGATGGAATCGGCGACAAGGACCTTGGGCGGACTCACAATAGTTTGAACTTTGAACGGAACGCGCGACGAGCTGTACAATTTAAAGCTTGAAACTCTTCTTACCCGAATATGAGGAGTTGAATTGTCTCGGGCAAATGTTGCGCGACGCTGGTGACGACGCTACCGCGAAGCAGATTTGCCAGCGCCGTTCGTTGCGTAGCGCCAATCAGGAGAAAATCTACGCCCATAGTCGCAGAAAGGTCGACAATCGTTGCGGCCGCATCCGGGCTTACGGCGTAGAGAGGCACAACGCAAACTTCGCGCTCAGCGCCGAGCTTGAGCATCAGCGACATGATCGCGGTCGCCTCCGGATCATCCTGCCAGCGTGCGCGACCAAGCCTAGTTCCGCCAGCGGTGTAGTAAACAGCTACTTCCTTCACGTAGAGCACGCATAGCGTCGCCTGACGCAATTGGGCTTCGTCAAGCGCAAAGCTAAGCACAGGCGTAATGCCGCGCGCGGCGACCATAATTTTTTGCTCGTCAGACAGATGAGATCGCATCGTTGCGGGTAGTTCTGGGTTGACCATTGCTGCCACCTGCCGATGCAGTGTCACCGTCGTTAAGCCCTGGCGTTTCAATGTATATGCACGCAAGGCCAAGCCGCCGATCAAGACAGCAAGGACGAATTGCAGTGCATCAAGTTTGGTATGGGCCAGTGTCAGTTCAACGAACGAAAGAATCGCGAAAGTGATACCGAAGAGAAGGCGATCGTACCAGGTGAACCCGACTGTGCGGTTAAACGTGCATGAACCCACGTTTACCGTAATTGCTCCAACTACGCCGATGGCGTAGAGGCCGGCGAGCGCAGTAAAGTTTGCGGCAAAGAGCAGCACTAATGCAGGCAGCCCAATCGAGATGATCAGTGGATAGATCGGCACGCCGTGGTGATTCAGCCGTTTGAATTGCCGCGGCATTTCGCGATCGCGTGCCATCATGTAGAACAAGCCGATCATGGCGACAATGGCGGTGTTAGCCGCGCTCAACAGGAGCAGGAAAAAAACAATTCCCACGATCCATCCGAACACGTTGCCCATCGCGGCTGAGAACGTCGCAGCGGCGAATTGTTCCCCCATGAAACGCAGCATGTCTTCACTGCGCTGTTGGAGCACCAGGGCTACGTCGCTGCGCGTCGTGAGGTGGAGGGTTTTGCCAAGCGCCTGCGGCAACGAGAGCATTGCCCACCCAAGCAGCGCGGTTCCGAAAACAACTTCGATTGCTACTGGCGCGATTGCCTTAAGCGATTCGCGTGCAACGCTCGGGTGTTCCATTGTCGATCCGGGATCAAGCTTCATTACACCGGTTAAATTGGCGATCGATTCCGCGCCAGAGAGAGCAAGAATGACGCCGACGAATTGCACCCAAACTGTGCCTAAACTCTCGTGCCGCGGTTCAAGGAAATGCGTGGTCAAATGCGGCGCGCTGATCGCGATCAATGCGACGACGACAAGGACGGTCGGGATTGCCAAGGCGACAGCGAAAGTGCCGGAGTGTTTCGGACCGAAATAATTGATTAGTCCCATGATCAACAGCACACCAATCGTGGTGAGCGGGATGTGATCGCGCAGCAATTTGATCCATACGATGTGCTCGGCGCCAGAAGTGATGTAGGCCAACGCCGACCAGCCGCTGAGCGCAGCTGTGACTGTTAAGTCCGCAACAAGCAGTAGCGCGCCGATTACTGCAAGGGCTCTACCCTGTGAGCGCGCCGCTGAGTAGACCCCGCCGCCATCTGGAAAATGGCGGCAGATCACCATGTAGTTTATACCGACCAAACCCGTGACAGCGCAGACCGCGAGGATAATTGGCAATGACGAAAAGCCAGCCGCCAAGAACGCGAGCCCGATCACATACGCCTTACTCGTCCCCCAGTCGCCGTAGAGCAGCGCCGCCGCGCGTTTCCAATCGACATTACGCGGCCGGTGCACCGCGCCGCTTTCCGTCACAATCAAGTCAGCCATTGCCCTCGGACTGAGTGTCTCGTGCGAATGAAGGGTGACAAGCTCTTTCTCCCGTCATTGGTGACGTGCGGAGTAACGTGGGCTGCACTCCGGCGCATGTTCATTTACAAGCTCTTTCTCAGCCACGCCTGGTTTGACTGTAGATCGACTCAATCAGATGTTTCGACCAGTTCTTTGTTTCGCTTAATGGACCGGCCGAGTAGGCAGTCCAACGGGGAACCAAATTCCGCGCGCGAAAGCGTTGCGGATCGGGGCGAACGATGCGCGGCATCGAGAGCATTTAGTGGCTCCAGCCCGACAGCTAACCTCGTCGGCATCATTAAAGAGCAAGAGCTGCGGTGCGAAGCCGTGCTTGCTGAAGTGAGGCCGCTCGTCGCGCGAGCGAGTCTCGTTTCGGAGTAAAAGTTTGATTCCAACTAACGTTAAGCGTCCGCGCAATGTGGATTGGAAGCGCGCGGCCGCGATTCTGTACGGCGACTGGGGCACCAGCAAAGCTTACGTGATCGGCCTGGCTTTCGCCGTCGCCGGTTACGCGTCGTTCTGGTTGATCGCGGCGATGTGCGTCCTCACCGCACTCGTCGGCCTGAACTACATGGTCATTTGCCGCCTCTATCCAGACGGCGGCGGTGTTTATGCCAGCGTGCGTCATCGTAGCGAAGTCATCTCAATTGTCGGCGCGTTCCTGTTGATCGCCGACTATTTGGTGACGGCAGCGATTAGCGCGCTATCCGCGTTTCAATATCTCGGCGTGCCGCACCCGGAAAAGTTCGCGGCCGCGTCAATCCTAATAATTGGATTACTTAACCTGCTTGGACCGAAACAAACAGGTGGACTTGCGTTCTTGATTTCCGTTCCCGCCGCGATCGTTGTCGTTGTGCTCGGACTTTTCAGTTTGCCACATGTAGGCACTGCGTTCGGTCACCTGCAACCACTGCACGGAACGTTTGGGCACAACTGGGCTGGTTTTGTTGGCATCGTGCTTGCGCTTTCAGGTGTGGAAGCAATCGCCAATGCCACGGGGGTGATGAAGCTCGATCCTGGAACCACCGACGAGAATCCCTGTGTCGTTAGAACATCCACGCCGGCAATCTTGATCGTTATGATCGAAGTGTGCGTGTTCACGGCGCTGCTGGGTCTGGCGATGCATGCGCTCGGCGGATTGCAGATTGTCAATGGCGACGTCAATGCACCCGGCGCGGAAGGCGTGCGCGATTATATGCTCCGTTACATGGGCCAGATGTTTGTTGGTGGCGCGTTTGGCCCCGCGCTCGGTCACGCATTCGGTTTCCTTGTCAGCATCGTTTTCGGTCTCCTACTTCTCTCGGCCTCGAACACCGCGATTGTCGATCTTATCGCGATACAGTTCCTCATGTCGCGCGATCGCGAGCTCCCGAACATTTTCCAGCGTCTCAACAAATGGTGCGTACCAAGCGCGGGAATGTTGCTCGCTACTCTCGTCCCAATGCTGCTCGTGATCGTGGTCAAAGACATGTCAGGTTTGGCAGAGCTTTACGCTGTTGGCGTGGTCGGCGCGATCGCCACCAATCTCGGCGCAACTGCCACGGACCGGAAACTGTCGATCAAAACTTGGGAGCGCAGCCTGATGTTCGCAACTTTTTTAGTCATGGCGGCAATCGAAATATCGCTGCTCATCGACAAACCGAACGCGCGTTATTTCGCAGTCACTATTCTCGCTGTGGGGTTAATTCTCCGCGGACTTGTGCAGGAACGCCGAATGAAAAGAGAAGCTGCGCCTGCACTCGCGCCAAAAGAATTAGCTGCCGATTTTGCAAAAGCGACTCCGGAACCTGCGTCTGCCTCCTTGGGAGTTGAGTCGATTCTGTGCGCAATTCGCGGTACAGGTCGCACGCTCGATTTCGCATTGCGGGAAGCGCGCAAAGCGGGCGCTCGACTCTATTTGCTCTTTGTCCGCGAACAACCGTTCATGACTGAACAGGATGTCGGCCGCAAATGGCACGAGGACGCTGAAGCGAGCGCAATTTTCTCAGAAGCGAAACGAAAAGCCGCCGATCACCAGCCGCTGTTCTGTTATGCTGTAAGCCCGTCGGCCGCGGAAACGATTGTTGATGTGGCCGCGACGCTTGGTGCATCGCGCGTGATTCTCGGCGCGCCGCAACGCAGCGCGCTGATAAATCTGCTTCGCGGAAACGTCATTCGCGAAGTGTCGAATTCGCTACCGGAAGAAATAGATCTGCTGGTTTATGCATGAAGGTGGACTGCCACTTCGATTTCGGCCGTCTGCGGAAACATGTCGAGCGGAGTGACCGAATCGATCGTGAATTTTTCGCACAGTTCTTTCAAATCGCGCGCTAATGTCGGCGGATTGCAGGAAACATAAATCAGCGTTGTCAGCGCAAGATCGATAATTGCCTTTCGCACGGCTGCGCTGAGGCCGGTTGCTGGGGGATCAACAATCATTGTAGTGGCAGGCGTGTCGCCCGCAATTTCCAGGTTTGCGGCTGAGACAGCCGCCTCTACATCTTCCACGTCGCCGGCGATGTAAGTTTCCTTCTCGGTCGCGTTCTGCCTGGCCGCTTCGATGGCGAATCGGTCCCAATCAATGCCGATTACACGCTCAAATTTTTCGAGCAGCGCTTTCGCAAAAAATCCAGCGCTGCAGTAGGCATCGATTAACAGTTGCTGGTTTGGCGCGACAAGACCGACAATCAATTCGCGCAATGCATTTGCGACCGCGGCGTTCGTTTGAGAAAAAACCCGCGGACTGGGCGAAGCACGCAGTGTATAATGTCCATCGCGCACTTGTTGTTGTGCTCGTAATTCCGACAGCGCGTGATTGACGTCGTCACGCGAAATTGGGCAACGCTCAATGTCGATCAAGCGATGCGAATCGCGCCGGAAAAAGCCGATCACACCATCCTGAGCATGCACAGTGATGCGATTGCGATATCCGTACTGCTGAGGCGAGGGAATAATCGGTCGCATCGGAACATCCTTGAGTTTGCCAATCCGCTTAAGAACATCGCGAACCTGGCGCCATTTAATCGCCAGTTGATGTTCGTAAGCGATGTGTTGATAAGCGCATCCGCCGCAGCGACCGAAATACGGGCACTCCGGCGTAACGCGATCCAGCGAGCTTTCCTTAACATCGACGAGGTCTGCCTCCGCGAATTGCTTCTTCTCTCGCACGATTTCAGCCGAGACCGTCTCGCCTTCAATCGTGTAAGGAACGAACACGGCCTTCCCGTTTTGCCGCCCCACACCCTTTCCACCGAAAGCAACGTCTTGGATTTTCAGATCGACGATGCGCATAGCATTAACAGCCTGATTGAGCACGGTGCCAGACGCGAATCACACATTCGTAGCGGCGCTTGGAGCTAACCCGTTGAAGCGGGTATTAATGAATAAATGAAAGGTGAGCTATTTTCGCCGGGTTGCTAGGAAACCGCCGCTCCTTGGAGTGCCCGCTCAATCGCCGCTTCGAGCGTGTCGAGCTTCACGGGTTTTATCAGGTGCTCGGAAAAACCTGCCTGCAAACTTCTCTCGACGTCGCCGTTGTTGCCGAAGCCGCTGATGGCAATCCCCGGAATGTTCGAAATGGCGTGCAACTGCATCATTAGTTCCAGTCCGGTGCCGTCTGGAAGTGCGACATCGCTAATGAGAAGATCGAACCTATTGCGCACCGCAGTTTCCATCGCCGAGCGCATAGTGTGGGTCGCTGCTACGAGATAACCACGGCGGACGAGTAATTTTTCCAAAGCAGTACATGTGTCTTGGTGGTCGTCGACGAGCAAGATTTTCAAGCCTTGCCACGAAGTCTCGTCTCTCGTTCTGACAGGGACGGTCAGTGCTTCGGCGGGTGAGATCGTTTGCATCGACAACAAGAATGTCGATCCACGATCGGGCCCGTCGCTTTGAACCGTGAGTGTGCCACCGTGCGCCTGCGCGAGAGATTTCGAAATGGCCAAGCCCAGTCCCAAACCGCCAAAGCGGCGTTCGAATGAGCGGTTTCCCTGCTCGAAGGGCTCAAAAATACGTCGCATGACTTCCGGGTCAATGCCGATGCCGGTGTCGCGCACGCTGATTGTCAGAACTTCCGGAGACGGGTTTAAAGACGAGATGGCAATCTCTCCTTCTTCGGGCGTGAACTTGATCGCGTTTTTGAGTACGTTCCAAATGATTTGCTGGAACTTCGCCGCGTCAGCAGCCACGTTGTAGGTGCTCGCCCGAAGGTTGAGATGGACGTCAAGCTGTTTCGAAGCGGCTTCCGCGCGGCAAATTTCGACTACGTTTGAGATCGCGAGATGCGCATCGACTGGAGCAAATCTCAACTGCAATTTATCTTTTGTAATCCGGGTAAAGTCGAGCAAGTCATCGATTAGTTGCGTTTCAAGTTCGACATTGCGACGGATCATGGCCAGGGACGCTTTCGTCTCTTCAGTCCGCGCCGGTTCTGTCTCGAGCGCCTCCAATGCGGAAATGACGGGCGTTAGCGGTGTGCGCAATTCGTGCGAAAGCATGGCTAGGAACTGATCTTTGGTCCGGTTGGCCGTTTCGACGACTGCCTTTTGTTGCTGAAGCGCCTCTTCAGCCCGCTGCCGTTCCGCCATGCCAGCGGAAAGGGCCATCGCCGTAATGGTAAGTACAGCTGCCCAGGACTGCAAAGCGAGAAGGGATTGGTTTTCCGTTTCCCTTACGAACGGACCAAAGCCATGCAGGGTGCCCCAGATTGCGATCGCCGAAAGAATGAAAATACCCGTGGCCGTTTCGCGCTGTGTAAAGCGGAACGCCGTCCAAATGACAATCGGTCCGCAAATGAACGCGATTGGATAATTCCTAGCCGAAATTGTAAGCCAGCCGCCGAAGACCGCTTCGCTGAGGACGAACAACAGCAGCAGGAGGACGCCTACTTCAACGGCTTGGCTCCTGTTCCACCGGCGTTTCGATGCAACGCTCCAGAGAATAATTAATGGAGCAATCAGAAGATCGCCCGTTGCATCCCCCAGCCACCACGTCAACCAGATCGCTCCATAATTCGCCCAATTGGCGAAACCACCAAGTGCAAGACTGGTCACACCAAAAATGGGACTGACGATCGTGCTGACGACGGCTGCCAGCGCGAATTTGAAAACTCCTTGCGGCCGGTCAAAGACGCTTGTGCCGTCCGCAAACCGATTCACCAGCCATGCACCGGAGACGGCTTCGAGCGTATTTCCAGTGGCGATGGCAAGCGAGGTAGCAACGTTGCCCGCGGTCGTGGCGTTCACCAAAAACGCACCGACAAAGATAGCCGGCCAGATGCGGTACCCAAAAAGGAGCAGTACGGCCAATGCAATTCCAGCCGGCGGCCACACCGGCGATGCGCTCGCGTTTAGAAATGCCAAACTCAATCCGAGCTTGCCGGCAATGAAATAAACACCCGTTACAATGCCGATGACCGGCAACGGGGGAAAACGCCGCGATTGCATCGCCTGACAGACTGAGCGCAGTCGCTCTATCACTACGCTGCTCGCGCGTGGCGTCAACTAGTCCAGTTTAAGACATGCGATCGCGGGCCTACTGGTCGAACCCGATCCTAAGCGATCAATAATCGCGCACGTATGGATACTTCGATTCCCAGCCGAGCTCAGGCGGAAATTCCGAATAGCCAGCGTGAATGTATGGAATATCTGGCGGAAGCATCGGGTAGTAGCTTTCCCGCCATGCCGGAAAGGGAAAGGTCAGTATCTCCAGCAGGCCGGCCACATGCCGGGCACCCGAGCGGCCTAGACCACGCCAGACGCCGTATCCCGCAGCTGCGGAATTCCCGTCGTACGTGTTAATGGTCGTCACCGTCACAAAAACCTCCGCCGGAGCGAGGAAAAAATTCGAGAAGCCGCGACCGAGCTTGCGCGTCGGCCCATAATCGTTGGCCGGCGGATCTTGGATGTCGCCGAGCAAGCTTCCCGCAAGTCCAATCATTAAAAAGATAACAAACAAGTTCTTCATAGGGAGTAACCAATAGATAAACAGATTTCCAACCAATAACGCAATACTTATTTTCGGTCACCGTTTGCAACACGGTTTTGGGCTACGATCATCGAAATTGTGATCGTCACCGCCAAGACGATTATGATGAACCCAAGCGAGAGCCAGTTGGAAATTGGGTAGAAGTCCGCAACAATCATTTTGATCCCGACGAATCCGAGGATGACTGCGATCCCCGTTTGCAAGTAGATGAAACGATCCATCAAGCGGGCCAACAAAAAATAGAGCGATCGCAAGCCGATGATCGCACAGACGTTTGAGGTATAAACAATAAATGGATCGCGCGTAATGGCGAACACTGCGGGAATCGAATCGACCGCGAAGATAAGATCCATGACGTCGATCACGATTAAGGCGAGGGCGAGTGGGGTTAACATCCAGCGGCCATTCACGCGCGCTTTGAAGTGCTCGTTATAGAAGTCCTTCGTAATCGGGAACACACGGCGGCACAGCCGCATCACCCAACTCTCCCCGAAATCGCGTCGCATGTGTTTCCCGAAAAACATTCGAAACGACGTGACGAGCAGGAAGAGGCCGAAGAGATAGAGAACAAAGTGAAATCGTTGTACCAAGGCGATGCCGCACCAGATCATGACTCCCCGCATCACGAGTGCGCCAACAATTCCCCATACCAGTGCGCGATGTTGCGCACGTGGCGGGACATGAAAATAAGCAAAGATCAATACAAAAACGAAGATGTTATCCACGCTCAGTGAATACTCGACGAGGTAACCCGTGAGAAAATCGACTCCGTGTTGTGGGCCCTTTAAGCGCCAGACGACCAGGCTGAAACAGAGCGACAGAATCACCCACAGGACACTGCGTTGCGCCGCAGCGCGCATGCTTAACTCTCGATCGCGCCGCTTGAAACTGACCAGATCAACCGTTAGCGCAATAAAGACGCCGATGTGAAAGGCGATCCAAAACCAAATGCTGGTTGTCACAGCGCGAGATTTTCATGCCGCGCCGCTTGCGGCAATCGCAAATTGCAGGCGCCTCGGCGGTGTTCGCTCTGCCTGCTATAGGATGCGACGCATATCCGCAGACTTTTTTCTCGCGATCTGAAGCGTTCATCGTACTGTGTGCGACTCCGAAAATGGATGCCGAAGCGCAAAAACTTGTTGAATCGGGAAAACTTACTGAAAAAGCCGCGGAACAGCTAGGAAAGTTGAAGCCGGGCACGTTTTGTTTGCACAAGAGTTGGGGGTTCGGTCGCGTGACCGAATGGAACCTTCTCCTCAATCAGATTGTGATCGATTTTGCAAGCAAGAAAGCGCATCCCATGCAGGTCCAGTACGCCGCAGAGAACCTTACGCCGCTCGCGCGGGAACATTTTCTCGCGCGCAAGGCCAACAACCTGACCTCGATCAAAACGCTCGCGAGGGACGAGCCAGTGGCTGTGGTGCGAAATATTGTCGAAAGTCTTGGTGGACAGGCGACCGTCGCGCAGATCGGTGAATGGTTGGTCAATGATGTTTTGACCGAAGCGGAATGGAAGCGCTGGTGGGAATCGACAAAGAAGTTACTCAAAGCGAGCGGCGCTTTTTCGATTCCCGCGAAAAATACTGAGCCAATCCAACTGCGTGGCGAAGGTGTGTCGCACACTGACGAGTTAATCGCGTCTTTCAACAAGGCGCGGCAACCAAAAGAGCAAATAGCGGCACTCGAGCAGATCATAAGATTTCACCAGCAATTCAAAGAACCTGAAAAACAACTGCAGCCGTTCATCGCCACGATCGAGAACATGGCGGTGCGCAACCAGAAAATGCATCCCGAGCTCGCTTTCGAGTTTATCATCGCGCGCGACGATTTGCTCGGACGCGTTCCGCAACTGCGCACGACGCACATCGGTTTGACCCTGCCGAAATTGATTCTGGAGGAAGAGAAACGGTTGATATTGGTCTTGCCGAAATTGCCGGCGGCAAAAGAGAAAAGAGTTTTGCAAGCGCTGCCTTCCGCCCTCGGTCCTCGCTGGACGGAGCGTGCCTTATGCTTGATGCAAGGGAGTCACGGTCGCATGGTCACGCAAATTCCGCGCATCTTGAGCGAGGCGGGACAACATGCCGAACTTCGGACAATGCTCGAGCGGAGCATCCGCGAGCATTCCGCCACGAGCGAGATGCTCGCCTGGCTGTGTCACGGACGGGAGCGCTGGAGCGAGCTGATCACACCGGAATTGCTCGGCGCGATTTTCGCGACGCTCGAACGCGAACAACACGGCAACGCCGGCCGCGCCAGCAAGTTGCACCGTGCGCTGGTTGAAGATCGACAATTGCTTGGAGACATCTTTAAGAAAACCGATGTCGCTGTCGCGCGCGATGCGATGCGGCGGCTTCAACTAAGCCCGCTGTTTGACGAGCTCACGAAACGATCGCTTCTGGCACGGATCGTTAAAGTTTATCCAGAACTGGAGAGCATGATCATAGGCACACAACCGCAGGAAAGGACCATGCCGTTAATCGTTTCCTGGAGCAGCCTCGAAAAACGCAAAGCTGAATACGAGCAACTCGTGAAAGTAAAAATCCCGGAGAACAGCAGGGAAATCGCGCTTGCAAGATCGTATGGCGATCTTAGTGAGAATTTTGAATTCAAAGCGGCCAAGCAAATGCAAAGCGTGCTTATGCGACGCAAAGCCGAGCTCGAACAAATGCTGCACAACGCGCGCGGAACTTCATTTGAAAATGTCGATACATCTCGTGTTTCCATCGGCACAATCATCAGGCTGCGTAGCGTGGAGACAAACAAAGAAGAAACGTACACCATTCTTGGCGCGTGGGACGGCGAGCCTGAGCGGCACATTATTTCGTATCAAACGGCAACCGGCCAGGCGTTGCTGGGCCACAAACTTGGCGAATCTGTCTCCCTGAACACCGATCACGGCGTGAGTCAATTTCTGATTGTTTCAATTCAGCCGTCGCCACCAGACGAAACCGCCCCTGTCCCAACTCTTCCCAAGGAATCTGCCGTTGAAGCAGCGATCGCTGAATAGACTCGCCGGAGGGCGGTAGAAGCGCGTGTCCTTACGCGCAAATCCCTTTTGCGGCCGAGGAAAGTCGCCGCTGCTAGATTAGCAATTCGTAGGAAAGAACACTCAGACAATAAATCGCGGCGGTTTCCACTCGCAGAATAATCGGGCCAAGCGTAATGGGCTGGCACCCATGACGGCGAGCGAGCGCAAGTTCCGCAGGTGTGAAATCGCCTTCCGGACCAATAAGCATCAATACGCTCTGAGGGCGTTGCCGGTGTTCGCTCGAATAATCCGCGAGGATTTTCTTCAAGTGCTGGGCGTCGGGCTGTAGCGATCCGATCAGGCGAAGATCGAAATGGACAATATCTTTTTGTAGCTCCGGAAGCGTCTCCAATGACGGCTGCGACATTGGAGATTCCGCAGGCGACACGCCCGTTCGCCTATCGCTCAGGGCAGCCTCTGCCTCTACAGCATCGAAAAAGTCCGCGAGTTTTCTCGGCGCGTGCAGGCGCGGCAGCCAGTTTTGCCCGCATTGCTTGGCTGCTTCAATCGCGATCTGCTGCCATTTGGTCTTTTTTTGCGCCGCGTTTTCGGAATCGACTTGAACGACGGTGCGATCGGAAATAATTGGCGCAATCTCGGCAGCACCGATCTCGACCGCCTTCTGCACGATCGACTCCATGTTTTTCCCTTTCGGAATCGCCTGTCCCAGAACGATCCGACAGCGCACTGGTGGCGTTTTTGCTTCGTGCAACTTCCGTAATCGAATTTCGTCGCCGCTGAGATCGAGAATTTCCGCGGTGATCTCGCGTCCGCGCCCATTGAAGAGAACGAGCTTCTCGCCAGGTTTCATCCGCAGGACATCACGCGAATGGTGGGCTTCCGAGCCAGTCAATGCGAGCGCGTCATGGTTCCAATTCTCCGGCGAGATATAGAAACGGTGCATGACAACAGGTTCAGGGTTCAGTTTCCAGAGTTCAGAAACAAAATTCGCCAGTGAATCTTAGAAACCCAAATTCCTTATCCGCATTTCGAGGCGATATCCGAATTCATCGTCAGCACATTCTCCAGCGATTTGCCGATCGGCAGCTCCACACCGCGTTGTCGAAGCGCCTCGAACACGCTCTCTGTCGGAATGTTCCCAACCAGCACATTCTGCGCGAACGGGCATCCGCCAAGCCCACCGATGGCCGAATCAAACCGGCGACAACCAGCATCGTACGCAGCGAGCACTTTGGCTAAAGCGTCGTTGTGTGTGCTGTGCAGGTGCACGCCGATGTCGTAATTCACATATTCGCCCTTCACCGATTGAACGACTCGGCTAATTAGATGCGAGGTGGCGGCACCGACGGTGTCCGCGAGCGAGATGGATCGGATCTCGAGGCCGGCGATTTTCGCCAACGCCTCACGCACCTTGTCCTTGTCCCATAAGTCGCCATACGGATTTCCGAACGCCATCGAAATATACACGACCATGTCGAGTCCCGAATCATCAGCTTTCGTCTTGATCGACTGCAAAATCTTGTAGCACTCCTCAGGCGTCTGGTTCTGGTTCTTGCGCAGAAACGTCTCAGAGATCGAATAGGGATAACCAAGCGTCCTCACGGCTTCGGTTGCGATCGCGCGCTCCGCACCCTTTTCGTTCACCACGATTCCGATGATTTCGACATCAGGCGGTAGATCGATCAGTTCGAGCACTTTCTCGCTATCAGCCATCTGTGGTACAGCTTTCGGAGAAACGAAGCTTACGGCATCGATGTGTTTGAATCCCGCGCTGATCAGCTCGCGCAGATATCGCGCCTTTAATTCCGTCGGGATCTGCCTCTTGAGGCCCTGCCAGGCGTCGCGGGGACATTCTATCAACTTTACGGCGTGGTTAGGCACCGTTGAGCCCATTACTTGAAAAATTCCTTTGCGCGTTCGAAAAAACTTTTGCGCAACGGCGTGTTCTCCTCGTCGCAAAGCGCGGCGAATTCCTCAAGTTTGCGACGCTGTTCTACGTTGAGGCGCGACGGTACCTCGACAATCAAACGTGTAAGCAAATCGCCACGATCGCGCCCGTTGATGTTCGCAATTCCTTTGCTGCGCAGTTTGAAGATCTGCCCGCTCTGCGTACCCGGGGGAACTTTCAGATGCGCTTTGCCTTCCAATGTCGGCACGTCGAGCTCGCCGCCCAAAGCCGCGAGCGAAAAAGGGATTGGCACCTCGCAATAAAGATTATCGCCGTCGCGCTGAAAGATTTTGTGCTCCTTGATATGAATGACGACATAAAGGTCGCCTGGGGGGCCGCCACGGATACCAGCCTCGCCATTGTGTGAGGAACGCAGGCGTGAGCCCTCCTTGATTCCAGCCGGAATTTTCAATTTAACGCGGCTCAGTTTCTCTACGCGGCCCTCCCCCCGGCATTCGCGGCACGGTTTCTCGATGATTTCGCCGGCACCGCGACAGCGGGGACAGGTCTGCGAAATATGGAAAAATCCGCGCGAACTGATTACCTGACCACGGCCACCACAGGCGGGACAACTAACGGTGCGCGAACCAGGCTCAGCGCCGCTGCCATGACATTTATTGCAGGTGTCGAGCTTCTCGATTTCAATTTCCTTTTCGGCGCCAAAAGCCGCTTCCTCCAAGTCGATCCGCATGTCGTAACGCAAGTCCGACCCGCGTTGCCGATCTTGTGTATGCGCGTTGCCGCCGCCGAAAAATGTCTCGAAAATTCCACCGCCGAATCCGGCCTGGCCGAAAACCTCGCGGAAAATATCGAACGGATCATGGAAACCTCCACCGAAACCGGCGCCACCCTGGGCAAAGGCAGCGTGGCCGAACCGGTCATAGGCCGCGCGTTTATCCGGGTCCATAAGAACATCATACGCTTCCCCAAGCTCCTTAAATTTTTCCTCAGCGTGCGGGTCGTCCGGATTTTTGTCTGGATGAAACTTGACCGCGAGCTTGCGATAAGCGCGTTTGATTTCCTCTTCGGATGCGTTTCGCCCGAGGCCAAGCACTTCGTAATAATCGCGTTTCTTGGCGGCCATTTATCAAAATTTACTCTCGCTCTTGCTTGTGGTCTTGCTCACGATCAAACCAAAGGATCGACATGAAATACGAGTAAGCGCAAGGCACGAGCAGGAGACAAGCCGTGCGTCTATTTTCCCGGTCCGCTCGACACAACCACGCTCGACGGTCGCAGTAAGCGGTCTTTAAGTCGATAACCGCGGCGGGTCTGTCTCAGGACAATCCCCTCGGGAAATTGATCGCTCGGCTCATGCGCAATTGCTTCGTGGAGGTTTGGATCGAACTTTTTTCCCTCGGCCTCGATTGGCTGTAGTCCATTTTCGGCCAACAAATCTTTAAGTTGTTTCAGGACGAGCGTCATTCCGGAATAAATCGGAGACTGTCCGCTTTCCCCTTTTGCGGCTTCGAGGCCAAGCTCAAAATTATCAATAATCGCCACCAGCCGTTCGAGCAAGGAGCTGTTCGCGTATTTGATCGCCTCTTCTTTTTCGCGCGCAGATCGCTTTTTGTAATTTTCGAAATCGGCCTGGCTGCGCAGCGCGAGATCACGAAACCGATCGAGATCAGCTTGCAAGCTGACCGTTGGATCTTCTGCCTGGCTTCGCTCCGCGTCGACCGCGGGCGCGGTGGACGAAGACGTCGATCTTGCCGATGCCAATCGTTCGGTTCCTTTGATCTGTTCGGTAACAGAAGTCTTTTTCATGTTTTGCGGATCGCAATCAAGGTGATGTCGTCATTTTGGGGAAGCGAACCGGTAAAATCGCGCACGTCCTCGATAACCCTTTTTACAATCGCCTGCGCACCATCGATCGCGCTGGCGCGGACGGATTGAATCGTGCGGTCAAGGCCGAATTCGTCTCCTTCAGCATTGAGCGCTTCCGTCACACCATCGGTGTAGAGAACGAGGCAATCATCGCGCTCCAGCGGGACGGCGAAATCAGCGGTAAGCCTATCGAACACATTTCCGCTGTCAATTCCAACGACCATTCCCGGCGATTTTACCGGTGTAACAGTTTGCGACTCTCGCTTGTAAAGCAATGGCGCGTCGTGCCCCGCGCGTGCGAGCGTGACGCCATTGCCGTTGCGCTCATGGTTCAGAATAAGATACGCCATGCTGATGAACATGTCTTCCTTAATATCGGGATAAAGTTGCCGGTTCACCTTTCGCAAGACATCGGCCGGAGATGGATTCCGTGCAGCCTCGGCGCGCAAGACGCTGCGGCAAATCGCCATGATAAGGGAGGCGGGAACGCCTTTACCCGAAACGTCTGCGATCGCGACGCCGAGCCTTTCGTCATCGACATGAATGTAATCGAAATAATCGCCGCTCACTTGCCGGGCGGGCACATTAATGCCGCTGATCTGAAATCCGTTAATGGCCGGCGCTTCGGCTGGAAGCAAAATACGCTGAATGTCCCGTGCGATTTCGAGATCGTGGTCCAGCCGCTTCTTTTCGTTCGCCATCGAGTAGATGATGGCGTTGTAGAGGGCAAAAGCGGACTGCTCGGCGATCGATTTAAAAACGACGAAATCGCCCTGCGAAAATGCCGGACCTATGGGACCAATGGCGAGGGCGAGAACACCCAGGTCCTGATTTCCGTACCGGAGTGATGAGGCCATTACCGACGCAGTGCCAAAAGCGCTGTCGCGCAATTTCGCCAACTCAGGCGCTTCTGAGAATTCGTTCAAGCAAACGGGCTGTCCTGTTTGCCAGACGCGTCCGATTATCCCCTCACCCGGAACGATCGAGTGCAGTCGCAGATAACTCTCTAGGGCGATGGGAGCAGCAGCTGCTTGTTGCAAAATATTTGCTGGAACATCTACCAGCGGCGGGCAGCCCTTGGAGATGAATGCTGGAACAAGCTTTCCGCCGGTGCGATCGGCCACATAAAGCGCGCCACCGTGTGCGTCGAGAATACGCGTTCCACCTTCGACGATGAGCCGGTGTAGTTCCTGAGGTCGAATGGTTTCCCTGAAGGCTTCGCCAAGCCCGTGTAGGAAATCGAAAACAAGCGTTTCTTCGACCTGAATTTCTTCATGAGAGCGTTCCAGGCTTCGAATCCGCCGTGTCTGGAAGTAGGCGGTAATAATCCACCCGGCAACAGACGCCAGAAGCAGTCCGAAGAGAACAGTCGGCCACATCATGCAGGGGCCAGCTTACTTCGAGGGCGTCTCGTGATGAAGGTCTTGTTTTAAATAATCGAGAACGTCCTTAAAGCGAAAGAGATTTTCCGGGGCCGCCTCGCAAAGAGCCTCGTGCGCTTCCAGCATCGTTTCCGTTTGCTCCTTTTTCTTGCTCTCTCGCGACTGGTCCCTGAAAACGCGCTCGAACGCCTCACATTCGGGTGAAGTCGCACCATTGGCATGAATATCGAATATTTGATCCAAGCCCAGCCCGAAGAGCAGTTCCCGGCTGCGATCCGCGCAGTGAACAACGTGAAGATGACCACGGCCAAGTTCCTTCAAGCGCAATGCCACGCTGGCCATCGTTCCCATGAATGTGGAATCCATCATCACGCAATCCGCCAAATCAACCACAAACTCGCGATACCCGCGGTCCAACATCTCGCGCGCAAACTCCTTGAGGTGGCCGCTGTTCAGGAAACTACCTTTTCCCTCTATCTTCACCCATACGGTCGGACCGTTTACCCCTACTTGAATCGATGACTCCACGTTTGCTCTGTAAACGATACAAGATCGAGAGGCATGCTGTCAAACCTGTCCCACAGGCGGGAAAGCTCGAGGAATTGATTCCAAATAGAGAAGTCAAAGAGCCTCTCTTTCCAAGACAGCGGGTCTTGCCTTACTCCCACATGTAGGAGCGGTTTTGCGCCACGATCCGCCCGCCTTCGATTAACAGACATCGCCAGGCAATCACTCGCCCGTCGTCAAAATAATCGTCACCAATGACCTTGAACTCTGTCTTGTGAGTGCCGCGCACGTTTCGATAGGAAATCTCCTGCGCCTCAACGTGTTCGTGCAATTTCTCTTGGCGATACTCCAGACGCACTGTGAGATCAGCTGGCCGCTTGGTGCGCCAAAAGAAATCGAAGTAATCGCCGCAACGTTGGTGTTGATCGAGCTTCGTCACGGCGCCGAACAGCCGGTATTGCCGCTCAAAGGTAATGGGGGCGTCCTGAAGCGTCGCCGTCTTCTGGCTCGGTGCAGAACCGGAAAGGGCTTTCGGGCTAAGCGCGCTCGTCGTCTGTCTCGCAGTTTGACCTCGTTTCGGCCCTATCTCGCTCAGAAAGTAAAGCTTCGTTTTGCGAAACTCGAAATCTTGGTTCAGCGCAACGGGGACCGGTGTCACTTTTTCGAGAATCCTGGGTTCTTCCGTCGCTCGGGCTATCCCGCTCCCGATAATGATCAACCCGACCGCTGCAGCGATAAATTTCATCCCTATAATGAAACCGGCTCACGCGCAACGTGTCAACATACGTCGCATAGAACAAATAAGCCCATAGACGAGCGAACGAAACGATGCACAGGTTTCGCTCGCCATGTTTCGCGCCTAGATTTCCCTGTGATTGATATTCGTTATGAGCGCGGCGTTTATTTGCCGCAGCAGGATTTGTGGCTCGACCCATGGGATGCAAAAAGCTGCGCCTTCATTTCACATGCGCACAGCGACCACATTGCGCCGCATAATGAGATCATTGTTTCCGAGCGGACAGCGCGTTTGATGCGGAGTCGGCTTGCGGGCGAGCGGATAGAGCATGTCCTGCCCTTCGGTGAAAGACGAACGGAGCGTGGCCTCGATCTTATGTTGTTACCCGCCGGTCATATCTTTGGCTCAGCACAATGTTTTCTTTTTGCTGGGGACGAAACGCTGCTTTACACGGGGGATTTCAAACTGCAGCCGGGGAAATCTGCTGAGCAGGCGGAATGGCACAAAGCCGATACACTCGTCATGGAGGCAACGTTTGGCCTACCGCGCTATCGATTTCCGCCAACGGAACAAGTTATCGACCAAATTGTCACTTTCTGCCGCGAAACAATCGATGATGGCGACGTGCCGGTGCTCCTTGGTTACTCGTTAGGCAAAGCGCAGGAGATCCTGTGCTCGCTCAAGGGAGCGGGACTAACGCCCATGCTACACGGCTCGGTCTATCAGATGACGCGTATTTACGAGCAGTTCGGCCAACTGTTTTGCAAATACGTTCGCTACGACGCGAATGATGTCGCGGGAAAAGTTCTCATCTGCCCACCGAGCGCAAATCGATCGCGCATGCTGGAAAGTATTCCGCGCAAACGTGTCGCGATGATTAGTGGCTGGGCAGTCGATGCGAACGCGGTCTATCGCTACCAAGTTGACGCGGCTTTTCCTCTTTCGGATCACGCTGACTACAACGATTTGGTTCGCTACGTCGATCTCGTACAGCCCCGGCGCGTGTTCACCCTCCATGGTTTCGCCGCAGAGTTTGCCCGCGATTTGCGCGAACGCGGCGTCGAGGCCTGGGCGCTGACGAAAGAAAATCAGCTCGAGCTGCAATTGGAGACTCTGGCACGCGACTCGCGTTCATCAATCGGCTCCTCTCCGATTGGTCTTGAAACGATTAGCGCGCCGGCAGTTTGCTGCGAGGGTACCGCAGAGAGGTCCGCAGCGGCGACTGCTCCCAAATCCGAATTCGCGACATTTGCCAATGTTGGCGAAACCATTGCCGCGACTGCCGCAAAGTTGGAAAAAATCCGCTTGCTTGCAAATTACTTGCGGAGGCTCGATCAAAAGCAGCTTCCCATTGCCGCGATTTATTTTACGGGCCACGCTTTTGCCCAGAGCGATCTGCGCACATTGCAAATAGGAGGATCGATCATCTACCGCGCGATAAAGGCAGCGGCGAAATTGAGTGACGCACGATTCCGTCGCATTGCCGGCGGGCACGGAGATGCGGGCAAAACGGCCTTCGAAACGCTGGATGAACGCACCTTCCCTGAACCATTCACGCTCAAGCAATCGCGCAATTTCTTCGAGACATTGCATTGGACCCGCGGACCCATTCCGAAGACTGAGTTGTTGCGATCACGCCTTGTCAGACTTTCCGCGCGCGAGGCTCAGTACGTCGTCAAGATTCTCACGGGAGACTTGCGCATTGGCTTGCGGGAGGGTCTCGTGGAGGAAGCAATTGCTCGCGCCTTCGACGCGCCGCTGGACGACGTAAAGGAAGTCAACATGCTACTCGGCGATATCGGCACGACCGCAGCGCTCGCTTGCGCAAAGGAGCTGCACCGTGCGGAATTATCGATCTTTCGTCCAATCAAGTGCATGCTGGCGACTCCCGAGCCAACAGCGGAAGCAGTGTGGGAACGGTTTGTTAAAGGGAACAATTCTGCGGAAGGTACGGCCGGCGCTACAGTTTATGTGGAAGACAAGTTCGACGGTATTCGCGCGCAACTACATCGCACCACAAAGCGGGTAGAAATTTTTTCGCGCGATTTACGGCGCATCACCGATCAATTTCCGGAACTGACGGAGCAGGCCAGGAATTTCACACAAGAGTTGATTGTCGATGGCGAAATTATCGCTTTCGGAGAAGGTCGCAGGCTCACCTTTTTCGATTTGCAAAAGCGGCTCGGTCGCAAGAGTGATGGCGCGGATTTATTCGAGGGAGCCGCGGCAGATGTGCCGGTTGCTTTCGTCATCTTTGATGTTCTTTGGCTGAACGGACGTTCGCTATTGAAAACTCCGCTGCGTGAGCGGCGCGAATGGCTTGGCGGTTTGCAATTACCGCGGCACTTTCAAATTGTGCAAGTAATGCCCGCGGATTCCGCGGCTGAGATCGAGCAAACTTTTCAACAGGCTCGGCAGCGCTTGAACGAAGGTCTCATGATTAAAGATCCGGAAAGCTTTTATTTACCAGGCACTCGCGGAATGTTTTGGTTTAAACTCAAAAAAGAGCTGGCGACGCTGGATGTGGTGGTCGTCGTCGCCGAGCTTGGCCATGGCAAACGCAATAATGTGTTGAGCGATTACACGTTTGCCGTGCGCGACCAAGCGACGGGTGACCTTTTGCCGATTGGCAAAGCCTACAGCGGATTGACTGACGTGGAGATTGCAGAATTAACCGAGCACTTCAAACAGAACACGATCGTGGATCATGGCCGGTACCGTGAAGTGAAACCGGATATTGTGCTCGAGGTCGCGTTCAATTCAATTCAGCCGAGCACGCGCCACGCTAGTGGGCTCGCGCTGCGTTTCCCAAGAATCAAAGCGATCCGGCGCGACAAAACGGTGGATTCTATCGACACACTCGAATACGCTCGCAAGCTCGCCGCGCAAAACGCAAATTCACTTGCCGACTTTAGGCGCAGCGCGTGAGCGATGTCGCACTTTCTCGGGAGCTGGGAGAAACCAAAGGAATACCAGGGACGTCGGTCAAAAGTTAATGCGTCCGTGCCGTTGGTGAAGTTGCTGGTCTCACGATGACCGTTTCGACTTTGTCGCGTCGAAAATGCTGAATATTGGCGTAAACCGCCAACAGCACCATTGCTCCAACAATTATGAGCATCAGCACAACAGCGCTCTTTGGAGTTCGGGACGATCGAATTTTTTCGCGAGGCGGCTGTAGCGAATTCACCCTGGAAGTATCGACGTCGGTCTTGCGCGCGCAAATCCTATCACTTCAATTCAAGCGCAGCGATTGCATTCATGACGCGCTGGCTTAGTCGCCCGTAGAGATTCTTCTCTCGCGATTTGAGGTCGATAACCGTAAAAAAAATCGGTTCTCCGATCACGATGGTGATTGGCACAAAGTGCAAACCACCACCGCCACGCGGCAAGGCCTCGTGCGCACCAAAGATCCGCATCGGCACGACCGGGGCGAGCGTCTTTGCGATCACGAGTCCCAATCCCGGCTCGGCGGGCTGCAAATTGCCGTCGAGCGTCCGCGAGCCTTCCGGAAAAACCAGTGCGCCGTTCCCGGACTTGAGAACACGAATCAAGGCTTTAAGCGCGCTGCGGTCGATCCCCTCCTGATTAACTGGGATTACGTTCAGTTTGGGCAAAAGCCATCCAAGCAACGGTACTTCCATCAAGGTTCGGCGGGCCAGAAAATAAATCGCGCGATCGCATGTAATGCCGGCAAGCGGCGGATCGAGATAACTCTGGTGGTTCATCGCGAGAATTACCGGACCGCTTTGAATCATGCGCTCCCGATGAATTACACGAAGATGAAAAAACAACCGGCCAACGAGGCGAGAAAAATGGTAACCGAGCCAGTAATAGAAATTCATCGTTGGAGCGGCGAAGCGGTGGAGTCAGGCAGAGACCTTGAGACCCATTTCTTTTAGTCGTGCAACGACCTCGCTGACGACTCCTTCGATCGTAAGATGCGACGTGTCGATAACATGGGCATCTTTCGCGAGCACGAGCGGTGAGACAAGCCGTGAAGAATCAGCGTGGTCACGCATGGTAATTTCGTCGCGCTGCCCTTGCGCAGCGCGACGCCGCAGACGCACTTCACGCGAAGCAACGATATAAAACTTGTAGGGTGTGTCTGGAAAAACGACCGAGCCGATGTCCCGGCCTTCCATAACCAAGTCGTGACTGCGCGCGTACTCACGCATTTTCTGCTCAACAATTCGGCGGACTCGCGGAACGCTGCTAACGCGGGAGACACTTTCGTTCACGCGATCCTCACGCAAGTAATCGGTTGGATCGACATTATCGATAAAGATGCGCGATTCGTTGTCTTGGAGGCAGCAAGTGATCTCGGCAGACTCGGCAGTTTGGGTGACCCGGTCGCTGTCTCCCGCATCTATCCCCTTTTGCAATATATGCCAGGTGATCGCTCGATAAATCGCACCCGAATTGACATAGGCGAAGCCGAGTCGCTGGGCAAGCTCTCGCGCGACACTGCTTTTTCCGGAGGCAGCCGGGCCATCAATAGCAACGACCCGATGAAAAGACTGCCGATTCGAAGACATAAATACAACGCGGATCAACTGTAGCCGTCGGCCTGAGGGCGACGCAACCCGGTGTTGCTTGATCAGTTCAGCGCCACGCTTCGCACCCGCATTCTCCCGCAGTCGCGGGATTTGGCGCGGCAGGCAGCGAAGCGGCTACCATGGATCATGTTTCCTTGACCGGAGTCGGAGTGAATGAACCGATGACCGGCGTGCTTATTTGCATCCGTTTCGGATTGGTGAACTCGTTCAACACGATTCCAAATCCCGGATAAGATTGACGAATGCACTCGGCATCCTGAACAATGGTTTCACCTTCAGCGAACAGACCTGCGATGGCAAACGCCATCGCGATGCGATGATCGCCGAAGCTCGCCACGCGCGCCCCATGCAGAGGCGCCGGACCATGAACTTCGAGGCCATCATTCGTTTCCGTGACCTGTGCACCCATCGTGCGCAAATTATGCGCGATCGCGGCAATGCGATCGGTTTCTTTCACGCGCAATTCCTGAGCATGGCGAATAATCGTTTTGCCATTTGCCAGGACGCCTGCGACTGCGAGGATCGGCAGTTCGTCAATAAGCTGCGGCACTTCTCTCCCCTGAATAACGGTGCCTTTGAGCGGGAACCCCGTAACCTCCACGACTCCCCGCGGCTCAAGTTGATCGACATCTTCGATGGCCTCGCGCACTTGTGCACCCATTCGCAGCAACACGCCAAGTAACGCCGTTCGCGTATCGTTTAGACCAACCTCGCGAACCAGCAAATGACCTCGCGGTTGTGCAGCCGCGGCAACTAGCCAAAAAGCTGCCGAGGAAATATCGCCCGGAATTGTAAAGTCGCGTGACTCCGGAACTTGATCGCCGAAGACAGTGACGCTCCCCTCGCCATCCGTTGCCGTGCGCACGAGAAAATAATTAAACAACACCTCTGTATGGTTTCGGGTCGGCAATGGCTCGTCGACAGTGGTTCTGCCCTTGGCAAAAAGACCCGCCAGCAGCAAGGCACTTTTAACCTGTCCGCTCGCAATGGGCAGACGATGGTGAATTCCACGCAAGGAGCCGCCACGGATGCGGAGTGGTGGCGTCTGTTCCGGCCCTTCTGCAAGAATATTTGCACCCATCTTACTAAGCGGCGCGATCACGCGATCCATCGGACGTCGTGAGAGCCCCGCGTCGCCGACGAGGCGGCTCTCAAATGTCTGCCCCGCAAGCAGACCAGCGAGAAGCCGCATGGTCGTGCCCGAATTTCCGCAATCGATTTCCTTTTTGGGCGGTGTAAGAACGCGCTTTTTCCCATGGACGATCAGCGTGTCACGCTGGGGCTCTTCGATCTTAATACCTAGAGAGCGCATGGCGTTCACCGTATGCATGCAATCGTCGCTAGGGAGAAAACCATGCAGGGTGCATGCACCATTTGACAAGGCAGCAATGATTACCGCACGATGCGAAATGCTTTTGTCGCCCGGTACCGTGATTTCGATATCGATTCGAGGTGCTCGTTTGATCCGTAATTCCATAGACGAGTTGTGATATCTTTTGCGAAGCGAGCGCGTCAGGCGCGCGCGACGATCAGCATCGGATATAAGACGTAGTTGTCCAACATTGCTCCGCTGAAGCAAAATCTCGCAGAATCCTCGGGTCAATCTTGCCAGCCGCAACCGGCGCCCGCAAAATTATGGGACGAGAAAGATCTTGTCGGTGTACGGGTCCTTCACTTCCGTTCCCGGAGGGAATCCTTCCACATCGACGTATTTGCCAGGCGAATAAGGACTTTCCACCAAGTGAGGTTTGCCGGGAACAGGAATTCCGTAGGGATAATCTCCCTTTGCGACTTTCGTGGGCGCAGCCTTCGTTGGAGGAGGTGGGGCTGCAGTCTCCACCGGCGGCGTCCCCGTGGGCTGAACGGGTCCATTTGGATTGAATGGCTGTTGCGGCGGCGGATATTCCTCGGCCCCGGCTCCCGGATAATTCGCGACGCGCTGGCGGGTGGGTTGCGGGGGCGGCTCTTCACTGCATGCGGCGATAAAGAAGGCGGTGAGTAAGGCAAGCGACAGTGAGAATTTCATAAGTGAGAATACTGTCACAAACTTATCCGCAGTCCGACTCGTTGCCAATCACTAAATCGTCTTTCTCTTCAAGCCCGCGATGCTTTGACAAAGATCGACATGAAATACAATGGCCGGCCGCTTTTCATCCGAATCCAAAGAAAAGATGTCAAATAACCCCCGTGCAAAGATTTTGGTCGTAGACGATGACGCCATGAGTCGCAAGATCCTGGCGCAGTTGCTGGCGTCCGCGGGTTACGCCTGCAGCGAGTGTGAGGGCGGAGCCCAAGCGTTACAAATAATTCACGCTAAATTGCCTTCACTTCTTCTGCTTGATTTCGAAATGCCGGAGCTAAACGGCGCTGAGGTGCTAAAGCGCCTTCGCTCGGACAACGATCCGGCCGTCGCGCAGATTCCGGTGATTATGTTGACTGGGCACGGGAGTGAAGAAAGCGAGGTATGTTGTTTGCAGGCTGGCGCAGATGATTTTGTGACCAAGCCAATCAATTCCGCAGTGTTGCGGGCACGAATTGAGACCCAGCTTCGCCTGCGCTCCATGCGACGCCAATTAGAGCGGCAAAACGATGAGCTCGAAGAATGGCGTCGCAATCTTGAGCGCGATCTGGCCGCCGCCCGCTTGACGCAACAATCACTGATCCCGCAAAAGGCGCCGGTGCTGCCCGGTTGGCAAGTTGCCGCGTGCTATCGTCCCGTAATCCAGGTAGGCGGTGACATCTACGGTTGGCTGCCCATGAAAGACGGCCGGATTTTGTTTTGGATTGCAGATGGCACCGGCCACGGGGCCGCTGCTGCGCTGCTTACCACTTTGGCAAAACTTCTTTTCCATCATGGCAGCGTGGAACACGACGCGCCAGCGACGGTAATGGAAACAGTGAACAATGATTTCCGCAGTATTTTTGGCGCACGCTCCTTTATGACGGCGATGTGTGTCGCGCTTGATCCCGCAAGTGGACGCGCGACTGTGGTGGGCGCGGGTCATCCTCCGCTCCTGGTCGTACGCCACAGCGGTGCGACGGAGTCAATCGCCTCGATCGCGCCCCCCTTGGGTTTAATCGAGCATCCAGAATTTACAGAATGCACGACCAACTTTGAATCAGGGGACGCTTTTCTTCTCTATACGGACGGCTTGTTTGGCGGGCCGAAAGGCGAACGGCGCCGTCTGACTCCAGAGTGCTTGGAGAAAATGCTGGATCACTGTGCGCCCAGCGCCGACGCACTGCTCAAGGGGATATTAACCCAAGCAGCACCAGATAACGCCAAGGATGCTTTGCCAGACGATATGGCGGCCGTGGCCGTGCGTCGGGCGGCCTAGCAATATTTTTTTTCGTTTGCTCAAAATTAGTATTGCTCTCTTGCGAGCGAAACGTTAATCAGCCTCCATGCCGAAAACCAAAAAGAAACCTTCCAAGCGCAAACCGAATCCCGCCTTCATGAGACCGGTCCAACCTGACGATAAGCTTGCTGCCATCGTCGGGTCAACGCCGCTACCACGTTCCGAGCTTACAAAGAAGCTTTGGAACTACATCAAGAAGCACGGTTGTCAGGACAAAAAGAAAAGAACCATGATCAACGCGGACGACTCACTCAGGCCGGTATTTAATGGTAAGAGCCAGGTGAGCATGTTCGAGATGACCAAGCTCGTCTCGAAGCATCTGCGCTAGATCCCAGATCCGTCTATAGCCCGGCGTTTCCGCGCCGGGCTATCTGCGGCACTGCGAGAAGAATAATTCCCGCGCTGACGGTGCGCTTGTACCGTTCTTGCGCCGAGCCACAATCCGGTTCAAGATGGTGGCGTGAAAAACCATCGTTTGATTCTTTTCGCAGCCGTAGCGTGCGTTTTCCTCTCGGCGCCGCTCGCTCGCGCCGAGTCCGACTGGCTAAATGATTACAAGAAAGCGCAGCAAGAGGCGAAGGCGAGCAACAAATTCCTGCTGCTCGATTTTACTGGCTCGGACTGGTGCGGCTGGTGCAAGAAGTTCGACAAGGAGATCCTGTCGCAATCGCAGTTTAAAGATTACGCGCGCGAGAATCTGGTGCTAGTGGAACTCGATTTCCCGCGTGCCAAACAGCAAAGTCCCGAACTGAGAAAGCAGAATCAAGAGCTCGCGCACCAATACCAAGTTCAAGGATTTCCCACGATCGTTGTGCTCGACGGCGATGGACAGAAGCTTTGGCAGTACGACGGCTACTTCCCCGACGGACCGGTCGCATTCATCGCGCAACTAGAGAAATTGCGCAAAGGTTGAGGACGCGTTGATTTCCTGCGGCAACGCAGAATCCGCGGCAATTTCACCAGTCCGACGTCCTCGGCTGTGCGTCTTGCGTAACTAGGCGTCTCTGTTAGATACACGCATTCAGTTCGCCAAATTCGCGCTCATGTCTGTTTACCGTTTGCTGCTCTTTTGTTTCGCAGGACTGATCGCCGCGCATGAGCTTCGAGCGGAGTCCACGGTTGCAGAGCGTGACAGTCGGAGCGCCCCCACGGAATCGAGTGTCACGTTCAGCTCAGTACACGTCAATGGCCCTTACATCGCAATCACATTTGACGATGGGCCAAGCGCGACGCTTACCCCGAAACTACTCGATTTGCTGGCCGCTCACCACATTAAGACAACTTTCTTCGTGATCGGCGAAAACGTCGCAGAACATCCCGACATCGTTGCGCGGGCTGCCCGGGAAGGTCACGAAATTGGAAATCACAGCTGGTCGCATCCCAATTTCGCCAAGATGTCGGAGGAAGGTGTTCGCAGCCAATTGCGGCGAACCGATGACGCAATTAAAAGCGCCACCGGTTTTCGTCCGACTTTGCTCCGGCCGCCCTATGGATCGATAACAGCTCGCGAAAAACGTTGGATCCATGACGAATTCGGATATCAGATCATTCTTTGGGACGTCGATCCGTATGACTGGAAACGGCCCGGCCCAGCCGTGGTTCGCAATCGCATTCTTAAAGAGACTCAGCCTGGCTCGATCGTGTTGTCCCACGACATTCACCCAGGAACAATCGAAGCCATGCCTTCCACTTTCGATGCGCTCGAAGGGAAGGGGTTC